>LKMJ01007230.1_pt1 | contig 10457 bp, 9 predicted proteins | sample 643391 | NCBI WGS metagenome assembly LKMJ01 (sample SAMN04112250, study PRJNA286221) | soda lake metagenome | biome: soda lake; feature: Kulunda Steppe; material: water; isolation source: sample PL-Br10 brine of Picturesque Lake | place: Russia: Kulunda steppe | collected 2010-07
CTCGCGTTCTTGCCGGGGTACGCCCTGGTCATCGCCCTGCGCCAGCTTCGCAGCTACCTTCGCATGCGTCGGGGCAAGCGGCCCCCGCACACGATCACCTTTGACCGTCGCAATCAGACCGTCTCCCTCCCGCCGGTCGGCGAAGGCGAGTACATCGAGGTGCCCTGGCAGGAGCTGCAGGTCATCCCCGAGTACAGTCCGGGGTCGTATGGCGGGCATTTTGGCGGGTTCAGTGCGTTGCGCCCGGATAACCACCTCAGTGTGCCGCTGGGTCGGCTGCAGGAGGAGTGGGATTTCTATTGCTGGTACATGGATCCGCGCAAGCCGCTGCCACCTGGACGGGTCTTCGACCCCTACCGCCGGCGTGCCGATGAGCGGCGCGCCCGGGAGTTCGGCCCCGAGGTGCTGCGCCGTTACCCGAGTGCCCTTACCGACGGCAGCCTCGAGCCGCCCGGGGGCGCCGCCAGGCCGGGCTAGCCGTCGATCAGCCCACCGGCAAGCCGGGCCGCACCCACGGCGGCCTCGGTCTCCTCGGCGGCGCTGACGGGCACGCCCAGATAGCGACTGCGGATCCGCGTCCAGGCGGGATTGGCGGCGCCGCCGCCTACCGTGATCACGCGCTCCAGCGCCGGCGCCCCCAGCTCCTGCAGCCGTCGGTAACCCGCGGCCTCCACCGCGGCGATGCCCTCCAGCAGTCCCTGGAGGAAGCGCCCCGGATCCTCGGGGCGCGGCTCCAGCCGGGGCTGCAGCTGCGGGTCGGCGCAGGGGAAGCGCTCGCCCGCAGCGGGCAGTGGGTAGTAATCGAGGCCGGTGTCGTGCTCCGGGTCCAGGCGCGCGCTGAGGGCCTCCAGCTCCGCGTCGCTGAAATAGCGGCTCAGGATGCCAGCGCCGCAGTTCGAGGCACCGCCGGCCAGGAAGTGTTCGCCCAGGCGGTGGCTGTACACCCCGTGCTCCGGGGCGAAGAGCGGCTGCGGGGTGAGCTGCTTGACGGCCAGCGTCGTGCCCAGCGAGGTGACGGCCTCGCCGGGGGCCCGCGCACCGGTGGCCAGAAAGCCGGCGATGGAGTCGGTGGTGCCGGCCATGACCCGGCAGTCGTCACTCAGGTAGGTGGCGCGCGTCACCTCCGGGCGGATCGTGCCGATGGCCGTACCCGGCGCGAAGGCGGCAGGCAGGCAGTCTGCGGGCAAGGGGACGTGCTCCAGCCAGTCCGGCCAGCAGCGGCGGATCGGATCGTAGCCCAGCTTCAGGGCGTTGTTCTCGTCGGTGCAGTCGAACCGGCCGCACAGCTGCCCGGCGATCCAGTCGGCCTGAGTCAGCAGCTGGCACGGACCGCGCAGCCCGTAGAGCGCGGCCAGATGCAGCGCGCGGGCCAGGCCGGAACCGCTGCCGTGGGCCCCGCTCTCCAGCGGGGCATGGCGGGAGACCACGGCCGTCCAGGTGCCGGCAGCCGGTTCGTCGTAGCGCATGGCGCGGGTCAGCGGCGTGCCGTCGGCGGCGGCCCAGAGCACGGTGCCGGAGGTGCCATCCACGGCCACGCGGCCGACCGGTCGTCGCGCCTCGGCTACGGCCCGGGCCAGTGCGGCGCGGGCCACCACCCACCAGGTCTCCGGGTCGGCGGGCATGCCCCCGCCCGGCCAATCCGCTCGGGCGCGGGCCAGCACCCCGCCCTGGGCGTCGATCACGGCTGCCCGGCACCCGGAGGTGCCGACGTCGAGCCCTGCGCTGACGTGTCTGCGGTTCGATGCCACGGGTCGTGCTGCGCTATGGTGTGAAGGGAACACCCAGTATCACGCAACCCGACAGCCAGACGCGAGAGGAGGCCCATGTCCCAGTCCAGCCAGCCGTGGACCCAACCCATGCCCGAGGAGCAGTTCCAGCGCATGCGTGAGGTCCTCGCCGCGCCCAGCCCCGTCGGCCTCGAAGGGGCCATGACCTACGGCGTGCTCAAACCGTACTTCGAGTCGTTCGCCCCCGCCGACTGGCGGGTCCATCAGTTCCAGGGGCACGCCGGGATCGTCCTGGATACCCACCCGGGGCGGGATGACCTGTTCAAGGTGATGGTGGTCGGCCACGCCGACAAGATCCGCATGCAGGTGCGCAGTATCGGCGACGACGGCAAGGTCTGGATCGACAGCGACTCCTTCCTGCCCGGCACGCTGATCGGCCACGAGGTCGCCCTGTTCAGCGAGGCCCCGGAGAATCCCGGCGCCTACCGGCGCATCGAGGGCGGCACCGTGGAGGCCCTGGGGGCCATCCATTTCGCCGACGAGGAGACGCGCACCGGGCGCAAGGGGGTCAAAAAGGAACAGCTCTACCTGGAGCTCCACATCCACGGCGAGAACAAGAAAAAGCAGGTCGAAGACCTGGGCGTGCGCCCCGGTGATCCGATCCTCCTCGATCGGCCCATCCGCCGCGGCTTCAGCCCGAACACCTTCTACGGGGCCTACCTGGACAACGGCCTGGGTTGCTTTACCACCGCCGAGGCGGCGCGGCAGATCGCCGAGGCCGGCGGCGCGCGCAACGTGCGCATGCTCTTCGCCATCGCCAGCTACGAGGAGATCGGCCGCTTCGGCAGCCGCGTACTGGCCAGCGAGCTGCGCCCGGATGCACTGATCGCGGTGGACGTGGACCAGGACTACGTTGCCGCCCCGGGGGTCTCGGACAAGCGCTTCCAGCCGCTGACCATGGGGGCCGGGGTGACCTACACCGTCGGTGCCGTGGCCAGTGAGCAGCTCAACGCCGTGATCCAGCGCGTGGCCAGCGAGCAGCAAATCCCCGTGCAGCGCGACGTCAGCGGTCGCGATACCGGTACCGACGGCATGGCCGGGGTGCTCGGCAACGTCGACTGCACCGCCGCCTCGCTGGGGATTCCGGTGCGCAACATGCACACCATCTCCGAGAGCGGCCACACCGGCGACGTGCTGGCGGCCATCCACCTGGTCACCGGGACCCTGCGGGCCCTCGATGCCCAGGACGACGGCAGCGGCCGGCTGCGTGAGACCTTCCGCCAGGGTCATCCGCGGCTGGATCAGGCGGCGGAGCTGGCCCATCCGGGGCCGACCGCCAAGGGCGCGAAGGGCGACAAGGACGCCTAGCGGCCTGCACCCGGGGGCCGGCCATCAAAAAGGCGGGTGCCGCCGCGGCGGCACCCGCCTTTTCTACCCGGTCTGCCCGGTTTGCCCGGTCTGCGGGTGTCGGCGCCCGGCGTCAGGCGGCGCGCCCGGGACGCCCGCCCTGACCGCGGCGCGGGTTGCCGCGCCGGGGGTTGCCGCCGCCGCGCCGGACCGGCTCGAAGCCCTGAGCGATCTGCGCCGGAATCTCGCGCTTGACCAGACGCTGGATGGCCTTGAACTGGCCGCGCTCCTCGCCGCCGACCAGCGACCAGGCCTCCCCGCTGTCCCCGCCGCGGCCGGTGCGGCCGATGCGGTGGATGTAGTCCTCGGGGTTGTTGGGCAGGTCGTAGTTGACCACGTGGGGCAGGCCGGCGATGTCCAGCCCGCGGGCGGCCACATCGGTGGCGACCAGGGCGCGGACCGACTTGCGCTTGAACGCGGCCAGGGCCCGGCCGCGCTGACCCTGGCTCTTGTCGCCGTGGATCGATTGCGAGCGGATACCCTCGCGCTCCAGCTGCTCGGCCAGGCGGTCGGCGCCGCGCTTGGTGCGGGTGAAGACCAGTACCTGGCGCCAGTCGCCGTCGTTGATCAGCTGGGTGAGCAGCTCGCGCTTGCGCCCGGCGTCGACAAAGTAGGCGCCCTGTTCCACCGCCTCGGCGGCGGCATTGGCGGTGCCGGTCTCGATGACCGTCGGGTCGTTGAGAAAGCGCCGGGCTAGCCCGCCCACGGCGCCGGAGAAGGTCGCCGAGAAGAGCAGCGTCTGCCGGTGGCTCGGCACCGATTTGAGGATCCGCTCAATGGCCGGCTTGAAGCCCATATCGAGCATGCGGTCGGCCTCGTCGAGGATCAACACGTCGACCTGGCGCAGGTCCACGTTGCCCCGGTCCAGGTGGTCGATCAGCCGGCCCGGCGTCGCAACCACGATGTCGACCCCGCGGCGCAGCGCGGCGGTCTGCTTGCCCATCGGGGCGCCGCCATAGATTTCCGTGGAGCGCAGCGGCAGATGGCGGCCGTAGGTGGCCACGCTGGCGCTGACCTGGGCCGCCAGCTCGCGGGTGGGGGTGAGGACCAGGGCGCGGATGCGCCGCTGCCCCTGCTGCGCGGCGGTGTCGCTCAGGCGCTGGAGCAGCGGCAGGGTGAACGCCGCGGTCTTCCCGGTGCCCGTCTGGGCGCTGGCCATGACATCGCCGCCGCCGAGCACCGCCGGGATGGCCTGCGCCTGGATCGGCGTGGGCTGGTCGTAACCCTGCTGGGTGACGGCGCGGAGCAGTTCCTGGGAAAGGCCGAGGTTATCAAAGCTCATAGAGAAACTCCTGGATCAGGACACGCCAAGGCGCCGACGCAAGCGCCGGTAGTGAGAGGAACATCGAGGAAAGGCCTTGGCGGATCGATCCACGACCGGTTCGAGGGTACCGGGCCGGGATCACGCAGGAGCGTCGGGCGGTAACCTGGGGCGCCGATTTCGGGGGCGCCTCTGCAAACACGAGCGGACTGTACCACAGTGGAATCGGGAAGGGGGGAAATCATTGATGAAAATTGCGGTGTTTGGCGGGACCCGCGGCGTCGGGGCCGAGGCCGTGCGCCAGGCCCTGGCGCGTGGGTGGCGATGCCGGGTGCTGGCGCGCAGCGCCGATCGGGTGCCGGAGCTCCCCGGGGTGGAGGTGGTGGTCGGCGATGTGCTCGACCCCGAGGCCGTGGCACGCACGCTTTACGACTGTGACGCTGCGCTCATCGCCCTGGGGCAGACCCGGCACAACCCGCCGCGGTTGTGCAGCGAGGGTACCCGGGTGATCGTCGATGCGATGCAACAGCAGGGTGTCTCCCGGGTGGTGGCGATCTCGGCCATGGGGGTCGGTGACAGCTACGCCCAGGTCTCGGTGGTCTTCCGGCTGCTGATTCGTACCCTGATGAAGGAGCTGATGACGGACAAGGAGCGTCTCGAGCGGATCCTGCGCGAGAGCGACCGCGACTGGGTGGTGGTTCGCCCGGGGCGGCTGACCCACCGTCCGGCTCGCGGGCAGTGGCGCGCCGGAACCGACCGGGAGACCGGTGCCGGCTCAGTGAGCCGAGCGGATGTGGCCACCTTCATGCTCGATCAGCTCAGCGACGACCGTTACCTGCGCCAGACGCCGTATATCACCGGCTGAACCGGCGGGGGCGGGGCGGCGCAGGCCTCCGGGTCGATGCGACGCCCCGGGCTGGCGTGGCGGCACGGCGGCGTGCTGGCTACCATGATTGGTGCCGAGTGTGGATCGAGCCGCATCAGGGAGGTCAGTCATGGGGCAGCAGCCCGACGGCAAACGCCTGGACGCCATCGTCGCCCGGGCCCAGCAGGAGCGCGCCGAGCGTGAGCGTGGCTACCGGGAGAAGGCGTTAAAGCTTTTCCCCTGGGTGTGCGGCCGTTGCGGGCGCGAGTTTGACCGGCGCAACGTGCGCGAGCTCACCGTTCACCACATCGACCACAACCACGACCACAACCCCGAGGACGGCAGCAACTGGGAGCTGCTCTGCCTCTACTGCCACGACCACGAGCATCAGCGCGAGATCGGCCCGGCCACCGGGCCCGAGGCCCCGCGTAAGAAGGGCCGAGGTGCCGCCCCGCAGGCCACCCATACGCCGTTCGCCGGTCTCGGCGACCTGCTCGGGCGCGATCGCGGCGAGGGCGACGATTGATCCTGCCCGCGTCCCGCTGCGGGGTCAGCCGCCAGTAGAGGCCGTCGCAAGGAGTTGAACCATGCCGACGATCCTCGCCGTCGGGATCGCCACCCTCGACATCATCAACACCACCGAGCGCTATCCGGCCGAGGACGACGAGGTGCGGGCGCTGGCGCAGCGCGTGGCCCGCGGCGGCAACGCCGCCAATACCCTGGACGTGCTCGCGCAGCTCGGTCACGACGGCCGCTGGCTCGGCGTCCTGGCCGATGATGCCGACGCCGCACGGATCGCTGCAGCACTGAGCGAGCGCGGCATCGACTATCGCCATGCGCCGGTGTGCGCCGGCGCGCGCTCACCGGTCTCGTATATCGTCGTCAGCCGCGCCACCGGCTCGCGGACCATCGTCCACCATCGGGATCTCCCCGAGCTTGCCGCCGCGGACTTCGCTGCGCTGCCCCTGGACGGTGTCGACTGGCTTCACTTCGAGGGGCGCAATGTCGCCGCCACCCGGGCCATGATCGCGGATGCCCGGGCGCGGGCCCCGCAGCTGCCGATTTCGGTGGAACTCGAGAAGCCCCGCGCGGAGATCCACGCCCTGAGCGCGGCGGCCGACGTGGCGATCTACGCCCGCGCCTACGCGCAGGCCACGGGCCACGCCGACCCGGAGACGTTCCTGGCCGGGGCACCCGGCGCTGGGCTGGCCTTCTGCGCCTGGGGGTCCGACGGCGGCTGGCTGCGCCGAGGCGACGGCACCCTCCACCACGAACCGGCCTGGCCGCCGGCGCAGGTGGTGGAGACGGTGGGCGCCGGTGACTGCTTCAATGCCGGGCTGATCGACGCCCTGAGCCGCGGCCAGGCGCCGGAGCAGGCGCTGCGCCGGGCCAATCAGGTGGCCGGGGCCAAGTGTGGTCAGGAGGGTTTCGCCGGACTTGCCCGGTTGCTGGGGGGCGCCTAGGAACCACGCGGGGCCCAAGGGGGTGGTGCTGCCGCTGCCCTCCTGCGGGTCCGCTGAACGCGCCCCGCCTGACGGCGGGGTCCCCTGCGCTGCTCACCCCGGCGGGGCCGCTCACAATGCGCGGCTTCGCCGCGCTGACGCTCGCTGATCAGCGCGAACCGGTAAAGGTTCGCGCTGAACCCCCGCCGGGGCTGCGCTGCTCGGCGCGTCCAGAAAGGACCCGCAGGAGGGCAGCGGCAGCACCACCGCGCCAGGCCCGACGCGCCCCTACCAGGGGATGGGCTGCCCGTCCCAGGCGAAGAACCCGCCGCTGTCCGAGGCATCGAGGCCATCGATCACCGCCAGCAGCTGGCGCACCGTGCGCTGCGGCGGGAACAGCTGATCGGCCGGCACCCAGGCCTGGAACGGCGCCGAGAGATCCGTATCCGTCGTCCCCGGGTGCAGCGCCACGCAGCTGACCTGAGGTGCCCGGCGCTCGAGCTCCACCGCCAGGGTGCGGATGAACTGGTTCAGCGCCGCCTTCGAGCCCCGGTAGGCGTACCAGCCCCCCTTGCGGTTGTCACCGATCGAGCCCACCCGCGCCGAGATCGCCGCGAAGACCGCCGGGTCACCGTGCTCAAGCCGGGGCAGGAAGTGACGCGCGACCAGCAGCGGGCCGGCGGCGTTGACCTGAAACAGTGCAGAGAGCGCCTCTGGCGTGACCGCCTCCAGCCGCTTCTCCGGCCGGATCCGCCGCGCCCGGTCGTGCAGCAGCCCGGCGGCGTTGACCACCAGGTGCAGCCGGCCCTGCGCCGCCGTCACCTCCGCCGCCGCGGCCTGGATGGTCGACTCGTCGGTTACGTCCAGAGTCAGCAGCCGCAGCCGTTGCGGATGGGCCTCGGCCAGCGCCTGCAATGCCTGCGCCCGCGCCGGATCCCGGCAGGAGGCCCAGACCCGGGCGATCCGATCCTGGGCCAGGCACTGCTCGACAAATTGCAGCCCGATGCCGCGGCTGGCCCCCTGGATCAGGACCTCACCGCCTTGCGGGATCCAGTTCAGTGCCATGGGTGTCCTCCTCGGCGGCGTTGACCGCTGCGGCTAGAGCCCGGCGTCGGCGGCCAGGGCCTCGGCGCGGTCGGTGCGCTCCCAGGTGAAGGCCTCGCCGTCGCGGCCGAAGTGCCCGTGGGCGGTGGTCATCTGATAGACCGGGCGCAGCAGCCCGAGGTCGCGGATGATGGCGTAGGGGCGTAGATCGAAGTGGCGGCGGACCAGTTCGGTCAGCCGGGCCCGCGGCAGCACCCCGGTGCCGAAGGTCTCCACCGAGATCGAGACCGGCTCCGCGACCCCGATGGCGTAGGCGACCTGCACCTCGCAGCGGCGGGCGAGACCGGCGGCGACCAGGTTCTTGGCCACGTACCGGCAGGCGTAGGCCGCCGAGCGGTCGACCTTGGACGGATCCTTGCCCGAGAAGCACCCGCCACCGACACGGGCGATGCCGCCGTAGGTGTCCACCACCACCTTGCGCCCAGTGAGCCCGGCATCGCCCAGCGGCCCGCCGACGACGAAACGGCCGGTGGGGTTGATGTAGAAGCGGGTCCGCTCATCCAGCCAGCTCGCCGGCAGGGTGGGGCGCAGGATCTCCTCGATGACCGCCTCGCGCACCATCTCCAGCTCCGCCGCCTCGCTGTGCTGGGTGGAGAGCACCACCGCGTCGATGGCCACCGGCTCGCCGTCGCTGTAGCGGCAGGTGACCTGGCACTTGGCGTCCGGTCGCAGCCACGGCAGGCTGCCGGCGCGGCGCAGCCGGGCGTGGCGCTCCATGAGCCGGTGGGCGTAATGGATGGGGGCGGGCATCAGGGCCGAGGTCTCGTCGCAGGCGTAGCCGAACATCAGCCCCTGATCGCCGGCGCCCTGGTTCTGCGGGTCGTCGCGATCCACCCCCCGGGCGATGTCCGGCGACTGTTGCCCCAGGGCCTGGATGACCGCGCAGGTATCGGCATCGAAGCCGAGCTGCGAGCCGGTGTAGCCGAGGTCGCGGACGGTGTCGCGGACCACCCGCTCGAAGGGGATCTGCGCGGCGGTGGTCAGCTCGCCAAAGAGCAGCACCATGCCGGTCTTGACCGCCGTCTCGCAGGCCACCCGGGCGTGGGGGTCGGCGGCCAGGGCGGCGTCGACCACGGCGTCGGAGATGCGGTCGGCCATCTTGTCCGGATGCGCCTCCGAGACCGACTCCGAGGTGAAGAGGTGGTGATCATCCATGGCAAGCCCCTGACAAATTAGCTATCGCGCCAGTTAATTACCGGCATCCTCAATCCTGATGACCCGTATCCCCGCAGCGCGGGCGGATCGGTTACACTGCCGCGGTCGCCGTTTTGACGCAACGGACGCGGTGCAGGACGTCGGGGTGCCGGCGGGTACCGCAGCAGATTCGAGATGAAGCGTAATTGAGGGAGGAGGATCCATGACCATCAACGTAGCGATCAACGGTTACGGGCGTATCGGCCGCAACGTCCTGCGCGCGCTCTATGAGAGTGGCCGCACCGATGAGATCCGCATCGTCGCCATCAACGACCTGGGCGACGCCGAGACCAACGCCCATCTGACCCGCTACGACACCGCCCACGGCCGCTTCCCCGGTGACGTGCAGGTGGAGGGCGGCGACCTGGTGGTCAATGGCGACCGCATCAAGGTCTGCGCCGAGCGCAATCCTGCGGATCTGCCGTGGAAGGACCTCGGGGTCGACGTCGTCATGGAGTGCACCGGTCTGTTCACCACCAAGGAGGCGGCCGGTGCCCACATCCAGGCCGGCGCCAAGAAGGTGGTGATCTCCGCCCCTGGCGGTAAGGATGTGGACGGCACCTTCGTCTACGGCGTCAACCACCAGCAGATGACCTCCGGGCTCGAGGTGGTCTCCAACGCCTCCTGCACCACCAACTGCCTGGCGCCCATGGTCAAGGCCATTCAGGACAAGATCGGTGTCGAGGGCGGTTTGATGACCACCGTCCACGCCTACACCAACGACCAGGTCCTGACCGACGTCTTTCACAAGGATCTGCGCCGCGCCCGTAGCGCCACCCATTCGCAGATCCCGACCAAGACCGGTGCCGCCGCCGCCGTTGGCCTGGTGCTGCCCGAGCTCAACGGTAAGCTCGACGGCTTCGCCATCCGCGTGCCGACGATCAACGTCTCGCTGGTGGACCTCACCTTCACCGCCTCCCGCGACACCAGCGTCGAGGAGGTCAACCAGGTGGTGAAGGCGGCCGCCCAGGGCGAGCTGGCCGGCGTGCTCGCCTACAACGAGGACCCGCTGGTCTCCATCGACTTCAACCACAACCCGTCGTCGAGCATCTTCGATGCCACCCTCACCCGTGCCATGGGCGGCCGCCTGATCAAGGCCTGCGCCTGGTACGACAACGAGTGGGGCTTCTCCAACCGCATGCTCGACACCACGGTGGCGCTGATGCGCGCCTGACGCGCTGCGGCGCTCGCTGCAGTCACCGCCCCAGTCGGCTCGGCCGGCTGGGGCGGTTTGCATTCAGGGCGTTGGGTGGTGCGGGGGGTAGGGCGCGGAGAGGCTAGGCGCCGCTGTGATCCACCAACTGGTGCAGTTCGTCGGCGTCGAGCAGGCGCAGGTGACCGCCACGCTCTTCGAACACCCCCTCGCGCTTCCAGCGTGCCATCACCCGGCTGACCGTCTCCACCCGCAGGCCGAGCAGGTCGCCGAGCTCGCTGCGCGACAGCGGCAGCGGCAGCCA
>LKMJ01007231.1_pt1 | contig 10457 bp, 6 predicted proteins | sample 643391 | NCBI WGS metagenome assembly LKMJ01 (sample SAMN04112250, study PRJNA286221) | soda lake metagenome | biome: soda lake; feature: Kulunda Steppe; material: water; isolation source: sample PL-Br10 brine of Picturesque Lake | place: Russia: Kulunda steppe | collected 2010-07
TGTAATAATAACATAATTAAATTTACATGATTTATCTGAAATTTTTTGAGCGCGTCTAGGCGCTGTTTCAGTGAAAGAGGGTCACCGAGGCTTTGGAGCTTTTTGCAAAGAGGCTCTCCGAGGCTCTGCGAGGCTTGCCCTCGGCGAGCCTCGGCGAGTTGGGTACCCATCCTTAGCTATATAGCACTGTATTGCGCTTATAATGATTTCAGGGTATAAGAAGCAAATATGGTACCCTGCTGATTCACTCGTTTCAGGCTCCCCTCCAGTGAAGGGTTGGCCTGAATTGATACTATGAATCAGATTATATTCATGTCGTGTATGGGGAAGAAAAATGCGTCTGGCCAGGTTGCCCCAGATGGTTCCGATATGTGCCAACTTAGTCATGTCTGCTGTGGTGAACAAGCTTGGTAAGCAGCGCACAAAGCCTTGACCAGGCACAGTAGCTGGAAGTCAAGGCTAAGGAATGGGTGCAAGCAGCAGCAAGAGCAGCAAAGTGCAGCTTGGGCAAGGCATCACGAGTGGCGCAACTTCACTGGCAGCTCCCTTCTTCTCTCCCTCACTGGAACAGCCCTTTGCCTCACTAATCATCAATACACAATCACAAATACAACACACAAGCTACACTGGCATGCCTGCACACGAGGACACATGCATGCACCAGTACACGTAGTACTACGGGTACCAATAGTACTACCGCATGCTTTCACGCTGGTGCGGCTGTGCTATGGGCACAAGCACAGGGCCCAAACAAGCTGTGGCACATGTATTCATGCCAGTTTTGAGTGTGGGTAACCCATCCAGGTAGATAGCTGCCAAAATGGGGGTGCGGGCGTGTAGAGAGGATAGTGTGCATGAGGCGCCTGGCCCTTACTGGTAGCACAAGTGCACCAAATTTAGCGCTATATCGGAGCCTACGACGACATAAAACGCGACCAAATGAAAAAAATCCTCACTAACTTTGCAAGAGGGGTGTATACATCATATTCCATCCATCCCCCATTCAAGTTTGATGAAAAAATCCGGGCTGGCGGGGGGAGATCCGGCGTTTATAGCGCCTGTGATATTGTGCACTTTAGCATTATATCGCTATATAGCGCTATATACGTCCATATTGGGCTATACCCCAACCTCTTATCATGGGAAAACACGTCTCAATATCCCAAACATTTAAGGAAATTTTGTGTGTGAACAGCCACGTTCAAATTTTTTTGTCTACTTCTTGAAAAAAGCAATTGCCTGGATTACATTTTTGCCTGAACTATAGGAAATTTTGCGTGACCTTGCCTTGAAACAATCCAAACCAGGTGTTTATCAACAATATGGTAAATTGATGCATGATGCACTTTATTCAAATCACTATTTCAGGACCATATGTCATGCCATCAATCATCTTTCTGAATGGTAGTATTCAATCCTGGGACGACATCACAGCCGCACGGGATCTGTGCGTGCACATGACGCTTACCTCACTGCTGGTACCCATTTGTGGATTGGCTATGGCCTCTTCCTCCTCAACTTCCCTGCCACTTGCATTGAGCGCATCCACTGCTACTAGGCCTGACAGCAATCAAGGTTATGGGGGAAAAAGGCACATTATTCGTGTTAAGCCATACAACCATTCCATCATTGAACCAAACAAAGTAGCATGTACGTACCAGTAATTAGAGGCATCATCAGCATCGCACGCTCATTTTTACATGGCCTGCTGTCAATTGATGAATGATGAAGGCAGCTGATTGCCACCTGCCTTATCTATCACAGAAAGGATCGAGGAGGATTTCATTGTTTATACATTGCTTCAAGGCTATCTGCTTCTATAGCCATAGTGATGATTGTCAAATGCTTTCTTTTCTGCTGATATCCTGTTTCAGGAAACTATGCATGCCCATTCAGGCGCTTAACATTGAAACTCTCAGCCTCCAAGCGTCCATGGTCACAAGATATCCTAATTCCATTTTTGTACAAGTCAACGCACCTGAACCGAGCAGGCCTAGTCCACATGCCAGCCACTCAACAAAGCGTACTTCGTGCCCCGAAGCGTACACCAGGAGCGGCGTGATAAGCATAGAGACTTGATTCAGAAACGCTGTCTTTGTTGCGCTGGTGAGCTGCATGCATGACAAGCAAGGGTGCTCTTCACATCAATGCCGCGGCTTGAAAAGCTCCTTGCATCTTCGTCACACATGTGAATGCGCCCTGCATTATCTTCTTAGTTAATAGGAAGAAAGCTACTTTCCTTGTATGTTCCCGGGGAGATTTTGAACACAATGCTGTCAAAGGAGGCAGTAGGCTTCATGTCTTTGACACTTCACACAACTTAGTCATTACTTTCAATTCAATAATTTGATTTTTCTACATTTTCTCCAAGGGAAAATCAGCTGGACCACTCCTTCCTCTTTGCGTGCCTCTTGATTTACAATAATGGCGCAAAGCAGTTCTGACAACATGCATAAAGTTTCCCAGGTAACATGAATTACCTCAAATGTCTTCCCTCTAAACAAATCAAATAAAGCCAACTTTGCGTGGCTTGAGGTTGTGCGCGCCTACACTAGCACACTCATTTCTTCTCACCTGCACTCCTGCAACTTCAAGACCAAAGGCGAGACACATCCAAAGCCCAACCTGCATCCGTACATCATTTGTCACTGGTTCATCTGTGTCATTCAACCAAAAGCGGCGCCCTTTACCCTGAAATTGTTCATTGGCATGCACTAATTATGTGATTGTTTAGAGACATGCGTGCTTATTAACAAACTGGATTGAGGTGTTGTGATGGCTTGCAGCACAGAAGGGCAATGCATCAATTAAGAGAAAAGGTACTACATTGTCTAAACAAGCATAGGTTGGCCACAATGCCATGATAAGACCTTCTCAATGAGGCAACAATGCATAACCTGTTCCAATTGAGATGATAACACATTACCACGAATTGATGCGGTTTCATCTTTTCTCTGGTGAGCTTATCATGCCAGAGAATGCATCAACCAGGCTTGTGAGACTCCATCGACATGTCTTGCTTGCCCATCATCAAGACAGATGCAAAATTGGCTCAGGCATTTGGTGTTTTTCATGAGCGCAATGCTTTTGCTAGACTTGCATCTAAATGACGTAGACGCAGCGACGCCCAGCAGGCACCCTGTGAGGCCAATTGGCAACTGAGAAGATTTCTGCGGAGCACCTGTAGTAGCCAATATTTATGATTTTAGATAAGGGGGGTGTTCTGAGAGAGTCCTGGGCAAATGCCCAACCTACCCCTGCTCAGCCTGCCCCAGCCCAGCCTAACACCTCTCCTCCACCACCATCAACACCACCACCACCAACAACAACAGCAGCAGCAGCAGCAGCAGCAGCAGCAGCAGCAGCAGCTGATACTCCCCCTGCAGCAACAACCCTAGCAGCTGATGCGGCCTATGCAAGCACATCCGGGGGGGAGCAGCAGCAAGGGCACTGCAGCAGGAGGAGATACTCAGGGAAAGGCTGCTGGGCGAAGGAAGCGCTACCGGGAGGGGCAGGATGGGTAGCCAAGGCACCCAGGGGGGCGCAAGCTGGGTGATCTCAACAAAATTCCTTGTTGAGTTGGAGCGCCACTGGGCACGCAGCAGCAGCAACAGCCTATCACCATCTCTGATGGCGATTAAGAATCAATCAAAGGCATGATACTTAGCTTTATTTGCATGGTAACCACTTTGAAGGCTGGGCTGAGGGGAGATTTGCATTGATACAGACCCTGTTACAGGCGAGGGGATCTGGCAGTCAATGTGCACACGCCCTAGGTGTGAAATTGGGAGTAGTTTTTATCATTGATATTCAGTTTGGTGAGTAATGTTACCTAAGTACTTGTCAAGATTTGGCTGCGCAAAAAAGACAAACAAAATTGTTGGCCTTGCTAAATTGTTTTTTGGTAGAGGCACCATGTGTAGCCAATTGGCTATACCCCCCAAAACCTTTTGAATATTAGTGCAGGCATTGGTAACTTTTCAAGCAGGGATAAGGTACTTACTTCTCCCCCGGCTACCCACAAGCTCTTGCTCCTCCAGTTGAGGCCTAGAGCCAAGGCTCTGTCTATGCCATTTCGAGGAGCACGCCATGGAAGCTCTTCATTCCCTGCTTCATGGACGTACATGAGCAGAAGAGAGGCAAACGTAAGCACGCACTTGCCAATGCCTCGTTAAGAGCATGCGACGAGGAGTGAGATAATGCCATAACTAGTATACACTGGGCATTCAGAGGGCTCTGGGGCTCCATCTACACCATGGACCAAGCTTTTGTCATGGAGAGGTCAGTCTAGCTTTTCAATCCTGAGAGGGATTGTTTCAATGAGCGTACCCGCACACCTGGATGTGATGCTGCAGCTACGCTGTAGCCCCCAGCTTCTGGGTCGTGAGTCATTGCAACCTTGCCATCTGCGGCGTCCATCAACAAGCGCACTTGCTGCTCATTGATGGCAAACATATCTCTAACTGCTCCTGTGCATGCCTTTGCACACCAGAAGGGCTGCTATCACACACACACACACACACACACACACACGCGCCAGCAACATTAACCAAGATCAACAACAGATAGGATAGAGCTCCCACTTCCTTGGCCACAAGTAGCAATAATCCTGAAGTTTCTCAAGGCAATGCCTCAAATTTTAATTATTGAGGCACCCTTAATATGATCCCCTTGGACTGAGCCTCATCCACGCCGAGCCTCACCCTCTAGAAGCCGTGACATGCCTTTTGCTGTGGATTGGCACTGAATTAATTCCTGTACAACGAGGCACCGAGTGGGCACGCACCTGCATCTTCGTGCAGCAGGGGGGCAACATGCTCACCCTCACCACCCCTGCTGCTGGTGGCGCTGGAGGCTAAGTTGGCAGTGATGAGGAAAAACGCAGACAGCACGGCTTGGAGAGCATTCAGCAAGGGCGGATCAGGGGGGCTGCATGCATGTGTGCATATATGCCTGATTAGACCCTGTACTTAAGAGAGTAAAGCTTGCAGCATCTTGTTGGGGCGTTGGGAGGATGTTGGGTAGGATAAAGGAGGAAAGGAAAATAAACAAATAACAACAAGCACCCATGCTGCAGATTCTAGGTTTGAAGATCAAAACTTCAAGTGTCTTTCCTCAAAGGGAAAAGTCCTCTGCATGCTCGTCTTGGCGAAAGATAGGGATGCACCATTTCTTGCTCCCAGTAACACCCTCCAACAAAAATCAAAGGCTAGCTTGAACACTTTGCATGTTTGGCGACCTGCAAACGGGCACCTCCATGAAGAAGCACGAGGCCAAGCAACTTTGTCGAGACAACCAGCTAACTAAGCACTCACTGTTCAATCTGGTACAGCAGGCGTAGGCTCGGTGTCCAGCTTCCCCAAAGCAGGGCAGTGCCAAAGAGAGCTAAGTAGCCGAGGTTCTCGCGGCTTAAGACTGACAAACCTGCAGAGTAGGAGTATAGGAGAACAAAAACTGAACTGAGTATAAGATCTGGGACAGTGTATGCGTGCCTTCGGAAACCATTAAACAATGTGCATGCAGGCAAATGAGTGTGCGGGACGAGCATGGCACAGCTCGTTCGACTCATTGCCAAGTATGCTTTTGGAAGCAGACGTAAGTTTGATTCTCTAGACCATTGAAATGAAAGTTGCTGCTAATAAACACTGGGCAGTACTTCCTTCACACGTCTTGCCTTTTGTGGGTATTCTGGCTTTCTTGAGAGGAGCATGACCCATTGCCGGGTCTACGTCTTGGGCTTGTGCCTCTCTTGCTCTCCCTCTCTTACCATTGTTGGTCAAATGCACCTGATGGGTTTGCATGAAGAGCCTCTTAATAGCACCCTCTGTTCGTGGTTCATCATCGACATATTTAATTTTTATTCTTAGTTTCTCAGGAAAAGCCTTGAGAGTCCAGAGGTGGCACAAAAGGTCTAGTATGCAAGTTTGGAAGCAGAGAGCTCCGGCAGTTGGACCTCGCACAAGACTTCTAGCTAACCCTTATTTGATAAGGTCTCAAGGTTCCCACCGTGCGGGCCATAGCAGAAGCTTCACAAGCAAAAACACGTACGAGATCCCCAAATACGTGTGCGGTGCATCTGGCGTGGACATGATTGGAGGTTTTTTGAGCAAGCTTGGAGTAAGTTAAGGGTTGTAAATGGTTGTAAGAATGGCAGATGGGGGACTTGCAGTTGTGCAACATTTCTGCCTCACAATGTACGCTGCAGCTTTTGTTGCAACGCCTCTCTCCTTTTAAATGCCCCCCGGCGATACCATGCTGCTGTATCTCATGCATGATTCAACAGATCCAAGGAGCCCCGGGCTCCATGAAGAATGCCTTATCAATGCCCCCAGTTTGGTTTTCAGGCACTGCACCCTCCTGGGAGTCCCTTGAGGCCATGGTCAAGTGAGTGCTTGATGAATCGCTGTGCATGCATTTTTTGTCAAGTAAAATGTGTAGCGTCTCTGCTGGCCTTGTGCAATGCCATCTGTCTGTTCAGGTGAAGGGGGTCTGCTGCTCTATGGAAGCTGACTGCTTTCCTGAATCCCACGAATACGTTGAACAAGCGTAAAACAAGAAATTGCGTCTTGTCCGTCCAAGATTTGTATGCCTAGAATCTTTTGTGTCAGTCTCAGTTCTCTGTTGCCTCTGGTCCACTGCAGCAATTTCAGGGAGCGCTGACTTGGATTGATGTAAACCTACCTTTGCAATACTAAAATGTTGTTGTGAGCATCTGAGCTCAGCCCATCACAGCCAGTTAGTCTAACAAGCCCCTTTGCTTTTCCTCAGCCACTGCTGTGTCAAGATCATTGTCAAGTGTTCAAAAGGTCTGCACCAAAGTCTGCTCTGCGGTTTTCGCTTCATGATGCACCGCAGGGCCAAGCAGCAGGCTTTGGGCGTGGACTTCTTCACAGACCCCAACATTGGCCCCAACAATGCGAAAGCTACAAAACGCACCTTTGGTCAGCCGGACTCTGCCATCCGGGTGAAATTTTATCGCGACTCTGCCAGCTGGTGTCCTTACTGCAATAAAATCTGGTGAGCCTGTTACTGCTTGCAGCAAGCAGCCTGAATTCATGAGCGCACAGTGCTCCTATATGCATGCGCATGGATGATATGCAGTCAGGGCACCCCATACACTTAAGTGGTGTGCGAATGCAGGTATCAATGACAGTGACGCGCGTCAGGTGCTCCGAGCAGTGCTACACAAAACGCTTGCTCTGTGATCAGTAATGCAGCATGGAGCAAATATGGTTCCCTTTTAAGTGTTTGCCCTATAATATACACGCAAAAAAGAGCCATGCGAGGCCAATGCTGCGCAGGGGGCCAAAAAACCATGCTGGTTTTGGTTTGCATATTGCAAAGCTCTGAAGAGCCAGCCATGATCTTTAAGATGAGATATCACAGTGTGTGCAACACATACTATACATTGTTCAAACATAAATGTGCACTCAATAGCTCTGAGAATCTGCAGCAAGTCCTGTTTCTGCTTACAAGGAGCACCACCCAGCAAGAGAGGGGATTACCATTATCCGCTTTCAGGCTACAACTGGAGGAAAAGCAAATCCCATACATCGTGGAGAAAATCAACATGAGGTGCTATGGTCCCAAACCTCCAGAGTTCATGGCCAAGGTAAATCCTGATGCAAGCACCGAAGTGCTGCACCGCGCACTCACACTGTAAGAAGCAAAAGATGGGGAATCTCAGCTCATGCAACAAACCCACTCACTCAATTGATTATTCTTTCGCACATTTTGCCAGTCCTGAAGCTTTGGCCAAATTGGCTTTCCCCTCTCTTCCTCCTTTTCTATTCCTCGCTTCACGCACATGTGCTGGAAATGCCAGCCTGCATGCTCGGTTTGCTTCTTTTCAACCTAAAAATGTTCCTCACATGCACTTGCCACACAGGTGCCCTCTGGGCTGCTACCAGTGCTCGAGCTTGATGGTGGGGTACCTGTCACGGAGTCAATGCGCATCATGATGCTCCTGGAGCAGGTGGGAATACACTGGCTCTCAAGTGACATAAAGCTCAATTCCAACCTTGCACAAATGACAATTAAGTTTTTTTCCCCGTCTGCAAGCTCCCTGAGACTCAGGCTGAAGGCTCTCCTGCAAAATCCAAGTCGTACTGGCACCTTCAACCAACCTGCAGTGTCCACAAGCTTGTTGTTCACACACACTCCGGTCTGTGCACCCAGGAATTTCCGGAGAACAAACCGCTCATTCCTCGTGGGAACAGCCAAGAGGTGCAGCGAGCGGAGCAACTGATGCGTCTAGAGCGACGGCTGTTCTCTGAATGGCTTGGCTGGCTGTGCAGGTGGAATTGACGTGCATTGTTCAGGGCAGTCACCAAAAGCAGGACACAGGGGCACACGATAAGAGTCAAACCTGGTTGTGCACAAGGGCACCCCAAATTGCCTTACTTGGCGTGCATTGCAACGTGTAAGTGTGATTTGCACAATCGCAAACAATATGTGTCATGCATAGTGGGATTCATCACGGACGATGGCTGTCTGCTGTGCATCTACCCTTTGCAAGCAAGGTACAGCTTCTCTTGCAATTTGCAGGGGCATGATTTGTAGTGCTTCATGTACACATCTTTGTGTTTTGCTCGGCACTGTGCAACCTGCACCCCTGAGAATCACACTTCTTCTTCTTCTTCTTCTTCTTCTCAGAGCAGCAATGGCTTCCAGGAACAATTTTGGGCTTTTGAAGGGCACTCGTCACGCACAGCATATTTTCATAGAAGCTCTATCCGTGCTTCACGCCATGCAAATGATGCCACAGCATGTTGCTGACAAGTAACGAGCGTGCATGTCTGGATCCTGCTTCAGCGCACTGCTTGCACTTGTTGTCCTTTCCTACCAGTTTAATCCTGCCGGAGAGTGCTAACTGCATGTGAAGAAGAGCAATGCTCTTGGTTAGCTTCTCCTTCCTTTGCTGATTGCTTTTTCTATAGCGATTGGAACCAGGCAGCCGGAAAGAGCCGTTGCGAGGCAATCCTGGATGTGGTGGACTCGGAGATGAGGGCAGCAGGGGTGAGCTTCCAGAAATCTCAGCAAGCATGTTCCTGGGACAGTGTTAAGCTCAGTGCCAGATTATGTGAGAGTATAGCTTGGCCAATATTTTGGGGGCACAACTTGTCCAGGGAGATGGGCTAGCTGTGGCTCACATTTGCCAGAACAAGGCATGCTGTCAAGTAAGTCAAGGAGCAGTCTCAAGGAGGAGGATCATGCCTTCCAATTTTAAGGGCATGGGGATCAAGCATTGCTGCTGGACCCAGCACAAACACTAGCGTTCAGACTGTGCCTCAAGAAGCGCTTTGCCTGGAAGTCAAATGATTGCTGCATTCATTTAGTCCAGGCAAAATGTGCGGGGAGTGACTGGTGCTTGAGTGTTACCAGCTTATAAAGCATGCTCTTGATTCCTTGCTGTGTTCAAAACATTGCTGTGCTTGATGCTCCACACTAACAGGGACCTTTCTTCTTTGGTGAAGAAATCAGCTTGGCAGATATCAACATGGTTCCGATGCTTGAGCGGATGGTGGCTTCACTTGTAAGTCGGCAATGGTGGCCTCTATAAGCGAGCTGTTGACTCTACTGCTCAATCCACAGCCTTGGCCAAGTGTGGAGAAGGCACAATTTCTTCCTTTCTGTGTGCAAGCTTGGCAGCTGCCCTGTTGCTCTGAATTGGGCACGCGGGCATCTGCCCCACTTACCCCAGCCCTGCCTCCCCATGCTCGCTTTACGCGCACACGCTCCACATTCAGGCTTACTACAAGGGCTTCTTCATCAGGGGCACTGGGCGCTGGCCGGGCATCGAGGCCTGGTTTGCGGCGCTGGAGAAGCGCCCCACGTACCTAGGCTGCCACTCTGACTACTACACGCACTGCCATGACCTGCCCCCCCAAATGGGCGGCTGCTACTTCATTGATGAGGGCGTGCCGGTGGCTGCCCAGATCGATGGCCTTGACGGGGAGAGCTGGCGCCTGCCGCTGGCCCCTTTGTCAGCAACATCCCTGCCGGAGCCCTTTTCGCCCGGTTAGTGCTGTTGGCGGTGCAAGTATGCTTACATGTCTGTAGACCTTGCGCAAGGACCTTGTGACCGCAGGCCAACACCGTCACGCATCGGTCCATCTTCCTGTGCTAGGTGCGGTGTATGATGCCAAGGCTGTGCATGCTGCGAGCATCCCCTGCAGCTCCTGCCTGCATGAGGGTGGCGGCCAGGTGGACCTCCTGACTCGCATTCAACCTGGAAATGTGTTACTTTCTTCAAGGCATCTGCATACCTGTTGCACACGAGCTGCACACGCTGCCTGGCACCGCGCCGCCAGGCGCCTGTTGCACACTAGCTGCACACTAGCTGCACACGCTGCCTGTTGCACACGAGCTGCACACGCTGCCTGTTGCACACGAGCTGCACACGCTGCCTGTTGCACACGAGCTGCACACGCTGCCTGTTGCACACGAGCTGCACA
>LKMJ01007234.1_pt1 | contig 10456 bp, 11 predicted proteins | sample 643391 | NCBI WGS metagenome assembly LKMJ01 (sample SAMN04112250, study PRJNA286221) | soda lake metagenome | biome: soda lake; feature: Kulunda Steppe; material: water; isolation source: sample PL-Br10 brine of Picturesque Lake | place: Russia: Kulunda steppe | collected 2010-07
AGCATGATTGGGACCCTCGCTGGGGGCCTCCTGAGACCACCCCCCATTTTCGCCCAAAGTGAAAAAAAAGTGAAAAGTGCACTTTGGGGGTTTGAATTAAAAAGTGAAAAAAATTTGGGGTTGGAAATTTTTCGTGTGTGACCGCGATTTTTTTCACCTTTTTTTGGGTCGAGTGAAAAAAAAAGAAAAAAAATATGTGTGACCGCGGCCTAACTGTGTATTTTTGGAAAAAAATTGAAGACATCCTCAGAACAAGCTTGGGAGATATAGAAAGCTCCAGTTTGATTGTGTCACGCCAGCCTGGCGTCTGAGATTTATGCAGTGCCAGATTTATGCTGCATTGTGAGCCGGAGGCTGGTGGAGTCAGATGGTGGAGCATTTGATCCTGTTGTCAGTTCAGCTATCGCTGTATTTGAGCGCGTCAAAGACGAACTCGCAGTAATACCTTGTTTGCTCCTAGCGACCTTGTAACATGTACGCCAAGGAGTAAACCCCTCTAGCCCTTGGGGGGCAACAGGCGTGGCAGCGCCCATTCAGTCCAGTCCAGTCCAGTCCTTCGTCCAGTGTGAGTGCATCTGACAGCAGCTGCATGCAGTGCTGACCTTGCCTGATTGCAGGCTGAAACGAGAGAGAGAACGTGTAGGGAAGGATAAGGGTATCAGAGGCTCCTCAGTCTCATCGCGGGCAACCTGTTGTCTGCTCGGTGTACACTGTCACTGTCAGCAGCCAGTCCACACACCATCTTGAGTTATGGTCATGCTACGAGTCTAATTTGGATGCAGCAGTCTCACGGCGTGACAATTGACAGAAATTTTGTGTGCCAGTGGTAAATAGTATAAAAAGTCTGCAAAGTGAAGCCTCGACGAACACATTTGCATGCAAGGACACAGGAAAAGGGCGTGTATTTTGTCTTGAATTGCCTGCAAGCCACACTTATCACAGGTAACATCATAATGTTCCCAGCTTCTTGTCTCGACATGCAGCGCATGGGAGTGTAACCTGAAACGTGCCACGTTGCGCTGTGTTTGCTTGCCCAAATCCAGATGCAGATACCTAGGTACAGAAAAAGGCGGTCCATCAACAGTCACCGACCTAAGAGGCAAACAAAAAACAATGGCACAAGAAGCAAGGTAGTGTTCCGAAGCCTTAGGCTCAGCTTTTTGGGCACTTGAGCACAAACAAAGCCGGTCCTTTGGTGCCTGGTTGGCTGATTAACTAATTAACTAAGCCTGCTAGAGCCACTGAAGAGGGTGCGAAAGAGGTGATAGTGCTTGACACATACTTCTGCTAGATCTGGACTTGGGCAGTCTAGAGTTTACAGAAGAGGGCCTTCAGTCACGAGGTATTTATAGCCTGCTCATAAAAACAATAAGACCATGAAGGAAAAAAGTAGAGCTTGTTGTTACTCTGGTTCAGACAAGTAGACATCATGGGAAGCTGTGGTGAGAAACAGAGATGCTTAAGTCCTGCAGAGAGGAACTACAAGAGGATAGGTGCAGTGAAAAATCTTGGATGAATTCAGCATTGCACAGGTCACAGGTAGGGGAGGTGTTGTGGTTCCAAGTCACTGTTCCAGGTCACTGTTTCAATTTGTAGGGTGTGTACGCTAAGTCTGAAGCATGACACTCTGTGAACAGCGTCATGAGGATGGGTCAAGATACATGTATTTGGTAAGGTCAAGGACATGTATTTGGTAAGGTCAAGGACTTGTATTTGGGAAGGTCAAGGACATGTATTTGGGGAGGATGTGTGGCAAATGCGTGATCAGAACCCTCTTTGTAGGAAGGAGACACTGTTGATGATAAGTGGAGAGCTTGCTGTTGCAATCTCTTGGATGTGCATCAGAAAGAGGTGCCCAGTATGCCAAGTGCCTCTCTATGAGGTCCACGACAAAGCGACTGAAATGAACGGGCTCATGCTTCAGCGCTTTTTTTCACATGCGGTCCGCATTACAGGTCCTGTATTGTGCGTCGTGTGTCTGGAAATTTGTTGTGTGTTGGATGCACCAGTCTTGAATTATAGAGCCCAGCAGGTTGGCGCAAATTCTATACAGCATGCTATTCACCGCAATCATTTTGTGGCTCCCTGGAGTGTCACAGGACCCTTTTTGTGTATGGGAGTGGTCTTTGCCTCCTTCTATGACCTGGGGCTGGCTTGGGGCCTGGGTCGCTTCTGTAACGAGCAGTTGAAGAGATCAGCAATGCAAGGAGCCAACACATTGACATGTTCCCAACCTCTCTCATGCTGTTTGGGCACGTGCCTGTATGCACATTTGATGGATGTTGGTGCAATTTTATCCAACTCAGGAAAAGATGTTTTTTATTGCCAGAATTTGGCAACCAGCGCGTGCAGCTCATTGTCTTCTGGCATGCTGAAAGGGTGTTGGCCTGGAAGCTGTGTGTTATTGTGTCTGTGCCCCAGGTGGGATCAAACTGTCCATGGCTGATCTAGTGCCTGTCCATTGTCTTGCATGTATGTTGTCCAGCCTGAGTGGCAGCTTAGCTCACTGGTTCTCGCCTGAACACATTGTGCCAATGATTGTGCCAGGAGCTATGTGGAACAGGGGTCACATAGTTCGCAGCTGGTTTCTTGAGCATCTCGTGGATGGTTGGGTCTTTGTCAAATGATTCTAAATTGTGTTGCATTTGGGATCAATAAAACGTCTTTTGCAATTCAGGGTATGGGCTCTGTTCTCTCTGTAGCAAGTCGATCACGTATGTGTTGGGCAGTCTAAGAGGACATGCTCTTCATCTTGCACACAGTGCTAGTTGCATTAAGAGCACTTTCTCAGGTCGTAAGGGACTCTGTGGTGGAATGATGGGGAAGAGAGTAAGGAGAATGCATTGCCAAGGCCCTTGTTGTGGGTGGAGCACATCACTGGTGGTAGGTCGATTGTTTACTAATGCGCTCTCTTGGTTGGGTGCTGGAGGAACACTCCCAATGGTACAGATGCCTGGTCCTGAGATCCACCACAGAATGACTGAGGCCAAAGGGTTCACCGGTAGGTAATGGTTACATAGCATGTATCTGCTGAACAAGGGCAGCTTAACTGAAGCCTATCAGGCCTGCAACCAGTATCTCAAATTAGAGAGGCAGGCAGTGTCTGAGAAGTAAGAAATACAGACCAAAATCACCAGAAGGGACACAGTTTTTTTCTGGTGGAAGACAGGTACCAGTCAGCTCGAACAAAAAAATCATGATGGGTTGGAACCAGACCGACCCAACATGATGTTCATTACCTGCGTGAATGAATATCACTTGTTGAGTCCTTCAAAACAACAGCCTAACAAAGTCAGCCTTATGATGAAAGCAGGCTTTTTAGGCTCTCTGAAGCCCTCTCTCCGAGCAAGAGAGTCTAGAAGGAACGAAAACTACGCCCCCTCTGGCCCCTTCTTTGAAGCCAGGTTGAACTTCTTCAGGTTTGAACGACCCCAAACTCATCAGCACCAAAGCTCACCAACTTATCCCCGCCTCTGAGATGAGGCAGGAGAGTAGGGGATGAAAGGGGGGCATGGGTGGGCAGGCAGGGGCGGGCAATTACATAACACAGAAGATACAAGGGCAAAACTTTTGCTTCTAGAAGAATGGAAGTGGCCATCATGCCTAATCATCGCTCAGTCAACTGACCTACAATTTGGCATACACACACAGGCATTCCAAACGTCTGGCCAGGCCATGGGTCCAGTAAAATATCTCCAACCAACAACTATCAGATTTAAAGCGAAGTCTCAACACCATGGACACAATACAGCGTGACATGGTGTGCTAAACCTTGCTGGTGTATTACCCTCTTCTTTTCTTGTGCCTTCATGCTTTGGTGTCGTCCCTTGAAAGTCACAGCTGCTTTGGCACAGCAGCTGCCAGTGGTGTACGCCTCTCAACTGTTGTTCACCTGAACTTGGGTCTGAGATCCTTTTTAAGGCCTTAAGGCATGTCCTTATCAATCTGTCGGCCATTCCATCCGTTTCAAAGAGCGACGCTGAAGTGTGCCTGAAGTATGTCATTCATGGCCGCTACCGAGGTCAAGAAGGGCCCCTCAAAGGCATTCAAAAAGCCATACCTTCTGATCTGTTCAGCATCGTTCAGGGTGACTTCCACTTTGCCCAATTAACAGAGAACTGGCAACACAGCTTGAGAGTAGGGAGCCGCTTTCAGACCATCAAATCAGCTTGAAAATATCAACTGATTAAAAAACGTATATGGGACTGAATAATGCAGAAATGTGCCAGCTGTTGACGTTAATGGCTGATCCATCACTTTTTAATCGGGATATTATCTCTGAATTTGATGCAAGCCAGTTGCAGCCGACTGGTCGCGTAAGGAGCAGCTGTGCAGAGAAGGGAGCAGGCCTCACAGCACTGTGAGGATGAGGCTGCAGGCTGCAGCATCATGCCTTCTGCTTGCTCTTCTGACAGGACTGCTCAGCCTGGGCGAGGGCAAAATCCATTACACGCACCTGAACAAGGATGACAGGAAGCTAGTGCCCCTCACAGAGGCATTTGGGTTCTCAGAGGGGGGTACGATTTCAATAGAGATGACGGGTTTCAACCGCTACGAGCCCTTTGACCAGGAAGTGAAGGTGGGTTGCCTGCTTAAAGCAGTAAAGCAAGAATTGTGCACCCATGCGCAGGTGACAAGCGTGTTCACCTAATTACACAAGAGATCAAGGATATAAGCCCGCAGGCAGTGTAAAGAGAATGAAAGAACATGCAAATACTAGAGGAGATCCTGCGGGTCAAGCTTGCACTGCCGCACGCCTCGGGCAAGTGCAGAAGAGAATGGGCTGGCTAGCGCTGCTACATTCAGCCTAATTGTGTAAGCGCCTTTGCACAGTTTTCATTTGCTGCCAGCATATGTGTCCCGCGCACACATCAAGGGACAGATGGCAGAGAACTACAGGGCATCAGGCTCCCCAGGGGGAAAGGAACATGGGCACAGCAGTACACGCAGTTTGCACAGTGCACGCACAACCCTTAAGGCCGCCACAGCACAGGCCGGCCTACGATGGCCGCTGCTGGGTCTTCTGCAGCATGAGTGCGATGCCTGCTGGCTAGGAATGAGCTAGGCCTGTGGCATATGCACCCAGACCTGCAGCTGCAGCATTTCCAGGGGTCACAACGCGTGAGCGGCACACGCAAGCCACAGCCACGCTCACCCACTGCCCACGCTCTGGTTCAGCTCACCTGCAAATGTATGCACGAGGCACGCATGCACACACACACATGCACAAGCGCATGCGCTGTCCCACCATGAGCCCCGGGGGACCTTCAGGCGAAAGGCTTAAGGCTGCCTGCCCCGCCAAGATTTGGCGCAGCTATAGGCCACATGCATGCCTTCATGGGCCCTGCCACATCAAGCGCGGCGCCCCCCATGATGGCAGCCAGCCTCTGACCGGCTGACTGCCCCCGATCCCTGCATACACAGGTGGACTACAACCACTTTGGGTTCTTCCTTTGGCCCGTGGAGGCGGACGCGATGCTGGAGCAGGACCTGATGGATGGCAGCGAGTGCATCCTCGAGCATGCGGGCACCTCCTCCGTGTTCAACTTCACTGAGCCCGGCATGCAGGCGCGAAACTGGGCGGCCAGTGCAATCTTGACTGGGTGGGGGGCAGCCTGCAGCAGTGCTGCTTGGGGCAGTGGCGCCCAGACTCCACAAGCCGCAGCCTCTGCACTGACCCCACATGCTGCAGCCTCTGCACACTAACCCCACAGGCCGCAGCCTCTGCACACTGGCCCCACGGGCTGCAGCCTCTGCACCGACTCCACAGGCCGCAGCCTGCACTGATCCCACGGGCCGCAGTCTCTGCACTGTGGTGTCGGTGTTGAGCGGCACGTGCTGGGCAGCGTGCAGGATGCGGCGCATGCAGCGGTGCCACACCCTTCATCTTCAGCTCCATCCTTGCACCTACTGCATACGGGCACTCGGGTGTGCCAAAGCGAAGCAGTTGTACGTGCGCATGCACTCACGCCCGCGCATTCAACGCCCCCCACCCATCCGCCGCAGAAGCTCATCACCAAGGAGACTAAGATGTTCCAGCAGGCCTACTCCATCTCGCCCGGCCTGTTCTACCTGTACTTCGCCAACTGCGACGGGCAGCCTATCTCCTTCAACAGCGTCATCGAGATGTACAACTACAAGGACGGCGTCAAGGACTACCTGTCCGTGGGGGAGACAGAGCTGGAGACAGTGTACTGGGTGCGTGCATGCGCATTGTAATGAAACTAGGCTTTCCTTGATCACCAGATCACTTCCAACTACCTAACCAACCACCAGGCTCAGGCTTCGGGCTGGACTGGGGTCAGGTCAGTTCATAAGACTGGATCGTTCCCCGGTCAGTCCATTGAAAGACCCTTCTTATAGCGTTCCTTACATGCATGCTGGGCTCTGCTGTGCACTCCAATGCCTGGTCTACCCACGGGCTTTCCTGTGCCCCACACATAAAATGCCAACGCCTCACTCTTTGCCCCACCCAGCGGCCCACCCAGTAGCTCCCTGCTCCCCGCTCACCATGACGTGCGCCACCCTCTGCGCCGCCCAGCCGCTTCCTGCTCCCTGTTCACCGTGACACGCGCCTCCTTCTCTGCGCCGCCCAGCCGCTCCCTGCTCCCTGTTCACCGTGACACGCGCCTCCCTCTCTGCGCCGCCCAGCCGCTCCCTGCTCCCTGTTCACTGTGACATGCGCCTCCCTCTCTGCGCCGCCCATCCGCTTCCTGCTCCCTGTTCACCGTGACACGCGCCTCCTTCTCTGCGCCGCCCAGCCGCTTCCTGCTCCCTGTTCACCGTGACACGCGCCTCCCTCTCTGCGCCGCCCAGCCGCTTCCTGCTCCCTGTTCACCACGACACGCGCCTCCCTCTCTGCGCCGCCCAGCCACACACGTCCCCAGCTGCTGCCCCCTGTCCTCCCCTCTCGCTGTCTCCTCGCAGGCCATGTTCTCCCTCTTCACCACCATTGCCATCGCCTGGAGCTGGTTTGTGTGGAAGGAGCGCCAGCACGCGCACCGCATCCACATCCTGATGGCGGCCCTGTGCTACTTCAAGGCCCTCACCGTGTTGGCGCAGGCAAGCCGTTGCACGCGCATGCTGCCCTTGTGCCACTCAGCTACTGCAATGGTTTCAATCTTTGGTTGTGCGTGCTTGCATGGGCACGTGTACACACTCACTCGCTTCACAACCCTGAGCACGTCCTCTGATTTGTAAAATCTGCCTTCAGCTTCTCCAGATCAAACCAACCAACTTTTTGTAGGTTCATCCTGTGCTGTGTGTGAGGATGCTGTGCATGGGAGGCTCTGACAGGGGGATATGGACATGGCTGTCCTGTGGGTCTGAGTTAGGACTTGATGCACATGGCTGTCCTGTGGGTCTAAGGGCTATCCTGTGGGTCTGAGTAGAGACCTGATGCACGTGGCGGTCCTGTGGGTCTAAGGGCTATCCTTTGGGTCTAAGAGACCTGATGCACTCACTGTGCATGTGCTGTGCCTCAGTGAGCCTGTGCTGGCGGGCGCTGACGTTAGCAAAGAAACTACCAAAGGAGCGCTGCTTCAGGCCTGCTGTCTAAACCTGCTTTGTACGCGCGTACACAAATACAAAGCCACGCGTCTACAATACCTGCAAACATGCCTTGCAAGCATACAGTGCATTCAATTGCATACTTTTGTGTACCTGCATGCGTGCGCACTCCCCTTCACCTTTTGTGGCTCTCTTTTGCCCTTGCCCTGCCTCCTTCTCTAGCCCTGCCTCCTTCTCTAGCCCTGCCTCCCTCTCTAGCCCTTGCCCCGCACCTTTTGCCACTCCAGAGCCTTTTATTTTGCCGCTCCTGTGCTTTTTTTCTGTTTGCTGCAGGCCGGCATGAACCATTACATCGAGCGCACCGGCCATGCGGACGGCTGGAACATCGTGTATTACATCTTCACCTTCTGCAGAGGCATCTTGTTTTTCACTGTCGTGGTGCTCATTGGCACTGGCTGGTCATACATGGTGGGTGGCTGGCCGCACATGCTGTGGGTGGGTGGTCATACACTGCAAGTTACACTGGCGTGGCGGCTGGTCATACATGGTGGGTTGCTGGTCGTATGTGGTACACATAGAGGGATAAAAAATGAGATCATACATGCAGCATATACAAAGGGGCGGCGCATCCCTTACACCTTGAAGGAGAGAGCCGTATGTACTGTTACATACCCGAGTATACCGTATACAAGGGGTATGTGTACCATATAGGAATCTCGGATCTCCCTCAAGGCCTAGACATCCCAACCTCAAATTTTCATGTCATGCCTGAACACAATATCCCAAAACATAAAGGCATTTGAATAAAATGCCACCATGTCGCTGGCAAAAAGCGTGATTATTTACCATTACAAGCTCACCCAAGTCTGCCAGGGGGTATAGCATCACTGTGTGGGCGAGTATTTAGGCCCAATTGTTAATTGCTACTTTGTGAGGTGATTACATCTCAGCTTCCACATTTGTGGTCTCCAATTAGGTTGGCCATCTAAGAAAGGTGCTGAGCTGATGTAGCTGCTGCGCCTCGCTGTCCTTCTCTCATCATCTTTACTGCCTGGCAGGCGTTTTGGCCTGTGTACAGTGTACAGTGAACATCAACATCTGTGCGTGCGCATTTCAGCAATGGCATTTGTGTGTATTATCAATATGCAGCTTGGTGATTGCGAATACTAATTCGACTTATTTTCTGAACTCCGGCTGCTGTGCCATGTGCTGAAAAGGATCTATGTGGCAAATGCTGCATGCATGCAACGCGGGCAGGTTTGTGCCCATTGCAAGATTTGGATGGGGTTGTCTGAGCTTATTGCACGCTGTAGCACACAATCATCTGCACTGTATAATTATGAAATCTTTGCGTTCTTTGACCCTGGTTGGCTTTACTGTCTTAACTATTTGAGCATACAATGGAAAGTCGATAATCCGCCTGATGGTTGTACAGTTCTTTTAAATGCCTTACCCTTTTTTGCATTTTGATGAATGCTATCTGTTTGCTCTAGCAGCACAGCAAAGGCCACTGCAGCTGATATGGCATGAATCAAGAATTGGCGATCAAAATACTTTGCATGGGATTCACCCGAATCCCGAATTTCCATGTACCCCATGTACCTGTTATACAGCATTTTAGGTTACAAACCGCTCACAGCAAATGCAATCCTTTTATGTGCACACATGTATATGGACTGAAATTGCCCATGTCGTGCCAAATTTTTGGTTTTAATGCACGCCAGCCAATATAAACATAGATGCAAAAAATACGCATGTACATACAATCCTTGACGCTTGCGCCATTGCGCCAATGTATGCACAAGTGCTCACACAAGCGTGTATGCACTTGTGTACGTGTTAGCAGCTGGTTCTGCACCTCTCGTTTTGCAACATGGGAAGCTTGCTGCACTGCAGCTGAGCATTAGCCCTTATCGCTGAATTGAACTGCAATCGCCCTTGTGCACGGTCCCAACATATCCCGCCCTGACTTGCCCACACGCCATCCTCTGTCTTGGTGACCCAACTGCGCACGTGGACTGTGCGTGCACGCCCCTGCCCCCTCGCAGAAGCCCTTCTTGGGGGACAAGGAGAAGCGGATCCTCATGGTGGTTGTGCCCCTGCAAGGTATGCCACCAGCAAGGGAAGCCTCTTGTCCAGCACAAAGCTGCATATGCTTCAATAGCAAGGGTGCGTAGCCTCATTGTGGTCCTGGCCCGACAAGATGGTGCGTCACCAGCACAGGCAGGTGTGTCTGTCTACCACCAGCACAGGCAGGTGTGTCTGTCTAGCACAGGCAGGTGTGTCTGTCTACCACGGGCTATTGTGTGTATCATGAGTCTCTTGTGTCACTACCAAGCAGGTCCCCATAGAGGCCGTGTCCAGTTTACCTTGCAAGTAAAGCCACCAGCACCCCACAGGCGTGGCGTCCTGGGTGTGTGCAGCTGTAAGGCTGACTGTGCATGACAGCTGGGCATCACTCACGGGGTGTGCAGCTGTGAGCCTGATTGTGTGGAGATGACAGCCTGCTACAGGTGTGCGCAGCTGGTGGTTTGGAGGGTGGGTGCTGTGCTTTGAGGCGCTCCCAGTTCGAAAGAGCACTGCGATCTTCCGAGTTTGAAAGAGCACCGTGCCTGCACCGAGTGCGGGGCCTGCTTGGGGTGCGGTGTTGGGAGGGAGAGTCCTGCAGCCAGATGGGCTGCCTGCTGGTCACTGCAAGAACAGTGGTTTGTGCCAAGGGCATGGTTGGACAGGAAAGCATGCCGGCAGACACCAACTTGATGCCTCGTGGGACACACACACACACACACACACACATACACACACACACACACTAGCACACTGCTTCCTCCTGCTGAGCGCTCCAACATCCACCCCTCATCTCGCCCTACTGGCACTGGCCCCCCCCACAGCACGCACACACACAAATACACACACACACACACACACACAGACACACACACACACA
>LKMJ01007235.1_pt1 | contig 10456 bp, 9 predicted proteins | sample 643391 | NCBI WGS metagenome assembly LKMJ01 (sample SAMN04112250, study PRJNA286221) | soda lake metagenome | biome: soda lake; feature: Kulunda Steppe; material: water; isolation source: sample PL-Br10 brine of Picturesque Lake | place: Russia: Kulunda steppe | collected 2010-07
GATTCCCTCGAGCTCCGTCAGGACGTCCTGGACGAACGGCCAGGGATCGTCCCGGCTGAGGACGTCGGCGTTCGGCTGCCGGTAACAGGACGCCAGTATCCCGAGGAGGGTCCGGCCGATCGGCGGCCGGTCGACGAGCGGCGACTCCTCGCCGAGGAGACTCAACACGTACGAGAGCTCGCCTTTCAGGTAGTGACAGCCGACCCCGAGCTCGTAGCCCGGCTCGATCCGATCCCCGTGGCCGGTCGCCAGCTGCCAGTAGTAGTAGGGGAAGTCCGCGCCCATCCGGACGTTCGCCGCGAGCGAGGTCCACATCCGGGGGTTGATCTCGGCGAGGTAGAACTCGCCGGTCTCGGGGTGGCGCATGTACTCGAGGCAGGCGAGCCCGTGCCACTCGAGTTCCTCGAGCAACGCGGCCGCGACCTCCTCGAGGGCGGGGACGTACGTCGACTCGCGGTAGACCCCGCCGCCGCCGGTGTAGGAGGCCCCGCGTAGCTGTTCGTGCTGGACGCTCGCGAGGATCTCGCCGCGATCACAGAGGGCACCGACCATGTACTCCCGTTCGATCGGGACGAACTCCTGGACGATCGGATCGTGGCCGAACGTCGACCGGAGCCGTCCGACGTCCGGCCGGTCGCCCGGCCCGAGGTGTTCGACCGTCTTGTTCCGGGCGACCGTCCCGGCCGGAATCGCGTCGACGTACGCGTCGACGAGGAGGTTGTACCGGGACTTGACGATCGACGGTCCGTGCCGGTTCTCGACGTCGGCGAGCGGGGTCGTCTCCGGGACCGGGACGCCGGCGGCTTCGGCCGCCGCCGCCAGTTCCACGCGGTCGTGGACCCGCCGGAGCCCCTCGAGGGTCGGCCACGGCGTCGCGATCCGGTCGGCGAACGCCTCCCGGCGGGCCGAGAGCACGAACGCCTCCTCCTCGCGGGTCGGGACGATCGTCCGGACGTCCTCCCGACCCGCGAGGGCGAGAAGCGCCTCGGCGTACCCTTCGAGGTCCGTCGTCGGATCGGGAACCAGGACGGCCTCGTCACAGTACGTAGAGCGAAAGGACTTGGTCCGGGGATCCTCGGAGACGACGATCGTGTGTACCCCACGCGGTGCCAGCGATCGGAGGCAGGCCTCCGGGCTCGGGGACGCCGCCGCCGGAACGACTATCGATCCGTCCTCCGGGGCGTCTCGACTCGAGGGGAGACCGGTTCGGGGGACCATCTGTGGTGTCAGTACTGTCCGTGCCCCCGTTGATGTATATTACTTAACCGATGGATACTGTGTAATCCGACTGAGACTCCTCGGTACGGTCAGAAAGCGGCGATCGGTGGGCGGCTCACGCCTCCCAGCGTTCGGGAGCGATCCCGACCGCCCGGAGGGCCATCGGGTAGCCGACGCCGATGGCGACGGCGATGAAGATCCCGTACCACAGGGGAAGCGAGCCGTACTGCATCTCCAGACCCGCGATCAGCCCGAAGATCAGGACGATCAGCGTGGCGTAGTGGGCCACCAGGTAGAGCCGGCTCCCGCGATCGAGTCCGTCGATGTCCATCGGTTCGAGTGGCGCACTCGGGGTACAAAACGGTTTTTACGCCTCACCGACGGGATCGACCCGTAGCTCGTCACGTCTCGCCGGCGGGATCGGTTTCGTGGAGGAACGTCTGGAACTCGACGCTCCGTCCGTCCGGATCCTCGGCGAAAAACTGGTAGATCCGGTAGCGGTCGTTCTCGTGTGGCTCGTCGACGGCCACGTCGGCCAGCCGGTCGTAGAGTTCGTCGACGGCCTCGCGGTCGTCGTAGACGAAGGTGACGATTCCGTCGGTGTCGGCTGGCTCGCGGTCACAGAAGCCAACGAGGAGGTTGTCGTGTTTCAGGATCGTACAGTCGGGCTGTTCGAGCCAGACCGACGCGCCGATCCGCTCGACGTAGAAGTCGACGACCGACCCGAGGCGCTCGGTCCCGAAAAAGACGATGCCGGACATGGTCGCCGATCAGTCCGCCGCCGACTTAGCTCTCCCGGCGCGGTGCAAGCGGCGTCGACGGACGTTCCTCGGCGGATCCGAGGCGATCGCGGCCGTCCTCACTCCGCCAGCAGCCGATCGACCAGCCTGTCGGGGTCGAACCGTTCGATGTCGTCGTACCCCTGTCCGACCCCCAGAAAGAGGATCGGCTTGCCCGTGACGTGGGCGACGGAGATCGCCGCGCCGCCGTTGGCGTCGGCGTCGGCTTTGGTGAGGATCGCGCCGTCTATCTCGATCGCCTCGTCGAACTCCCGGGCGCGGTTGACCGCGTCCTGGCCCGCGACGGCCTCGTCGACGAACAGCGTCATGTCGGGGTCGACCACGCGGCCGATCTTCTCCAGTTGGTCCATCAACCCCTCGTTGGTGTGGAGCCGACCCGCGGTGTCCCCGAGGACGACGTCGACGTCGTTGGCCTCGGCGTACTCGACGGCGTCGTAGAGCACCGCGGCGGGATCCCCGCCCTGGTCGTGACTGATGAGCTTCGCGTCGAGGGCCTCGGCGTGCTGGGCGATCTGCTCGTTGGCGCCCGCACGGTAGGTGTCGCCGTTCGCCAGCACGGTCGAGTAGCCCCGCTCCTCGAAGTAGCGGTGGAGCTTGGCGATCGAGGTCGTCTTGCCGACGCCGTTGACGCCGGTAAAGACGATCACGAGGGGCTTCTCGGCCTCGGCGACCCGCTCGTCGAAGTCGAACTGGCCGACGCTGATCACCTCGCGGATCGCGTCTTTCAGCGCCTCCTCGACGACGTCGCCGGTCGAGGTGGTGAACGTCCGGGTCTCGCCGACCAGCTCCCCGCGGATGTTCTCGAGGATCTCCTCGGCGACGCCCATCTCGACGTCACTCGAGAGGAGCGCGAGCTCGAGCTCCTGGAGTGGCCCCTCGAGGTCATCGGCCTCGATGACGAACTTCCCGCGGACGAGCGAGCGGGCCTTGCGCCCGAGTCCCGTCGAGCTCTCCTCGTCCGCCGACTCCCCTTCGGCGTCGTCTCCCTCGGCGTCGTCCGTCGCTGGCTCGCCGTCGGCGTCGTGCCCTTCGGCGGCCGTCCCGGCGACTCCGGCGTCCCCGGTCGACCCGGCTTGACCGGCGACCTCGGCGTCTTCGGCGGCGCTCGCCCGCCCGGCGGCCCCCGCCGCTGGAGCGATCTCGGCCGGAACGTCGTCGGCCGCGGACTCGGATTCCCCGTCGGCCGACTCGGCATCCAGCGTAGCCGGTTCGCCGTCCCCTTCGGCCGGGGATCCTTCGCCGTCCTCCGCGACCCCTTCGGTCGCGGTCTCGCCGTCCCCTTCGGCCCCGTCGCCGTCCTCGACCGGCTCGACGTTCTCCTCGGCAGTCTCCTCGACGTCCTTCCGGAAGCTCCCGAGCTTCTCTTTCAGGTTGTCGAACATCGCCTCACTCGTCGGGAGCCGGACCGCCCATTCCACCCATCTGCTGTTGGAGCGCCTGCTGTTGGAGCTGCTGGGCACGGCCCTCGAGCTGGGAGCTCTCGGACTCGAGCTCGGAGATCTGTTCTGTGACCTCCTCGATCCGGTCGTCGAGCCGGTCGGACTTGTCCTCGAGGGCCTCGATCGCCCCCTCGCGGTCGAACTCCGCGGCGTAGTCGGCGCCGAGATCGACGATCAGCTCGTCTACGTCCTGGATCTCCGCGCGGGCGTAGGCACCCCCACCGAGGGGGACCTGGACCGTCGTACCGGTCTCGATGCCCTCGATCGCCGAGATCCCCTCGTCGATCTCCTCCTGGCGCTCCCGGATCCCCTCGACGGTGGCCTCGAGGCTCTCGATCGCATCCTGGATCTCCTGGAGCTGCTCGGAGAGCGCCTGGAGCTCCTGCTGTCCGGCACTCATCGGCGGTCACCCGATTCGTCGGCGTCGTCGAACGTCCCGAACCGACCGGCGACGGTGGACTGATCCATACGACTCCCTCCGGTGGGCAGTCGGAAGAATGTTCCCTTCCGGCGACCACGTCTCCCGCAAGCCGATTCCCTACAGCGACCACGTTCCCCGACGGCCGACTCCCTACAGCGACCACGTTCCCCGACGGCCGACTCCCTACAGCGACCACGTCGCCGATCGGATCGCTCGCCGTCCACGCTCACCCAGGCTCACCCCTTGATGTTACAGACCGGGAACGTCCGTGCGACCTTGTCGCCGATGCCGAGTTCGTCGGAGACGCGGACGACCTCGTCGACGTCCTTGTACACTCCCGGGGCCTCCTCGGCGACGGTCGCCCCCGACTGGGCTTTGACGTACACCTGCTGGCTCTCGCGTAGCTCGTCTCTGACGTCCTCGCCCCAATAGTCCTGTTTCGCCTGCGTCCGGCTCATCAGCCGGCCCGCGCCGTGGGCCGTCGAGCCGAAGGTGAGCTCCATCGAGTTCTCGCCGCCGGCGAGGACGTAGCTGCCCGCCCCCATGCTGCCGGGGATGATCACGGGCTGGCCGACCTCGCGGTAGGCCGCGGGTACGTCGGGGTGGCCGGCCGGGAACGCCCGCGTCGCCCCCTTCCGGTGGACGAAGTACTCCCCGTCTTCCCCGTCGACGGTGTGGGTCTCCTTTTTCGCGATGTTGTGGGCCACGTCGTAGAGCAGCTCCATCCCCAGGGCCTCCCAGCTGCGATCGAAGACCCGTTCGAACACCCGACGGGTGCGGTGGGTGATCAGCTGGCGGTTGACCCACGCGAAGTTGATCGCCGCGTTCATCGCCCCGTAGTACTCCTCGGCGAGCTGTGAGCCCGCCGGCGCGGCCGCCAGCTCCTTATCGGGGAGCCGATCGAGCATCCCCCCGTGTCGTTTCTCGATCTTCCGCAGGTAGTCGTTGCACGTCTGGTGGCCGAGCCCGCGTGAGCCCGTGTGGATCAACACGACGATCCGGTCCTCGGCGAGTCCGAACGCCTCGCCGCGGTCGTCGTCGAAGACGTCGGTCACCCGCTGGACCTCGAGGAAGTGATTGCCCGAGCCCAGCGAGCCGACCTGGTTTTTCCCCCGCTCTTTGGCCTTCGAGGAGATCATCGCGGGGTCGGCCTCCTCCCGGCGACCCTCGTCCTCACAGCAGCGCAGGTCCCCCTCGACGGCGTACCCCTCGTCGACGGCCCACTCCACCCCGCGGGCGAGGATCTCCTCGACGGTGTCGACGTCGGTCTCGACGACGCCGCCGCCACCGAGTCCGGTCGGAACATTGGCAAAAAGCGACTCGACGAGCTCCTCCTCGTTGCCTTCGAGGTCCGCGTACGTCAGATTCGTCCGGACCATCCGGACGCCGCAGTTCGAGACGACGAACCCGTCGGCGACGAAGTTGTGCGCATCGTGGTCGACGCCGATGTCGTAGACGGGTTTCGATCCCAGTTCGGTGATCCCGACGACTTCGGCTGTGACGGTCAGATCCTCGCCGACCGCGGTTCGGGCGCGATACTCCTCGTAGTCGGGAAAGCCGACCGGTGGCCGCGGACGGCCGTCACGGCCGTCGTAGAGGGTCCGCTCCACGAAGCGGTCGTTGACCTCGAACTGCTCTTTGATCTCGCCCGGTGAGACCCCACCGTCGGCCAGCGTGCGCGCCTCCTCGGCGATCCGCGCGCGACGATCGGTTATCCGCTCTTTCCGTTTTAAATACTGTGCGGCCGCGATCGCCTCCCGCTGTTTCTCCTGGGCGTACCGATAGCCGACGGTCGTGAAAAACCGGATCAGGTTGTCAGGGTCGGTGGCGATCCCGAAGCGAAACCGAACCGTCTCGCCGTGGCTCGTCTCCGTCCGTTCGACCTCCTCTAAGGCGTTGGTTGCGATCCCGAGGTCCGAGAGCTGTCCCATGAGGTCGCGTACGAACGTCTCGCCCGGGTCGCGCTCGGCGACGAGGCGGTTGTGAGAGACCGACGGGGCGTAGAAGTTCTTCGCGGAGACGGTGTCGGGTGCGCTCATCTCAGCCCCGAAGAACGCCGACAGATACAGCGCCTTCTGCCAGTCCGCGAGCCGATCGAGGTAGTCGGGAGCGGTGAAATCGGATTCGACCTTTCTACCGGCGGGCGCGCCGAGCTTCTCGAGGAGTTTCCGGAAGGACCGGGCCGACGCCCGGGTGCTGTACTCGACGCGCTCGAACTCCGTCCCGTCGATCTCGTGTTCGCGCTCCCGTTCGTAGATCCGCGAGGGGGTGTATCCGAGCGCCGCGATGTCCGCACGGATCCGTTCGAGATCCGCCGGATCGCCGTAGAACCACGACTGCCTGTCGCTGAAGGAGCCGTCGCCCGTATGGTAGCCCACGAGCTTCAGGAGCCGGCCGAGCGCCTCGTCGGTCGATTTCAGCGGAAGCAGATCCCGGTCTTTCAGTGCCCCCACCAGTTGTGGGTTCTCGTCGGCGAAGTCCGCCTCCTCAAGCAGGGTGAACTCCGGCGGCTCTTCGTCCGGGAGCCCTTCGAACGGATGGACCACGACCTCCGCTCCCGGCTCGAGGTCGGCGAGTTCGACCATCCCGTCGGGTGTCAGAAACGGGTGGTCCGCGGTGGCCTCGACCGTGTCGCCGGTCGCGGTCTCGACTTCGTATACGGACCGGCCGCTCGTTTCCGTGAACAGCCGAATGTCCGACGGGACCGCCTCGTCGCCCGCCGCGACGATCGCCGCCTCGTTCTCGAATCGATCCCGTAGCTCCGCTATGGGGCGCCGACGGCCGTGTGAGAGCAGGACGTCGGTGTCGCCCGGGAGGCAGTTGATATCATATCCGACACTTCCCGGCGAGATACAGCCCGTCTCGGCGTCGAACGCGCCGACGCCGCCGACCGGGAAGCCGTACCCCTGGTGGCCGTCGGGCATACAGATGCCGTACTTGGCGATGCCGGGGAGGTGTGTCGCGTTTTTCAGCTGCTGGAGGGTCTTATCGCCGGCGATCTCCTCGAGTAAGCGCTCGCTGGCGAACACCCTCGCCGGCGCGCGCATCCCGCCTTCCTGTGGGATCTCCCAGACGTAGTCGTCGATCCGGTGGAGCGTGATGCCGTCGGCGTCGAACGTGGTCATACTCCCCCCTGGGACGTCCACGGCAAAAGAAGTTGAGCCCCGATCAGACGTCGAAGACGACGTACCCCTCCCAGCCGTCGTCGGTCTCCTCGAGGCGCATCTCGGCGTAGGTGACCGCTTTGACCTCCCGGGCATCGATCGTCGAGAGGGGGACCCCCCGTGCGCTGGCCTCGAGGCGCCACTCCCCGTCCCCGTCGGGGGGGTCGATCGACTCCACGCGGTTCTCGACGGGCAGCTCCTCGCGGACGTCCCGGAGGTAGATCAGCTCGTCGAGGTAGTCGAACAACAGCGCCTCGCGGCTCTCGGCGACGACCGAAAGCGAAAAGCGCTCGCCGTCGTCGGGAACCGACTCGCGACAGGCCGCCGCGAGCGCGTCGGCGAGGGCGGCGAACACCGCTTCGAGCGTCTCCCCCGTCGCGGCGGCCGCGACGTCGGCGGTGTGCGCCCGGAGTTCGTAGCTCATCGGGCGAGCTTCGACGGCCGTCCCCGTCAGTCCGTCGGTCCGGCGGACCGATCGCACCCCGGGGATCGTTTCCGGAGACAGCTTTTTTATCGCCCGCTTCGAGGGGGAGCCATGACCGCCGAGCTGTTCGACCGGGCGCCGGACGACCGGGTCCGGATCCTCGATCCCGACGGCGAGGTGGTGGCTCCCGAGCTCCTCCCCGACCTCGAGGAGGCGACGCTCCGGGCGATCTACCGGGACATGCGCCTGGCCCGACGGTTCGACGAACGGATGATCAGCCTCCAGCGGCAGGGTCGGCTCGGGACCTACGCCTCCCTGGCCGGCCAGGAGGCCTCCCAGATCGGCTCGACGTACGCCCTGGCGGAGACGGACACGATCTCCTACCAGTACCGCGAACACGGCGCCGTCCTCGCCCGCGAGCCGCTCCCGGCGTACGTCCAGTACTGGATGGGCCACGAGGCCGGCAACGCGGCCCTGGCCGACGTGAACGTCCTCCCGCTCAACATCTCGATCGGGAGCCACGTCCCCCACGCCGTGGGCTGGGCGTGGGCGGGGAAGCTCTCGGGGGACGACGGCGTCACCGTGGTCCACTTCGGCGACGGCGCGACCAGCGAGGGCGACTTCCACGAGGCCGCGAACGTCGCCGGCGTCTTCGACGTCCCCGTCGTCCTCTTTTGTAACAACAACCAGTGGGCGATCTCGGTGCCCCGCGAGCGCCAGACCGCGAGCTCGACGATCGCGGGGAAAGCCAGGGCATACGGCTTCGAGGGAATCCAGGTCGACGGGATGGACCCCCTCGCGACGTACGCCGTGACCGAGGCCGTCCGCGAGAAGGCCGCGGGCGGCGGCGACCGTCCCCGGCCCACGCTCGTCGAGGCCGTCCAGTACCGCCTCGGGGCCCACACCACCGCGGACGATCCGACCGTCTACCGCGACGAGGAGGAGGTCGAACGCTGGCGCGAGCGGGATCCGATCACCCGTTTCGAGGCCTACCTGCGCGATCGAGGCGTCCTCGACGACGACCGGATCGACGCGATCGCCACCGAGGTCGACGACGCCGTCGCGGAGCTGATCGACGCCGCCGAGGGTCGGGAGGGCGACCCCACCGAGATGTTCGAGAGCGTCTACGCCGAGCCGACCGACCGGCTGCTCGCCCAGCGGGCCGACCTGGAGGGGCTCAGGGAACGCCACGGCGACGAGGCGTTGCTCGACGACGAGTGACGTCGGGGTCGGCCCGTGGCTCGACGGCGAGTGACGTCGGGGTCGCGGTCGACAGGAACGGGGGCCGTGGTCGGCACAACGGTTATCAGCCGATGTCGATATCGTGGTCCATGGGAGAACGGCCGCGGCTCGACTCGGACGCGATCCGGTACGCCGGCAAGGCGGTCGACGACGAGGAGTGGATCGTCGACTTCCTGAACGAACAGGAGACGGGCGTGATCGCCCTGGCGAACGAGGGGACGCCACACCCGGTGACCCAGCTTTTCGTCTACGACGACCGGGAGGGCGCGATCTTCGTCCACGGGGCACGCGACGGTCGGGCCTACGGCATCGTCGACGGCGACGGGGAGAGCCGGGCGAGTTTCACGACCAGCCGGATGGGACGGTACGTTCCGGCCGACGAACCCGTGAACTTCACCGTCGAGTACGCGAGCGTCGTCGCCTACGGCTCGGTGTCCTTACTCGACGGGGCCGGCGAGAAACGCCGCGTCCTAGAGCGGTTCATGTCGAAGTTCGCGCCACACCTCACTCCGGGAGAAGAGTACGCGGAGATCAGCGAGGAGTCGATCGATCGGACGGCGGTCTACCGCTTGGACGTGGAACGATGGAGCGCGAAACGCGGCGAGAAACCGCCGGACCAGCCCGGCGCCTACGAACTCGAGGACGTCCGGGAGTCGGAGTGAGCTCCGGATGGCGGCCCGTCGGTATATAAACCCTACGTCACGTCTCACGTGAGGCGACGACGACACAAACGATTTACGCCGCCTAATTATATCTAATTACACCGCATGTCAGAGCAGTTCCCCGACTACGTGGAAGTCGACTACGAGGACGGCGCCGACGAGGAGCCAGCGGACTACCCCTCCCTCGAGGCGCGAATCGAGAAGGCGATCGAGGTGACGGCGAGGGCCCTCGAGAGCTACGAGAACCCCGCGGTGATGTGGACCGGCGGGAAGGACTCGACGCTGGCGCTGTATATCGTCCTGGAGGTCGCCGACCGGTTCGGCCACGAGCGTCCGCCGGCGATCTTCATCGACCACTACCAGCACTTCGCGGAGGTCCACGAGTTCGTCGAACGCTGGGCGGCGGAGTGGGATCTCGAGGTGATCTACGCGCGAAACGAGGACGTCGGGGCGTACGTCGAGGCCCACGACCTGGATCCCGGCGAGGAGATTCCCGTCGACGCACTCGACGCACACAACCGCCGCCACGTCGAGGAGATCCTCGAGTACGAAGGGGAGACGTTCCCGTTCCTGCTCGACACCTACGCGGGCAACCACCTGCTGAAGACCGTCGCGCTCAACGACGCCCTGGAGGCCCACGATGTCGACGCCGTCGTAAGCGGCGTCCGCTGGGACGAACAGGAAGCCCGCGCCGACGAGACGTTCTTCTCGCCGCGTCACGATTCGGAGGTCTACCCGCCCCACGACCGGGTCCACCCGATCCTCCAGTTCGACGAGCGCGCCGTCTGGGAGGCGTTCTGGAACTACCTCGTCCCGGACGCCGCTCCGGCGTTCCCCGAGGGCCACGTCCCCGAGAGCACCGAGGACCTCCCCGGGGAGCTCTCCCCCGCGGATCTGCCCGTCTCGCCGAAGTACTGGGAGGGGTTTCGCTCCCTCGGCAGCGAGGTCAGCACCGAACGCTCGGACTCCGAGCCCGCGTGGCTCCAGGATCTCGAGGGGACGACCGAGCGCGCCGGCCGCGCCCAGGACAAAGAGGAGCTGATGTCCCGACTCCGGGATCTGGGATACATGTAGGGCGGCGGTCGC
>LKMJ01007236.1_pt1 | contig 10456 bp, 20 predicted proteins | sample 643391 | NCBI WGS metagenome assembly LKMJ01 (sample SAMN04112250, study PRJNA286221) | soda lake metagenome | biome: soda lake; feature: Kulunda Steppe; material: water; isolation source: sample PL-Br10 brine of Picturesque Lake | place: Russia: Kulunda steppe | collected 2010-07
GGTTCGCGAGCCGCGCTGGCGTCGTTTCTTGCTTGTCATCGCATTGCCTCCAGGAGCGTGTCGATCTCCTCTGTGGTGTGTTTGCCGAGCTGACCACCCTCCTTGGTCGGGTGTTTGATCCCGTCGTGGCCGCCACGCGGCGGGTGAAGCCGCAGCACCGGCGACAGGCCCTGCTCGGCCAGCGTGGTCTCCTCCTCGATCAGCGCCTCCGCCAGCGCCTCGAAGCTGTCGTAGTCGGTGTGTTCGTCGAGCCACTCCGCGTCGACGTCGCCGTCGCCCTCGATGGGCTCGGCGCGGGTCGATAGTAGCGTCTCGACGACCTCGACCGACGGCGTCCCGTGGGCGACGTAGTCGTTGACCTTGGTGATCATCCCGCGGTAGCTGTCGTTCTCCGGAACGAACGCGCAGTGGTTGACGCGGGTGACGTTCAGCATACTCAGCGTATCCTGGATGGCGCCGCTCATGTCGACCTCACCGCGGAGCTGGACGATCGCCTGCATCACTCGGACACCTCCCGTGCCTCCCGCTGGATCCGACGGGCACGATCGGGCGTGCGCGATTGGGAGGCGTTCTGTAGCGCGTTGTACGTCGCCTTCGCCAGGTTAACCGTCGTCCGGGTGTTGCCCGTGGAGTTGGTCCAGGCGTCCTTGACGCCCGCCAGCTCCAGGATGTTCCGGACGGTCGGTGCCGCCGCCAGGCCCAGCCCCTGCGGGGCGGGCTTGATGGTCACGGTCACCGAGCCGGCCTTCCCGGTCGCGGTCCGAGTCAGGGAGTTGATACCGCCCGCGCGGTCCTCCCAGGAGCCCGACCCGCGATCGACCTCGATCACGTTCAGCTTTGCGACCTCGATCGCCTTCTGGATCGCGCCGCCGACCTGGTCGTCCCGGCCCTCGGCGTAGCCGAGGAAGCCGTCGCGGTTGCCGACAGCGACGACACAGCGGAACTTCACCCGCCGGCCGGAGTCGGTCATCCGCTGGACCATGTTGATGTCGAGTACTTCGTCCTCCATCCCGGGGAGGAGCTGGTCGACGATCCGGGGCTCCTTCAGCGGGAGTCCGGAGTCGAGCGCCTGGCGCATCGAGGTGATGTCGCCGTCCTGTACCTTTCGGCCGAGCCGCGTGCGCGGTTCCCAGCCGTCGTTGTTGCTACTCATAATCTTCCTGTAGTCGTTCGAGCACGTCGTCGAAGTGCTCCGGAAGCTCCGTGGCGTCGAATCCACCGCTGTACAGCGGCTCGTCGAGCTGGTCGGCGTAGTCGGCGATGTGTTCGCCACGAGTACGCGACCAGTCGGCCAGCACTGCCTCGCTGTGGGGGATCTCGACGCCGGCGTCGATTGCGCCTTCCTGTACTGCAAACACTTTGTTGCCGGGCGTCGCCGTGTTGAGGCCGATGTCGAGCACGGCCTCCTCGACGCCCGCGTCCAGTGCACGCTTGCCGGCGAGGTATCCGGTGAGATACGCGCTGGGGAGGTTCCCCGTGGGGGCCTCCCAGCCGAACTCCTCGAGATCCTCGCTCGACGCTGCTGCGTGGGTTCTGTCGCCGTCCGGACCGGGTGTCACCAGCTGCGCCCTGACGTGTCTGTTCGAGACGCGCGCCACCAGGCGCGGTTTGCCGGATTTCAGCAGGCGCAACCGCTGATGGTAGTTGGTCCGGACCTCGCGGCGCCGACGCATCGGCACCTTGTATCGTGGTCCTGTTGCCATTAGTTGTCCTCCAGTCTGATGTCGTAGTTGGCCTCGATGTGTGCTTCGAGCCGGGCCACGCTGTCGAATTCGCCGCCGGAGGCCTTGTTGTAGAGCTCGCGGTACTGGGAGGAGTTCAGCAGCTCCTCCTCGTCGCGAAGCTCCTTCAGGCGACGACGCTGTGCGCGGATCCGGCTGATCCATGCGTCCTTGTCCTTCTCGCGGGCGCCCGCCTTCCCCTTCCGGGAGCCGGCACCGCTGCGGTGACCGTAGGCACGCTTCTGTGCGCGCTCGCGGGCGCGACCGCGGGAGTTCGTCTTTGCATCCTTTGCGCGGATCGTGCCGACTTCGACGAGTTCGCGGATCTCATCGCGGGTGATCGCTTCGGCGATCTCGTCCTGCTGCTCGGGGTCGAACCAGATCCGGTTCTTCCCGACGTCGAGCACGTCCGCGGCGAGTCGTTTCTGTGCTCTCAGATCACTCATTGTTCACCTCTACCTCGACGTAGGTCGGGTTGAGGACGCGAATCTCCTCCTCCTCGGCGACCTCCTCGATGCGCTCGCGCTTGCGAGCGCCCACTTTGCTGGCGATGCGGACTGCCTGGCGGTCCCCGTCCACGCCGTCGAGATCGTCGACGTTGTGGACGTGAACCTCCTCGAAGCCGCTGGGGTGCAGGCCACGGGCCGCACGCGGCGAGCGGAAGCCCGCCTCGACGGTGTCGCCTTTCCCCTTGATGCCGCGTCGCTGCTTGCTCAGGGCGCCACGGGGGCGCCGCCAGGAGGTCGGCACGCGCTTTCGCATGTGGTAGTCCTGGCGGTTGAACTGCGGTTTGCCCTCGCGGTGTTTCTTCGCGAGCGTGCGGGCTGTCTCCTCGTCGAGGTCCGGCGTCTTCTCGGCGTGACCGCGCGGCCGAAGCTCGGTCTCGACGTCCGCCTCGTAGTCGGCCTCCTCGCTGTCGGCCTCCTCGATCTCGGCGTCAGTCTCGTCGGCCTCGACCTCGAGGCCGCCGACGTCCGCCTTGATCCGTGCGGCCAGGGCGTTACCGATCCCGTCGACCTCGCCGAGTTCGGCCTGTGAGGCCGCCTTGACGTCCTCGACGGTCTCGTAGCCGGCCTCCCGCAGTGCCTCGGCTTTCTTCGCTCCGACGCCGCTGATGTCTTCAAGTTCTTCAACCATGCGTTAGGCACCTCCCGTAGTGGGTTTTTGCGTGATGTAGACGCCGTCCTGGAACACGCGCGTGTCCTTGTCCTTCACGCGGGTGAGCTGCTCGATGTCGGCGGCGGTCTGTCCGACCGCCTCCTTGTCCGGTCCCGACAGCGTCAGCTCCTCGCCGTCGACGGCGACCTCGGTGTCGCCACGGATCTGGGTCCGTCGCGGGGCACGCTCGCCCAGGAAGTTCTCGATGACGACGTCGCCGTCCTGCACGGACACCTGCATCGGGAAGTGGGCGTAGAAGACTTCCATCTCGTACTCCCACCCCTCGGTGACCCCGTGGATCATGTTTCGGACGTGGCTCCGGAACGTGCCGACCGTCGCTGTGGTCTTTGCGTCCTCGGCGTCCGATTCGATGACGACTGCCTCGTCCTCGGCGCTGACGTTCACGTCCGGGTACCACAGCCGGCGCGTGACGCTACCGTTCGGCCCCTCGACGGTCAGATCCAGATGGTCGATCGTCGCGGAGACGTCTTCGGGTATGTCGATCGTTTCCTTCATTGTCAGTACACGTATGCGATCACTTGGCCACCGATTCCCTGCTGTCGGGCCTCGTAGTGGCTCATCACGCCGTGGCTCGTCGTGACGATCAGCGCGCCGTAGTCGCGGGCGGGGAGATATCGCTTCTCCCACTTCTCGAACTCCTCGGCCCCGACCGAGTAGCGCGGCGTCACGGCGCCACACTCGTTGATCGCTCCTCGTAGTTCAACCTCGAACTCGCCGGCTTTGCCGTCCTCGACGTACTCGAAGCCGTCGACGTAGCCGCGGTCGTACAGCACTTCCAGTACGGAGCCGATCGTATTCGAGGCGGGCGTTACCGTGTGGGTCAGATGACCCACGCTCTCGGCGTTGTTCAACCCCGAGAGTGCGTTCGATAGTGGATCGTTGCCTGCCATGCTTATCGATACTTCTTGAATCCCATGTCGCGTGCGACCTCGCGGAAGCACTGTCGACAGAGGAAGATGTCGTACTTTCCGACGAGTCCCTGCTCGCGGCCACAGCGCCGACACTCGTTGCGGTCGTCGGTTCGCGGTGTGGCGTGCTCGCCGGTCACGTCGCTCTCGTTTTCGGTCTCGCTCATTCGTCCACCTCGACGTCGTACTCGGATTCGAGGAACGCGATCGCGTCCTCGGGCGTGAGTCGGTGCCTCGACGGGATCGGTCGGGTTACCTGAGCACGCTTGCTCACGCGGTAGCCCGGCCGGACGAGGTTCACCGTCACGTCCAGCCCGTAGATCCCGATCTCGGGATCGTACTCCTGGCTGGGGAAGTCGGTGTGTTCGGCGACACCGAAGCTGACGTTGCCGGTGTCGTCGAACTGCGACCGGGAGAGATCAGCCAGCTCCAGCGCCGTCTCGAGGAACTCCGCGGCCTCCTGGCCACGGAGCGTTACTTTCGTCCCGATCGGGTCGCCCTGACGGATGTTGAACTCGCCGATGGTGTCCTTGGCCAGGGTCCGCACCGACTGCTGCTCGGTGATGCCCTCCAGGATCTCCTCGGCGTCGGCGAGTTCGCGCCCGCCGCGGCCGACGCCCATGTGGACGACGACCTTTTCGATGTGCGGGCGGCGCATCTCGTGGAACTCCGCGTCACTGCTCATTCGTCATCACCCGTGAAGTTCTCGTCGATCACGACGATGTACTGCTCGACGGTTTCGAAGCCGTCGTCCTCGCCGGTCACGGCCACGGCGTTGTCGTTGCTGCCGGGTGTGACGGTGATCGACTCGATCTCGCCGACCTCGCCGGCGTGCTGGCCGGCCACGGCGGTCACGAGCGCTCCCTCCTCGTAGGGGAAGTGTGCGACGACATCCTTGGTCTCGTTGTCCAGCACCAGCGAGTCGCCGGTGTTGTACTCGCTGCCGTCCTCGACGTGGATCGTCGTCCCGTCGTGGAACGTCAACTGCAGCTCGCCGCCGGGGACGTTGTGTTTACCGACGATCTTCCCGAGCCGCGAGTCGGCGGCGTCGCCGTCGATCGGTGTCAGCGCCAGGCGCCCCCCCTCGTCGGGGAACACGCGGTAGTGCTCGTCGCGGTCGACGAACGTCAGGATGTCGAACATCCCGATCGGCTGGCGCTCGTCGGAGACGGCGTCGCCGTTGACCAGGATCGCGTCCTGGTTCAGCGCGAACCGTGCCTCCTTCTTCGAGTCGACGTAGCCCAGCACGTCCCGCAGGACGATCAGCAGGGGCACGCCGTCCTCGCCGTGTGGGCCGGCGCCGGCCTTCACGGTGAACGTCTCGGTCTTTCGCTCGACCGGCCAGGACTTCGGTACGGAGAGTCGTTTCTGGTGGTTGCTCATGCGCTATCCTCCTCCGATTCAAGACGCTGCTCGCGACGCTCGTCGTCGAGGTTCAGCTCCGTCACGCGGAGGTTGCTCGACTGCAGCGGTCGGGGTGCCTGTTCGCCGTCGGCACGCTCGACGGTGACGTCCTCGACGACGATAGTCTCCTCACGGAGGTTCACGTCGACGACTTCGCCCTCCTCGCCCGCGAAGTCGCCGCGGAGCACCTCGACGGTGTCCCCGGCGTTCACGCGGACGTTCCGCTGGCCGTACTCCTCGCGGAGCTCCTCGGTCAGCGTCGCCCGGACTTCCGAGTGACGCTCGTGGAGCGGCGCGTCTCGCGTCTGGTTTCGCTGTTTGCGCGGTTGTCGTGTCATGCTATACGATCATCGTTGCCGTGCTTGCGATGCTCCCGAAGCGCTCGGCGACCTCGCGGGCCACCGGTCCCTTGATCTCGGTGCCGCGTGGCTCCTCGACGTCGTCGATGATGACTGCGGCGTTGTCCTCGAACTTCACGCGGGTTCCGTCGGGCCGGCGGATCGAGTTCCGCTGGCGGACGATCACCGCTTCGAGCACCTGACGGCGCATCTCGGGTGTGCCTTTGGTGACCGAGACGGTCACCTTGTCGCCGATCCCCGCCTTCGGATGGCGGTTCTTCGTTCCGGAGTAGCCCGAGACGCTGATTACCTTCAGCTGCCGGGCGCCGGTGTTGTCGGCGCAGTTGATCAGCGAGCCTTTCTCCAGGCCCTGGCTGATGTCGGCTTTCAGCGCTTCCATCAGTCCTCACCTCGATCCGTCGAGGTGACCTCGACGACGACGTGTGATTTGGTCTTCGAGAGTGGTCGTGTCTCTGCGATTCGAACCGTGTCGCCGACCGAGAGTGGCTCGAGCACGCCGGGCACGTGTGCCGGGATGCGCGAGCGACGTTTCATGTACCGATCGTATTTCGGTACGGGAACGTCGTACTCCCGTTCGACGATCACGGTCTTCTCCATGTCCGTCGAGACGACCTTCCCTTCGAGGATCTGACCTCGAACGGAGAGCTCGCCGTAGAACGGACACGTCTCGTAATCGTATTCCTCCGGGTTTGTCGGTTCCGGGGGAGTGGGTACGTCTAATCCGATTGCCATGTTGTATCACCTGCGTGTTCGGTGCGGAGCGCGGGTCGTGAGAGCAGTCGTGTGCCATCCACCGTAACGTAGACCGCGTCCTCGCAGTCCCCGCCTGCGGGTTTCCCCACAGGCCGGGAGCGACCGTCCGTCGAGAAAGACTGACCGGGGCGGACCCCGGCAGTATCCTCCTCCCGTTTGAACGCGGCCCCAGTGGCCTCGCGGCCGCTGGCGGCTTCATCTCTGGCTGCGGTCCCGGCGCTGTCGATTTCGGTGTCGACGTCGACACCGATCGACGGCTCGGCGTCCAGGCGAAACTCCAGGGTCGAGCCCCGCTTTGGAACGCGTCGATCCCGAGCGCCACGCTGACGGACCACGAGCGTTCGCATCGTCTCCTCGACGACGCGGCCGCTGATCCCGACCAGGTCGGGATTCGGGGCGTCGGCTACCCGCACCGGGAGGCCGACGAGCTCGTGTCGTGTGAGCGTCTCGGGGGTCAGCATTATTCGTCTCCTTCTTCGGTCTGGATCGTCTTGATCCGAGCGATCGTCCGCCGCAGTTCGCCGATGCGTCCGGGGTTCTCCGGGGCACCACCGGCGGCCTGGATCGCCCTGGCGTTCAGCAGCTCCGTCTCGAGATCCTCGAGTTCGGCCACCCGCTCTGCGGGGGTCATGTCGCGGATCTCCTCGGTGTGTAGGATGACCATGATTACTCCTCCGCCTCCGTGGCGTCTTCGCTGTCGGCTGTTTCCTCCGTACTGTCGTCCTCGGAGTCGGCGTCGTCGTCCTCTGAGTCGGCGTCGGCGTCCTCGGAGTCCTTGGAGTCCTCGGCGTCGGCGTCCTCGGTGGCCGCGTCCGCCTCGGCGGTCTCCTCCATCTCCTCGACCAGATCGGCGGCCTCGGCCTCGATCTCCTCGTCGAGATCCTCGACATCCTCGACACCCTCCTCGGGCACCGCGGTGTCGACGGGCTCTTCGGGGGTGGCGTCGGTCGGTGTCTCGCCGACTGCGCCGCTTTCGACCTGGTCCTGGGTCTCCTCGATGATCTCCTCGGTGAGCTCCTCGTCGAGCACGTCCTCGGGACCCTCGGTGGGCACCTCGACGTCCTCGCCCTCGCCGGCTTCGGGCACCTCGCCCGTCTCGACGTCGGCGAGCAGCTCCTCGACGCCCTCGCCGGTTTCGGCGCCGTCGACGGCCTCGATCTCGGCGTCCTCCGCGACCTCGAAGTCGTCCGGCAGCTCCGCGCCCGGCGGGATGATCTTCACGGTTACGCCGATCGTGCCGAGCTTCATCACCGCGACGCCCTGGCCCTCGTCGACGACCGACTCGGCGGGCTCGCCGTTGTGTTTGATGTAGCCGCGGTTGAACTTCTCGACGCGGCTCCGGGCGCCGGTGACCTTCCCGCTGAGGACGATCTCAGCGCCCAGCGCGCCCGAATCCATGATTCGGTCGATCGTGGTGTGGCCGGCTTTGCGGAAGTACCAGCCACGCTCCAGGGCGTTGGCCAGGCGGTCGGCGACGATCTTCGCGTTGAGATCCGGCTCGTCGACCTCCTGGACGTCGATCTGGGGATCTTCGAGGTCGAACCGCTCCTCGAGCTCGGTGGTGATCTTGCGGATGTTCTTCCCGCCCTTGCCGATCACCATCCCCGGCTTCTCGGCCATCAGGACGATCTGGGTTCCCATCGGCGTCTTGGCGACCTCCATGCCGCCGTAGCCGGCTCGGCCGAGTTCGGTCTCGAAGAACTCGTCGATCTGGCTGCGCTGCAGGCCGTCCTCGATGAACTGGTGTTCGTCCGCCATCAGTTATCGACCTCCTCGATGACGAGTTCGACGTCGATCTGGGTCGTGTTCCACGGGCTGGCCCGCCCCATCGCGCGGGGCTTGCGCCCGGGCTGCTCGCCGACCTTGTGGGGTGCGACGTGAACGATCCGCATCGACTCGCCGTCGAACCCCTGCTCGTCGGCGTTGTGCTTGACGTTCTCCAGCAGCTTCAGGAAGTCCTTGCTGGCCTTCTCTGGGTAGCGACCGGCGTCCCAGCCGTCGATGTCCGAGCGGTGGCCCGCGCCGGTGTTGTGCTGCTTGAACGGAACCGACCGTTCGCCGTCGATCACGGCCTGGAGATACTCCTCGGCGTCGCTGACGGTTTCGCCTTTGATCGCGCGGGCGATGGCTTTGCTGTGCTTGAGACTGATGGACCGATCCCTGAGCATCCCCCTGGCGGTGGTCTCCGGGTCGGTCTCGACGCTGTAGTTGATTCCCATGGGTTATTTGAGCGGCACGAACTTCGAGGATCGGGTCGCGCCGATACCCGCCTGTCCGTGCTCGACTGAGGTGCGGGTGAGCTGGAATTCGCCCAGATAGTGGCCGATCATCTCCGGTTTGATCGTGACGCGCTGGAACTCCTGGCCGTTGTAGACCGCGAAGGTCAGATCCACGAACTCCGGCAGCACCGGAATGTCACGCAGATGTGTCCGGATCGGATCGTTGGCCGTCTCCTCGGCGTCGGCGTCCTCGGCGTCGGCGATCAGCTTCTCATGCTGCACTGACAGCCCCCGGTTGATGGTTCGCCGCTGGCGTGCGGGAAGCAGTTCCGCGACTTCCTCTCGGCTCATCTCCTGCAACTCCTCGAGCGTGTGGCCGCGGTAGGTGAACTCCCCCTCACGACCGGTTCGGTATTCAGTGCTCATTTGTTCTTCCCTCGTCCGGTCCGCTTGGACGCGATGTCCCCGACCTTTCGTCCCGGCGGCGCGTTCCGCGAGACGCTTTTCGGTTTGCCGGGGTGCTGTCGGCCGCCGCCGCCGAACGGGTGGTCGACGGCGTTCATCGCGACCCCTCGCACGCGGGGCCAGACACCGGACCCGCGCGCTTTCATCTTGTGGTGCTTGTTGCCTGCCTTCACGAACGGCTTCTCGGTCCGGCCGCCGCCGGCGACCACGCCGATGGTGGCGCGACACTCCGGCGAGAGGCGCTTGACCTGGCCGCTGGGCAGCTTCACGACCGCGATGTCCCGATCGTGGGTGACCAGCTGTGCGTTGACTCCCGACGCACGGGCGAACTTCCCGCCGTCGCCGGGCTGGCGCTCGACGTTGTGGACGGGCACTCCCTCGGGGATCTCCCCGAGCGGGAGCGTGTTGCCCGCCTTGATCTCCGCGGAGACGCCGACCTGGAGCTGTTCGCCCACGGCCAGCCCCTCCGGGGCCAGGATCAGCCGCTGGTCGCCGTCCTCGAACTCGACCTGTGCGATCGGCGCCGACCGCGCGGGGTCGTGTTCGATGTCGACGACAGTGCCACTGATCGTCCCCTCGTCTCTGCTCCGGTGCTTCTTGTCGGACTTGTATCGGTGCGACGGTGCGCGGAACGTCTTCCCGCCGCGCCCACGTCGCTGTCCTCGGATTCGCTGTCCCATCGTCAGAACACCCCGATCCGGGAGGCGACGTCCTGTGCGTCGCTGTCCTCGTCGAGTGTGACGATCGCTTTCTTCTTTCCTTTCATCGTTACCATCGTGTTGACGTCCTCGACGCCGACGTCGAAGCGTTGCTCGACCTCCGTGGCGATCTCGGGCTTGGTCGCGTCCACGTGGACGATGAACTGGAGCTTGTTCTCGAAGTCCATCAGATCCATCGCCTTCTCGGTGACCAGCGGATGCTCGATCAGCGTACTCATCGCTCGCTCACCTCCGCGATGGCGGATTCAGTCCACAGCGTCAGTCGTCCACCCTGGGCGCCGGGCGCCAGATCCTCGGCGTTGACCGACGCCGCGGTGGCGACGTCGACCCCTGCCAGGTTGCGCGCGGCGCGGGAGGGCTCCTCGCTGGTGACGACCAGCACCGACTTGGGACGTCGGTACTTCCGGCCACGGGTCTTCCCCCGGCCGGCCTTGATCGTCCGCTCCTCGGCGCGCTCGACGTCGGCGGCGACGCCGAGTGCTTCGAGGGCCGCTGCGGCCTCCTTGGTCTTCTCCAGATCTTCGAAGGCGTCATCGACGACCAGCGGCAGCTCGAGGTCCTCCTCGATGGCGTGGCCGCGGTCGGCGACGAGTTCAGCGTCGGCGGTCGCGGCGATCGCGGACCGCACGGCGAGCTTGCGTTCCTTCGTGTTGATCTCCTTCCCCTGGTTCTTCTCGGCTTTCGGCGGGTGTGCGCGGCGGCCGCCCACCGTCTGGGGGACGCGGCGAC
>LKMJ01007237.1_pt1 | contig 10456 bp, 7 predicted proteins | sample 643391 | NCBI WGS metagenome assembly LKMJ01 (sample SAMN04112250, study PRJNA286221) | soda lake metagenome | biome: soda lake; feature: Kulunda Steppe; material: water; isolation source: sample PL-Br10 brine of Picturesque Lake | place: Russia: Kulunda steppe | collected 2010-07
AGAACCCAAATCCCCACAGGGATCGGCTATGCAAACAGGTTGAATCAGGTGAGTTTGCTTTTGATCGCGATTAAACTAGAACAGATGGGATGTTCCCAGAGAATTTCTCCGGTCGTACGTTCGTATCTGAGTTGCTGTCGCTCATCAGATCCCATTGAATGATAGATCACGACATAGAACTTCCCTCGTCATAGAGACGGACCCGGCACGTTCGAGGTAAGTGTTTCCGCGACAGCATACCGATTCTGGCTATCTTGATGAGTGGGATAGAGCCTGTCCTTCGCGGCGGCGAGAACAACAGGTTCGGCAAGCGTGGCGGCCATGAATAGAAGATGGTTCAATCGAATCTAATGTAAATTTGTGTGTCTTATTAGGAGTAATCATACTACGCCTGTGCAAGATGGGTCGCGAATGCTATACTGCGGAATGCTAACCGTAGAGAGGCGGGAATAGATTAGATTAGTTTATTGCTCGTAGGTAATCCATCCAATCCAATTATGTATTAGAAAACACATTTGTGTATACAGATGTCGTCACACAAACAAGCATCCGTCACTGTTCACGATGACCGAATTGTAATCGAGCAGGCAGAGATAACCGACTCGGAGGTACAAGCATATTTTTCGGATCTGGACGACAGAGAGTATGAGGAAGCCCTGGACAAAGCACTCCGAGTTGGTGTTGTCACTCTTGGATTGGCACAAACATCAGAACAGGAAGAGTACGTCGAGAGACGTTTTGAGGAGATGCGACATGATTTCGAGTCAGAAATCGAGCGCATCGAAGAGCAAGTCGAAGCCACATTTGGCGACGACGGTGATGTCCCGAACACTCTAGAAGCTCATCTCGGTGAGGATGGAAAGCTTCGACAGCACATTGAGGATGCGTTCGGTAAAGATGGTGTCTTTGTCAAACGGCTTGATGAGGAACTCGGTGAAGATGGGAATCGAATCCAACAAGCTCTCGATCCGGACACTAAAGGGACACCGACATACCGACTCAAATCATCAATTCAAGAGCAAATCGACAGACTCAGAGACAAAATCGAAGAACAACACACCGAAGAGGAAACCGAACAACGGATGAAACGTCGTTCGACTCTCAAAGGCGACGATTTCGAAGATACCGTTGATACTCTCCTATCAGATCTTGTGTATGGCACCAGCCACGAAGTCGAACGCACTGGCGAGAAAATCGGCGAACTCACCGATCGGAAAGTCGGCGATTTCGTTTTGACACTCAGTGATACCAACCAGCGCATTGTGGTCGAAGCAAAAAGTGATCAAAGCTACACCCAACCGAAAATCAAGAAAGAACTCGAAGATGCAATCGAAAACCGAGATGCGGATTATGGTCTCATCGTTTTCGAAGCCGAATCACAAGTCCCAAACAAGGTTGGGTACTTCCACGAGTTCGACAACGATCGCTTAGCAGTTGCACTCAGCAAAGATGAGGAAGAAGAACCAGAGCCGGGTTACTTGAGAATCGCATTCAGTTGGGCCCGTACACGAGCTATTCAGGCCCACGTCGACACCGGTACAGATCTTGACCCTGAAGCGATACAAACCGAAGTCAGTGAGATCGAAGCCGAAATCGACCGGTTCAGTACAATAAAAAAGAAGACAACATCAATCAAGAAGACTGCGAACGAAATCGACGAACAACTTGAAAATATTGAAACCGAGGTCAAAACACGACTCACAGATATCAGAACAGAGCTACGTAGTGGCGGAAATAATTGACACTTGATAACTGGGTAGTTTTAATCCCGACATCGAGGCGATATTGTATTAGTGAATAGACAGTATCTCGTATACTCACCGTGACTTGAAAAATACTCATTCGCTAGGCTGCAGAGGTTCTTGTCATGAATCGTCGCAAGTATTTATTGACTATCGGTGGTGTTACCGTACTCGCAGGTTGTGCCAGTGAGAATGGCAGTAATGACCAAACAGACAATGGCGATGATCCCGAGAATTCAGAGTCTGCTGAGAATGGGGGAGAGAGCGAAGAGCGATCAGATGCTGACTCGCTCCTTACAATCAACTCACCAACCGAACTAGCAGAGCTACCCTTTGATTCCAATATCGTCGCCGAACTACAAGGCGATGGCAGTACTGTCACAGATCAATTCGAACTCGAGGAAGGCCTCACAATGTTGGTCTATGAGGCAGATGTCGTTGATGAGTCGAATTTCGGTGCCGACATAGAGCAAACGGACGGGGATGATTCGATGGTATTGGCGATTAACGAAGTGGTGTTCTTTGACGACCCTGTCGATGACATTAGCGGAGGGTCGCTGTTCGAAGCTCAAGGTGGTGAATATCTGTTAGATGTCGAAGCTGCAGGGAACTGGACGATTTCTGTCGCTCAGCCACGAGCACCCGTCGAAGAGGTTCGAACCCCTCCCATCTCTGTTGAAGGTGAAGACTCTGCCATTGTTGGACCGATTCATGCTGAAGGTGGTCTTACAGTGGCTGGCGAACATCAAGATGAAGATCGAGAGTATGGGTTTGATGTCCGTGTTGTGTCGGAAGATGCAACAGATTTCTTGGACGGGGAATTCGCTTTCACCGAGGATGCAGGCTTTGCTGGTGAAGCTCGCGTCAACGTTGACGGTAGTTCGTGGGCTGCTATACGCACGTTTGGGCCGTGGGCACTCGAATTCGACGACTGAACTGGGTCTGTCGAGCCCAACATAGATTCAACGAATTGTGGATAACTGAAAGATGCAGATGAATACTGAGCTTCATCAGAAACACCGGTGTCACTTCTCGTTCCACAAACTCTAACCCAATTTGATCGATAATACCGTTGAGGAGTCGGTTTTCGAGCATAGACACTCAGAAAACATGACGTCTCGTTTTTATTCCCTATCTGAACACCATCGCTCGTATATGCCAAAATTACTTACTACCACACACTAAATCAATTACAATTAGACATGGTAGACAGTTATGACGATTTATTTCGGCCTGAATCTCTCCATCAAGCAAAAGAGATACTCACTCGGATTAAGGACGAAGAATTATCTAAATGGGAAGACACTCCCGAGGAGACTCGTGATGAACTCAAAGGATTACGTGATGTAACATCCGGCACACTCGATGATCCGACACATATTCTTCCAGAACTAATGCAAAATGCCGATGATATTGGTGGGAAATGCACAGAGGTCAGTATTGAACTCACAGAAGATCGGCTTGTTTTTCAGAATATTGAGGAGCCTATGACTGTCGAAAATGTCGAGGCCCTCGGTGCGTACACCAAAAGTACAAAAAGAGGAGACTTATCTTCGATCGGCCATTTTGGAATCGGATTTAAAACAGTCTTTGGCCTTACAGACACCGTAAAAATCCATTCTGGTTATTTTTCGTTCCAGTATACAGATGACGAACGGACTATTCCTGAGCCAATTAATTATAGTGAGCAGCCAGCCACTAATACAGAATATTATAATGGTACAACTGTCGTCCTCCCGCTTTCCGATGATGCGAAAAGAAACCGGATAGATATCGTCGAAGAACAACTGCGATCAATTAGCTCACTTCTGCCTTTCCTAAACCATATCACCACGGTAAAAGTGTCTATATTCGGGGAAAAGAAAACGTTCACTGGTGAACCATCTGGCAACAACGGATTTGAAGTCACTTGCAAATATGAGGGGGAACGTACTAAAAATGAACGTGTCCGATTGTTTTCAGATTCATTTGAACCTGAACAAAAAACACTTAAAAAACTTGCCGAGAAACGGGATCTCGATACGGAGGCCCTTCTTGAACAGGATCCGTCACTGAATATAAAAATAGCAATTTCGGTAGATGATAACGGTGCTCCACAGCCTCGAGACAAATCTCATCTCTTCTGTTATTTCCCAACGGATCCAAACACACGTCTTCCATTCCATATTCAGGCAGATTTTTCGCTTAAACCGAACCGTAAGCACATCAAATGGCCAGACGATTTTAACGAAAAATTACTCGAGTGTGTCTCAGATGTTTTTGAAAAGGCGTTCGTCCAACTCCACAGAGAACAGGTCGACCCATCTAAAATATTAGAGTTAGTACCCGATCCTAGCTTAGATCGAGATTCGACACCGTATATTGAATCTGTGGTCGAAGAGATAATTTCATTCGTACGTTCTGAATCGTGCGTTCCTGATAACGAAAAGAACCTATTTCGACCCTCAGAAGTCGTCTTCCTTCAACAACCTTTCCGAAGACTTCTCACAGAGAATGAACTCCGAGAATCGCTCAATCGGCCTGTCAAATACCCATCTGAACAGATATCTGATGATGCCCGGCAGCGGCTACAAGCAATCGTTCCAGGAAGTCAACTGGAGCTCGAAAGGCTATTAGAAAATTGCACAGAGGCTTCGATGTTCGAATCCAGAGAAAATGAATGGCTCCTACAATTTATGGCGGGGATCATGCGATACTGGAATTCTAAATATGATACTTCTAATCGACTTAGCTACGAGGATCGAAAAGCCAAAGAATCGTTTCGAGACTGCGTCAAGTCAGTCCCATTCCTCCCCCTTGAAGAGGGATCGAATAGTTCGTACTCAGCACTTGACGAGGAGATTTACCGCCTAAGTTCATCGGGATCAAAAGATTATGAAATCCTCACAGATAGTGATGAGATCACTCTTTTAGATAAAGATATAGTGTCATCAATTGACAATCCCGACGAAGAATTCACGAGGGAGGCTTCCCTTGCTGGTGATCTTTTATTCGATCAGATTCTAAGTATTGGAGAACTTGAACCCAAAGACATTGTTCGGAATGTTATCAATCCTGCCTTTGAGTCAGATACTATAGAGCCATCACGGGTGGATCAATTTGTGCTGTACATCGCCAATCGATCAAAAACGTTGGCCGAAGATGTCGAACTCAAACTACAGGCGAACAGTAAAGAAGGTTCGGACCCAGTATTTTACCCCCCTGAGAAGCTCTATTTCGGTCAGGATTATATCGATTCTTACGACACAGAGACGATTTTCGCTGTCTTCGACGGTCTACATCCTGTTGCCAACCACTATATCGAGTTGGGAGATCTCACGGAGGATGAATGGACTGAAGCCCTTGCTGATTTAGGAGTTAAGCAACGTATTGAGGTTGTCGACCAAGATCCTTGGAAGAGTGCTCGTTTCGAATCAGAGAGCGAAATCCGGGAGTTCTTGGATCAACACGGAGACAATGATGAAACAAATATCCACGACGAGGAGTTTCTGAGTGGTTATAATGGCCGAGGGAATTATAGGTGGATGAAGCGTGAGGTTCGGCACGGAAATATTAAAAAATTCAAATATGCACTTATTGATCGATATCTTCCCGATGAGACCGAGAGGGTGTTGTCGAAACTCACCGGAGGAGACGATATCGAGGAATCATATGACTATTGGGTTGAGTTTCTCAAAATGCTTGATGAATGGTGGAAAGAGTACTACAGCACCAAGGTATTCTATGATTACCGGTATTCAGAATTTTCTAACAAATACAAGGTTCGAAAGGGTGAATGTAATTGCCCCTCTTCGTTCGGAAAGTTTCTTATCGAGTCTGTATGGGCCCCTGGTCACGATGGAGAAATCTACCAGCCACAGAATCTATTCATAAGAAATGAACTCACAGAAGGAAAACCGGTACCATATATCGAGCCGAAACCATCATCTTCGGGGCTGAGAGATTTCCTTGATTTACAAAGATCGCCAGGTGTACACGTCACGATTAGTACATTGTCTGCACTGATACAAAACCAGCAAAAAAATCTACCTGAAGTTGACTCTACCCAACTTGAGTCGACTATCAGACAACAATTACATTTGATCGATAGTGGATTAGAAGAGGACAGTACAGAAGATGAGGATCAAGAGGCAATAAAACGGCTCAAAGAGATCCCATTTATTTACGTTCGAAATGCAGAAACAAAATTCCGAAAGCCGTCAGAAGTTACACTGGAAGGAACTCGATTAGGCAACTTCCTTCATCCAATTTCAGACACGTATCCTGACTTTTCGTCGCTGTTTGAGAGACTCGGAGTTAGGCGAGAACCCGAACTAGAAGATTATATTTCATTCTTAGGAACTGTCGACTGTGACCAATCAGCTGATGAATCGCTTGGTAATGATATCGAAGAAGCTTGGTGGCAAATCCTCCAAACTGTAGTATACATTCCTCGAGACAAACTTGGAGCCTCAAGTGATATGTTGGAAAACACCATTGAGATGCTCGATACCAATGGGAAAATCTTGACTGCCGCAAATACACTCACCGATCGAGACGAAGTTAAGTACCACAGTACTAACGAGACGCTTTTGTTTGATCTTCCATCTTCGATTCAGACGAAGGTGCTACACCCGAGACGAAACCTCGCCTATTCCAATCCGACATATCAAGATCGACTAGAATCTCTAACAGGGACGAAACCCCTCGAAGAGGCCTTAGACAGGAATCTTACAAACGAGATTGCAGGTGATAAGTCAGAAGAGACACTCTCCGAGAGAAATCCCATACTACTCGATGTTGCCTATAGTTTCGTTCAGAGTACCGATAACAGCAGTAGTGATCAGCTCAAAGAGTTTGCCAAATTTGCAGTATACACAACTGAAGAGATATGCTGTAGATATTCCCTAAAAGGAGAGTATGTCGTCACCACATATGATAGCCGCTGTTTCGTTGATACAGACAGTTCTCTGATAGTACTCAAAGATGAAAATCGAGCTGAATTTGCTCTAATCGAAGCTCTTGTAACAGAACTCGATCTACCACTTTCTGATAAAGCTCAATTGAGATCTCTGTTGAAGGGTGCATTAGGGAAATCAGAACAGATGGTTAGTGCCTTTCTCGACGATAGTGAGTATGAGTACCACAGGCTTTCGACTACTGAAATAGCTCCACTTGATAGGAATTCTGAATCGGGTACACAAACCCAGGTTAGTCAGGAAAAATCCGTATCAATATCTGAAACAGAGGTTGAATTAAAAACCTCTGAAGACACTGATGGGACTGCTGATTCAACACCCTCAGATATATCATCAGTGGTTGAAAATGAAGATTCGAAGAAAGAGAAATCTTCTGGTTCAATTTCTGGAAGTAACAAATTACACTCTGGAGAACAGATTAGGGAGAATTTTGATAATATAGATATTAGTTCTCGGAATGAAAATAATAGACAGACAAAAAGCTCAAAAACCAAAACAAATGGTGGAAAGACTACAAATAGCGAAAACAGCTCAAGCAGTTACGGAATGAGTGGAACTAGCGGATCTGGTGGAAGTGGATCTAGTAGCAGTGGTGGATCCGGGGGAGGTGGTGGATGGGGGGTTAGTGACGATGACAAAACCGAAATTGGTGATGAAGGTGAAGCGTTCATGATTGACGAGCTCCGGAAAGCGGTAGAAGAATATTTCAAAACAAACGGCCAATTGATGGAATCTACAGAGGATGAAAAACAGGGCCAGGCCGTTATTCATGGAGTCTGTAATGATGAACAACTGACTGTCAAAATCGTTGACGAAAGTACGAAAAATATCGGATATGATCTCTTGCTTGCAGGAGCATCTATCGAACTGTCAAATGGAGGTATAACCATCTCTGAGTTAGATAGTGGAACCGAAACCTTGGTCGAGGTCAAATCTACTAAGACAGATTATATATCTCAATTCACACTAACAAAAAATGAGTACGAAACTGCTCTCAAGAACCCAGAAGAGTATGTGATTGTTCGAGTATATAAAGCATTATCACAAAAACCGTATGTACATCGATTGTTCGATCGAGTTCCAAAACTCACAGAACATATTGATGGTACTGAGTTCCGACCAGATGACGTTGTTGTTGAGTATAACAGTTGTTCGTAGTACAATTTCTTAGCTAACATCGATAACAGCACTTAGATGATTATGAGAATATAAGTAATTACACCGACTGTTTGGCAGAGATTTCGTCGATTGTCTTCTGAACGCTCTCCCAGTGGCTTCCCTTCCAAAAGTACTGGTCGCACTCGCGGCACTGCCAGACGGTGGCTATGTTGTTTGGGGCGTGATCCGGATGTTCCGCAGGGTCGAGATGGCTGAGACGGCCGTTGCAGACGCTACAGCGTTCGGGTCGGGTCGGGTTGGGTCGGGAGTTCGAGTCTGATGCCGTGATCGTGAAGTTCGGCGAGTTGGTCTTCTATATTCCGTGTTTTGAGGAGGATTGCGTTGTCTGTTCGGGTTGCAAGCTCTTGGTCTCTCGTGAGCAGCGTTCGGTCAGTCGACTGTGTTCGAGCGGGGATTGCGTCGTCGCCTTCCAGATCGATATCGAGTGCATAGAGTGTATCGTAGCCACACATCCGCAGGTACGTGGCAAGCTTTCCCAACATGACGTCGAGCAGAAACTGTCGCTCCATGCGTCTGACTGTATCAGCCGCTGGGCCTTGAATATGCGTTCGGAGCGATAGTTCGTACAGTCGGCAACAATCATTATTAGTGCTATAGATGATTAATTATCATGGCATCCGTTACTAATACGCACGGAGCAGATGGGATTCGTGCACTGTTCGACCGCCACCTCGAGGTCGGACTTCATCACGGCGCGCAACTCGTCGTCTACGACGGAACCGAGCGCGTCGTCGACCTTGCGGGTGGAACAACGGGTCCAGATGGTGACGAGACAACCCCCGAGACGAAACACCTCATCTGGTCCTGTACCAAACCCCTGGTTGGAACCTGTGTCCATCAACTCGTCGAGGATGGCGAACTCGACTACAACGATCCGATTGTCGACCACTGGCCGTCGTTCGCCCGTGGCGACGAACAAAAACGGGAGGTGACGGTTCGGCACGTGCTCAGTCATCAGACGGGGATGCCGACCAGCGAGTTGGATGACGATCCAGCGGCGTGGGGTGACTGGGAGAAGATTGTCGACGTCATGGAAACACAGGAACTCGAAGACGACCCAGGCACCACTGCAGCCTACCACACCGTCACCTACGGCTGGCTCGTCGGCGAACTCGTCCGGCAGGTTACAGGGACTCGAATCGAGGAGTACGCCAGAAAGCAGGTGTTCGAACCGCTGGGAATGGACCAGACCAGTGTGGGCGTCCGCGACGGCCAGCCCGAGACGGTCGCGGATATCGCTGGCTTCGAGATCTTCGACCGATGTGCAGACCCCGAAGAGGGACTGGTCGACCTCTCGCCGGAGGCTGCCGCCGGCCTCGGCAACGATCCGGGCGTCCTGCAGGCGGTGATCCCGGCAGCAAACGGGATCAGTACTGCCCGAGACATGGGGCGGTTTTTCGCCTGCATGGCCAACGGTGGCGAAATCGACGGCACACGACTGTTGGAACCCGAAACGGTCGACAAAGCGACTGAACTCCAGATCGAGACCACGGATGATGGAACGCTTTCGCGGCCGATGCGGTACGCGATGAGCTACTGGCGTGGCGGTTCCGTTTCGGATCTCTTTGGGACGCTCTCGTCGCCAGAAACGTTCGGTCACGTCGGGCTGGGGAGTATTGTGGGATGGGTTGATCCGACGGCCGATCTCACCTTCGGCTACGTCTGCAATGGCATTCGTGAGGAATCCTACGAACACGCTGCGCGAGTGAATCAACTCGCGGATGCTGTCTATCAGGTCTACGGGTAACCTCGCATCACACCCATCTCAGTCTTGTTGTCGGAAGTAGACTCCAAACAGTCCGTCTGCATTCCAAGATTCGGGATCACCGTAGCGTCAGCAGCGAAACTGTTTCACTTCCCTGAAGAGTACCGTTGACAATGCCCGAAGTTCTGGACCGCCTCAAGCAGCCGTTGCTGTATGTGCTGGGTCCGGCGTTTATTGTCGCTGGTGTGTTGCATTTCATCGTACCGGAGCTCTACGTCCAGATCATACCACCGTTCTTTCCGGCACCCCTCGCACTCGTCTATCTGTCGGGACTCGCCGAAATCGCCGTTGGGATCGGACTCTTGATACCCCGAACGCGACAGCTCGCAGCGTGGGCGACAGTGGTATTACTCATCGCTATCTTTCCGGCAAACATCTACATGGCCACCCACGGAGTGGTTATCGAGGGGATGCCTGGTGGGGGCGACCCCTCAGAGTTGGTTCGCTGGGGTCGACTCCCACTCCAAGGCGTGTTGATTCTCTGGGCACTCTGGTACACCTGATCGATTTACTCGAATAGAGAGACAATCTGAAGTAGGTGATACGTGTGATCGTGTCCTGGATTCGAGTGTATCGTACTAAATATCTCATACTAGTGTGAGATTATTAGTACACTGGGGCGAAGATGCTCGTAATGAGTGACAAAGAACCGAGCTGGCCGCCAGAAGTTGATTCAGCAGAACGGGTCCGTCACGTCGTATTGACGCAAACCGAGCCACGGAATGCGGGATGGATCGCTACTGAGGCGGATGTCTCACGTGATACTGCTGTGAAGTACCTCGACAGAATGGTTGACCGAGGTGACCTCGAAG
>LKMJ01007238.1_pt1 | contig 10455 bp, 8 predicted proteins | sample 643391 | NCBI WGS metagenome assembly LKMJ01 (sample SAMN04112250, study PRJNA286221) | soda lake metagenome | biome: soda lake; feature: Kulunda Steppe; material: water; isolation source: sample PL-Br10 brine of Picturesque Lake | place: Russia: Kulunda steppe | collected 2010-07
GAGTGATACTACCGTACGAACCGAAACCACATGAACGCCATATCGACCGGGATTTTGGGATAAAACGTCCCGGTCGAACGAGCTTTTATGAAATTACGGCCGGCAGGATGAGAATCGCGAAGACGTTTGGTAGCTTTTCCGGATGATCCGTCGATTCGCTACGCCTTGGGAACTTCTTCGGTCTCGGTCGTCCGTTTCGGAACGACGGTAACCGGAACGGGCGATCGACGGACGACCCGTTCGGCGACGCTACCGAGAAACAATCGATTGACACCCGTTCGACAGTGACTTCCCATGACGACGCGGTCGAAATCGTGCTCCTCGATGAACGTGGTGATCGTTCGAACGGGAGCGCCCCGCTCGATCACGGTCGTAAGCTCACACCCGTGCTCTCCGGCGATGTTCCGGGCCTCCTCGAAGAGCGCCTCGCTGCGCTCGTCCGGATAGTCGGTAGGGGTCGCGAGGGTGAATATATCCCCGTATCCCGCCGAATGAACGGTGTCAACGACATAGAGAACGGTAATTTCTGCCCCAGGATACGACGACAACGCATGCTCGAGTGCGGCCTTCGACGGCGGCGTAGTGTCCATCGGGACGAGAACCGACCGTGACATATGACATAATAAATGATGAGATAATATAGCTGTGTCGGTAGTTCATTGAACGATTGTGGGTACTTCGATGGGAATACGAGCGGTCGATCCGGTGTATCAGAGAGAGTATCATCGGCGTTCATACCGTACCGTTGAAAGACCGAGACACCCCGCCGAAAGACAGGTGTCGAAGCCACGATCGGCGACGAGAATCCATTCAGGTGGCGAGAACGATCATCGCTCCCGTTCTCGGAGTTGCTGTCTGGTGAATCGTGGACCGCCGCGAAGTCGTTGTCTCCGACGTCGGAACGATCGCCACAGAGCGAAGGCGATCGGAATCGCAGCGGCGAGTGCGGCGACGGCGGCCTCGAGCGTCGCGAAGGCATATAGTATCGACGCCGAAAGGAAAGTCGCCGCCAGAAGCAAACCGAGGACGATCCGTTTCGCCAGCCGGTCGAAGCTCTTTTCGTCTCTGTCGAACTCGACGGTGAGCGTGACGTTACCGCGGTCGAGATCGTCGAGCGTCGACTCCAGTTTCGGCGGCACCCGGATCACCGATTCGCCGAACGCCCGTACTTCACTCGCCCGTTCGACGACGAAATCCCGGGCCCCTTCCTCGATGAACCCCTCCTCGCGCAGGTAGTCTGTCGCGACGGCGATGAAATCGAAATCCGAGTCGAGCGTGACACAGACGCCTTCGACGACCGTCGCGACCCGCAACACCAACGCGAGATTCGGCGGCAACCGAAGCGGGAACTCATAGATCGTATCCTCGACCTGCTGGACGATCTGGTTGACGCGGTATTGCTCTATGTCCTGACCACGGGCGTCAGCGATCGCGAGTTCCATGATGTTCGCCATCACCTCGCGATCGGCGTCGGGACTCAACGTTCCCATCTCGATGAGCGCATCGAGGATCGCATCGGTGTCCTGCGCCGCAGCGGCCATATAGAACTCGATGATCTTCTCCTGAATGAACGGGTCGACGCGCCCAGACATCCCGAAATCGTAGAAAATGAGCGTCCCATCGTCCTGTACCGCGAGGTTTCCGGGATGAGGGTCGGCGTGAAAGACGCCGTCGCTGACGATCATCTGAAGGTAGCTTCGCTGGAGTGTCTCTGCGAGTGCTGTTCGATCGAGTCCCAGCGCATCGATATCTTCGACGTCGGAGATCTTCGTCCCGCCGACATACTCCATCGTCAACACCCGGTCGCTCGATAGCTCCGAGATCGCCTCCGGTACCCGAACGGCCTCGTTGTCGGCGAAGTTCTCGCCGATCTCGACGAGCATTCGGCGCTCGCGCTCGTAGTTCATCTCCTCTCGGATCGTCTTTTCGAACTCGTCGGCGAGCGTCTCCAGCGAGAAGGATCGCGCCTCGCCGACGAAGCGCATCAAAACCGGCAGCGACCACCGGACGACACGGAGGTCGGCCTCGACGAGCGGTTCGATCCCCGGTCGTCGGACTTTGATCGCCACCTTCCGCCCGTCGACGCGAGCGGTATAGACCTGTCCGAGGCTTGCACCGCTTATGGCCTCGCTGTCGAAGTCCTCGAAGACGTCCTCGATCGGGCCGAGATCGGATTCAATGACCTCCCGTGCCGACTCCCACTCGGCCGGCGGCACGTCGTCCTGTAGCCGCTCGAACTCGTCGATGTACTCCGGTGGCAACACGTCGGGACGTGTCGAAAGCAGCTGTCCGAGTTTGATGAACGTCGGACCGAGCGTCAAAAACGAATCCAGAAGGGATCGGGCTCGTTTCCTGTGCGTCTCGGGAGGGACGTTCCGCCTCGATCCGAAGAGGAGAAATCGCTTCTTATCTCGGGCGTACGCCAAAAGGAGGGGGAGAAACTGGTAAGCGACGGCGATGAATCGTCGGTACGCCCGAAGCATTACCGCGACACCCCGGACAGACGAAAGAGCACTCCAGCAGTATCACGGGCGGGAAGACGACTCATCGATTCGACGGCACTCCCGTCACGAAACCGGAACCTGCTCGCCGCCGTCGGCGTCCGATTTCGGGAGCGTGAGCGTGAGTACGCCCCGTTCGATCGATCCCTCTGCGCCAGCCCCGGTCACGTCGGGAGGCAACGGGAGATCCGCATCGACGAACAGCGATCGCTTTTCGGAGAGATACCGGAACTCCCGGGGGACGTCTTTCTCCTTGCGGGCTTCGATCCGAAGCCGACCGCCGTCGATCGTCACGTCGACGGTTTCGGCACTCGCTCCCGGTAGGTCGATCATCAGCACGTACGCCTCCTCGCCCTCCAGAAGATCGGCGAAGACGGTCTCGGGAAGTTCGCCCAGCGCCTCGCGCAGTTTCATACGCTCGCGTAGGGGCGCTTTCGCGTTAAAGCCCCCGGTGGCGGCGAGTCAGCGACGACGCTCCGGCGTCGTGACGTTACCCTCATAGACGACCGCTCGTTCACCATCGAGCGTGACGACGTCGCCCTCCTCGACCGAAGGCGACACGGTCGCCCCGGAGATCATCGGCACATCGAGTTCCCGGGCCACGATAGCCGGATAGCCGGTCAATCCCGACTCGGCGGCGATGATTCCGGCAATCTTCGAGACGTCGCCGACGAACTCGCCGTCGAAGCCGGCCGGTAACACGAGTATTGACTCCGCGGGAACGCCCTCGAGGTCGCCGTCGGTCGTCCGGGCGATGGGAGCGGCCACCTGTCCCGCGACGACCGTCCGACCGGTCGTGATCGTCTCTGCGACGACGTGTACCTTCAGCGTGTTCGTCACGTCACTCCCTGGAAGCTCGCTCATCATTCCCGCCAGAACGACGACGGTATCGCCGCTCGATGCGACGCCGACGTCGGTCGCGGCCTCGACCGCCGTCTCGAGTATCGAGTCGACGTCAGCCTCGTAGGTCGCATACCGCGCGTTGACGCCCCAGCTGAGCGCGAGCTGTCTCCGAATACGGTCGGTCGGCGTCACGGCGACGATCGGGACCGCCGGCCGGAACTTCGCCACTTTCCGGGCGGTGTAGCCGGATTCGGTGAGACAGACGATCGCCGAGGCGTTGACGTCGGCTGCAAGATAGCGAGCCGATCGGGCCACGGCGTCGGTGCGAACCTCCGAGTCGGCGGGCGGTACGCGACGGTCTCGTGTTTCGGCGTACTCTCCGCTCTCCTCGATGCGTCCGACGATCGCCGCCATCGTCTCGACGGTCTCGATCGGATACTCACCGATCGCCGTCTCACCCGAGAGCATAACCGCGTCGGTGCCGTCGAAGACCGCGTTCGCGACGTCGGAGGCCTCCGCGCGGGTCGGCCGCCGTGAGCCGATCATCGAGTCCAGCATCTCCGTGGCGGTGATGACGGGGATGCCGGCTTCGACACATCGGTGGATGATACGTTTCTGGATGATCGGGACGTCCTCCAGCGGACACTCGACACCGAGATCGCCGCGGGCGATCATGACACCGTCGGCGGCGTCGACGATATCGGCGATGTTTTCGACGGCGCCGGCGCGTTCGATCTTCGCGATGATCGGCGTGTCCGCGGACCCGAATCCCTCCAGAGTGTCCGCGATCTCATAGACGTCCTCACTGTCGCGAACGAACGAGGCGGCGACGAGGTCGATCCCCTCCTCGGCCGCGAGTCGGAGGTTCCGTCGGTCGATCTCGTCGACGAGATCTAACTCGAGATCGACACCACGGGTCGTCACGCCCGCCCGTGAGCCGAGCTCGCCGCCCGACTCGACGCGGGCGTATACGACATCGCCCTCGGTTCGCTCGACGGTCGTCTCGATCCGGCCGTCGTCGAGCAAGACGGTGTCGCCCGGCTCGACCGCGGCGATCGAGTGAGTCAACCCGACGACCTCTGGTGAGACCGCCACGCCCTTCTCGAATCGAACCGTCGATCCGCTCGCGAGTTCGACCGACGTGTCGGTTTCCGCCGTTCGGACCTCCGGTCCGCGGAGATCGAGCATGGTCGCGATCGGATCGCCGATCGCGGCATCGACCGCACGGACGTCTTCGAGGAGTTCCGCCCGCTTTTCGACGGTGCCGTGACTCGCGTTGAGTCGGGCGACAGACATCCCCGCTTCGGCCAGCCGGCGGATCGTCGCCCGGTCCTCGGAGGCGGGACCGAGCGTGCAGACGATCTTGACGTTTCGCATACCACTCCATCGACCGAGGGGAGATAAAAGTCCGGTGGCAACGACGTGGCATCGAATCGATCGACCCGCCGAGATCGAGCTACCGGGGGAGACGTTAACTTCACGCGCGTAAAACAGTTCGATATGCTTCACGCGAAGGGTTCACTCCTCACCGTCGACGTCAGCGACAGAACGGCGACTCGAACCGAGATAGACGACGTTCTCGAACAGTTCGTCGGCGGGCGAGCGGTCGCGACGGCGCTCGCACACGATCGCATCCCGTTCGACGCCGACCCGTTCGGGCCGGAGAATCGGGTGTACCTCTCGACGGGGCCGCTCCAGCAGAGTCAGATGTCCTTCACGGGGCGGATGAACATGACCGGCCTCTCGCCGCTTACCGACGGGCTGGTCTCGACGAACGCCGGCGGCTACCTCTCACGGGAGTTCACCGGCGCAGGCCTGTCGACGTTCGAACTCGTCGGGGAAAGCGACGAACCGCTTTTGATCCACGTCACCGACGACGGCGTCGAATTCGAGGAGGTACCGGAGCTGTCGGGGGCGCTCGTCCCGGAGGTCTCCGAATACGTCGCGGAAACTCGCGATCTCGGCCCCGAAAACTGCATCGCGATCGGGCCTGCCGGGGAGAACCTCGTCCGATTCGCCTCGGTGATGACGTTCAACTCCCGGGCGTTCGGTCGCGGTGGGCTCGGTGCGGTACTGGGCTCGAAGAACGTGAAAGGCGTGACCTTCTCGGGCGACGCCGAACCGTCCGTCGAGGTTCCGAACTCGCCAGCGATGGATATTCACCGCGAGGCGGCGACGTCCGACGACATCCGGAAACGGCAGGGGACGACGGCAGGCACGGAGCTAAAAAACGAGAAGTTCTCGCTCCCGACCCGGTATTTCAGCGAGATGAGCTTCGAGGAGATCGATTCGATCGACGGCGACGCGGTCGAGGAGAAAAAGTACAAGAAGGGTTCGTGTTCGGCCTGCGCCTTCGCCTGCAAGCTCCCGCTTCGCGACGAGGAGACCGGATTCGAAACCGAGGGGCCGGAGTTCGAGACGCTCTACTCGTTCGGCTCGAATCAGGGCGTCGGCGACCTCCTCGACATCATGAAAGCCAACGAACTCTGTGACACCCTCGGGATGGATACCGTCTCCGCCGGCGTGACTGTCGCCGCCTATCTGGCGAGCGAAGACGAGTTCGGCAACGCCGAACTCGCCCAGGAGATCACGGAGAAGATCGCCTATCGGGACGGGATCGGCGATCTCCTGGCGGAGGGTGTCGACCGGTGTCACGACGAACTCGGTGTCGAGAACTGGTCGGTCAAGGGACTGGAGTTTCCGGCGCACGACGGACGCGTCATCCAGGGACAGGGGCTCTCGTATTCGGTTGCCAACCGGGGTGCAGACCACATGTACTCGGTCATCCTTCGATTGGAGTACGCCGGAGAGATCGATCCGAAGGGGACGCTCGGGAAGGCCGAGACACTCATCGAGATGGAAGATCACTCCGCCTTCCGCGATACGGGGATCGTCTGTGCGTTCGGCGACGGCTACGTGACCGACGAGTACCTCGCGGAGCTTTTCGGCGCCGACTACGAGGAGTTACTCGCCGTCGGCGCAGAAACGGTGATTCGCGAACGACACTTCAACAACAAACGGGGCTTCGATCGGGCGGACGATCGGCTCCCGTATGAACTCCCGGATCTCGACGCGGCCATCGAGGAGTACTACGAGGCCCGCGGCTGGAACGAGGACGGCACCGTCCCCGAGGCGGCCGTCGAACCGGTCGTGACGCCGGCCGACTGATCGGAAGTCTCTGAATCACCTATTCGAGGGGGAGGGATCGAACCTCCAGTTTGACCGTGGAACGGTCACGTGTTTCATTACACTACCCTCGCGCGATGAGTAGCCAACGGTTGTGGGGTGTGAATGATTGTTATAGGGAGATTACCCGCGAGAGACGATTTAACGAGTTCATTCCAGCGCGGTTTGCGGACTCATATATGAGCCAACCGACAGGTGAGGCCGCGGGTTTCCGCTATCAGCTTCCGGGTGGCCGCAGTCTCACAGAAAATCGCGGAGGGAGCCCACGACCGTACGTGGAAGGAGTCACCCTTCGAACCGCGTGATCGGATCGAGTTCCGCGGCGTCGACGTCGGCGAACGACTCGCGGGCGATGACGCGTTTGTGAACCTCGTCGGCACCATCGACGAGCCTGAACTGTCGGACGCTCTCGTAGAAGTCGGCGATCGGGAGGTCCCTGGCGATGCCGTTGCCGCCACAGAACTGGAGGGCGGTGTCGATGGCGTCCTGCGTCGCGTTCGCGGTGAACACTTTCGCCATCGAGACGCCGATTCTGGCCTCGCCACCGGCGGATATCTCGTCGGCGGCGGCCCTGACGAGCGCCCGGGCGGCGGCCAGTTCCGTCTCGTGCTCGGCGATCGCATGGCGGGGGGTCTGTTTGTCGGCGATCTTGCTCCCGAACGCCTCGCGTTCGGAGATGTACGCCTTCGCGATATCGAGCGCGCGCTCGGCCATCCCCGAATACCGCATACAGTGGGTCAGCCGGGCCGGCCCGAGCCGCTCCTGGACGTGTTTGAATCCCTCGCCCTCCTCGCCGAGGAGATGCTCTTCGGGAACCCGGACCCCGTTGTATTCGATTTCGGCGTGGCCGTGTCGATCGATACTCGGACCGATATGCGGGATATTTCGGACGATTTCGACGCCGTCGGCGTCCGCCGGGACGATGAACACCGAACAGCCCTCGTAGGGATGGGCGTCCTGATCCGTGCGGGCGAAAACCAGGAGGATATCCGCGTTGACGCCGTTCGTCGTCCACCACTTGTGGCCGTCGATGACCCACTCGTCTCCGTCCTTCTCGGCGGTCGTTTTGAGCATCTTCGGGTCAGATCCGCCGCCCTGTATCGGTTCTGTCATCGAAAAGCCGGAAGAGATCTTCCCTTCGACGAGCGGTTCGAGGTACTCCTGTTTTTGCAGTTCCGAGCCGTGGAGTTCGAGCAGGTGCATGTTCCCCTCGTTGGGAGCGGCGATGCGCATCGCCTGCGCGCCGAGGACGCTCCGGCCCGCCTCCTCGAACGTCGGCAGCACGTCGCGGAAATCGTATCCCATCCCGCCGTACTCCTCGTCGATCTGTGGGGCGTAGACGCCGTACTCGCGGGCGGCCTCTCGCAGCTCTTCGATCGTGCGCTCCGAGGCGGCCATCCCGCCGGTGAGCTCCCGCTCTTTCGGGAGTACGACCTCCTCCATGAGATCGTGGGCACGCTCGGCTAACGCCTTCGCCTCCGGCGGATCGGTGAACGAGACCATACCGTCGATACCGGAGTCGCGACAATAAACGTAGGATACGTGTCCCAGAGTCTGGTAGCCGAGAGCGATAGACGAGAGGATCGAACGCGGTCACAGCTCGACGGCACGGAGATCGGCTTCGAGATCGGCGACGTACTCGTTGTAGGCGTCCAGAAAACCGCCAAACCGGGGTGCGTACTCGCGGACGTCGCTCGCCGCCGGCGGTCCGTACTGTGAGAGGAGATAGACGCCGCCGGAGCCGCCGATTCGGAGATACGAGACGCTATCGTGTTCGCGTTTCAGCTCCCAGCGCGTCGCCTCGACCCGCGCCGAGAAGGTGCCGTAGTCGGTGCCCTCGTGTCGGTGGAGCTCGGCCGCGATCTCCCCACAACACGCCTCGATCCGATCGACGATCCGGTCGCGTTCGGCGACGACAGCCTCCGTCGAATCGACGGACGGAAACGTCACGTCGACGTCATCGAGGAGGTCGTCGACCGACTCGACGTGGGCGTTGTACCGCTCGACGAAGGCCGGATAGTCCTCGAGCGCGCGCGCGAGGGCGGCCGGCTCCGCCGGCTGTTGAGTCGAGACGACGTACGTTTCCCCGCCACCCCGCGGCTCGTATCGGAGAAACTCCAGTTCGCCCGCCTCGTATTTCACGGTCCACTCGCCGCGGTCAGTCGAAAACGAGCGGCGGCCGTACTCGCCGCCCTCGAGACGGGCGAGGTCGTAGGCGATGCGGCCGGCGTGCTCGCGGACTGCAGCGAGAATCTCATCGCGGCGTTCGGTGATCGTCTCGACGTCGCTGATAGAGACATCGAGTTCGGCGAGCGTCGTCATTGTTCGCTCGAGGCGTCCCGGGCAGATAACAGTACCCGATAGACGCCGTCGGGGTTCGCGTTCGCCGGAGATTCCAGACGGCTTTTTATCCGAGGCGAGTGATGAGCACCCATGCACGTGTTCGTCACCGGCGGTTCCGGCTTCATCGGCGGTCATCTGGCCGAGGAGTTTCTCGAATCCGGCCACGACGTGACCGTCCTCGACGCGATGGACCCGTTCTACGATCTCGGGATCAAAGAACACACGATCGGCGTCCACCGCGAACTCGCCGAAAAACGGGACAGCGAGTACCGCTTCATCGAGGGTGATATCCGGGATGGCGAGCTGATCGCCGATCTCGTCGCCGACGCCGATTACGTCTACCATCAGGCGGCCAAAGCCGGCGTCCGCCCGAGCGTCGAAGCGCCCAGAGAGTACGACGAGGTGAACGTCGACGGAACGTTGAACGTTCTGGATGCGGCTCGCGAGACCGAAATCGAGCGCGTCGTCGTCGCCTCCTCCTCGTCCGTTTACGGGGGCCGAGAGGCGTATCTCCCCTTCTCGGAGACCGACCCGACGCTGCCCGTCTCGCCCTATGGCGCCTCGAAACTCGCCGCCGAACGGTACGCCTGTGCGTATCACGAGGTCTACGACCTGCCGACCGTCGCGTTGCGGTACTTCACCGTGTACGGCCCGCGAATGCGTCCGAACATGGCGATCTCGAATTTCGTCTCCCGCTGTTTGAACGGCGATCCACCGGTCGTCTACGGCGAGGGCACCCAGACGCGGGATTTCACCTACATCGACGACGTCATCGAGGCCAACCGGACGTTGCTGACGAGCGACGCCGCCGACGGCGAGGCGGTGAATATCGGCTCGACGGACAACATCGAAATCCGCACGCTCGCCACCGAGATCCGCGATCAGCTGGCGCCCGACCTCGAGATCGAGTACGCCGAACGGTACGACGCGGACGCCGATCACACCCACGCCGACACGAGCAAGGCCGAGGAACTGCTCGAGTACGACCCCGAGCATACGATCCGGGAGGGCGTAGCCGCGTTCATCGAATGGTATCGCGAAAACCGCGAGTGGTACGAGCCGCTCGTGTTGGCGTCGTAAGCGCGTTCGCTCACCGCCGATATCCGGCCAGCGACTCGAAGATCGGATCGGCCTCGGCGATCGCCGTCCGGAGCGCTTCGACGCCGGGCTTTTCCGCCCGATCGGCGTCGGCGAGGACGCTGATTCGCTCGGTCCCACAGGGGACGAATCCCAGCCCGAGCGTTTCGGCACTCGCGGCGAGCCCGAGACCGGCGTCGACGTCGCCGGATAACACGTTCCGCGCCGGGGACTCGTGCGCTCGAACGGCGAGTTCGAAGCCGTCGATCGAGTCCGTCAGGTCGTGCAAGCCGAGGTCGCGCTCGGCCGCCAGCGCTTCGAGTGCGTCCTCGAACGTCGATCGCAGCCCCGAGTCGGTCGTCCGATTGAGAAACGACACGTCGGCGTCGACGAGATCGGCCAGCCCCGTGATATCGTTGGGGTTGTCCTCGGGAACGACGAGCCCCCACTCGCGGTTCCACTCGCCGAGTTCGACGGCCCCCCCGGGGGCGGAACCGGGATCGCC
>LKMJ01007240.1_pt1 | contig 10453 bp, 9 predicted proteins | sample 643391 | NCBI WGS metagenome assembly LKMJ01 (sample SAMN04112250, study PRJNA286221) | soda lake metagenome | biome: soda lake; feature: Kulunda Steppe; material: water; isolation source: sample PL-Br10 brine of Picturesque Lake | place: Russia: Kulunda steppe | collected 2010-07
AGACCGCTGATTAAGCACCGCGAGTTTCGACCCATCGATTGCGCGCATAACGCGCGCATCGATGGGTCTCTATACGGCCAAAGAGCACTGTCTGAGACCGTCTTCTCCACAATCAAGCGGACGCTCGACCACGCGGTGCGTGCCCGAGCGTGGTACCGCGAGTTTCGTGAGATCGTTTTGATGTGTGCGGTCTACAACATCAAGCGAGCCGTGAAACAGTGAAATCAAACGCCTTCTAGCGATTCACCAGAGCCATGTTGTTCTAATGGATTGTAACAGCGCAGAAAGGAACCTATTTCACTCATCCATTCCACGACCTCGCGGTTCATCTCATCTATGTGAACCTGCAAAAAGTGGTGTATGACGTGCCAGACATTATAAATCCGTATCCAGTCGGATTACTAACCGACATTGGACTGGTGGCACAGCGTTATGACCCAACTAGGCGGCTTGTAACGAATTGTAAGAGCAGGTTGGTCACGTTTGAATCGTCCACTTCGCCACAGTCTTTGGAGCTATGCTATCTCGTCACTTTCTGGGGATTCAACAGAGCAGAGTCTATCTGAACACTGCTCCCTTATTCTGACAGACATTTAATGATCACTTCTCCGTCTCTGAATTGACAGAACGACGTAAACCCATGCCCTTGTAATGTCTCTTTGATAGGTTTGAGCTCTTCGTCGTCGTGAATCTCTACGTAGCAGATACGTGTGTCATCCAAAACCGAATCTAAACCAGTCAACACACGCATTTCGAGGCCTTCAACATCAATCTTGAGAATATCTGGCTGTGGTGCGTCAACTTCATCCCCTCTTTTTACCGATATCTTTTCACCATCTCCCGAATCATTCACTGTCCTGTTGCCTGTTCGGCCGGTACTTGTGAGGAATTTCTCACCGGATTCGGAATCTAGAGCTATTCTGTGTAGCTCTACCTCCAGATTATTGAGTCTAGCGTTTTTTTGCAATATCGCAGCTGCCCCTTTGCCCGGCTCAAAGGCATGGACGTGGAGTCCAGATTTCGCTGCGACCAGGGCGTATGCACCCTGATTCGCCCCAACATCCCAGAAAACTTCACCGCATCTCACTGTCTCCGCGAAATCGTCCATGACAGCCTGTTCACTTAGGCCCAAAGCTCTGGATGCGGATTCTTTATTCTCTAACGCCCAGTCAATGTGTACGTCGCCTGTTTCAATTTTGTGTACTTCTTTGTGGCTCAATACAACCCGGCGTTTTACATTGTACTTGTACCAATCAACCGCTCCACGCCTAACCTCTCTTGGGCCTCCTTTTTGTGCTAATTCTATAATGCGAGATATCATGTATACTTTGGTGCCAAACAGATTAATGGGGAAACCATCATCAGATTGTATGGTGAACTTAACGCGAGTTAGGTTATTTATCTGTTCTGGTTTAAAAAAGTCTGTATATCCCTGCTTGGGACGGTCTTGGCTCTACCAAATAGTTTAAAAAAAGAACGGGGCTAGTAACACTCAACACTGATCTGGTTGTTTTGAATATGGGCAACAAAGCTGATAAAGCAATAAGCATCGTTTCGGAGTTTGACGCTCACCTAAACCGTGACCAACCGGGGTCAGATGAGTACCTATTATTTAATGCAGGGAGCTACGTGTATATTTGTGCGTTTGACAAACTGGATCATCTAATGACCTATTTGTCGCTCACTACCTTTCACAAGAGCGCGCTGATTCCAATACTGAAGATTGCCAAACGCTTCCCGTCCACAGTGGACTTATTACCTAATTGTCGAAAAATACAGCTGACTTTTTGTTCCATTTCGCCCCCGGGACTCATCATCTACAAAAATAGGGTCAAGATCTTCTCTTTCGAAAAACGTACTGTACATACAATCGGCGGGGAGACGGTACGGACTGAAGCTGAGAACCGTCGATTACTACCGAATGGTCTCTTAGTCCCTGAGATTCTTGAGTACGATGATGAGTATCCATATCTTGTTGAAGAACTGGTTGAGGGATGGCACCCTAGCCGATCGCTCGATGACTGGAAGTGGTTTGAACTAGCCTTCGAGCAACTCTTTGAGTTATATGCTGAGTACGAGCATAGAGATTTCAATGTTAACGAATACCTGTCAAATGTGGATTCGGATCCGCTTGCTCTACGAGCGATCGACACAATTAGAAAATATGAGATTCAGGAGTCCCTCACAAGAACTCGGATCCACGGAGATTTTGCACACAAAAATATTATTGTCGCTAACGGGACTCCTTATCTTATTGACTGGGATCACTCACAGAAGGATCTTCTAGTAAGTGACTTTTTTTATTTACTGGTAGATATTTCGAGACAGCGTGGAGATGCAACACTCTTTGAGCAGATGGTCAGACAGCGAGGGGAAGGGTATCGTGTCGTACAAAACTACTGGGATATCATTGGTGACATAGAATCACAATACAAACCTGGACTACCCGTTTTCTACTTACTGTACGAGGTGCAGCGATCTCCGACCGAAAATAAATACAGGCCACTGCTTCGGGACCTCTTGGAACGGTTAGAATGATACATGATGAATTTACACCATTTTATTAACCGGGTCAAGCTTCGATATCGGCGTGATGGGTTGACGAGCATTCCTACATCTGCGTTCCGGTTGGGTTGCCGACGGATCGGACTGTTCCCTGCCCTCGTTCGTGTTCGCCTCACGGTCGATTCAATACGATACAACTGTTCAGCCACACCGGAGCCATTGGAGAGATACTACGTCGACCCAACCGAGATCGAATATTATCTCCTCCAACCACCCCAGTACAGGGACGTTTATCGATGGTTTGGTCGAATCAAGCCAGGTGATTGGGAAGTCAACGTTGGTAAAATCGAGAAATCAAAAAAGTACCAAGGCGTCGTTCAAAGATACAGAGATGGTCGTGAATGGCGCGAAACCGTCGTTTTCGGTCACATGATTGATCTTATTCAGAACGGAATGTATCCCGACAGTTGTACATCACCGCGGGAAATTGAGGAGCGTTACAAGGAGATCGATGAGTTGTACGAAACTATCCGGTCAGATGGTTATAAACCCGACAATGAGATTTCACTATCGCGTGGTGAGATCGGGGATGTCGCTTTAGCTATCGGGAGGAATGGGGAACTTATTCTCCAAGGTGATGGAATTCATCGGGTGGCAATCGCTCGCGTTCTTGACCTCGATACTATTCCCGTCCGGATTTCGATGCGGCATCTACAATGGCAGCGACTTCGAGAAGAGATCGCAAATGAAGAACAGGACCCAGGTTCGTTGTCCGATCACGTAGATCTCCAAGATGTACTGACTTCATGATATATCTGAATTTATTCTAAATGATCAACATTTAAATATTATTTGAATATTATAATAACAATTGCCTCGAATATGATTTACTCCGAGCTAATTAATCGATCGACCAGTGTCTGAAAACGGTCGGTCCAGACTTCACGGCCGGACCGTTCGTCTCGTGCGTCAACCAATAAAAAGAGTTCCTTGAGGTCTTCCTCGATTGCCTCATCGTACTTTTGTTCGACTCTTCCTACGGACAGATCGAGCGAAGTTCGAATGACGTCCCGGTGGGACTGGTTGGCAACGTGATCGAGAACTCCCAGCCACGATTCATGTCGAACGTCCTCACCAGCGATCCGTCTAGTGAACCGGTCAAGAGCAAACAGTGGTTGACGGAGAAATGTCCCTATGGGACCCTGCCCATAGTCGACGAACAGCTGATGGTACCTTTGGTCGTACAGTTGCTCTGCAATGGCCTGCCAGTACTTGTTGTATCGTTCGTCGTCATGTACGATCTCCGAGCTTCGATCGAGATACGATCGATATGGGTCCGGAGAATCGAGTCGTGTGACCGTCCCGTCAGTCGCGGACGTAAGTACTTTCGACGTGTCTACGATCTTCCCGTCATCGATTTTGATATCAAGCAGGCAGCCCCACTGGGCACCCTCGAAATAATCGTTGTACATCAGGAAGTTCCCGAGGCTGTAGTGGATCGGCGTCCCGCCGTAGCGTTCGTTTCCCTGCACATTGTGAGGATGGTGCCCTACGACGAGATCAACATCCAAAGTCGCGATAGTCCGCAAGAGCGAGCGCCAAGAAGGCGGCGGTAATGGGACGTACTCGACGCCACCATGTGCGACCACAATGGAGACGTCGAATTCCTGTGCTCTGGATTGGAGTTGCGTCAGTACCTCCGGTGAGCGAATCCAGCCAACACCTGGTTCGTACCGACCGGCGATGCCGATTTCGTGTTCTGACAGTCCGAATATCCCGACTGTCGTGTCCCCAACCGAGTACTCAACTGAGTCCAGCGCTTGGTCCAATCGCTCTCCGGCACCGAACGGCGTGAAGTTGTTGTCGTGACATTCCTGTATCGTAGCCTTAAGTCCATCAACCCCAAAATCCATCGTGTGGTTGTTAGCTACGCTAACGGCGTCAATCTCTAAACAATTGAGTGTCCCAATGAGTTTCTCACTGGCGGCAATGTTTGGTCCTGTCTTCGGTACTGGTGGGCTACAATCAATTGCCGCCTCAAAATTTGCTACTGAGAGTGAGGCCCCACGAATGTATTCTACTAGTGATTTAGAGACTGGATCATCATTGAAGAAGTGGCTGTTCATCGCGCAATCGCCGGTGAAAACAACTCTTTCAACCATATCAGAGTCTGTTTTCGTGTTTTTGTCGCTCTGCGTCTGCTGATTCTTCGTCGATTGGCACTGTTGCGGTGAGAACGGTCACCAGTGCATAGAGGGCGTTCGTGTGATCAGCTCCATCGATGTGTTCCTCATAGAGCTGGCGCACATCATCGTAATCGAGCAATGATGACTGATCGATCTCCTCGCGGTTGTTCGATATAATACGGTCCACAAACGGATCAGCACGAATAAGCGCCTCGTGGTCGGGAATGGAGTCTGTTTCAATATTGACCTGCCACGGCTCGTCTGAGGAATCACGAATTCTTTCTCCTAATCGACGCCGCAGCGTCTCCCAGTGTTCAAAACAATTGTTCATCAAGTAGTGGCGGGTTGGCTTTGTACCATTTGGATGTGTGATCGAAGCAAGCTCAGGATTGGTTCCTTCCAGCGATTTGGCGACGACATCTCTCTTGTTTCGATATGACTCCGGCATTTGAAGCGCAAGATCAACAATCCGGTTGTCAAGAAACGGATATTGCGTGGGGACCATTTGGAGGAGCGTTTCATACGTAATAAATCCTCTCGGTGCGTTACTGATCGGATAGACCATCGCGCATTCGACAGCTGACCGCCATGAGGGGTAATGTACACCGTGATTACAGACTCTCCCCGAGCCTGATTGTAGGTTCGATTTGACTGTTTCACTGGAGTCTGGTAGAGTGTTTCTAAACCAGAGTTCGCCATTAATATCTCCCATCACGCCAGCGGTATATTCCGTAACAAACTGTTGAACTGATTCAATTGGTTTTGTTTGACCAGACGGGATCAAGTATTTAAATATATTACTCGCAGGATCAACTTTAGGAACGTACTCTCCGCCAAGAATCGTATCACTGTACTGTCCACAAAAAAGAACGTCAACCTCGGATCGGATCTCTTCCTCGAATCCGAATGGGTGTGCGTGGCGAAACAATCCGTTGAAATTCGTAATCCGTGAGGATCGATTTAGCACCCTTGGATAATATTCGCGGCCACGGTGGAGGTATTCGAACTGAGCGTCAGCTGTATCAGCAACCGTTTTTGCAGTACGTGTTTCTGGGCTCTCTTCTCGCTCATTCATATGAAACGCGACTGTTCCTTCGTCAAGTTCTGCTAGTACAGCACGCGAGTCAGTCCCCCCACTCAACAGGAGGCCATTTTTTTTGTCTTCCTTTGTTCGTTCTTTAACGGCGTCTCTGAACGTTTCTGTAAACTCGTCAGCGAACGACCCAAATGGCTTCTCTGCTGGTTGCAGCGTCGGCCACCAGTACTGCCATTCAGATACTTTCTGTCCGTCAGTGTCGAAGGTGACGACTGATCCAGGCGGGAGAATTTCCACTCCTTCAACAGGTGTATGAACACCCAATACCCGACTGTAGGCCAGAAACTGCGCGAGGAATGAAGAATTGTACTGTAAGTTCACGTTAGGGTGCGCACTGAGTGTCTGAAGTACTGATGAAAAGACGACGCTGCCGTCGGAGGAACGGGTATAATATACCGGACGGCTACCTAAACGATCAGTGAAAATGGAGACACGCTCTTGGTCTCGATCGTAAATGATCCCGGAAAACTCGCTATTGAGACCAGCGACGAAAGGTAATCCGTAATTATCATAAAGAGTTGTACAGTATTGGGAATCTGGTTGGGTCTCCTCACGACGAACGTACGTGCCTTCTCTTTCGTGACCTAAGAGTGTCCCCCAAACCCAGATTAATGCGTCGTGACTGGACGCGTGAGCTGGTTGATCATCGAATTCACATGCATGATCAGTATATCCAACAGCTACCCCGTCCTCAGACAACGTGGTTGCGGACTCCTCGTCACTCCACTGGAGGGCCCTTGTGAGCCTACTTATGCTGGAGCCTTGTGAACCGACTACACCGCAGAGTCCGACCATGGGGACATTAGTTGGCCTCCAGTATCTAAGCACTGTGGTGTGAATCTTATCGTATTTCTTCACTGCCGACCGCTATATATATAGCTCAATTCTGTCTAGGATAGAGAAAGGTGATGGATGTACTCCAAGTCGCCCCGCGGTACCCACCATCTGTCGGCGGTATCCAACAGCACATAAAACAGCTCAGTGAAAGACTCGTAGAGCTCGGCCATAATGTTACTGTATTGACATCTGGAGAGTCGAAACCAGGCGATATCTCCTCACCGGGGCCGACGATCGAGCGCGTGCCAGCATACACACGGTATTTGTTTGCTCCCGAAGTAACGACCTCAGTACGTGACCGGGATCCGGATCTGGTTCACGTACACGGCTATCACTCCCTCACCGCATTTTTTGCCAGACTCGGAATTGGCAATACCCCGTTCGTATTTACCCCACACTATCTTGGACGACGAGGGTCGCTCTGTCGGAAACTATTGCTAGGTTCGTATCAATTACTTGGCCGATCGATATTCTCGCGTGCAGACCTTGTGATCGCGGTAAGCGAATGGGAACGGCGCCTGATCAAAGAACACTTCGCTGTTTCCTCGACCGTCATTCCAAATGGAACGGCAATTGAACGGTTTGCCGGTGCAGAATCTTGGAAACACGACCGACCGTACGTGTTCTGTCTGGGGCGGTTGGAGGAGTACAAAGGGATTCATCACGTGGTAAAGGCACTTACTTTCCTTGATGATGACATTGACCTACTCATCGCTGGTACCGGTCCGTTTGAAGATAAAATCAGGCAGATCGCCGCTACAAACGGTGTGTCCGACCGCGTTCAATTCCTTGGGTACGTCAAGGATGAAAAGATCCCACAGTTGTACGCCGGCGCAATGGTTCACACCACGCTGTCAGAGTTTGAGTGCTACGGTCTGACAGTCGCGGAGTCGTTGGCCGCTGGGACCCCCTGTGTCGTTCGAAACGCAACGGCTCTACGAGAGTGGACGGATACGGATGGGTGCGTGGGAGTGAGCGACACAGCACCTAGGACTGTTGCTGACGCCATCGAACGCGCCAGTAGCATAACACCGGGCTCATCAAAAATTCTTAGTTGGGAGGAGATGGCTACGCACATTTCAGAGAGATACGAGTCAGTGATTGATTAGAGAATGATCCAACATCTCTGGGATCGTATTCATATCCGGTATCGTCGTGGTGGAATCAAAGGAATCGTTGGTGCTGCCGTTCGACTAGCACTGCGACGGCTCGGACTATTTCCCCTCCTGGTTTGGGTTCGACGATGGAGAGATTGTTATAACCACGACCTCGTCGCACTCCGAGAGCCATTTAAAATTGTGTCTGTCGATCCGGAACAGATCGAGTATTATCTCTTCCCGGGGTATAAGGACCGATACCGATGGTACGGTCGGGTCGTTTCCGAGGACTGAGAGATTAAAGCTGACGAGATTGAACAGACCAACAAATTCCGCGGCGTGATACAGCGATACGTTGGCGGTTATGAGTGGGACGAGACGGATTCATATAATCACATGGTCTCGCTGGTGGAAGACGCCAAACGACCCGACTGCTGTACGACCGTCGCAGAGATAGAACAACGCTACGAAGCGATCGATCGACTTTATAACCGAATCAGATCGGAGGGGTTCCAATCGGGGGACGAACTCCAATCGAATCGCGGTGAAATAACAGATGTGTGCGTCGCCGTTGGGCGTGACGGCCGGTTGCTCCTTCAGGGCGACGGGAACCACCGCGTCGCAATCGCCCGTGTGCTGTCATTGGAAGAGATACCAGTGAAAATCTCAATGCGACATCTACAGTGGCAGCGTACCCGTGATGCTATCGCAGCTGGCGACCGCGGACTCGGTTCGTTATCTGATCATCCGGATGTGGAAGATTTGGAAGACAGAAGCTCCGAGTAGACTTCGGTGTACGCCGCCGCAACGTTTGACGGTCGGAATCGTTCGGCAAATGTTCTCCCAGCCTTACCCATCTCTTCACACCGTTCCGGTGTTTCCAAGAGGGTTTGTACGTGGTTTGCGAGTTCTTTGTGATTCCCCGGGGAGAACACGTAACCAGTATCCCCATGTTGAATGAGTTCTCCGATCCCACCGACATCGCTGCCGATTACGGGTGTACCGAGCAACCAAGACTCAACAGTCACTCTACCGAATGGTTCCTGCCAAAGTGATGGAAAGACAGTTGCTGTCGCAGACGCCATCGCCTCGTATACCGTCTCAACTGGCTCTTTACCATGAAATGTGACGTTATCTTCGATGCCTAGATGTTGAACGAAGTCTTCGAGTTCTGACCGCTCAGGTCCATCGCCGTATATTGAGAGCGTAAGATCTGGATAGCGTTCGACCAGTGCGGCGACCGCGTGTATGGCGGTATCTATACCCTTGACAGCCGAGAGTCGGCTCGCTGTTACAAGCGTGCGCTCTTGACGGTCTTCCCCCACTTCTATTGATGGGATATCCACTGGATTATAAATTACTGTCGAATGACCATCGATCGTCTCTTCACGTTCGATGGTATCTTTTAGGAATTCAGATATAAAAACTGTATAGTCGCTGTTAAATCGTTCTCGGTTTCGTTCACGTTTTCGCTTGAGATACATACGCCTAAATTGCTCATCAATCCCATTCCACCCTTGATACGCGAGGCATTCATCGAGATCGTTCTCACATCCCGTACACTGTTTTTCACCGATTGAGTAAACGCTGATCGGGCATGTAGGCCAGTAATCCCGAACCGTACTGACGCATGGTGTGGTCGAGTTACTGTATGCCACCGCGTGCGTTGCCCGGCGATGGTGGGCATGGATTATGTCGATATCCTGGTCCAGTTTTGTGATTTTCCGTCCAAGTAGTGAAGCAATCATACTATCGCTGATGAGATCTGGAATAGAATCTACTGATCGTGGCAGAGAGACAGAGTGAACACTTGCTTCCCCGTAATCAAGATGCGAATGTCCGCTCAAATCGATCCCAACAACCGACACTCTATCGATAGCCGGGATGCTTGTGAGCCCACGTACGATAGTTTTGGCGCTGATTTCTGCCCCTCCAACGTTGTTCAAATAATCTGTTACAGCGAGAACGTGCATGGGATATCCTAAATCGCTAGTTGTACCCAACCGTGGTAAGTTCGGTGATGTGGATAAACTACGCGTTTACCAGTATACCACCTCTCGGCGAACACAGATCGCCCCGGGTACGGAGGATTCTTGACGTTTTCACCGGCGTTTGAGCAGTCGGATACTACGATGAGTACGTTACCGGGTCTTCTCCGATCCCACCGAGGGCGTCCCTGAACTCGTGACCACCAACCACTGACGACAACCTATTTACCATCCCCCAGTCTCCTACCAGCCATGCAAGCAGTCGTACTCGCCGCGGGCAAAGGTACCCGCCTCCGACCCCTCACGGACGACAAACCGAAGGTGCTCGTCGAGGTCAACGGCACACCCCTCATCCAAGATGTCTTCGACAACCTGATCGACGCGGGAGCCACCGAACTCATCGTCGTCGTCGGCTACAAGGCCGAACAGATCATCGACCGCTACGGCGACGAGTACCGAGACACGCCGATCACCTACACCCACCAGCGCGAGCAGCTCGGCCTCGCTCACGCCATCCTCCAGGCCGAGCCACACATCGACGGCGACTTCATGCTGATGCTCGGTGACAACGTCTTCCGCGGGAACCTCGGGGATGTTACCAACCGTCAGAAGGAGGATCGCGCCGACGCCGCGTTTCTCGTCGAAGAGGTGCCCTACGAGGAGGCCTCCCGCTACGGCGTCCTCGATACCAACGAGTACGGCGAGGTCGTCGAGGTCGTCGAGAAGCCCGACGACCCGCCGAGC
>LKMJ01007243.1_pt1 | contig 10451 bp, 9 predicted proteins | sample 643391 | NCBI WGS metagenome assembly LKMJ01 (sample SAMN04112250, study PRJNA286221) | soda lake metagenome | biome: soda lake; feature: Kulunda Steppe; material: water; isolation source: sample PL-Br10 brine of Picturesque Lake | place: Russia: Kulunda steppe | collected 2010-07
AGCAAACGTCTCCTCTGAACATGGGCACTGTCTTACCAGCACACCGCTGGAACTACTTCAACTGGGCGAGTCCGATCTTGATCGCCCGATAGGTGCCGTAGACAACCGAGGCAGCGACGAGCACAACCGCGAGCACCGTGCCAGCCTCGACAGATCGACTGGTCGGCTTGGATGCTCCGCTCCCACAGCTCCCACAGCCGCCGGACTGACAGGAGCCACCAGAACTGTCCTGGCCGTCGATATCTAGCGAGTCGATTGCCTCGGTCAGTTCCCGTGTCTTCGCTCCGACTGCCTGTGGATCAAGCGAGCCATCGGTCGACTGATTCACACTCTCGTTGACGTCGGTTGTCGTTGGTTCTGCCGGTGTCCCAGTCGGTGCAGTTGTCGCTGACTCGGCTGACGCCTCCTTGGTCTCGCCGTCCTCACACCCCTCCTCCTCACAGTGATGATCGTCGACGCCGGGTGTGGGCACTGTGTCGTCGAACAGCCCGGGGGCCTGTTCCCGGAGCGCTTCGAGGCCGCTTTCGATCTCTTCCTGTTCCTCGTGACCGACAGCGTAGGCTTCGATCTCGTCTGTCGTCTCGCGGGCGCGCTCGTAGTGGCCGTTCTCGGCGTAGCCACGGGCAGCGTCGAACAGACTCCGGGCGAGCCAGTGTTCGAAGACGGGGTTATCGTACGCTTCTTCGAGCTCTCGCAGCTGGGCGAGTTTCTCCTCGGCCTCCTCGATATCACCGGCAAAAAAGGACGCGCGCGTGGAGTAGAAGATCGCCATCGCCGCCCAGGTCGCGCTGGTCGGCGTCTCGAGTTGGTTGTGATACGCTGCGGTCTGGCGCGCCCAGTGGTCGGTCCGGGATTTCTCTGCGAGTTCGAAACTCGCGCGGGTGGCGTTCGTACACGCGACTGGCAGCCAGCGTTCGATCTCGGCTGTGTCGTCGGGGTGTTGCTCGGCGAGCGTTTCGATGCGGCTGATCCGCTCTTCGATCGCCTCGACATCTTCGAAGCGCGCGTCGTCTTTGGTGCGGCCGGCGAGTACCCCCGCCAGCCCGGCCGCGACCGACCCGTCAGGATGGCTGTTGTACAGCTCCTCGGCCTGGTCGATGCGGGCGTGTGACTCGTCGTCGTCCAGATACAGTTCGGCGTAGGCATGCCCAGTCGCGAGTGCGCTCGCAATCTCTGTCTCTGGGTGGTCATCGTACAGCGTCTCCAGTCGGTCGAGCAACGCCTCGATCCGGTCTGGTCGTTCGGCCTTGCCGTATGCACGCGCGGTCTGGGCTGTCCCGCGGGCAAGCGCCGCAGCGACGGCCGACTCCGGATGACTGCCATACAGGGTTTCCAACCGAGCGCGGTGAGTCTCGATGCGTTCCGGTTCGACACCCGTCTCGTACACGTCGTCCCGGTCGTCGACCGCCGTCGCGTTAGCGAGTGCCGTTGCGAGCTGGTCGTAGACAGCGACCTCCGAGTCTGTCGAGCAGAGTTCTTCGAGCCGGTCGATCGTATCCGATTCGGCGTCGAACTCCCCACGGGAGCCGTAGGCGTCTGCGAGTGCGACGAGCGTCTCGGCTAGTTGTCCCCGCTCCTCGTCGTCAACTGCTGTCGGATCGTCAAGCGTCTCGATCTCCGCTTCGAGCTCACTCACCGCATGCGTATCACTTTCTGACATTGAATTGCTGGGTAGTTCTTCGGAACTCAGAAACCTAAAACCTCGCCCTCTCCTGGCGTGTGCTGGTGGCCGCAACTGTTCATAAAGCCACACGTTCCCAAACTAAGGATCCGAACCACGAACGCAAGCAGCGACTCCCGCGTCGCCATCGACAGCGCTGTCTGGAAGACTCCGTCTCAGCGGGAGACGGAGTCGAAACACCCAGTTCGATGCCACGAGCTTCACGGGTCAACGCTTATCTGTGATTCATCTGGAGCTATTGACTGAGATATATGAGTTCGTCTCCCCACAGTTTGTGTGTTCTCGCAAACGAGTATCTGATGGCAAACGAGGCACGGACACTCGAAACCGCAGCCGAAGCGACCGATATCGAGATTCCACTCGTCCTCGTCAACAAAGAACCGGATCCCGATATCGATCCGGAGAAAGAGGCGCGGGCGGTAAACGAGCGGATCGGGCTCGCGACCATTCGTGTTCTCTGGGACGTGCTGCAACAGGAACAGGCATGGTCGCTCGTCCTCGCAGAAAAGAAACTCGCCGAGCAACTCGGTTCAGAGACCGCTTCGACGGGTCGCGTTCACGTCGAGGAGCTCGATTGCCTGCAGGATGCAACCGTTCAGTACGTCGAACCGATCGTCGACGGCAACTGGCGAGAGCTCCCACCGGAGACAGTCGAACTCGTCGGCGAGCAGTGTGATCTGGCGATCCGCTTTGGCTTTGGACTGCTCAGGGGTACGATTCTCGACGAACCCGAATACGGTGTCCTCAGTTTTCACCCCGCAGATATCCAGGAGTACCGTGGCCTCGGCGTGCCACAGGCCTGGCTCGACGGCCGCGACCGGATGGGTGTCACACTCCAGCGTCTCAGCGACGACATCGATGCCGGGGAGATCATCGCCTACGAAGAAGTCGATGTCAGCCACTGTCGCACGCTCTGGGAGACCTACCAGACGCTGTACGACGTGAAAGCAGAGCTGCTCGCTGTCGGCATCGAAAATCTCCGTGACCCGGCCACCGAGTCAACGGTCGTCGACTCGCTTGGACCGTACTACACGATCGAGCGACGGTACGAGCTCTCGTTTGCGTGCCGAACACTCCTGAAAAACGTTGCAGGACATCTTCAGCAGGTAACGGGCAGAAACGAACGCGGGGCGGCTGTGCCTCAAACCGATTAGATGGAGGGTGACAAATGAGCGATTCAAAACGTTTCGACGGGAGTCTCGACGACGATGGGCTGTTCTCGACAGCGGAAGCGGTCGATCTGTACACCGAGCGGATCGAAGACGCGAGCCTGTTTCCCCAGGAGCGGAAAGCAGTCGAACGATACTTTACCGACCCGGATGGGAGCGTGCTCGACGTGGGCTGTGGTGTCGGGCGAGTCGCCTCGCAGCTGCACGAACGGAGCTTCGATGTCACTGGCATCGATCTGAGTGAGCCACTCGTCGAGACCGCACAGGAGCTCTTTCCCGAGATCGATTTCCGCACCGCGGATATCAGAGCGACCGAGTTCGACTCCCAGTCGTTCGATTACATTGTCTTCTCGTTTTTTGGGCTGGATTATTTGCTCCCGAAAGCCAGCCGAGTCGAGGCCCTGCGAGAGATGCACCGGTTGCTAAAACCATCCGGAATTCTCGTCTTCTCGACACACAACAGCCTTCATCCACTCGTTCCCCTCTCGTTGCGTAACTTTGGACTGGGCTTGAAAGATGTCGTCGACCTCTATCTGAAAAAGAAAAACCGTGGGCGTCTCTTTTCACGGTACAAAATCGAGAGTGTGACACTCGGCGACGTCGAAATGTATCTCTCGAATCCGATCCATCAGAACCGACAGCTCCGCCGGTGTGGATTCACGCCACTTGACGTAATCGGCGAAACAGACGGTCTCGCCCGATATTTCGAACGTGATCCGCACTTTGTCGCGAAAAAGTAATTGCTTCGTTTCTAGCGTCGATCAGATGAGGGGGGTTGGCACCGGGTCGGAGAGCCGGACAGCCCGGGGAAGGCTGTCTGCCAGTGACCAGCGAACCAGGCTGTCAGCGGTTGTAATCCTTGCCGAGAACGAGACCAGCGATATTAGCAGACAGCAACCCAGCGAGTAGGGTCGGCGACTGCTGTGCCACGCCAGTCGCGATCAGCGACAGGATCACGAAGGGGAGAACGATTGCACTCCAGAATCCGAGCAGTCGAAAGGGATACTCTACGGCTGACTGGAGCGAACGGTCAGGTTTGAGGCTTGTGTCGAAGGGGGTTGCGCTGGACATTGTGGCTCTCCGTACTCACAGTTATGTAGCTATACCACATATAAACGAACGACTGCTAGCTCGATTTCGCTTCATTTTGCCAATGGGTGCAGTTGCTTGGACACATTTTACAGCCACATACTAACGTTTTACAACTTCTTTAGAGAAGTTTAGACCATTTAATCTGTCCTCTGAGCGGATATTCTAAAAATATAAAAAATATGCCAAAATTCAACTGTGAACGCGGACTGTTCGTGTTCGAACAACAGGTTCGAGCGGCAGTTCCGGAAAAATAACCTGCACGTCGAAAGAGAGTTCTTCAGTATCACTGCCGAAAACGCCAACTGGTAGCGTCGTTTCGCCGAGATACGTCGCCTTCTCGGTCATCTCGACGCCGTTTACCATCACCGAAAGCGACGCACGGGCGTCGCCGGCGGTCGACCGTACTGTCACCTCACAGAGTTCGCGCTCACCCTGGGGGATCGAATCCGGGAGCGTTCCCCAGTCGATGTCGATGGCAGGCAGCTCCATCGCTCCCTCGTGGATCTGTTCGGCAACACCCTCGGTGAGGCCTGCCGCAGCGAGCGCCGTCGGTGTCGCTTCAGCAACGTCGGCCGGCGTCCGATAGCCAGCGGCGGCAAGTGTCCGCGCACGCGTTGCCCCCACCCCATCGATCGCGGTCAGTCCGACCGCGTCGTCGCTGACGCCGGTCTCGACACGGGCTTCGATCCGACAGACGAGATTCGCCTGCAGCGGCGTGCCGAACCGGTCAAGAATCGCTCGCAGGGAGGCAAGCAGTCGGAGTGCGTTCTGCTGGATGATCCAGGCGTCGCTGCGCAATGCCGACGGAGTCGTATCGCTCATCCCCGCTTTGAGAATCGCGAGCACCTTCCGGCGACCGGACTCGAGCCCCTCGGCCTGACTGCCGAGGACGGCATCGATTGCCTCTTCTTCGTCGGTGCGTGCACTGACGCTGTCGAACTCCGTGGCGGTCGCGATGGCAGTCAACACCTCCACAGTATCGAGTTCGTCGGCGTCGGCGAGATCTGCGAACCGGCGGGCGGTTTCGAGCTCCAGATAAAACTTCGAGGTGAGTCGACCCAGCGGCGTTGGCTCGATTGCGAGTCCGTCCATCTCGACGAACTCCTCGTCGACGAGCCAGGAGAGCGTGTCGCTGACACGCGCCCGGAGCTGATCGCCGGAGACGTACTCGGTGCCGCGCTGTGCGCGCACGTAATAAAATGTCGTCTCCAGCCACCCCATCGCGTCGTCGACATCTTTGATCGTGCCAAGTGCGATTTCGGCGTTGAGATGCACCGCGAGAGCGGTTGCTGGCGGGCCATCCCCGCGCTCTGCAGACTGGTCAGCAAGTCTGGATTCGATCGTCTTGCCGTCAGCGAGCAGTCGGCGAAAGCGCCCGACAGCGGAGCCATCACAGACGATCCAGGCGTATCCCTTGTCGTCGTAGCCCGGCCGTCCTGCGCGCCCGAGCATCTGGAGCACATCGAGCGGGCTCATCTCGACTTCTCCCTCCAGGGGGTCGTGGTGTTTCGTATCCCGGATCACCACACACCGCGCGGGCAGGTTGACCCCCCACGCCAGCGTCGATGTCGAGAACAGAAGCTGAATTTTTCCCTCCCGAAACCAGCGCTCGACACGGTTTTTATCCTCGCGGGAGAGCCCGGCATGGTGAAAGCCAACGCCGTCAAGTACTGATTTGCGCAGTGTCTCGTCGGCGAGTTCGTCTGCCGCGGTGTGGAAATCGTAATCGCCGCGGGCTCCCATCGGAATATCCCGCTGGGCAATCTCGTCGCGGGCTTTCTTGGCGGCCTGTACGGTGTCTTGTCGGGAGGCAACGAACACGAGCGCCTGTCCATCCTCGCGGATGTGTGGCTCCGCACGATCCAGCGCACGATACAGCCGCCGATATTTGTCGGCGAACGGATTTTCGCCGTGCGTGTAGGTCGTTACGTCTGCCTCCAGCGGGACGGGTCGGTACTCGTCGCCAAAGGAGAAGGTCGTCTCTTCCGGTGCATCGAGCCACGCAGCAACATCGTCGGTGTTTGGCATCGTCGCCGAGAGGGCGATCACTCGCGGATCACAGAGCCGGCGCAGCCGTGAGATGGTCACTTCGAGGACGCTGCCACGCTGTTCGGAGTCGAGCAGATGCACCTCGTCGATGATACAGCAGTCGATATCCGTCACGAAGGAGTATCGATGGGAGTCGTGTTTTCGGGTCGCGGAGTCGGCCTTTTCGGGTGTCATCACAAGGATATCCGCCCGCTCGGCCCGGCGTGGGTTCAGATCCCGCTCGCCAGTGACGACGTACACCGAGTAGCCAAGCTCCTCGAAACGGCCCCACTCCCGTTCTTTCTCGTTTGTTAGCGCACGAAGCGGTGCGAGAAACAGTGCCGTTCCCTCGGATTGGAGTGTTTTACAGATCGCGACCTCCGCGACGGCGGTCTTGCCACTGGCGGTCGGAGCGCTCACGACGACGTTTTCCTCCGAATCGAGCAGTGCGGGTAGCGTCTCCGACTGCATCCGGTTGAACCGTTCGAAGGGAAAAGCGTCAGTGAAAGACGGAAGCACGTCTGCAACGGCGGTCCCCGCCTCGGTGTCGGCACTGCGAGTCACATGGGGAGACAGGAGGGAGCGCACATAGGCGTTTCTGTCCCGGCCAGTCGAAAACAGATCCTAGAGATACTCTTTCTGTTCGCCACACTTGGAACAGACGACGGCGAGCCGGTTTTTTCCGCCATCTTCGACGTTTTTGACCGTTGGTTCACAGTTGCACGGTTCGACGAGGCTTGGCATACAATATCCTTTCCCAGCAACACAAAAGGGAAATTACCCGGGTATATTGGGAGGTTGAAATACCACCTGTCCCGACACTACTCCTGATCCAATCTGTGAACGTCCTCACACTCCAGACAGATGATCCGATTCTCGTCGAGCAGTTCGTACTTACCGGTGCGAGCGCCGATGATGCCGCGCTCGCTCCAGGCCGCCTCGCAGTCGTCCTGCGGACAGCGGGCGGGAATCACCGTCTCTGACTCCGTTTCTTCCACGACTTCCGCGAGCGTTTCGAGATCCTCCCGGCTCTCCGGGTCGTCGAGCTCCGTGCGGAGATGTTCGAGATGGTCGCCGAGACTCGCGTCAGGTGGCTGCTCTTCGATCTCGAACTCGCGGTTTCTCGCCCCACCCTGTCCGGAGAGAAAGCTCGGTGCTGCGTTGCTGGTGTCGATACTTACGTCTGCGTCGCCCTTGTTGCCGCTGGTGTCGTCTTCGCTGTCAGCGTCGTGCTGTTCGGTGTCAGTGACAGTCTGTTCACTACTGCTGTCACCCAAAGCGTTCTCTGTGCTGATCTGGTCACGCTCTCTGGGGTCGACGTTCCACTCACCGTCTGGAATCGTCCGGTCGGGTTCCGTCTCTTTGTTGCGCAGCGAACTCACTCTGGCAATCGCCAGGAGCACTGTCGGCACCACGAGCAGCCCCGCAAGCGCCAGTGTCCGCCAGTCGGAGAGTCCACCCTCGATAATGCCGAAGACGGCAGGATTCGAGAGCAGTGGCCGCGAAAGAAGCGCGACCAGAAACACGACGAAAAGTGCAATCCCGGCGGCGCGTTTCGCAGTACTCATCAGTTCGATGCAGGGAGCGGACGGAGAAAGCTATTTTGTCTGGAGGGAGCGTGTGGTTGCGAAGTGTCTGTCTTTTCAGAAACGACTGCTCAACTGGAAAAAACAGCAAGAAAGTGCCGCCAAGAACCGACCGAAGTGCGGCTACGGATCAGGACAGAACAGCTTGGCTCAATCAACTTGGTTGAGCCAAGTTAGTTAGATATAGCTTGGGATCGAAAGCTGTGAACGGCAAGAACGCGCCTGTACTGACTACCCTGACTGACTCGACCGGGGAGGACAGCAAGAAATCCACAGCCCGTTCGACCACCGAAAGACTCGATTCGCTGCTGCGCTGTTCTGGCTGAGATCTCACGGACAGGATTGCGCCTGTCGAAATACTGTTAGTGGAGGGCGCGTTTCAGACAACTATCGTGGAGTTCGTTGCCAGACACGCTGAGAATCCGTTCGATATGCAACCCCCCTGTGCCCAGTTCGTTCCGGGCTATGGCGCAACGACTGCCGATTTTCACGTTATCGGCGACCACCCCGGTGTTCACGGCGGGCTTGAGACAGGCGTCCCCTTCACTGACGAGGAGTGGTCCGAGCAGTTTTTCGACGCGCTCGAAGCGGGCGGGTTGATCGGTACCGATGGCGAGGAAATCATCTCGACAAATACGTTCTTTTCGTATCTACACATGTGCGCACCCGAAACGGAGCCACCGGACCGCACCTCCTACGGCGAGATGGAGCCGTACTTCGATTCCGAACTCCGGGCGATTACAGCACACGTGCTCTTCCCGGTCGGCTCGCGCGCGACCGAACACGTGTTTAAGACCTGCTCGGCGATCGATCCAGCCGAAGCAAGCGATATGGATGCGATCCACGCGCAGGACCGACGGGGTGCGGGCTGGCTGATTATGCCGATCAAAGATCCCGCGGAGTGGACCGACGGCGACGAAACGGCACTCGTGACGGCGATCGAAGAGCTAATCGAGTCGGATTACGAGCAGATCTCCGATCTCGGTCGGTTTCTCCCCGACGACGATCCGTACTTCGTCCGCTAGTCCTTCCTCCGCTAATCCTCGGCGACCACGCCGCTCGTCTCGCTGACCGCCTCGTCTTCGATGTACGCTTCCTTCCAGCTGCCACGCAAGAACCATGGGATTGCAACCGCCGCGCCGAGGATGTTGCCGACGGCCATCCCGATCCAGATCCCGCTTTCACCCCAGCCGAGGCCGAAGACAAGCAAGACGACGATCCCGACACGGCCGACCCACAGCGTGATGATCGAGATCGTCATTGCGATCGTTGTGTTACCAGCGCCGCGGAAGGCCCCAAGCAACACCTGTGTCACGCCAATGAAGGCGAACTCGACGGCGCGGGTCCGGACGTACTCGACACCGAAGGCGATCGTCTCCGGTGCGTTCTCGACATCACCGAGAAAGACGCTGACGATCGGCTCAGCAAGCAGGACGGCGACGACAGCGACGAGCAACATCACACCAGCGGCTGTTGAGGCGGCGAGATACACCGCACGCGAGGCTCGATCGGCTCTGTTGGCACCAAGGTTCTGGCCGACCACCGTATCGATCGCCCGTCCAACCCCCATCGCCGGGAGAAAGACAAGCGAGATGATCCGATTGCCAAGCCCGTAGGCCGCAACCACCGCCGGCGAGAAGGTGACGACGATCGCAATGAGCGTGATCTGTGCGAGCGCGTTCGCGGAGTTTTCGATCATGCTCGGCGTGCCCAGCCTGACGATATCCGCAATAAACCCGAAGTCTGGACGGAGATGTGTGAGCTGAGTGGTCGGCCCTGCGGCTGTAAAGAAGAGAATGTACAGCCCGATTGCGCTTGCGATCCCTCGTGCGACAATCGTCGCGAGCGCCGCGCCCTCGATCCCGATGCCGGTGAAGCCGGTCGACGCAAGCAGTGTCGATTCGAGCCCGTCCAGAAACAGCCACGCCATGAGTGGGTTGCCCTCGAAGCCGAAGATCAGGAACGGGTTCAACAGGATGTTCACCACGACCGACAGCACCATCACGTACATCGGCGTCCGGGTATCGCCGTAGCCACGCAGCAAGGCGGAGAAGATGAAAAAGCCGAACAAAAAGGGCATACCGAGGAAGAGAATCTCCATATAATCCGCTGCGAGCGGGATGACTCGCTCGCCGGTGTCTGGCTCGGTCGGAAGCAGTTCGAGCGCCGGCCGGGTGTAGAAGAAGCCGACGATGGCGATGACGACCGACAGCAGACTCACGAAGGTGACTGTCTGCCCAGCCACGAGTCCCGCCGACCGGTCACCCTCTGCGCCGGTGTACTGGGCAACGAGAATCGCGCCCGCAGTCGTAAAGCCTGCCGCGACCGAGATCAGCAGGAAGACGAGTGGAAAGGCAAGACTGACCGCACCCACGGCGTCGGCAGAGAGTCGCCCCAGGTACAGTGTATCGACCACATTGTAGGTGACCTGCAGCAGTTGGATGACGACGATCGGCCATGCGAGATGAAAGAGTGGCTTGATGAGCCCACCCTCTGTGATCGAATCTTTGGGCTCGTCTGGCGGAGCGGCTGCTTGCTCGTCGCTGGAGGAACTGTCGGTCTTGTCAGCCGAGGGATCAGAACTCGACTCTGGCTGGGTCTCATCGGAGGGGTCGGGCGACTCGTCGCTCACTGCTTCTCCTGTTGGCGGCCGGGGTGGTCAATTTTTGGGAGCCGTGTGAGCATACCACAAGCAGAATTTCGGCTGTCTCAGCCCAGACAGAGCACGCGGCTGTCGACGGTAGTGGTTTGTTAGTGCCACCGGCCGTTCGGACAACCACTCGCCAGAACCGACCAAAGAAGGACTAAAGCGAAGCTACCGGGTGAACGAGCGTGTGTGATTTACGTGCTCAAACGAAATGTACGTATGGAACAACTACTACAGGTCGGTCAACT
>LKMJ01007245.1_pt1 | contig 10451 bp, 6 predicted proteins | sample 643391 | NCBI WGS metagenome assembly LKMJ01 (sample SAMN04112250, study PRJNA286221) | soda lake metagenome | biome: soda lake; feature: Kulunda Steppe; material: water; isolation source: sample PL-Br10 brine of Picturesque Lake | place: Russia: Kulunda steppe | collected 2010-07
AACGTCCATTGTTTCGAGGCGGAGATCGAAGCACATCACGTTCTCTCCCGGAACCACCGGCACGACGGCGTACGGACGAATCGAACCTACGTCGCCGCCGAACCGGGACGCGGACGCGTGACCGTCGACGAGTACGCGGTACGGCACGCCCCCCCGACGGTCGTCAAGATCGATACGGAAGGCGCCGAACGGGACGTCATTCGGGGGATGGAAACGTGCCTTTCCACGGTCAAGCCGACGCTGTTCGTCGAGATGCACCCGCATCTCGGCGTGTCGGCGTCCTCGGTGTTCGATCGCCTTCGAAACCATGGGTACGCCCTCTCCGCGTTCGTCGATCACCACCTCACGGGCGACGCGATGGGAACGTTCGATGGATGGGATCGGATACATGGCGGCTGGCGGCCGGTTTCGGACGCGCCCCTTCCGACCGATCGAACGTTCCTCATCCGCGCCTCCCCGGAATCAACGACCGGGTGACCCCGCGAGGATCGGTCACTCGCTCATCGCGACGCTGCCGAGCCGCGTCCCTGTAGCGTTCGAACCGTCGGGAGCTTCGTCGCCGTCAGGCTCGTTGACTCGCGTACATGGACGCGTACATCCCTTCGTCGGCGAGGAGCTGCCGATGGGTCCCCCGTTCGACGATCCGCCCGTCCTCGATCGTGTAGATGCGATCCGCGTTCGAGACGGTGGAGAGCCGGTGGGCGATGGCCACGATCGTCCGGTCGGCCGTCTCCTCTATCGCCTCGTGGATGTCGGCCTCGAGATGTGAGTCGAGGTCGCTCGTCGCCTCGTCGAGGATAACGATCGGCGCGTCGGTTAGGAGCGCTCGAGCCAGCGCGACGCGCTGTCGCTGTCCCCCGGAGAGCTGTACCCCGTCGTCACCCAACATCGTCTCGTATTCGTCGGGGAGGTCGTGGAGAAACTCATCAACGCGAGCGACCTCACAGGCCCGCCGTACGTCCGACTCGGAGGCGTCACGAGCGCCGATGGTGAGGTTGAACGCAAGCGTCTCGTTGAAGATGAAGGGATTCTGGCGAACCATCGTCACCTTCGATCGCCACTCGCCGAGATCGAACCGGTCGATCGGACGATCGTTCGCCGTGATCCGGCCGGAGTCGGGCTCATAGAGGCGGGCCAAAAGCGAGGCGATGGTTGATTTTCCCGCTCCAGAGGGGCCGACCATCGCGACGAACTCGCCGCGGCTTGCCTCAAAGTCGATTCCCCGTAACACCGGTTCGTCGCCGTATCCGAAGGCGACGTCCTCGAACGCGAGGCGGTCGATCCGTTCCGGGGGCGGCTCCTCCCCGGAGGGCTCGCTCCGCTCGTCGACGGCATCGATGTATTCGAACGTTCGGACGAGGTGTGGTAAGTTTCCCTCGAGGGTGTACACGAGGCTGTTGATCGTGCTCGCCTGCGGTGCCAGCCGAAACATGGCGAACAGAAACACCGCGAGTTCACCGAGCGTGATCGGCGAGTACGCCAGCGCGAGATAAATGATGGCAAAAAGCGAGATGGCGAGCGAAAACTGGTAGGCGTTGTCGATGAACGCCTTGTTCCGACCGAGCCGAACGCTCGCTTCGACGTACCGGTTTATCGCGTTCCGAAACCCGGACTCGATCTCGTCGCTCATTCGGAACACTTTGACGTCGCGTACTCCCTGTACCCCGGATTGGACGCTGTTTTGGAGCTGCTCGTTGGCGTCCGCGACGCGCTCCCCGACGACGTATCCCGGTTCGATGACGTTTCTGACGACGTACGTGATACATCCCAACACGCCCACCATCAGGAGGGTCAAAAGCGGCGCGAGATAGAGCCCGACGGCGAGGTACGCCAGCGCCATCACCGACCGCTCAAGCGTGGACAACGACTGGGTCAGGACGTTCGATCCGTATTTCGTCTGGGTGATGACTGCGTTGATGATGTCGTCCGACCCTTTCGTATCGAAGTACGCGATCCGTGCGTCCATCGTCCGCTCGAACGTTCGTTTCGTCAAGTGTCGGCGATACTCCTTTTGAAGCACCTTCCGTGCCCAGCTCGCACAGAAGCTCGCGGAGAATCGCACGAAGATGACGAGCGAGACGCCGATCACGACCGTTTCAAGCGACAGATCGACGCCGACGAACGCGTATACCGTCACGAAGGCCCGCATCAATCCGTCCGCCTCCTCGGGCGAGACGTCTCCCCCGTCCGCGAGCTCCACGATGGGGAGAATGAAGCTCAACCCGATCGCCTCCAATCCGGCGGCCGCGATGCTCAGGAGTGCGATGGCCGCCGTCTTCCATGGCTTATAACGGGCGACCCGAGCCAGCGCGAGAAGCTTCTGGCGCGCCGTGATCTCGGGTGACCCGCCTTCGGAGCCGGACATACAAGTACGGGTAATGAACGAACAAACGAGTTAGCAAGTCGCGCCCTAACGACCCGATCCCCGGACGGACCGAAAGGCGAATCCGTATTAATCGAAAGGTGAACCGTATTTAACGAGGTTTCAACCGGCCACCGGTTCCGGCCGGTTGAGGTGACGATCCGGCGGTGTGGCCGTCCGGTCCTGATCCATCATCGCAGACGTTGGGTCGACCCTCCGATACTGATGGCTGGATGAAATTTTCACGGTGGAATCGGTACTATTTTATGTATTCTATCCACATACATTCCAGTAAGGATTCATTTATGTCCGTCAATCGACCCCGAGACTGCACTACGGATCGGACCGATGACGCCGTGGTCACGCGAGTTGAGCCCGAACCCGGCACGTCGGTCACGGTCAGCATCGTTCGAGCAGTTGCGGAAACGGAGGGCGTCGCTCCGGCCAAGCTGCCGCTCCTCAGCGACGTCGTGGACCCGGAGGGATTGGATGCGCTGTTCACCGGTCTCGGTCCGGCCGGACGGTCCTCCCTACGCGTCTCGTTTGACTACTGCGGCTACACCGTTCTCCTGGCCGACGGTTCGGTCACCCTGTTATCGAACGACGGCTCGGTTTGACGTCCTTTTTGAGCGTTTGAGTTTCCTCTTGAGTGATCGACGGCCACACCAGCTCCTCGATCTCCATTTCCCCTCGTTCCCCCGCTAATGCGGTTCCGTCGCTTGGTTCCGTCGTCGCCCGTGGGCCGTCCGGCCGTCCGTCCTCCAAGATAGGATCCACCTAACCGCTTCCACGAGCGTCGGGGCCCTTCGACGGCGAACCCGCCATCCGTCTCTTTTCAAGAAAGGTTCCGCATTACAATACCTCGTACGCGCTTGCTCAGCGTCATGAACGGACGACGCTCCGGCAGGTGTAGCGATCGGCGACCCGACGATCGGATCGGCAGCCACGATCGTCGCGGTGACCGTGCGGAGGCGTTCTCACAACGATGACCTCCTTCGATCGGGCCGTGGTTCTCGCCGCCGGCGAGGGGAGCCGAGTCCGCCCGCTCACGCGGTACCAGCCGAAGCCCATGCTCCCCGTCGCGGGACGTCCGATACTCGAGTACCCGCTGGCCGCGCTCGCGGCGGTCGGCGTCGAACACGCCGTGCTCGTGGTCGGACATCGACAAACCCGGATACAGAACCACTTCGAGAGCGGGTACGAGGGAATGGAGATCACGTACGTGACCCAGGAGACGCGGTTGGGGAGCGGTCATGCCCTTCAAACCGCGAGCGATCACGTCGACGACGAGTTTCTCGTCGTCAACGGGGACAACGTCATCGACGAGACGATGGTTCAAGCGGTCGCCTCCCGGTACGTCGAATCGGACGCTGCCGCCTGCCTCGCGGTCGTCACGTCGACGGGCGCCGGCGAATACGGGACGGTCGGCATCAGGGATGGACTCGTCGACAGGATCGACGAGGGAGACGACGGCGCCTCCTCTCGGATCAACGCCGGCGTGTATGCGTTCGATCGAGCGATCTTCGATGCGCTGGACCGGACGCGGTTCGAAAACGGCGAGCGGCCGCTCACCGGCGCCATCGAACGGATGAGCGGCAAAGTCGTCGTCGAGACGCCGAACGGCGTCTGGTTCGACTCGTCGTTCCCGTGGGACCTGTTGAAGACGAACGAGACGCTCCTGTATTCGTATCCTGACCTCGTCGATATCGACCGACCGGTCGACGAATCGGCACAGATCCACGACACCGCCGTGATCGGCGAGAACGTTCGGATCGGTCCGGATTGTAAGGTCTCCGCCGGTGCGGTCGTTCGCGGCGGAACGTGTCTCGTCTCAAGCACGATCGTCGACGAAAACGCCGTTCTTGAGGGGTCGATCGTCGGCCCCGACTCGCGGATCGGAGCCAACACGCTGCTCCGTGACAGCATCGTCGGCGGCGGAGTGACCGTCGGCGACGGAACCACCTCGCCCGGGCGCTCGGCGACGCTCGTCCTCGACGGCACGGAGTACGTCGACCGCCGGCTCGGCGGCGTCGTCGCGGACCGAGCGACGGTCGGGGCCAACGTGACGATCGCTCCCGGCTGTCGGATCGGTCCCCGGAGCACGATCGCCTCCGGCGTGACGCTGCACAACGACGTCGCCGAGGGAGCCGAGGTGATCGGCTGATGTGTGGGATCACCGCCAGAGCCGGCAGCGGCGACGCCGTCGAGGAGCTCCTCTCGGGGCTTCAGAACCTCGAATACCGAGGGTACGACTCCGCGGGCGTGGCGACGGTGAACGCCGACGGGCTCGACGTCATCAAACGCGAGGGCGAGATCGACGTGCTCTGTGAGTCCGTGAAGGGCTCGTCGGTTCGTGGTCAGACCGGCGTGGGCCACACGCGGTGGTCGACGCACGGCCCGCCGACGGACGCAAATGCACACCCACATACCGACTGTCTCGGCCAGGTGGCCGTGGTTCACAACGGGATCATCGACAACTACGCCGAACTTAAAGAGGAGCTCTCCGCTCACGAGTTCACGAGCGAGACTGACACCGAGGTCGTTCCGCACCTCATCGAGGAGTTTCTTTCCGCGGGCTACGGTCCGGAGAAGGCGTTCCGCCGGGCGATAGAACGCCTTTCGGGGAGTTACGCGATCGCCGCGATATTCGAAGGCACCGACGCGGTGTTCGGGACGCGAAGCGGCTCGCCGATGGTTCTCGGACAGTCCACGGACAGCTACTACCTCGCAAGCGACGTTCCGGCGTTCCTCGAGTACACCGACGAGGTCGTGTATCTCCAGGACGGCGACGTGGTGACGATCCGCCCGGACGAGTACGCCATCACCGACGTCGAGGGAGCCGCCGTCGATCGACCGGTCGAAACGGTGGATTGGGACCCGAACGACGCCGGCAAGGGTGGGTACGACCACTACATGCTCAAGGAGATCTACGAACAGCCGACGGCGCTCCGACAGACCGTTCGGGGACGGACCGATCCCTTACGACAGCGCGTGGATCTCGAGGAACTCCCCGAGGGGGCGCTTTCGGGGATCGAATCGGTCCATCTCGTCGCGATGGGAACGTCCTATCATGCGGCGATGTACGCGAGGGCGTTGCTCACCGAACGGGGGATCCCGGCACAGGCGTTCCTCTCCGGCGAGTATGGGACGAATCCGCCACCGGTCGACGAACGAACGCTCGTCATCGCCGTCACCCAGAGCGGGGAGACGGCGGACACGCTCTCGGCGATCCGGTCGATTCAGGGCACCGGAGCACGCACGCTCGCGCTGACGAACGTCGTCGGATCGACGATCACCCGTGAATGTGAGGACACGGTGTACATCCGCGCGGGGCCGGAAATCGGCGTCGCCGCGACGAAGTCGTTCTCGTCACAGGTCGCCACGCTGATACTGCTGTGTGAGCGGTTGAGCCACGAGACGAACGGTGCGACCCCCCGGTCGACGAGCGATCTGTTCGATTCGCTGACGATGTTGCCGGACGACGTCCAACAGATACTCGACGAATCGAACACCCAGTCGGTCGCCTCCGCGTATCACGACTGTGATTCGTACTTCTTCATCGGACGGGGGGTCGGACACTCCGTCGCACTCGAGGGGGCATTAAAATTCAAGGAGATAACCTACGATCACGCGGAGGGGTTCTCGGCGGCCGAGCTCAAGCACGGGCCGCTGGCGCTGGTCACGGAGAACACGCCCGTGTTCGCCGTCTTCACGGGACGAAACGACACCAAGACGCTACACAACGTCAAGGAGGTCCGTGCGCGTGACGCCCCCGTGGTCGCGGTCACGTCCGAAGAAGGCGGCCAGATCACCGACTACGCGGACCACGTCCTCTCGATCCCGAACACCCACCGCGACGTGGCCGGCATCCTCGCCAACGTGCAGCTTCAGCTCGTTTCATACCGAGCTGCGGACATGATGTCCCGCTCCATCGACAAACCTCGAAACCTCGCCAAAAGCGTCACGGTCGAGTGACGCCGGCGCGGGACGACCGCCTTCGAGCCGGAGATCGACCGGTCGGGCGTCCGGCAGTTTGATATTCCACGAGGTTTATTACCCTGATAGGGACTCCGGTCGCGAGAACGGAGCCAGCTTGTGTGCCAGCAGCTGTGTGCTCACTACTCTTCGGGGTCCCGCTTTTGACTACTTAGCGGCAGTCGCAGCAGTCGTTTCTACGAAGCGATGCCTCCGGATCGCGTTGAACGCCGTGATACCGAATCAGGCACCGCCTACTAAACCGGGCGTTCGTCCAACGCCGACCATGATCGAGGGACGCAGCGTTCTCGTGACGGGCGGTTCGGGGTTCATCGGACGCAAACTGGTCGACTCGCTTCGGGAACGAAACGACGTCCGTGTGCTTGACGCGGATCCAAGCGGCACGGAGCCGGACGACGTTCGGGTGATCGAGGGCGACGTCAGGGACCGTTCGACCGTCGACCGGGCCGTTGCGGGCGTCGACGTGGTGTTTCACCAGGCGGCACTCGTGGACGTCGCGGAGTCGATCTCCCGGCCGCTCGTCACCCACGCGGTGAACGCGACCGGGACGCTCCAGGTACTCGAGGCGGCCCGGAGCCACGACGCGAGGGTCGTGGTCGCATCGAGCGCGGCCCTCTACGGCGACCCGGACCGGGTTCCGGTCGCCGAGACCGCCCCCGCTCGCCCGGAGTCGCCATACGGTCTCGAGAAACTCTGTGCGGACCACTACACGCGCCTGTACCACGACCTGTACGGGCTCGAGACGGTGGCGCTTCGTTATTTCAACGTGTACGGGCCCGGGCAATCCGGGGGGGACTACGCCGGCGTCATCGACGTGTTTCTCGACCAGGCACGGACCGGCGAGTCGATCACCGTTCACGGGGACGGCGAGCAGACGCGGGATTTCGTCCACGTCGACGACGTCGTGCGGGCGAACCTCCTCGCCGCGGAGACCGAGGCGGTTGGAACCGCGTTCAACGTCGGGACGGGTGAGTCCGTGACCATCGAGCGACTCGCGGAGCTGGTCCGGGACGCGGTCGACGGCGACGCGCCGATCGTTCACACCGACGCCCGTGACGGCGACATCAGGCACAGTCGGGCCGACCTCTCCCGTGCCCGTGATCGGCTTGGATATGAACCGCGTATCGATCTCGCGGAGGGGCTTCGAACCCTCGCCGCCACACGATGATGTCCACGTGTGACTCCGCTGATATGATGTGCCGCCGCGTCGACTTAGCCTCCCGGTTACAATGCCGTCGTCGGCAGAAGTCGCCCACGAACCGGGGTGCCCAGTCGGCACCGGACCGGTCAAAATGGTCGAAAATGACAGGTAATGCTTCCAGCGTCGTCGTCGTGTCTCAACACTACCCTCCCGACAGATCGGGTAACGCCTCCCGGATTCGGGACACCTCCGTTCACCTTCGAGACGAGGGGTGGGACGTCACCGTTCTGGCACCGCCGCCCGCGTTCCCCCACGGGCAGTTTGATCGTACGTGGCAGCGAAAATCGACGCGGAGCGACGACGGCGTGACCGTCACTCGTCTATGGGCGTGGCAGCCGACGACGGAGGATCCGGGCTTTCTCAGTCGACTCGCGTATTACGTTCTGTTCCCGCTCCACGCGCTCATGTGGCTGCTTTTCAATCACCGACGATACGACGCCGTCGTCACCTCGTCGCCGCCGATATTCACCGGCATCGCCGCCCTGCCGATCGCTCGGCTGCGAGGCGTCCCGTGGATCGTTGACGTTCGCGATCTGTGGATCGACGCGTCGGTCGGTCTCGGCTTCATTTCGGAGGGCGGACTGCCCGAACGGCTCAGTAGACGTCTCCAGGCGATGATCCTCCGGACGGCCGACCGGATCACGGTCACGACGACGGTGCTCGGCGAGAGGCTCGTCGATCAGTACGGGGTGAACGACGCAACGATCGTTCATCTCCCGAACGGCGTGGACACCACGGAATACGAGTCGACGAGCGCCGATCCCGGCCGGACGATCGTGTACACCGGAAACGTCGGTCACGCACAGGATCTGGAGTCCTGCATCCGTGCCATGTCGGTTCTTGACTCCCCGGACGTGACGCTTCGGATCGTCGGTGACGGGGACAAAACTGACGATCTCAAGCGACTCGTCGACGCCCACGGGCTCGGCGACCGCGTCGAGTTCACCGGCCTCGTACCGAGAGGGGACGTCCCCGACCTGCTCAACGACGCCGTGATCGGGATCGCACCGTTAAAACGGATCCCGACGCTCGAGTACGCCGTTCCGACGAAGGCCTACGAGTACATGTCGTGTGAGTTGCCGGTCGTCGCGACGGGTGTCGGCGAGATCGAGTCGCTGATCGACGAGTCCGGGGGCGGACTGTTCGTCGAGAACGACGCCGAACGGCTCGCGGCGGCGTTTGACGCGCTTCTCGAGGACGAACGACGCCGCGAGTCGCTCGGAGCGAACGGCCGAGAGCACATGGTCGAACGATACGATCGGGGCGTCGTCGCGAACCGGCTGGGTCGGCTGTTGACCGAGGTCATCGAATCATGACGACGGTCGACGATGCCTCCGGTTCCGACCGCGACGGAGGATCCGAAACTGACGACGAGTCCGATCCCATCCACGGCGGCAACGGTACGTCAGGAGATCGGCCGGTTGAAGGCCACACGATCGAACCGGGATCGACCGCCGGAGCGCGAACGGACGACGTGGATGAAACGACCCACCGCGACGCGGATCGACCGGGCCTCCTCATGAGACCGCACGACTGGGGCGTCGCCTATCACACGATCCGGAACATGCAGCCGGTCCAGCTCGTGGGGATCGCCGAGCGTCGCCTCAGACACGCCACCGTTCCCCGCCTGCCGTTCGACTTCGACGAGTGGTACGACCGGCAGGTTCCCGACGAACCGTCGCCCGATCCGGCCCCGATTCGCGAAAATCTCGACGTGCTCGCGGAGAGCCTCTCGGCTGCGGAGCGCGAGGAGTACGGAGAAACCGTCTCTGCAGCCACCAACGGACGCTTCACGTTCCTGAACCGAACGCTGGATCTCGGGGATCCGATCGATTGGGAGCGTGACGCGATCGACGCGTATCCCATAGTCTGGCGTCTGAAACTTGAAGCGTTTGAGCACTTCGAGCGCCTCGCGCTCGTCGAGGACGCTCCGTCGAACGTCGAGGACGTCCGATCGACGTTTGAGCGACAGTTTGCCTCGTGGATCGCGGAGAAGTCGGTCGACGAGGAGCGGTACCTACGGCACTCGTGGATCCCGCATGCGGTCTCGTTACGGATCCTCAACTGGAGTCGATACGCGGCGTGGTGTCACCACGATCCCGACGCGTCGGTTCCCGACGAGCTCTATCATGCCATCTACAAGAACGCGCTCTTCCTCGACAACCACGTCGAACACGAAATAGGGGGAAATCACCTGATCGAGAACGCCGCGGCACTGCTGATGGCTGGCGTCCTCTTCAGTGAGCACGATACCGATTGGGAGTGGACCGCACTCTCGCTGTTTCAACGGGCGGCACGGAGGCAGTTTCTTCCGGATGGAGCTCACTTCGAACGGAGCCCGATGTATCACGTCACCGTGCTCCGGCGGTACGCGACCGCCTTCGATCTCCTCTCGCGGATCGATCTCCCGACGAGGATCGTCGGTGGAACCGCCGAGCACGCGATGGGATGGCTCTCCCGGCTCGTTGACCGCCCCGGAACGATTCCGCTGTTGAATGACTCCGTCCGCGGGGAGGCACTCGAGGCGAGGACGTGTCTCGCGTACTGTCGCGCCTGCGGGATCGAACCGAAGGTTCGCGCGGTGGATCACCCCGGTGGTGCCGGCTACCGACTGCTCCCGACGGACGCCGGTACGCTCCTTTTCGACGTCGGTGACGTCGGTCCACCACACCTCCCGGCACACTCACACAACGACCAGTTGGGCGTTCTGCTCTGGATCGATGGCGTACCCGTTCTTGTGGACACCGGAGTGTATGACTACGGGGCGAACGAGCGCCGCCGCTACTGCAGAAGCGTCGCCGCACACAACACCGCACAGTACGACGACGTCGAGCCGGTCCCCCTCGGCGGAAGCTTCATGATGGGCAAGCGGACGTCGGTGACCGTGGATCG
>LKMJ01007247.1_pt1 | contig 10450 bp, 11 predicted proteins | sample 643391 | NCBI WGS metagenome assembly LKMJ01 (sample SAMN04112250, study PRJNA286221) | soda lake metagenome | biome: soda lake; feature: Kulunda Steppe; material: water; isolation source: sample PL-Br10 brine of Picturesque Lake | place: Russia: Kulunda steppe | collected 2010-07
GAAACAAACTAATGTTTCCTATCGTTTTATTTCAAAGCTTATGGATGTTTATATGATGGCTGGTGTTCACCAGCAACCTGATCAGTCAAACTACCTGGCTGAAGGTCAAACTTAAACTTGTAAACTTCACACGCTGGTGCAGCTATGCTATGGGCACAAGCACAGGGCCCAAACCAGCTGTGATACATGCAATTATGCCAGTAATGAGTGTGGGTACCCATCCAAGTAGATAGCTGCCAAAATGGGGGTGCAGGGGTGCAGGGAGGATGGTGTACTAGAGGCATCTGGCCCTTACTGGTAGCCCAGGTGCACCAAATATAGCGCTATATAGGAGCCTACGACGCCATAAAACGCGCTTAAATGAATATTTTCCTTTCTAAGTTTGCAAGAGGGGTGCATACATCATATTTCATCCGACATTCAAGTTTTATGACGAAATTCGGGCTGGCAGGGGGAGATCCGGCATATATAGCGCCTGGAATATAGCGCAATATAGCGCTATATTGCTATATATTTTTCCATATAGCGCTATACGCCGACCCCTACTTGTAACCCTTGTAAAGGCTGGGCTGGCAACCCTACCTTGTAACCTATCACTGGCCAAGAGGTGTAGACCAGCGGAACGCCATGGGAGCTGGTAACCATTCCTGTGCACAGACGCTTGCCTGCTGCACCCTAAATCTCGGCTTAATTATTTATTTGAATTTCCCACTTACTTACCCTCCACGAGCAAAAAGAAAACTTATTTTGAAAGCTCCTAGGTGTTCTGAGACTGCAAATGATTCACATGCACTGTTACAACCCATCTGATGGACAGACAACAGGCTGCTGCACCTATTTTGATGCCACTAAGGCAGTCTCATGTTTTTTCCAATCTGAACTCAATGCTCATCTCCACCACCTTCAGTCCTAACTGCAATGACATCAAAAAGTAAGGCTCCACTGTGCACATGGCAGCCGCTAACTCCACAAACAAACCCTTCTCCACTTCCCGAGCAGATCACTAACACTCCCGTACTGATGACAGTTGCTGAAGTGCTTACAGCTTGTCTTCGTACTCAGACAAGGGCATGATTTCAGGCTTGATACCCTTGCGCTTACGGATGTCAATGCACAGGGTGTTGGTCTGGCTGCCAGCGCTGAGGGGATCAGCTGCCATGGTCTCCCAGTGGTCAAACACACACTGCAGGGGTGAGGCAGGACAAGGGATCCAGCGTCAGATGCAAGTCATAAATGGTCTTGAAACGTGGGCAAAGTATGCCACGATCATAATCGCATGCAAAAAAATTGACTGGTCCCCCACATGTTTGTCTAAACAAGACCCCCCCCCTCGAACAACCTATTTGATAAGGCCATTGCCCTAGGGGCCCTCACACCTTTTTCAAATGTTAGATCTCTCAAAAGAGCGAATTCACTGCCGCAGCCAATAGATGTAGAAAGAAGTACAAGAGCAGCAAAAACACACTTGTTTACCTGTGGGAAGGCCTGGCCAGAGGTGGCAGCACGCAGAGTGCCGGTGAAACCGAAAGACTCAATGACAGGCAAGTAGGCCTTGACGTTGTACATGGGGGTGCCTGGCCGCTGCATCTCCTCGAACACCATGCCGCGCTTCTGGTTCAGCACTGAGTAGATGCCTCCCAGTGCCTGCTCAGGGGTCTGGATCTCCACCTGTAGCCAACAGGGATAGTGCAAAGAGCAGCAGTGCATGAGCGTAGGTAGAGCTTTGACCCACACCCAGGTGAGGGCACACATACGCTTTGCACCTGTATGCTTTCAGGAGTCCAAGACCCTCACAAAGGCTCAGCACAGCGAAATAGCACATAGGCAGCTCAGCAGCAACCTTCCATTCTTGGGCAGCCATTAGTTGGCACAAGCAGGAAGACCATCCTAGGGCATATGAACTACCTGCATCGCAGCACCATTCCCAGGCACATACTGCACGTCAGACCGAGGTCTTGCTTCCACCCACCAGGTACACGGGCTCCATCAGGCGGGGCACGGCAGTCAGCTCAGCAGCGTACATGGCGCGGCGGGTGGTGGGGATGATCTGGCCTCCACCTCTGTGGATGGCGTCGGTGTGGAGCACCACATCGCACACCTCAAAGTTCACACCACGCATGTTCTCCTCTGCGAGCACACCCTCCTTGGTGGCCCACTGCAGAGCGGCCACGGCTGAGTCCTGCAGTGCATCCACGTGCGCAAAGAGCAGTCGTGAAGTTGGTGCGACAGACTTTTCCCATCAGGTACTTGATTTATTTGACGTTTCGTCACACCTGTTGGTGTGCTGCTTCTAGTGCCTCACACGCGTCACAGCATGCTGAGGCATGCTGGGTTTCCCAGCAGCACATGAGTGCAAGCCGAGCAGCAGGCATCCCTGTTCTGTGTGCACCCACCCACCTTGATCTCATTCAGGTACTGGACACCCTTGGTGATATCGCACATGATGTTAGGGCCCATGGTGTCAGGGCCAAAGGCCCAGATCTTCTTGGACACTTCCTTGTCCCAGCCGAACTCATCCACCAGGATCTTGGAGCGGACCTTGATATCGTCGCGCAGGTTCACCTGTGTGCGCAGGCGCACACACGAGTGTTGTGTGAGTGTGCATTAACACTGGCTCTTCACACATGCTAATGCTACAAGCTGTGACAGCAGCACAGTCAAAAGGTGATCTATGCAAGTGGAAACAATGTAGCTACATTGAGCTACAGGTTGTTGATGCCTGGCATGGCATGTAACGCCCCATACAAGGCAGCATCATATGTCTCCTGCACAACATGCAGTCCAAATGATTCATGCCAGAGGCAGACTTTAGGGGGCACTCACCCTGCCCTCATCAATGGCCTCAGGCAGGCCATCCTCCAGGGGGCGTGCTTGCAAGTACATGCGGTTGTGCTTGTTGGGGGACTTGGCCATGACGACGTGGTCCGAAGTCCTCGTCACAGTCTCTCGGAACGCCACGACAGGGTCGGACACCTGCGCACGTGCCCCACATGAGCAGCTGTGTGGTCAGCCTTGAGCAGCTTGTATAAGCGCAACTCAGCGTCCACACACCTGAGCTGACCCAGAAGCGCAGGGCAGCTGTGGAAAAGTATCCAATTGTGTGTACATGGGGTGCAAAGCTGGCCTGATAACATGCTCGCACAAGCATATTTTCTGGCCAGGATACTCCAGGTGGCTGAAGCTGCATAAGCCCACCTTAATTTCGGCGCCACCCATGAAGTCCTCTTGCAAGTCCTTCAGGCAAATCTCCAAGTGCAGCTCGCCGGCACCAGCAACAATGTGCTCACCAGTCTCCTCAATCATACACTGCAGGGGAAGGGCAGGCAGGTAAGAGAGGCAAGGAAAAATGAAACAGCAAACCATATAATAGCTCCCACCTAGAATTCAAGTTGAATTCCTGCAGCGAAGTTGCTAAGGGAACATGGTCCCGTTCCATCACAGGCAAGTGCTTGTGTTGCCTTGCAGGTTGCTATAGCCCCGCGGTGGCACAAGAGAGGGTGCGGGTAAGAGTAGGTGGACACCAGTTGGGCTCCTTGCCAGAGCAGCAGTGCTCACACGGCATGCCATTAATGAACGCCAGGCAGCAGCCCTTTGGCTGCAGGCCAACAGGTCTGTGGCACCCATGACCAGAGTCATGTGCTTGCAGGCGCGACACATGCACTGGCCCATTCAATTGCCAGAAGGGATTGAGGGGATGTCAGCTGTGCCACACCCGCCATGGCTCACCTGGACCATGGGGTCTGAGCGAGCCAGGCGCTTGAGGCCCTCCACCAGCTTGGGCAGGTCAGAGGCAACCTTGCACTCCACAGCCACACGCACGACGGGGGACACGCTGCAAGGGGGTGGGCGCGTAAGAGGTAGTAGAGGGGGGGGGTGAGATGGGTGCCTGGCCTTTGAACCTGTGCCCAGCGCCTGCACAATTCTGGAGCACCTGCTTGAGGCTCCCTGCTCTTCATCCACGTCGGCTTCTCAAAGAAGCACACTGTGCGGCCCAAACACATGCGTGCATGAGCTGTTCAGCCTGCAGGGCAGACATATAAAGCATGCCCATGCTCATGTGCGCATGCACACCTGAACTTCATCGCCTTCATGCCGTGGGCCTCCTTCTCCTGCTCGCCAGTCAGGGTAGCGGTCTTGGCAATGAACTGGTCCAGGCCAACCTACGAAGCCATGTGATGGGATGCAGTGCATAACATTCAATCCATGCGAAGAGCGTCGCAAGGATACATGCATCTACCAACCAAATCAACCTGAAGCGCAGCGTCCTACGGCTGCAGCAGCCCCTGGGCTCAAGTGTTCCACCTCTCTTCTGCAGCCAGTAATCGAAGTAATGGACCACAGGGCAAGGCCTGGACCATGAGTATTCACATTTACTCACCAAGGCCACGGTGTTTCCGCAGGGCACGTTCTCCACGGCATCCTGCCTGCGGCCCATGCACAGCACGGTACGCTGCACGGCCTTAATGGCCAGGTCCTTCTTGTCACCTGCAGATACGCACCCGTGCACATCAAATGCTTTTGATTGTGATCATGAGTGCAGGTGAGCATTGATCAATGCTCTCTGGATCTCCAGCTCAAAGGGCTTGGGTGTGTAGTGTGCAAAGGAATCCATGCAACTTTCAGAAGACGCTGCAAGCTTTCCCCTTGCCCTACAATACCTCTATGCTCAAGCTCACAATGTCCAGCTGTGGTGCTCTTCTAATGTGGGCGCAGGTGTTGATTCAATACACAGGCACACAGGGACTCTAAAACACTTTTAACATCTCTGAACACCTCTGACATAAGCCACGCAGGATTTCTAGGAAACATTACACGATACCACAACTGATGATCGAAATGAGCATGCAAGTCAGTGCAGCGAAGAGGTCTGCATGCTCACACACTTTTTGTGGCCCCCCTTAGCCTTCAGCAGCCCTCCATCCGCACCTGGCACGTAGTTGGGGCCCATAATGCGGACCTTGTTGCCAGTTCCGATCTTGCCAGAGAACACACGGCCGAAGGCCAGGAAACGACCCTTGTCAGAGGTGGGAATCATCTTGGATACGTACATCATGAGGGGGCCGTTAGGATCGCAGTTGCGGATGGAAGTGGCGTACTGGTCATCCAGGGGGCCCTCGTACAGGGCATCCACACGGTAGCGCTGGGCCTGCAGGCATAACACATTTAGGCCAACACAAAGCCATGCTTACAAGGGCACTCAGGAGGAAGCGCACACCTACATGAAAGAACTGAAATGCACCACTCTGTGGCCTCGACATTCAAGGACTGCACATCACCCTGAACAAGATGTAAACCCCCCCTCATGGATATTACGAACATGCCACTCCTCTCCCCAGGCCCTTCCACACACCCGGGCAGGGGAGGGCAGGTGGTACACGATCATCTCCATGAGGGCAATGTTGGCAGGCAGCCAGGTCTGCATGATGCGCTTCATCAGGGGCTTGCCGCTCAGCTCCAGGTCATCCTTCTTCATCTTCTTGAGGACACCCAGCTTGTCAAGCATGGGCATCAACTTGTCCTTCTTGTCCGACATGGCCATCTCAATGACCTGCATGGGGGTTGAAGCACATCACAGATGATTGGGCGACTAGCGATATGTTGCGCATTGAACATGCAGGCACACTGCAGAAACAAGGGAGCAGACCTCAAAAGTTGCATTGAATAAACGGGGGGATCGCTACTGCCATCACTCTTGGTAGCATGCAGCATCTGTGCCTGGCAAGGACTAACCTGTTTGATGGGGTTGTAGCAGAACTGGGTGAAACCGCGCTGGCAAGTCTTGGAGTCGGTCTGCTTGGTGGTCCACTTCTTGGTGGCGGGATCAAAGAACTGCTCACCCCACAGCCTGCGCCATGCACATGAGCAGTGAGATGCCTCAGCCTGTGAGCTTCCAAGTCATCCTCATCCAACCTGCACCCAACCTGCTCCAGCATGAAGCGCAGGGTATGCTGCGTGGCTCAACTCAAGGCCTACCTGGCCATCATCTTGTCCTCATCAATGCCGAACTTGGAAGCATACATGCGGGCAAACGAGGTCAAGGTGAAGGCCCAGCCGTGCAGACCAGCGGAGAAGCACACGGAGCCCTTCTCGGGGTAAACCTGCAAGTCAGAGGCAAGAGAGCCACAGGGCGCCCATAAATTGTCTGCTCATCTGAGTAACGGAGCACTCTGCACGTATGTACCCATTATTTCCTCACAATCCACAATAGATAACAGCATGATCAGAAAGTTTATGGACTGCACTCGGACTGCAAGGCAGATCAAGCTGCACCTGCTCTGACTGCTGCTGCTGCTGGTGCCCTTCCTGTCAGGCATGCGAGACATGCCCCTGTGCACCTACACTACCAATGCCACTACCAACTCTGTCGTCAATAAAAGCGCACCAAGGATGCATGCATATGCACATCCAGCAGGGCCTATGCATGTGGTCCCTGGGCAAACCACACCCCTATGCAGTCCCCCACCTGCAGGTCACCCATGGCCTCGTCCTGGTAGGTGGCCAGGATGACGTTGGAGTTCTCAATGACACGGCTGAAGTTGGCGTACGCCTCCTCGCCGTCCAGCTGCAGCTCCAGGAAGCAACGGTCCATCTTGTTGACGGTCAGGATGGGCTTGATGCGCTCGCCAAGAGCCTGGCGCAGCACGGTCTCTGTCTGCACGCACACGCCCTCCACGCAGTCCACCACCACCAGGGCACCATCGGTGATACGCAGCGCGGCAGTGACCTCGGAGGAGAAATCGACGTGGCCGGGGGAGTCGATGAGGTTCACCAGGTAGTCATTTCCGTCGCGCAGGCCGGCGTAACCCTTGATGTCCGCATCGGAGAGCTGGAAGTAGAGCGAGATGCCGGTGGACTTGATGGTGATGCCACGCTCCTGCTCGTCCGCGCGCGTGTCTGTGAGTCGCGCTTCTCCCGCCTGCACGGACAAGGTGTGGGGGTGCGGCCCGTGAGGAGGGCCTGCCTGCGGGAGTAGGGCTTGAACAGGGGCAGGCGGCTCCTTGCCCCCCTCCGCGATGCGCAAGGCACCAGGGTCCAGCTGCTCAGCGACGCTCACTGCTGCTACTGGTGCAACAGGGGCAGCCAGCCCCAGGGCCAGGTGCAAGGGTGCGCCACTCACTTTTTCCACCGCCATGATACCGGCAGCAGCCACCAGGGAGTCGGTGAGCGTGGACTTGCCTGCGCGGGACAGCAGGTACGGGAGCACCAAGCCGTGAGAGCACGGGCAGGAATGGGAGGAGATGCCGGAGCCACAGCGGCACAGCCTGTTGGAGGAGGGACAGGGCTGCTGCTCTGCACGACGGGAGGAGCGTACACAACGGGCCCCCCCTTCTCCACCGGCATTGGCACGGTGGGCTGCTCACCGTGGTCGACGTGCGCAATGACGCACATGTTACGGATGTTCTCCTTCTTGTCCATCAGCGCCCGGATCTGCGTGCACGCGAGAAGGGCAGCATGCTCGGTGGGGGGTCGCTGGACCCACGGACACGCAGAGCCAGAGGAAGCGCACAAACAGGGCGGGCTGGAGCGAGCAAGACACATGGAGCAGACAGCTCACCTCCTCGATGGTGAATTGCACCTGCAGGAGGGGGCAGGCGAGAAGAAGTGGGTGAGCATGCCATGAAGGAAAGTGCACAACGCTGCTAGCTTCTTCACTGCAGCAAACTTCAGTGCACAAAGCTACACTGTTCCAAGCAATTAGTCAGGGCTTCCAGAGCAGGCGTGCCTGGGGGCAAGCGCACCACAGGTGTGCAGAGTCACACGGCTGCTGCAACTCACCATTTTGGCGGTGCGGTTGTGCAGCTAACGCTGCAACACTCAAGTGTTAATAAGTAAAAAAGGGAGGGAAAATGAGGACAACCCAGGGTTTCAGTAACAAATTACATGTGACGACAAGAGGAAAGATTTGTATATACAATGATTAAATGCTCCATACACCAAAGAGCTCTGTCGCGTTTGGGCTTGGGACGAGGGTCTGGCACTAAGCTGGACCCTAAATGGCCAAGAAATTATATTGAAAATCAATCTTATATTTGAATGAAATTAATTACCTTACACACATGTGGGACAACTGTTTCTGGCCATATCCCCCAATTATTATTAGCAGGATCAAGTTCCTATCAAACTTCCTGAGCTGAACCTTTTTCCAAGCAAAAAGGAAGTACAAGAAAGAGCAAACCAAAGTATTGGAGATTAAATGCACACTTGCACAGCAACGTCTCAAAGTGGGCTTACGAAGGATTCTATGATGGGGGCAATTTATACGTTTCATACTGAGCTGTAAAGTAGCTAGTACTGGCTTAGTAGATCCACACGCACGGAGGGACGTCCGCTTGGAATCCAGGGGCTCCTTGATACTTATTGAGCCAAGCTGTCCCTTTCTCTATATGTTCTCTTGGTGGGGGGCTACCTGCTGCCCGCACCAGGTAACCCTCCCTTCATACATGCCACCACTGCAATCACTGCTATCATCATTTTCTTCATTTTCTTTTTCACCCTTCCTTCGCGCCAACAGGGACATACCTGCAGCTGGTGTAATCTCTACTTTTTCCTTTGAAGGGCGGGAGGCCCTTTGGGACCACTTCCACCGCATTCGCATGCCTTCCTCCTTGCTCAACATTAAGGATCTGTACACAGAAGATGCATTCATTTTAGTGGATGGACCTAAGCGTGTTCTTGCCTTGCCCACGCGAGGAGTCAAACAGCGTTATCCTCTGTCCGCTCTGCTGTTTTCACTTTGTATGATATTGAATCCATTGCGGAGGGTGTAGAAGGAGCGATCGCTGGCTTTAGCAACATACGGGCCACCCACGTGCTATAAGCAGATGACTTGTGCCTTACTGCAAATAGGCCAGACCAAATGCAAACCATGCTCGATCGTTTGGACGGGTATGCCAAGAGGAAAGGGTTAACTATCAATGTTGCTAAGTCTGCAGTTGTAAGTTTAACTCACACAGCGTGAACGTCCCTGCTTTCTGTGTGGGGGGTATGCCGCTAGCCAACAGGTACTCATTCAAATACCTAGGTTAGGTTACATAGCTGTATCTGCTAAACGAGGGCATCTGAGCTGAAACCTAGAAGGCCTGCAACCTGGACCTAATCTAAAGAGGCGCGAACATGAGAAGAAAGGTTTTGTCTGAAAGCTAGAAGTTTTGGTGAGAAGCGAGACTCAAGGAGTCAAACTAGAAGGCGCTTGAAGAGAGGTTCAAGGAAACAGGCTCCTCAAGCAAGGCAAGATTCAAATACCCAGGCATTGTTTTCTATGGGAACCCAATATTGCCAAACCTGCTGAATATATGCTTGGTTTTGTTCATGGCTGGATGTCACAGAATTAGGCACTTTGCGCGAGAGCACCATTTGATGGACAAGCCACATGCTCTCCTCTGATTGGCTAAATGCTACACTATTCCTGCCAGTATGTACGCTTGCCAGGTCTGGGGCACATGGTTCATGAAGAAGGGCAGAGAGTTTGACAGCCCCATTCAAACTGCGCATATGTGTTTCCTGAAAGGTGTGCCTGGTGTGAAAAGAATCATGCCAAACTGGGCTGTGTTGCGAGAGTGTGGACAGGAGCCTTTGCACTTTTATTGGTTCCGCGCCGCTGCCAAGTTTTTTTAATTCTCTAATTTGCGGGAAAAGTGGCTTGCTCAAGAAGATTGTGCATGCAGATATTGCTCTCAGTGCTTCTTACAAGAAGTGTTGGACTGCAGAGTTAAAAGAAGCGTGTGAGGGTCTGCGTGGGTCAGATAAGTACACCGATTGCGTGAAAGCTGCTATCCCCCTTCCCCTACAAGATTTTGTGGTTGATCTGCATGAGTGATTGTGCGCGTTATGGAGGGAATTGGATGGCGCAGAACCTAGGTCACATGCTCACAAACTGGCTACTCATCATGCATGGATGGCCTCGCCTCTCAAACCAAGCACTGCTAGGGGCCCTCCCCATTTGCTGCCTAGATACCTACAGCTGGAACTGCCAGTGAGTGGGCATGTGCTTCGTATCATTGCTTGTATCGCTTGCAAGTCCATGACTTCAAGAGTGGAGACTGCATGTCGGCAAATCCACAACAGGCACTGGGACAAATGTCCAGGACGGAAAACATGTCCTTTTCTAGTGCCCTTGCTTGGAAATGTGCTGTTTTCTATAGGACACAAACATTGCCAAATCTGCTGAACATTTGCTTAGTCCTTTCATGGCTGGTCGTCACAGATTTAGGCAATTTGTGCGAGAGCATCATTTGAGTGACAGGCCACATGCTCTCCTTTGGTTGGCTAAATGTTACGCTATCCCTGCCAGTTGTCATCCTATCTATGACGATGATATCATGTACTTGACCTTAAGGCACGCCATTTACTCTGCCATTAACAGTCCCCACCATATACCCACAGCAACCTTCATGCTCCTCCCCTGTTGGGGCAGATCCATGAGCACAAATGCATACATGGCACTATACAA
>LKMJ01007248.1_pt1 | contig 10450 bp, 12 predicted proteins | sample 643391 | NCBI WGS metagenome assembly LKMJ01 (sample SAMN04112250, study PRJNA286221) | soda lake metagenome | biome: soda lake; feature: Kulunda Steppe; material: water; isolation source: sample PL-Br10 brine of Picturesque Lake | place: Russia: Kulunda steppe | collected 2010-07
CTGTGTCTCCGTATCAGTTGCAACCATCGTCAGCATCCGGTCGTAGTAGGTATCACTGGCGCGTGTCCCCGTAATGACGTAGATGGCCTGGTTCAACCGAGTCGTCGAGGTGTTCCAGCCCTTCGTCTCTAAAAATCGGACTACCCGCTCGAAATACTCCTCTGGCTCCATCTGTGAATGCTGGTCTGAGGACCCCGTCGCGTTGAGCACTGGTCGCACATCGGTGGCCCGTCACATCAACATTGTGTTAGAAAAGCCACACCTTAGAACGTATAGGCCATCATCACTTCATCGATCAGTTCGTCTTCGATGGTGTAGTGATCACGGCGGATGCCTTCGGTCTCCCAGCCATGGGCTTCGAGGAACGAAAGCGCCTCGTCATTGGTCATCGGGATGCTGTTGTACACCTTCTGGTAGCCGTTTGCTTCGGCCCAGTCGAGACCACGGCCAAGTAGTTGACTCCCGACACCGTTTTGTCGGTGGGCCTGGCGGACGCCGACGGTCAACTGTGCCGTACTCTGTAGCTTCTTCGACTGTGGCAAATCGAGGTGTGTCCAGCCCATGACCTCTCCATCAGTGGTTGCAACGAAGAACACACGCGACTCGACGGTGTTGTGTCGCTGGATCGTATCCTCATATAGCAGTCGGTCTGCGATACTTTCGGCAACCACGTAGGTATCCTCCGCAGTCACATCACGGATTGTATCGACCAACCCCTCGAAATCCTCCTGGCGGGCCGGTCGGATCGTGTACGTGAAATCAGCCGAGACGTGCTCCTCGACGGAGCCGGCATTCAACCCGATCCGAAGCGTGCCACCGTCGTCCTCAAGGTAGCCTTTTGTGATGAGCCATTTGAGTTCCTCCTCGAATTCACCGGATGAGAGCCCGATTGCACTCCGTGTCTGATGACGCGCCGCCGTACCATGGCGTTCGACGTACTGATAAATCTCTTTGCTTGCCTCCGTCCGGAAAGTTGGCCGCTCCAGCGGTTGCATATCTGTTCGTATGTGGACCGCCCCCTTGGTTATACTGCAAAGGGTAAAAAAAGTGAGTTATTCCTCGGAGCCTTCGTCTTCGTCGTCTTCTTCCTCGTCTTCACTCGCGAGCAGGTCGAACTCTTCGAGATATGCCTCGCGGTCGTCGAGGTCGTGCTCGACGAAATACTCGGTTTCGGTGCTGATCGTCGCAAGCCCGATTCCTTCGGGCCTGAGTTCGTCGTCGTTGACCGAAGCAAGCGCTTCTAGAGCGAGTCTGACACCGCCATCGAGATCGAGGTCGTCGTCGTAGTTCTCTTCGAGATATTCGCGGATATCGCTCCGGTCTGCACCGACAGCGAGCGCTTTCCACTCGTAGGGCGTCCCGGATGGATCGGTCTCGTAGAGTTTCGGCTCACCGTTTGCGATCCCCGCAATAATGAGTGCAACACCGAATGGGCGGGCCCCCCCGACCTGCGTGTACTGCTGGATGTAGTCGGTAACTTCTTTGGTGAGTGTCTCGACTGCAATCGGTTCACCGTAGCGGAGTTCGTTGACCTGTGCACGTCGGCGGGCGAAATCGATAAGTTGGCGCGCGTCGGCAACGTGGCCCGCGCTTGCGATCCCGATGTGGTCGTCGGCTTTGTGGATCTTCTCGACGCTGTCCCGTTCCATAAGCGGCGACCGGATGCGTTTGTCCACCGCGAGGACGACACCTTCGGGCGTTCGAACGCCGATGCTGGCTGTCCCGCGTTTGACTGCTTCACGGGCGTATTCGACCTGATAGAGACGACCATCGGGGGAGAAGATGGTGATCCCCCGGTCGTATGCTTGCTGTTGATTTTGTCCCTGCATAGTTACTGGAGATCGAGGATCGTCGCCCCGACAAACGCCGCGTCTTTCTCAATATCTGCCCGCGAATTGCGGACAAATCCAGACTGGGTGGCGCCGTCGAAAGCGACGTATCTCTGTTCCGGGTTTTCCCGTCCGCGCCCCATATACTTTTCCTCACAGGCGCGTATTGTCCCGCTTTCGCCTGCCACTCTGACCCCCACTGGTTCCCCATCGATCTCGTCCAGACAGGCAATCACGGCACGCGCTCGGTCTGTATGGCCGCGTCTGACTCGGATGATCGTTTCGCCCGTCGGCGCGTCGAATTGAAATCGAACGACAGAGAGGTCCAGTTCAGCGCTCCCGGTCTCTCCCAGCAGATTCTGTGCGCTGTACCAGAGATTGCGCTGGAAGCGATCACGCCTGAGTTTGGCGTCGGGCCACGCCTCGATGGTAACCCCGAGGTATCGCCACCGCGGTGTGAGATGTTTTGGGAGATGTTTCATCAATTGTCCTAACGGCCGCCGAGCCAATGATACCGTCGGTCCGGCTAGTCGACCTGTTCGAGCAAGAGACTCTTACACAGCGCGTCTTCACCGTCTTGCTCGCGCAGTCGGCGCTGTCTGCTGGCACCACTTTCTTTCTCGAAAAGATCGACGAGTTCTGGCACATCGAGCCGGTCCGCCTCGCGAATGAGCACGTCTTCGAGACTAATCGTCTCTGGCTGTTCCCGAGTAATAAAAGAGGCATCCTGTCCGTAGCGGATCGCACGCCACTTGTTCTCGTCGAGGATCTCCCGGCGGCACTCGGTGCCCGATTCGCCGTCCTCGTAGCGCTCGCAGAGATCAACTACCAGCGCGTGAATATACTCGACGAAGGTGAGCACACGCTCGGGGTCGGCCTGGCCGTCGGGCGCGCGCACCTCCACGGTGCCGTGTGCGGAGTGTGGCCGAACGTCATACCAGAGTTCACCCCGGTCGTCGATGGAGTCAGTTTCGAGCATCCGCCGCTCGAAGGCATCGAACGCCTCGTAGGAATCGAACGCGGTCGGCACACCCGTGTTCGGCAGCGCCTCGAAGATCTTTGCACGGGCGGACTGCAAGCCAGTATCGAAGCCGTTCCAGTACGGGGAGTTTGCCGACAGTGCGAGTAGTGGGGAGAGATACCACCGGATTTCGTTTGCCACCCAGACGGCCTTGTCGGCGTCGTCGACACCGACGTGGACGTGCAATCCAGCAGTCGTGTTTCGGTGTTGGGGGTACTGGATGCGGTCGAGTTGTGCGCGATAGCGTGGCTTTTCTGCGTGTTCGAGTTCCTGCCAGCGCGCGAGTGGATGCAAGCCAGCGCCCGCAATCTGGTAGCCGTGAGCCTCGGCGTGCTCTATGAGTGCGTTGCGAACAGCGAGCAAATTCTCGCGTGCATCGTCGATTGATTCGATCAGCGGCGTCTGTGTCTCGATAACACATTTAAAGAGTTCGTGGTCGAGTCGGCCTGCCAGGATTTCCGGCGGGTCTGAGCCGTAGACGAGCGTGTCCGTGCCGCTGGTTGGTCGGCCTGTTTCGTCGACAATGAAAAATTCCTCTTCGATTCCGAGCGTCCCCATCCGGCTGAAATTATCGGCGTCCCCGCGATCCATCTGTTACTGTCCCCCGGTTGTGTGCCACTGGGCTAAAGTATTCTGCTCCGGTACTGGAACCGCTCCAGCAGTAACGCAGCTAGTATTGGTCGTCAGACCAATAGAGTTATTCTATTGGCACACAAACCAATACATGTGGATGGCCCCACCAACCAGTGATGATCTCGATGGTGTAAATAAAAGCAAAAAATACCCAGACGAGACAGTTGTTCGGGTATTTTGTATGCGCACAGCGGAAGATGCATACCCATCTGGGTGGGCATACAAGCTGTACTACGGCACGACGAGACCCGATCCGCCCCGTACACTCGAAGATGGGACGATCCGTAGGTACGATAACTCGCATGAGGATACGAAAGGTCACGAACTCCACGTTGCACCGGATCCAGAACCCACAATCATCGAGTTCCCAGGAATGATTAAAATCTGGCAACGGTTCTGGGATGAAATCCCGAAAGCCGAGTTCGAGGTTCGGTGAGGCCATCGATGAGGTGTTACCCATGACAGAAACGCCATCACTACATCCGCTGGAGCGAAAACAACTGCAGGCAGCATCGAAACTCGTCGTCACCGTAGACGCTGAAGCAAAGTTTCACGACGATGTCACAGAGGGAATCGAACGGCTCGCACAGGACGATACAGCTGACTCGACACCAACACTCGCGTTCACAAGCTACGACGAGCTTCTGGGAACGCTCACACCGCGTGTATTGGACCTCATCGAAACTGTTCGCCGTGAAAAACCAGCTAGTATCAACCAGACATCGCGCATCGTTGGGCGAGATGTAAAAAATGTACACGAGGAACTCAACCAGCTTGCACAGCTTGGAATCATTTTTTTCGAAAAAGAGGGTCAGCGGAAACGTCCAGTTGTCTGGTTCGATGAACTTATAATCAACCTACCATTCGACCAGGAACGCAGCGATACAGCTACAGCAGCCCCCTGAAAGTGGTAGCCGAGTTTAAGCCGGCCGAGCCGACAGTTTCATCCACCGGGCAAGACAGGAGACGATATGGAAAAGCGACAGGTGCTGCTAGTCGATTCGTTTGCTGACCAGCCGACAGGGGGGAGACAGGTCGCAGTGTTGCCGACAGACGTACCTGCAAGCCAGCGACGAGCAATTGCGAGTGAGTTTGCCACCAGCGGCGTCGTTGCCCACGACGATGGCGAGTTGACATACACCGACTGCGACGGATCACAGGCTGTTGTCTCTGCGGCCGTCGCAGGGTATTCTTCGCTTTCGAACCGTGGAGTCATCGACGGCGGGACACACGAGTTTCACGTCGAAGGGACGACCGACCCCGCCGATCCGTTTCTGGTTGAACTCACAGACGACGGCCGTGTCGCATTCGAATTGCCGACTCACACACCCCGAGAGGTATCGGCCACAAGCGAGGAGTTCGCCGACGCGTTGGGCGTCGACGCGTCGACACTCGACGATGTCGGGGCCGACCTTCCCGCGGCAAAAACCGAAGCCTTCGGCGGGACCACGCTCGTCCCGGTCAACTTTCTTCAGCATCTGTCGGGTGCGCGGCCGGATATCGGGGCGCTTGCCTCGATACTCGAACAGACCGAAACCAGCCGATTGGTTGCATTCACGTTTGACACGCTCGGACCAGAGACGGAGGTTCATATGCGGGTGTTCGATCCGACCGCAGCAGACAACGAGCGCCCAGCAAGCGGTGTCGGTGCTGGTGCTTGCGTTGCGCTTTGCTCCCGGCATGCCGTCTTCGGTGGCGATAAAGACGAGATTCGCATCGAATGTGGACAGTTCAGTGATCGGCCCGGGACACTCGCGGCGACAGTCACCGACCAGCCGACCATTTCAGGGACTTCACTGACTGTTCTCGATGGGAATCTCGCAGTGCCAGCAGACGAAGACGACGACATCATCGAAGTCTAGCCCAATTTTCGGACGAACAACACGGACTGCGGGTTCGCTTCAGAAGCTTCATTACGCTTCTTGGAGATGCTTCAAGCACGTACATGGCTGTACTCTGGCTGGACGAAATCCGGGCCGACGACCTGGAAACTGTAGGCGGGAAAGCCGCATCGCTTGGGGAGATGACCTCCGCGGAACTCCCCGTGCCGCCTGCGTTCGTCGTAACGGCGGATACGTATCGCTCATTTATCGAAACGACCGGTATCGACGAGGAACTGTTCGAACTGGTGGATATCGAAACCGAAGATTCAGAAGCACTCTCGGAGGCCGCAACGGCCGCACAGAATCTCATCCGAGAGACACCAATCCCCGACGAACTCCGGGAAGAAATCCTCGGCGCGTACGAGGAAATCGGAGATAACGCCCCCGTCGCCGTTCGCTCCTCGGCGACGGCAGAAGACCTGCCGGATGCTTCGTTCGCCGGGCAACAGGAGACGTTTTTGAACGTCACTGGCGAGAAACTGGTCGACAAAGTTCGGGAGTGTTGGGCGTCGCTTTTCACCCAGCGCGCGCTGTATTACCGAAACGAACAGGGCTTCGATAACGAGGTGGTCGACATCGCAGTTGTCGTCCAGAAGATGGTCGCCGCCGACAAAAGCGGCGTCATGTTCACGAGTCACCCATCGACCGGTGCGCCGGTCGTGACCATCGAGGCCGCCTGGGGACTCGGCGAGGCTGTCGTCTCCGGCGCGGTCACACCCGACAACTACGTGATCGACCGGAAAACAGGCGATCTGCAGACGAAAAACATCGCTGAAAAGAAGGTAATGCACGTCCGTGATGAGGAGACAGGCGAAACTGTCGAACGCGAGGTGCCAGACGACAAGCGAAACGAGCGCGTTCTCTCCGAGGAGGAACTCGCCGAACTCCGTGAGGTTGGCGAGGGAATCGAGGAGTATTACGGCGAGCCACAGGATGTCGAGTGGGCAATAAGCGACGGTGAAATCTACCTGCTTCAGTCACGCCCAATCACGACGATAAGCGAGGGTGCAGCCGAAAACGGCGTCGCAAACGGTGGTACCACAGTAACCCAATCCGGAAGCAGCGATAACGAGGTTCTCATCTCCGGGCTGGGTGCCACACCCGGCACAGCATCAGGCAAGGTAAAAACCGTCACCAAACTCGATCAACTCGACAAGGTCGGTGAAGGAGACATCATCGTTGCCGAGATGACGACTCCCGACATGGTGCCGGCAATGAAACGCGCCGCTGGGATCGTGACCGACGAAGGTGGGACGACATCCCACGCCGCTATTGTCTCGCGTGAACTCGGTGTGCCGGCGGTCGTCGGCGCAGAGACGGCATCGAGCGAACTTGAAGATGGACAACTCGTTACGATCGACGGCGAGAAAGGGACAGTTGAGGCTGGCAATAGCGACGATGGTGGCGAAAGCCACGACGCAGTCGAAGACGTCCGCCCACAGACACCGGTCAAGCCAATGACGGCAACCCGGGTCAAAGTGAACGTCTCGATTCCAAACGCTGCCCAGCGAGCGGCCGCAACTGGTGCTGACGGCGTTGGACTGCTCCGAATCGAGCACATGATTCTCTCACTTGGGAAGACACCCGAGCGGTATATCGAAGACGAAGGTGTCGACGCCTACATCGAACAGATCGTCGATGGCGTTCGAACGGTCGCAGAGGAGTTTTACCCCCGGCCCGTCCGAGCGCGCACGCTCGATGCACCGACTGACGAGTTCCGCCAGCTAGAGGGTGGCGAAGACGAGCCGAACGAACACAACCCGATGCTTGGCTACCGGGGAATCCGGCGGAGTCTCGACCGCCCAGACGTATTCAAACACGAACTCGAAGCCTTCCGCAAGCTCTACGCGATGGGCTATGACAACGTCGAGATCATGCTTCCGCTCGTCAATGACAAAGAAGATGTGCTGCAGGCGAAATCGCTGATGAAAGAAGCAGGCATCGACACGGAAAAGCGCTCCTGGGGAGTGATGGTCGAAACGCCCGCCGCAGCGCTCGGTATCGAGGAAATGGCACAGGCTGGCATCGACTTTGCGAGTTTCGGAACGAACGATCTGACCCAGTATACGCTCGCAGTCGACCGGAACAACGAGCAGGTGGCTGACCGTTACGACGCGACACACCCCGCTGTGCTCAATCTCATCGGCAAGACGATCGAGACCTGTCGCGAACACGGCGTCGATACGAGCATCTGTGGGCAGGCCGGCTCGGATACCGAGATGGTCCGCTATCTCGTCGAGGAAGGTGTCACCTCGATCAGCGCGAACATCGACGCCGTTCGAGACGTCCAGCACGAAGCCAAACGTGTCGAGCAGCAACTCCTGCTCGATTCAGTCAGATAGGTAAGACGACCGCGAAAAACAGACACCTTTTTTGTGTTCTCTCACACAACAGCGAGCTGTTGTCTGTGATTTCTGTCCAACAGAATTAGTCGTCAGCAACTGCGTATCCGGAACGAGTTGCCTTCGAGGGTGCCGTATCTTGCTTCGCACGGTACTCTCGTAACCCTGCAGTTGTCTCATCGAATGAAGCGAGTCCATCAGCCACGTCGCTCATGGAGCGAGATAGTTCATCCATGAGCGCCCCGACTTCGTCGAAAGAATCGCCGAGTTTTTCAGTCGCCTCGACAGCCTCGGTCTCTGCGTTCGAACTGTTGTGATTGTCCATACAAACTACAACGAACACAATGGGTGAATAACTGGTACCTGACTAGTTTGTATGTGCAAAATACCGCCAGCCAAAAGAGACACCTACTCTGTTAGGGTGTCGCGTACGTTGCCCGCGTCAACGCGATGTCGCGTGCGTTCCTAGAGTCTGCCGCCGCATTCGGCGCAGTATGTAAATACCGGGTCAGGTTCGTTGGGAGAGCCACACTGTGAACACTCGATGAAGTCAGCATCAGTCGCTCCAGAGTGGTCGGTGGCACTCTGTGAGCCATCAGCGTGCGCTGGTGTCCCTTTAGCAGAGTTTCCAGTCGTCGACTGCCCGCGGATGAAATAGCGGTACAGGTACAACTGCAGGAGGGCGAACCCGAGAAGATACGCACCGAGCCATGCCCACATTTCCATACATCAATCTTCGGGTCCATACTACTTGATACTTCGGTTGAGGATGGTGAAAACCGGCTTTCGTCACGCGGTTTTGGATATTTTCTCGATTCGTTCGAAAAATCCACCTCACCATCGTTAATATAAAGGTAGCCGAAGGGTACTTATTTTTCACCCCCTTACATTCCTAGTCCGGATGACGGGTAGTACATACGACTTCTGGCTGTTGGACCTCGACGGGACCATCGTCGATGCCGAAACCAGTTACATCCACGATATTATGAACGAGGTCGGTACGCGGTTTGGCACAGCGTTCGGAAACTGGGAGGCAGAGATGCTCTGGTATGGACCCGCACAGCCCCGAACCCGTATTCTCACCCGACACGGGATCGACCCGAAACGGTTCTGGGCGGTGTTCCACGAAGTCGAAAAGCCAGAATCACGCGCCGCCTCAACGTACCTCTACGACGACGCCGAGGCTTTTATTGCGACAGTCGACGAGCCAATCGGCCTCGTCACCCACTGCCAGTCCTACCTGACCGGCCCAGTACTGGATGCACTCGACATCCGCGACTGGTTCGACACTGTCGTCTGCTGTACAGACGAGACGGGCTGGAAGCCCGATCCTGGGCCAGTCGAGCTTGCGATGGCCGATCTAGGCGTCGCTGGAAACGGCAAACGCGGTGCGGTCGTCGGTGATGACCCCGGTGATGTCGGAGCAGCCTGGAACGCTGGCCTCTCTGGTATTTACGTCCAACGGCGAAAGCCCGAACGAGTCGGTCAGTGCGTGCTCGGTGATCAGCGTGTGACCTCGCTTGTTGATCTGTGAGTTCCCCAAAACCGGTTGGATATCTTAACCACGGGATTTAACGCATCTGCGTCCTAATGGCAAGCTATGTCAGGGCTGCGTGATGCGTTGCGTGATCTGCCAGCGGCAGTATTCGCCGACGTTCTCGAACACGACGATGCGTATCTCGTCGTCATCGATCTACCGGGTGCAACGGCTGAAACCGTCGATATTGCCGTTGGAAACGGCCGGATTGCAATCGAAGCGCGACGTAACAAAGACGTGTCTCGGGAGTTTCGCTTTCTCTCCGAGGAGCGTTCACTGTTTCTCGATGTCGACTTGCCACTGCCGCCTGATGCGATGGCACAGGACGCAGACGCCTCTCTCGAACGCGGCGTGCTCGAGCTCGAGATTCCGAAATACTCCGCGAGCAAAGAGGCGAAAATCCCCGTATCCGAGAGCTGATACTGGTAGATGCGAGTGTTTTTCGCCGAATCCGGAAAAAGCGACTCCATCGGAGATAGCCCCATGATCAGTGGTTGCTCGGCGGTACCGACTCGTAACCATACCACAGAGGTGTTGTCGTGATGAAGCTCCGTGCGTACCGGCGGTTTTTCGTCGTCCTCTGGCGGTTTTTCCCGTTGATCGTCGCATACCTCCGAGACCGCCGTCGGTTTATTTTCTTTGGGAGTTCACGCGAGGTCTCGAGCGAAACACGCCGGCAACGAGCGCAGATGTTGCTCGATTCGTTACTGACGCTTGGTCCGACGTTCATCAAACTCGGGCAATTACTCTCGACTCGGCCGGATATTCTCCCGCCAGAGTACATCGCCGAGTTCTCGAAACTACAGGACGATGTCCCGCCTGCAGACTGGGAAGACGCCGAGGAAGTCATCGAGGCAGAACTCGGCCCAGTCTCCGAGCGGTTCGAGGAGTTCGATACCGATCCAATAAGTGGTGCAAGCCTCGGACAGGTGTACAAAGCACAGATCGATGGGAGATCGGTTGCGGTGAAGGTTCGCCGTCCCGGCGTCGAAACACTCGTCGAGGCAGATCTACGAGTTATTCGCTGGACGCTACCCATAATCATGCGCTTTGTCGAGAACGCTCGCTCGTTCTCACTCGAAACGCTCGCAGACGAGTTCGCAAAGACAATTCGACAAGAAATGGATTACACCCGCGAAGGGAGAATGCTCCGGGAAATAAAGGCGAATTTCACAGCCAACGGCGACGTTCGCATGCCGGAGGTC
>LKMJ01007249.1_pt1 | contig 10450 bp, 7 predicted proteins | sample 643391 | NCBI WGS metagenome assembly LKMJ01 (sample SAMN04112250, study PRJNA286221) | soda lake metagenome | biome: soda lake; feature: Kulunda Steppe; material: water; isolation source: sample PL-Br10 brine of Picturesque Lake | place: Russia: Kulunda steppe | collected 2010-07
GCGTAATTCAAGAATTAATTCAATTCACCACCCTCGCTTTTCCAACTCGAAACCTATATTATAAAAGGTTTCGAGTTGGAAAAGCGAGGGTGGTGAATTGAATTAATTCTTGAATTACGCGGATCTAATTCAGTATATTGGTTAGGCCAATCATAAAGGATGTGCAATATCCCCACTGGTTGGGCCAATTTGGAGGGGTATGCCGATTCCATACGCTCTCTTATACGCCCACTGTACAACGTTTTTTTCCGATATTCCCACTGGTTGGGCCAATTTGGATGGGAGGCGATATACCCAATGGACTGGTCAATCAGGCGGGGTGTGCCGCTAAACATATGCTCTTACATATCCCCAATGTACCGTGTTTTGTGTGATATTCCCACTGGTCGGGCCAATCAGGAAGGGTGTACCGATACCATATGCTCTATTATACGCCCACTGTACCGCGTTTTGCGCTATATTCCCACTGGTTGGGCCAATTTGGAGGGGGTGCGATACTCCTAATGGATGGGCCAATTTGGTGGAATGCGCGATACTCCCAATGGATGGTGTAATGTCTTGAATTAATTCCTGAATCTAATTCATTTAATTCAACATAAAGTCCCAATGAATAGGCTAATCAGGGGGGGGGTCCCGGTTCTGTGGTTTGGTAAGGCCACGGGGCTTAGTCCCCGGTTTCCGGTTCCTTGTCAAAGCAGTCACGCCCTCCAATATTGGATAAAAGCAGATTTTAGGCAGGTCCGTCGCAATTATTCACTCATGAGTGAATTAATTCCATACTCTGTCTGAAATATGCTATATTTAATGGCTGAATAGAGACAATAGACCATATCATCTGTATAGGAGTGATGATGAACGTTTCAAAAATTTGATATTTATAATTTAATTCAGAATTAAAAGTATATAAGTCGATTCTCATCTTATTATATAAACATATATACTCTTCAGAATTAATTCAAATATGCTGACAATAGACAATTTAGCTCAAATGTACAGAGATCATAACGTGAGTCCTTCAATTCAAAATCGGTTCAAAAACTTCCTCGATCTGTATAAATATTCAAGTACAGGAGCAAACCTCAAACAATTTCTAACACTTATCGTTGATAAACCAGAAATATTCAAACAAGACGATAAAATACTTCAAAAATGGAAAAAACCACAAACCATCCGCGATAAATTTTCTGCCTTACAAACCATATATGATCTCCCTGTCATCAAAACTTGTCTCGACGATAAATACGAAAACGCTGTAAAAAATACACAAGAATACAGAAACCACCTCATCCAACTAGCTACCAATAATCCGCCACCCATTTATACCAAGACAACTAACAAAGATATCACACAATTACCAACAAACAATAAACCATCCGGGAAAATCGGATATGAAGAGGCGGAAAAAAGAGCAGATGAAAACATGCAATCACTTGGTTCCGACTCTGATGTAGATACACACGACTTAGACCAGGCAGACCAAGCAAACCAATGTGAAATATCTCCGGCGCAAGAACCACTTAACAAAGAAAATGGTAGCGGGGAAAAGAAAAAAAATGATTACACGACAAATGAAAAAATGAAACAAACAATAGAACACCTCACCCATAGTATCAAAACTCACAAAAAACAGATTAAAAACACACAGCTGTTCATCGAAGATCTGTCTAAACATCTTTACAAACTTCAAGTTCCTACTGTCGACATTTTCGTTGATGTACTCAACAGAGAATTCAAAAATTTAATCGAAATCCCATAATCACATTATTTTACGATCAATCCCAATTGCTTCTTTGGTACTTCTTTTTTTCCATCTTCATCATCATGATGAACATACTCCAAATGCTTGATCAAAGCATGTCCCATCTGATACGAATAAATCTTCAATTGACGCAAGCTCACACGCTTCTTGTTCACATAACTCGCAAACGAATGCCGTAACACATTCACAGACATACCCGGTTTATCAAAGATCTTCTTCAACCGCCCATTGCTAAACGATTGGTAAGAATCTGTGTTTTCATATGGAAACCCATCTTTCCGCCCAAACAGATAATTGCGCGGGTTCATCTCCATCGACTTCTTTACCACATTCACCAGATCCTGACCAATGTACTTGTTGAAATAGGTGTTGAAAAACTTTGCATTCTTGAACTCGTTCAAAAACATAAATGGACCACCCACACGCTTACTGTTCAAATGAAACATGTTATGATCCAAATCAGGCTCTTCCTCTGGGTTCATGTACACACGCATCCTCGCATAATCCAATTGGCGACGAGGAGGTATCATCGTATACATACTTAACAAAACGTGATCCATCGAACCATAAGGTAATTTGTCGCGAATATGGATCACGTTTTCCCAATCAACCGCATTCTCTCGCTGCCTCTCGTTCGCCTTATTTGAACCCAACACGTCACGCTGCTCTGAACTCGCCTTAACAAACCATTTATACCATACATTGTACAAAACCGTATGGTCACTCTTCCAACCACATGTACGCATCACAGATAGTGCCGATTTCAAACAATTGTAACGTTTGTTCAGACCCACAGAATCATCGAAGAATTTTATACCATTCTCCCCAGGATGAGTCAGATAATCATAGATAGACTCACTCTCCGTAAAATACATACCTTGTTTGACCTGGTTTATAACCGTGCTCTTACTCCTATCACTCGATAAGAATGGACTGTCTTGTATAGACTTAACCATATCCTCGTCCGATATGAACGGAATATGACTCCAATCATCTTCTGCTTTTTCCATGATCAATAGATGCTTTTATATCTCACTCGTAACCAAACTTCCATTCTATTTATACCTTTTTTTTATTCCTGTTGATTGCTTGAAAAAACTCAACATTCAATCAGAATTCATCCTCTCTCAAATGTCCCAATGGTTGGAAATATAGTGCATACAGTCAGTCTCTCTTAGTGCACTTGTTTTACATTAATCATAACTTAAGCGACCCGCGATGGTTTCAATACGAAAAAGCCTATGATACAAGCAACTCAATTTATAATGAAGGAGACATCCCAAAAATTCCAAAAATCCCAAGCTTTTTTTAATTTCCACCACAAGAGAATATTGATGAACTTTTTTTCTCCTAGGGACTTTTAAAAACTCTTGGGATTTTTGGGATAAAGGGGGATGTGACTTTGGGCCGAAGGCCATGCCTTATGTGTCAGCCTTTAGAAAATATGAGGAGGGGAGGGAGGAGGTGAAGGAAGATCCATGTCTCGGTCTCTTCTTCTCTGACCTTTAGAAAATATGAGGAGGTGAAGGTGGAGGGTAGGTGGAAATGTCTTTCATGAAAAGTATCTGGTAGAAAAACAATCTAATATATTTTGAAGGAGACATCCCAAAAATTCCAAAAATCCCAAGCTTTTTTTAATTTCCACCACAAGAGAATGTTGATGAACTTTTTTTTCTTCTAGGGACTTTTCAAAACTCTTGGGATTTTTGGGATAAAGGGGGATGTGACTTTGGGCCGAAGGCCATGTCTTATGCATCGACCTTTAGAAAATATGAGGAGGGGAGGGAGGAGGTAAAGGTGGAGGTGAAGGAAGATGAGGTGGGGGGATGTTCAAGTTGATACTGAATGACATCAATGATATTGCATAAATGTTAGAGTTGAGAATCGACTTCAAGCTTACAAAAAAATAAATTTCAAAATATCCCATCATTAATCAGTCTTATTCTTGTTGGAATTGCGATACCTTTTTGAATACAACTCGTAACTGGATTTTCCTTGGTTTGCCGCTTCTTGTCGTTTACGTTCGATCTGTTTCATTCCATATTCCCGCGAATACACACTTGCATCGGGATCAAAATTAAACAATTCTCGAATCCCGAAAAGTATATGTTCCGCAACCTCGTCTATCTTCTTTTCATCATGCACATACACAAGACTTTCGGATCTGAGGTCCAATCTGAGAACAGAGTGAATCAATTTGATCAATTCCTTATAGCGCGTCTTATTCAAACACCTATACCCTTTTATGTTCTTTCCTTTTGCAATATCATTAGACTCCTCTTCACTTGCCTTGATTTTTATGTTTATCAACTTTTCATCGTTGATGATTTTACACATTTGATCACAAAAGTCGACAACTATCACAATCACAAATCACAAATCACAAATCACAAATCACAATCGACACAATATTCACCGTATTTCCATTTATATAGTCATATGCTTTTTATATCCTTTTGATCAACAATTTCTATATAAGTCATAAGTGATATCAATTAATATACATTCTTCTCAAATTTTATACAATTTAATCCAGACAGACAATCACAATGGTCAACACCATAACACAATACGTAACTTCTATAGATCCGAAAGAAATCGAGCTCCTGAAGTACGCAAAGGAAACAACACATTATTTAAAAACTAATTTCCCAGAGTGCATCATAATCCCTACGGAAAATAACGATAGAAGATCCAATGGGAAGGGTAAAAATCCCGCATATTCTCATAAACACGTCAGCTCCGAAGATCTGTGGAGAAAATGGGATCAGCGCCTTTCCAAAGGTGTTCGAGAATTTCAAGAAGGACTTATCATTGTGATGCGAAAAGATATGATCGTTATTGATGTCGATGATCACCAGCTTGCCGCACAACTCGAAGAAGACTTCCCAATCATCAAAACTACGGTCATGCAAAAAACGAGCAAAGGAAAACACTATTTTTTCCGACGCAGCTCTTTATGTGAGGATCTTGAAATTGTCGATGCTGCTCGAAAACTTGTGGACGATACCGGAGCCACTATTCTTCCGATTGATATAAAGACCGTGTGCTCTACGGGAACAGGTGGTGTCATCAGCATATTCCCATCTCAAAACAAAGAATGGATCGCTCCCTTTCAGACGACTGACATCCTGGCGATTCCAGATGACCTAATCAAATACATCGTCGACCATCACAAAGATTATAGAGATGGAGAAAAAACAGAAAAGTCTAAAGAAAAAACACCAAAACTCCAAGTCCTGAGCCTCAATGACAGCGAGGAAAATCAAAAAGTACCCATTAAATATGATATAGTTGAAGTAGGGAATCTGGTGAGGCTTTTGAATCATCAAAGAGCACACTCTTACACAACATGGATAAATGTGGGATGGTGTCTGTACAATATCGACCAGAACAAGGACATTCTCCTTCCATATTGGATTGAATTTAGCAAAAAGAGTTCGAAATTCGTGAATGACGTAGAATGTAATGAACTTTGGGATCGGATGTGTGAGACAAAACAAAAGTTCACGATAGCGAGTCTCCATTTCTGGGCTCGCCAAGATGACCCAAAGAAATATCAGCAATTCGTGAATAATAATCTTCATCCACTCATTACGAATTGTACAGTTGGATCAAACTCGATCGCTCTTATTATCGCTCGTATTCTGAAAGGTAGATTTGTATGCCCCGACCCTCACACGAACATATGGTACGAGTTTGATGGATCTCTTTGGGTAAGCAATCGAAACAGAGAACTACGTCAAGTTATCTCGACTGAGATCTCTGCTCAGTTCAAGGAATCTATCATGAAATTGAAAATAAATGAGAGTGAATTGAAGACAAAACAAGATGGTGATTCTGCTGGTGAGATTGATGCCATTCAAAAGAAAATAACCACTCTCGAAAAGATCGTAATGAAATTAATTGATCACACGCCAAAGAAATCAATCATAGATGATCTTTGTGATATCTTGTATGATAGCTCTTTTTACTCTAAATTGGATGCAAACCCGAACCTGATCGCATTCAATAATGGTGTACTTGAACTCAAAAGGAAGATCTTTAGACAATCTCACCCCGATGATTATGTCTCTATTTCTGTCAATTATGACTTTATCCCAGAGAAAAATGAAAATATTGCCCTCATCGTTGATTCATTTTGGAAATCGATCCACCCAAATCCCGAACAACGTGAATACATGCAGAAAGCGATCGCAAGACAGATGTATGGTGATAGCTGTGCTGAACGATTCCATATTCACGCAGGTTCTCAAGGTGGCGCAAGTAATGGCAAGACATCATTCTTCGAAGTGCTGGGTCATGCTCTCGGTGATTATATATACAAGTTTGGAGTCGAACACCTCACAGCAGCTAAAAGACAAGAAGCACAGAAGCCCTCACCCGAATTCGCGAAATGGAAGGGGAGGAGGATATTGTATTGTACCGAACCATCACAAACAGACGTTCTGAATTCAGGGATATTGAAGGATTACTCGGGGAATGAGATATTCAACTATCGCCTGTTGCATTCTAACTTTTATGATAGTTTCGTTCCACAGTTTTGTATGCATATCATGTGCAATGAGCCGCCAAAAGTTGAAGGCGAATGTCAAGGAATCAAAAGACGTATCCGTAAGATCGATTATGAATCCGAATTCGTGGATGATCCAGCCGATGTCGATGAAGAGTCTCATAAGTTCTTGAAAAACAAACAATTGATCACCGAATTCTCGAAGCATGAAGTAAAGATGGAGTTCATGAGATTATTGATCGAAAATTATGAACAAGACTTTCGCTTTCTGGAACCTGAGATCGTTAAAAATAATAGCAGGATGTATCTGGAAGAAAATGATAGTGTACTACAGTTCGTCAATAAATACATCGTCCAAGGGGATTCAAAAGATTTCTTCACGATGAGACAAGCAAATGACACCTTCAAGATGGACAAAGAGATATTCAACGGTAAATTAATCAAAAAAGAACGGATCGAGGGCATCTTGAAATCAAAATGTATTGAGGATAAGGTCTTCCATGGTAAAAAACTCAAAAGAGTATTCATGAATTACAAAATCGTGTTTGGAAACGAGTACTGTTTCAACAGTGATCAATCAGACTGATGCTGATGGAATCTTCACATATAAATCATTACTTTAAATTTTTATGGCTCTATGGCTATTCACACTCATTCATATACAAGAATGCATGTAAAAATGAAAAAAGAAAAAATAAAGACAATCTGAAAGATGTTGTCATAACAAAATCACTAATCACGAATAGTATAGCGTAAGTGTCTTTGGTTACATATGATTATCTAATAAAAAAAGATCACTTCTCCTCTTCTATTCTTTTTCTTCCAAGCATATTTAAAATCCTGTTAAATTCTTTTTCTTGAACTTGTTTTTGTTCTCCTCCTTGTTCTCTATACCATTCTTTAATTTTTTTGTTTATCTCTCTATTTTTTCTGCTTTCTTCTTTTTTTTTAATCATAAAACGATGTTCCTCCTCCTTTTTTTCTTCTTCTTCTTTGGTTTTCATCATAAAACGATGCACCTCTTCTTTCTTCTTTTCTTCTGCATCTTTCCTTATTTTTTCCCGATATTCTTCAACTCTCTTGATATATTCTTCCTTCTTTCTTGTTAACTCTTCTTCTTCTGCTTTCCGTCTTTTGATTGCCTCTTCTTCTTCTGCTTTCCGTCTTTTGATTAACTCTTCTTCTTCTGCTTCTTGTCTTTTGATTTGAGCAATCTTGTTTTGTTTATTTATCTCTTCATAACCTTCAGTCACACACTTAGTAAGTTCGATAAAATTTTCAATTGACCCATAAACATGTTCACGAAGCCATGTCGATCGATTCAACACTTTTAATTCTTTTTCTGTTATGTTCCATGTATCTCCTTGTTTTATAAATGTCTTGGGAAAATAAACACAGGATCTCATTATCAAGTTTCTTGCTGATAGCAACACATCATATTCTTTCCATTTGAATGATTTTTGTGCATAATTATTTGAATATAAACTCATCATTCCTTGAAAATGCAACAACATGTTTGAATTATTGAAAAAACTCTGGCATTGTTCAATAGATTCAAATTCGGAAATGAGTCTAATGATCGAAGATTTAAAGGATTTTTTAGATTTAGAAAGATAGTCTATGGAAACCCTATGTAATGGAACGTTATCTCCAAACATGGGAATCTTGTAACAAGGAGATGTCGACCTTATGTGTTGTAACCATTTTTGCATACAGTCTGATATATTCTTATCACGTGCTGAAATGATTCCCATCCAGCATATTAGCATTTCAATACATGTTTGATAGTACTCATGTTCGAACTCGTATTCCTTTTCGTACACAGAAATAAGGAAATGATATTCTCGAATAATGGGCAATGGAACAGATTCAAGCACATTACACAAATCGTTAATTATCATTTTTCGTTCCATCGACATTGATGGTATCTTCTCGATAGCATGACGATAATTGTTGCTATAGATGTGTGATGCCGATTTATTCACAAAAGGCTTCGATACGCATTCCAAATTGCTTTCTACCAAAGGTACATATTCCTTCAATTGCTCGAAAAATTTTGATTTAGAAATTGGGCTTGTTTTCACAAATTCAACGTTTTGTCTTGGAATGATATGCAAAAAGTATAAAAGTTTTCCACCTGGATCAAGAAGTATATTAGGTCTATCGATTTCAGACCGGGATTCGTAAGATGCGATTATGTTTGAGAGCGCAATACTATGTTTAGAAGTAAATGCAAACTTTGTATATGACATATCAAGAGTATCTATGTTTGATTGAGTGTAACCCGTTTCTGAAATATCAATGATCCACAATAGGTCACTCACACTCTCATCTGAAGAACTTTCTTTTTCTCTATAACATGATTCTCTCTTTTCTACTTTATGTTGTGAAAGAGGAGAATGTTGAATTTCAATGAATAACTTTTTTGTCTGTGCTTTTAATAATTGACAATTCTTATCGTCTACAAAGTTGATCTTTGTATGATTCTTGCTCTCATCCTCTTTACAAATAACTATATCTGCAATATGGGTACTCCCATTTTTCTTATTCTTAATCCTTACCTCTTGAATATCAGAGGGGAAAATGGATTGCCAATCTTTATGGAAACTGGACATTTTATTCTTGATTACGCTTTCACATTCACGATGAATTCGCTCAATATCATTTTTGTCTTCGATACAAGATTCATATGCTTTGTGTCGAAAATGGGGTGTGACTCTATGTGCTACAAATCCCAATGACTTACCGCAACACGGACACTCAAACTCCATCCCCCTTGCTAACCCTGAAGCTAAAACATCAGACCGTACATGACGGTTTGTTTTGGAATCAATTGCATACCTTGTGTGATTATTAGGTCCGCCCATTTTTTAAGTATAATCTAACATCTTACAATCTACTTATGTATGTATTTTTTTTGCTTTTTGTCTCTCGTAGTGTGCTTTTCTCCCTGAAGCTACATACACAGAGATGCCTGATTCCTCAGCACGTTTCTGTAAATTTTCTCTGGTTTTTTTCCCTTCTTGAGGTGTATATCTTTTGAAAGTCGGGTCGTATTTTGTTTCAGTACATATTATCTCCAATACAGCTTTTACTTGTTCGTCATCATTTAGTAAATTATGAATTTGATCAGATATAGATAAAAATCGTTTATTCGATATGAATGGGAGTTTATATTTTTGCTCACACATATTATCACTCATTTTCAAATCGTATTTAGGAAAATCTAAAAACTTACACACACACACGATAATCACCGATCGTAGAATTGTAATATAATACCTTCTTTTATTTAAATACTTATAAAATCAGATAAAATGTCTCACATGTCAATTATCTTCGATCACAACATAACCTGTCTGATACAAAATTGAATGTATCTCACTCCCACAAATGTCAACAACCTCAATCTCACTCACCCAATCCACCCAAGCGTGTCATCTCATTTCCTCCCGAAAGCAATAAAACAACATAACGTGTACTCGATTTTTATTACAAGTGGATTGATTATACAGAAAGAAACAAAAAGATAAGAAAACAGATTCATCAAAATGCTCCTCGATATCAATAACGACGTCTTTGGAGTCATCTTTTTCAAGCTCGATCTCAGAGACAAATGCAGCCTCGGTCTCACAAATAAGACACTCTCCAGAATGATCCATGGAGAATCTACGAGTAGAATGAGAGAAGAAAGTGAACATATTACTCCATCCTCCTTGTCCGAATACCTCGTCGATGACGAACTCGAGAGACAAGCCGGTGCATGTGGTATGAAACTCTCCTTCAAAGACGGCGACATCAAACGCTCTGCCGTCATGCAACTCCTCTTTGGGAAAGGATGCATGTTCTGCGCAAAAAAACGAATCCGCAAGGTCTACAAACCTTTCAATGTACGCTGTTGCATCGACTGCCTGTATGATTATACCATGAGCTCGTACGCGTTGAACACGCTGTATGATGTGAGTGATCGTGCCTTGACGAGTACGTTCAAAGATATACCCTTCATGCCCGTCGAAAAGTTCAACCCCAACAGCAGTTACTATAGATACTATACCATGCACTTCTATTGGATAAAAACGGTAGAGCGAGTCATATTCGATGGACAGACAATCACGGACGTGGGATCCAGAGTACAGAGACAGAGAGAGCACGAAGAATCCATAATTAGAAGAGAAAAA
>LKMJ01007250.1_pt1 | contig 10449 bp, 8 predicted proteins | sample 643391 | NCBI WGS metagenome assembly LKMJ01 (sample SAMN04112250, study PRJNA286221) | soda lake metagenome | biome: soda lake; feature: Kulunda Steppe; material: water; isolation source: sample PL-Br10 brine of Picturesque Lake | place: Russia: Kulunda steppe | collected 2010-07
CCCGGCATTGGCTGCAACCTTTTCCCTCCCCTTAGGCTGAGCTTTCTGCTGGCTGCAACTGCTTACAAGGTCGCACTATTTGTTCGCTCCATAGCCGTCCCCTTAACCAGTAAGTGTTACAATGTAGAAGGGAGACAAGCTACTTCGGAGGTGCAAAGCGACGAAGTAATACAGGCAAAACAAGCCCTAAATACCCAGTCAACTACCACAACCGACTGTGCATGCAAATGCAGCATGGTGCTGCACTAATCTGGCGTGACATGACAGTGAAAAAGAACATGCACCTCATTTTGATCAGCAGCACAGGAACACTTGTCACAGTGGCCATTTCCATCGCGCCAGATGGAGGATTCCACCGCGAGAGTATGTGCTCGCAAGCGAAACCTGCTCACATTCCTCATAACATGCTTAGGGAGATCAAGGTGTAGATAGCGGGGAGGCATCAGGGGGGGCACCCCCTTTCCGCACCTGAATGTGTGCATCAGCTTGATGATCTTAGAGGGGACAGGCAAACCAAGAGTGATAAGTCACAAGTTTGTCGTCGCTTTCCAGAGGGTTCATGTCAGCAGTGTCCTTCCACGCTTTTCTCTTCCTGAACCTCAGGTCAGCAGTGAAATCCGAGTTACAAAGAGGGAGAAAGCTCCCGCAAGAAAGCTTGTATATAAGTGTCACAGCCTTGCAATCCCTCAAAGGCGCGCAAAATTTCCGAAGCCTAAGATGTTTTAGCCCGAGGCACCAGCTTCAGGTCTGCATCAAGGGCCTGCTTAAGAATGGCACTATAAGAGGACAACAACCTGTTGTAAAACCTTATGGCAGCTCTAAACCAACAGAATTGCAGAGGTAGTTTTGTTTTCTTTCTTTTCTTGCAGAGGTTCATGTGCACACTCACGTAAAACAGCCCAGCAAGGCGCAGACCGCTTCACACCTAGGGTGCCCATTAAGAAATTCAAATGCAATCTTCCCGGTAGGCTTCAGCGGCGGGATTACCTTGCAAAGCCACGAAAGAGGTGTGGACAAGGAGTGGTCCAGACATCTAGGTTCATGTGCACCAAAGCTCAAGCATAAACTTCTCAGTGCAGACGTTTTAAGTAGTTTATGTACATTTGTACCAAAGCTCAAGCATGAATGGTTTACAATAAAATGATTGGTAGACATATGAAGGTTTACAAATTGGCCGCAAGGGGTGGTGGACACACAACCCATGGCAAGGCCAAATGGCCAAGAACAAGTTTGCTCTAAGGAACTTGCACCCCCCTGAAAGCCTTATTTGAGAGATGAAATGAGGACGCATCCCTTTAAATCAATTTTGGCTGAAGCAGGCAGGACCGTAGAGAATTTCTCTGCTATGCACACTTGACCTCAGTTTTGAACAGTTATGAAGGTGGAGAAGAAGCAGTTACTGCGAAGAGCCCAGTTTCAGTGCTTGACATTGCATGCTCTCCACAGGGGCAAGTAATGGTGGTCACAAACCAAAGGAAACATCTTGGTTTTAGATCCTCGAAAAGTTACCAAGCTTGCTGTGAAGCTTCATGCTCATTCGGTTCAATGTGCTTTAACTTGTTAGTAAAAGACGCGCTCTCGAGAAAACTTTTGCTGCAAATCATCACCAAGACCAGGAATGGGGTACTACTAGTCATCCCCATGATCCCCACTAACTTCTTTTGTTTTCTTTAGTGTTGGAGGAGTCATAGGGTGCGTAGGCCCTAGGTGACTCCTTTTCTTTCATTGATATAGGGAAGGCTGGCCCCGGATATTTGGGATGCATGTCTAGCTCCCGATACTCGAGCAGGCGGCGGGGCACCTACGATTGAAAGTCGACTATCCACCCTCGCAACCTATAGGTTCGGGGTTTGAACCTCACTAGAGGCTTACAACCGGCTAAGCTGCCCTCGATCAGCCTTGGAAACCTTAAACCTGAATTGATGTAGGGAGTGCTTCACTGCCTGCGTACTAGGCTTAAGCACATCAAAGGAAGGAAAACCACCTTAGATGCGCTTAAGCCTAGTAAGTCTAGCAGAAACAAGCTCGTGATAAAGGCTAGCCTCTTGGTGCTTCAAAACCAGCCTCCTGTGGCCACTCCTACCTCGGCCTCTCTGGCCCCTCTAATGGCCAAGGCTCTGCGAATAACAACCCCATACCCACCAGCGCTAAGGGAGACTTGCGCACCAAGTACCAGTACTTCTTAAGACTGACCACAATGGCCTGAGCAGGCCGATCTTCATTTATTGTCGATTGCCATCAAAAAAATAAGCGTCTGGATACAAATGCTATTGCATTAGCTGCATTTACAGATGCGTGAATTAGGCTACAGGAAACCACCTTGCTTCTGTGGCACAGACCTGTTCTTGTGTTTGTCTACTAATCTTATGTTTCTCTCTGTGTCCTGTGCTCGTGTCTGCATGTCAATGTGTGGGAAAGCACGCATGCATGCATGCGTGCATGCGTGCATGAGTGTGTGCGTGTGTGCATACATGCATGCGCGTGCGTGAGCATGTGCATGGGCGTGCATGCGTGTGTGTGTGTGTGTGTGTGTGTGTGTGTGTCTTCAGTGCTAGTTTGGTTAACTGGTAGTTAATATTCATAATGATACTTCTTCATAAAAATTGTAATTCTTGGCCCAGTTGAAGTCTTCACAAGGTAAGTTTGTTTCGTTAGTCGGTAAGTCCCCCTGTTGAATTCCGATACGCCAAAGCATGCCAAAGTATTAACCTAATTGGTTTTTAAGGTATAAGAAATGTTTTCGCAGCCAAATAGCTCCTTTTCTTTCCTCCACGTCTTCGAGCACCTGTGCGTCTTCGTTTAGCGAGGCTTCAGTCAAAAGTGGGATGGTAAGAAAGCATGAATGCATGAATGCATCAGCATCTCGATCGGTCCTGCCTCTTCCAGTTATCACGTCTCCTTTGACACAAGAACTCTCCCGTGCGAACCCTCTCCCGTGCGAACGGGGGCTCTGTGTGCTTCAAATACAATTGGCTTACAGTTGATAAGAAAGACATGTCAATGCCGCCGCTGCTGCCGTTGCATCTACTGCTTATGGTGATAACAATCACACATGCACTCATGCACAGGGCTGTGGAGCCAGCAAGTCTTCAGCAAGTGAAATTGGTGACAAGGCCCTACCAAAATCACCTCCACCTAAAGGGGCAGGCAAAGGAAACTTCCCGATATTTTTGTCCTTTCGTGTACTTGAAGCAAAAAAGCATGCCCTGGCACTAAAAGCTGCACTTGAGCGCCATGGGTACAGGACATTCTGCTCAGAAGCCGACATTCCTCGTGGAGGAGACTGGGTAAGTTTTTCTCTGCCGTGGATCCCTCAGCCTTTGCTCTAGCTCACCTTGTGCGTTCCACTTGCTGACAGGTCCGTACAATCTCAGAGGCTCTTGATACATGCAAGATGGTTGTGGTACTGGCGACGGCCACATATGGAGCTCGGGTAAAGCTTGTTTGAAAATTTGATGATCGAAGGAAGACTTGAATTCAAAAGATGATGTAACAAGTGTATGCCTCTTCTCTGCAGGGTACTGACGCATTTGCAACCGGAGAAGGTGAGTATTGGTTTTGCCTTGTTCCCAATGTGAGGGTGCTCTTTACGTTATGGGTCTCTTTGGTAAGACCAAGATGATGCTGCACAAGCTGATTCAATATTGAATGTCAGCTGGTAAACAGAGATTTGGACAAAATCAGAGAGCTGGATAATTCATTCCCACGTGGATACATGAAGCTAAAACATAGCCACTCTTCGTACGCAGAACAATAGCAAGGAGGACCAACAAGGAGCTGTACGTAGTACCTATGGCACAACACTTGCAGGTATTGCTCTAGATGTTTGATGAGGCAACTCGGAAGTAACTGTGCCAGTGCCTCACACATACCAAGGGCAAGACTTTTGCTTGTTTTCTAGAGCTTGTGTATGTGGTTATTGGTAGACGAGATAGTGTGATAGCTTTAAAGATATCACTCAATGACACTTTGTGCATGCTCAGTATCATTACATCTCCAAATTGGATCAAGGTGTTGCAACACAGGGACAAGCATGCTCCTTCCTTACGACATGCTTGTTTCCTGATGCTTCAGGACCCAACAACCAGAGTCCTCTTGGCAAATATCCAGATGGTGAGTTCCCATTCATTGTTGACATTTTTTGTTCTTTGGAGTCTGCAAGTGAGAGATACATAGCAAGTTACCAGCTTGATGCGTGCCATCTTGACGATGAACCTGGAGGTGGATAAGGCATCCGCACACCTTGAATTATTATATTTGCTTGTTTGTTAGATGTGTTTGAGACTCTCTCCATAGGCCATGCTCTCCACCAGCATGTCATCAACGTTCTTTGATTTTGTTCAAGCTGTGCAATCTGGGACTCGGCGACAAAATCTGCTGGACATGCATATAAGCGAGGCAGACTATCCCATACTGAATGCACAAGAAAAATGAATCTTCCAGGTTTTCTACCCCAATGTGTCTATGTCTGTGATCAAAATCAAGTTAGTCAATGTGAGCACAGGTCACGAGGCCAGCGCAGGAGTTTGTATGGCATGCTCTCAGGAATAAGAAGTATGAGCACATACAACATAGGTGGGATGTTAGACCATTTGAGTCTCTGGGCAACTTTTCTCACTTGTGCAATTTGGATATGGTGAGTTGCAAGAGATGCATTTATGCAAGAACAGCGTGAAGATGTATCTGTACAAATGAAATTCCACCTGTATCTCTCTGCATGCATTAGTGTACTGCAGCTAGGAATAGCCTGGGAAAGCCTGAGGCATAGGGTGCAGCCCCTAGATTTACCAAGCTTCCCGTAGAATTTATATGGCCCACCCAGGTCCAATCAAGCCACACCTCGCCCTGAAACCTTGTCTCCCCACCAAACTGTTTATTTCTGGCAGGCCTGCAGTGTCAGGGGGCAGGAGTGGCTGTGGTTGGTGCAGCTTGAACTTGGCTCAACAAAGAATGGGAACAGGGGCAGGCAGTTCTTGGCCAGGTCCAACCATCCCACAGCCAGGCTGAAACTCGGCATATGATCCTGGCCAAACTTTTGACAGGGGATGCCAAGTTTTGTTGGCTGCAGATGCAGCGCGCATTCAAAGCACCCAATAGTTTTGCAAGCTTGAAGCTTTGATGGACTAGCCAGGCTGCTCCAGGTCCCTGGACCAATACCCCCAATGGTTTGAGCTCACTCAGCATGACACCATGCGTGCAGTTCTTGGGAATGCAGGCCGGGTAGCGGTCTGGGCAGCAGCTTTTTGTGGGTAGGTGGGTGGGTGGACGCGGTTTTTTATTCTTGGGTTTTTGATGGATTGGAGGAAGGGCACGAGTATGCGTTGTCGGCTCGCATGGCTTGTCAAGCGGAAAGGGGAGGCAAACAGGATGTCAAGTGGCGCCTTGGGCGACATGGACTTTTTGATGAATTCGGCCCTGGCTCCTTAACCCAGTATGCAACACTACAAAAGTATGGGATTTGTCGTGGGGGCAAGTTGGCAATTCAGAAAGTTGACAGATCTCTCACCACCTGCTGGACTTTATGCATGCACCCATTGGCACTCACCAGGCCAGCAAGCAAAGCCCCTCCTTGTGTCTCTCTTCTATGCCATACTTGAGCTATTTTTTACTAGTGCCTAACATGCAATTTATATGAACCCGGGCTGCTAGCATGCTAAAAGGACCATTGGGCTTAAAGCATTTCTTTTCGGGTCCTGGTTCCTTTAGCTCGAAGATGTGGAGCAATAATTACTTCAAATGGCCTGGTGACATCCTCAGTGTCCTGTTTTATTTCATCCAGCCCACTCTGTACCCAGATCATTCCTTGTATTGGAGGGCCAACTTGCAAGACAATTGCATAAGCTTCAAACTTTGATCAATCATCATGCGGCACAACGTGCAGGGCAAGCCCTGGTCCTCGTCGCCTGAAAAGGTTCCACAAGATCTTCTGGAGGACTTGCTCAATTGTTGCGGCAACCTCAACCTGGTGAGCATCAAGGATTGTTCCAACAACAAATGCATAATCTGCCAGAGCCAGTCGGTATGCAATTCTGTGGCAATACAGCTGCTGTGCCCGGATGCAGACTTCAAGCCAGTATGCACAGTGATGCTTTCAACACCACTTTCTCGAGACGTCACAAACCAAGATTGCTGGTTGTTCATCCTTGTGAAGAGGTAGCTTGAGTACATGTTGGAACTTACTAAAATGCATGTGCGTCCCTCCATATATGCTTGATGACCTAAGGTTCTTGAGCTGTTGTCGATTCTTTTGCCAGTGTCTATGATATGAGTCTCAACTTCAGAGTCTAATCAGTTTTAAGGGCAGGTCAATTAGTTGCCCTTCAACCTTTTAAAGGGAGGGTAACAGTGGGCACCTTTTCAGTTCAGGCTTGAAAGGCGAACTTGGCCCACGGAAAAGTGACTGCGGGGTACAATTGAATCAGAACCCCTGCAAAGCTCTTCAGACCTCAAAAAAGGGCCATGTGACTATTTGTTTAGTCTTCCTTATGCACTCCAAGGTGGCTTTCCACTGTGCTGAGTGAAGCCCCCTGTGTGGCACAGTTGCTCACAGCTAGATGTGAGGCTAATGGTGTTGCAAGTGCCATGATTGCTGCTGGTTTACAATCATAAAACTAACGGAGTCCACCCCTTTTAAAATGCAGGAGCTGCAAGACATCGAGCGGAGCGTGCTTGGGTCTCCTACTGGCGCAGCACCACAGCAGGGGCAAGGGCATGGCCACGTGGTTGCAGGGACAGCTGCTCTGAGTCAGTCTGGCGGTGCAAGTGCACCACAGGTGAGCAACAGCTAGTCCCTGTGCAGCCACCTTGCGAATGGTGTGGTTCTGCTGCCTGTGAGCTTCATGAGCTGGGGTGTCTTTAAGTGGCACCAGCTGCTAGCGCATGGGTTGTAGAAGGCCAGTGAGGTACAGGGCTCCTGCACTTCTGTATATCGATCTGAGGGCACACGTACCTTGACATGTATCAAAGCACACATATCTCAACACAAAAATCCCTGCAAATGCAAACCCTCAAGCCTGGACATGGCATGCTCCTCTTGTTTATGTTCTGCTGCCCAATGCCTCAAGAGCATGGACAGCACCATATCATGGCTGGCAAAGCCACACCAAGTGTTAAGATTGAATTTTATGGCTTAAATGGTATGCCCACGCGTGGAAACAAACAAAAATGCGATCTTTGCTGAGGATCAAGAAGTACCTGCACCTACTGCATGGCCTGCTGGATGCTAGAGCAACACTTGCCTGTCGCTTGCTACTTTTGTTGATGGACTTCTAGCATTGTCTGGCAGAAGACAATCTGCATGTTGATATGAATTGTCCTGTGCAGTCTCATAAATTGTCCTCAAACGGATTTCTGTTTGGAGTGCTGAGGGGGAAACACTTAATCCCTCAGCACACCCGCCTGCGTTGTTGCAACAGGGCAAAAGAGCCGTTTCTACTATGCAAATTGTTGCTAGCCTCTCATGAATGAAGGAAATGCCTTGTGTCTGAAACAAAGAATGGTTTGATACTGGTTTGACACCAATCAGCTCTATTCTCTTCCTATGCGGGAAGCAGGATGGCGGGGCTGCATTGAGGAAGGCAGCAGAAAATGGCAACCTGCCAGCTGTGAAGGACTTTATTACGAGAGGAGCTCGTCTTGATGAGCAGGACGAGGTGAGTGTGGCGGACACAAATTGTGCTTATGTCCTTCAGAGGGTGCCTTTGTTGTTGATAGGTGTACCTGAGTCCCTTTCAGGATTCCTTAACTCTGCCTGCGGAGTACTCAGCATCAATTCTTAGCAAATGTAGAAGCTGGAATAAAAGCATATGATTATGAAATCTATAACATTCTTAGCTCAGAAGCGCTTAAGCGGTCAGCTTCCAGCAGGTCCTACAGACCCATCCGCTGGGTCTCAGGCTGAGTTCTTAACACTTCGCCTGGATGGTTTTTCGAGCACCACATGCTTGTCTAGTGTTGGGAAGCTCTAGTGGGCTGTACAAAAAGAGTAACCAAAAGTGTTGCTTAGGGTCGTGTGCTTGCGGCGGTGCTTTCCTGTTAGCCAAGTTTGCAGGGCTCGCTGCGCTCACTTTGCAGCTTTTGTTAGGGCGCCTTGGAAATATGCGCATTTGTGCGGCTGGAAAGGTTTAATCTTGTGCTCCTGTTTTCCTGCGTGTTTTTGCAAGCGTGAGGATAAGCTGTGCTGAGAAAGTTTAATAGCACCCTGGATCGAATCATGCTCTACATCAGCCCCCAAGCTGACCAGTTGCGCTCGCTGGCACAGGCTGTTGAGTGCACGCCACAGCAAATGCACTGCTACTCCTACCACAGCTGGGAGGTACCTCTTCCCACGAGCTCGAGAAGTTGACATGGTCAATGACGGGTGGCAAGCTGCTATCTTCTTTTGGGGAGGAGCCTAGCCGCCAGCTCACTTTTTAATTCTTCTCAAAGGACACCAGCTTGGCAAGCCTGCATTTTCTCACAACACCCTCCTTTTACGCATGGAGCCCATGCAGGCAACATCCATAAGGAAAAGGTGCCCTTACACACACTTTCACTCAATTTTTAATGCGCATGCAGCATGCACATGCAAATGCACAATTTGCACACAAGTTCCATTCATGTGCAAGCCTCCTGTCTCACCGGAGCTCGTCCTTGAGGGCAGGGCTTGCATCTCCTGCTAAATGTGCTGCTGACCTTTTGGTTGCGTCGCCTGAAGTTGGAAGCTCATGCTGCTGCTGCTGCCTCCTGTCTGGCCGGTGCTGCTGGTGCCTGCTGCTGCCCAATGCTGCTGCTGCTGCCCAATACTGCTGCCTTGTGGGAACCAGACCCTTCTTCACTCTCAAGCGATGAGCCTTGTACGTTGTGCTTTTAAGATGCGTCCTGCAAGCACCAGGGGGTCCTGCAAGCACCAGGGGGTTTGGATGGGCAGAGCAGTTGTTTGCGTAGCTTGCACTGAAGCTTGCAGGGGATGCGGACTGCATCTGACTCTTTAAGCACCGCACTCATGCGTTGCCACCACCAAGACTGTCCTTTGGCTTTCTATTATTTCACAATTTTGAAGATGGCATCTGCCGTCACTTCATCCTGACCAGCATATCTTTGTGAGCCAAGGCATTTGTCCCCCACATCTACCAATGGTGGCATTCCCCTCAGCCAGGGTGAGCCTCGGCGAGTGGGCTTCCCAACCTTAATGAATCATGTCCTGGTTGTGTGCGCATCTAGCTGCCAAGGAACTTACAGCAAGGACTGCTGCCTTATCATGCATGTACAGGACGGGAGGACACCCCTTTACTCAGCCTCATGGAAAGGCCACCTCCCAGTGGTGCAGGTGCTCATAGCCAATGGAGCCTCCATCGACAAGGCCAAACACGTAAGTGATATTCAGGTGGCAGATGTAGCCATTGTCAACCTGTGCCTTTCAACCAAAACAAGGAATCGTGCCCCTTGAAGTGCTTAGGTGACAATCTGACCCGTTTGCTCAGCACTCTGAGCTGCATGAGTGCTGCATATTCCAGCAAAAGAAGGGGTAGTGTCACCATTTTACGTCTCCAGAAAAGTAATCCAAATAGTCATATCCTCGTTTGGTGCCGCCGCTGATTGTGCAAATACATTACTCTAGCCTAAAGTCAAGGTAAGCAAGCTTACCTTTTACGAGCAGCTCACATAATTATTTCTTACCTAGTCTTGGATCAAGAATTTCTAGTACAATGGGCAACACTGTGCTGCTTGAATGTCCCTTTTGTAGATGACTTGACAGCACATGGTTGGGTCATTAACACTCTGCGCCACTCATGTGTGTGTGTGTGTGTGTGTGTGCCTGCTTGCCTGTGAGCACTTGCACATGCCTGCAAGGAGTGCTCTGCCTTGTGGCATGACCAATTGCCGTGCTGCTGGTCATTTATGCTGCTCTTACCGGATGGGCCCCTGTGCTGCCCCCATGACAGTTGTGCCTTTTGCCCTCAGGACACGAATTATGCTGTGAAATCCTGCATTTAGCCGTGTGCTGCATCTGCACCTGGCTGCGCGCGTATGATAAGTCAGGCCAGTGAAGCATGCAACCAGGACGCTGGCAGCAGCAATGTTAACCATGCTTGACAAATATTGCCCTTGATTCTGTTAAGGAGCCAAACGTGCGCAGGCATGCCTTGCCGCGTACAAATACTCCTGCCACCCACCGCTGTGCTGCAACTGGTGCCTGCACAGAATGGTGCCACACCGCTGTACGTAGCCTGCGAGGTCGGCCAAGTGGAGGTGGTCAAGGAGCTACTGTCCCGCGGGGCAGCTGTGGACAAGGATCTGCAGGTACATTGTGGCGCAGCTGCTCTTGTGTGTTGATCACAGCGCACGCATGTTGCTCTGTTGACAAGGAGCTGGCTTGTCATTTGCTGACATCCATCACCCCTGCACACCTCAGCAGAACATCACGCATGCGCGGACACACTTGTTGGCCTGTGCCCCTGGCGCTTTGCA
>LKMJ01007251.1_pt1 | contig 10447 bp, 4 predicted proteins | sample 643391 | NCBI WGS metagenome assembly LKMJ01 (sample SAMN04112250, study PRJNA286221) | soda lake metagenome | biome: soda lake; feature: Kulunda Steppe; material: water; isolation source: sample PL-Br10 brine of Picturesque Lake | place: Russia: Kulunda steppe | collected 2010-07
GCCTCCTCGGCGACGACTTTCACGTTCCAGGTGTCGTCGGTATCTCTGATAAAGCCCCACGGCCCGCGCATGTTTGCGTTTAAAAAGTCCATCGGCACGCCTGGCAGCAGACAGTGGAACAGCATCGACGACGCGGGGTTGTTGTAGGCGGCGTCCAACGTCGCCGGCATATCGTCAGCGAGGTTGGGGTTTTCTTGGGGGGCGTCCCAGCTATCGCCGACCACGACTTGGGAGCCTCGACGGACTGTATCGTGGTTGGCAACGCCGGTCAGCCACTGGCTGCCCATGTCGGCTACCTCACGGACGCGCCACCATTTTGTCGCCCAAAAGGTCAACAGCGCGGGCGTGTTGTGGGCAAACGTGACTGGCGACCACTGGAATGAGTGAGGGTGTTGCTCGATCAGCGTCCGGTACGTCGAAGTGAGCTCCCAGTCTTCCTGCGGCCAGGGCCGGCCGTCCTCGTAGATCATCCAGGGGCGGTACTCGGTGCCGGCGACCTCCTGGACGACCTCGTCCATATTGGCCAGAAAGGCGTCGTCGTGAACCATTTCGTCGCGCTCGGCGTCGTAGTAGCGGAAGTCCTGCGCGCCGTCGACCCGGATACCGTCCGCGCCGTAGTCCATTTTGCGACGCTGGAGTTCGAGCAGGATAGCCCGCACCGTCGGCTGTTGGTAGTCGAGATGCTGGCCGTACATCCCGGGGCCTTCGAAAAACTCGTCGGCCAGCAGGGGTATCGCGCCGTCGTCGGCATGTCCCAGCGCGATATCGAAGACGATCTTGATCGGTTCGGGGAGGTTGTGGCAGGCGGCGATAAAATCAACCAACTCGTCAGGTCGACCGGTCTCCAGGACGGCGGGGTTCGGCGCGGCGAACGCCGAAATAACGATGTCGTACCCCCAGTTGATCATATCAGGTCGGCCGACTCGGACTTCAAGCGTCTCCGAGGCCTCCTCGCGGTCGAACTCGCCCGGCTCCCAGAAGTGGTGTGTGCCGTGCTGCTGGGTGATCGGCTCGACGGGCATCACCTGGATCGCGTCGTAGCCAACGAAGTTGCGCTCGGCAGGTGTCAGTTCCTCGCCGTCGCGCTGTTTGCGGCCGATCTCGCGGTAGCGTCGGGCCAGTCCAGCCAGCGAGCCGGATTCGGTGGCCGTACTCGGATGGATCTCGAGCATACTTACCGCCGGCTCAACCCGTGGCAGGCCGTCGTGCTCGCTGGTAGAGACGCGCTCGTCGTCGGAGCCAAGCGCCTCGAAATACTCCCGATCGGCCCGGTCGGCGTCCAGCCGCTCGATGTCGTAACATTCGGCGGGCGCGAAGACGCCGAACGGCACTGAATCCGCCAGCGGATCGGGAACGATCCCCCAGCCGTCGCGGTCGAGGCTGTCGTCGCGGCCCGGCACTTTGCGGCCCCTCTTCTGATAGACGAGTTGGTACAGCGAGCCCAACTGCTCGCGTGTCCCGATCTGCATGCCCTCGATAACGCCCCAATGGTACTCACCCTCGCGGCGCAACGGAACCCGATGGCGGTCGAACTCGACAGTCGACTCGGGGGCGGAGGGATCGACCGACTCGGTCGGTGTGAACATTTCGAGAGACACGTCCTCGGCTGGAATACCGGCCTCGACAAGCGCTGGCGTCCAGAAGCCGACCTCGACACAGCCATCATCACGCGGCTGTGCGCCGAGGTGGGGGGCGATTCGTTGGGCGGCCTCGAACGGTGCGAACTCGTCCAGCGTCTCGGCCAGCCAGTCGAGTCGGTCGGCGGTCTGTTGTGGTCTGAGTTGTGGAGTGGTCATGCTGTGGGTGCCTCCGATATGTTAGGTACTACTCCTGTTGATAATATTTGTAGGCCATTATGTAGTTACTGGTTATTCGTGATAGAATGAACACAAAAGCAGCCCCCACCACCGTTACACAAACGACGAGCCTGCGGCTCGCTGCGGAGTGAAAAATACAGAATAGTATTAGCGAGGTTACTCGTCGACTTCGAAGACGGCGACGCTCTCGACGGTCAGTCCCTCCTCGGCTGCACGCGACTCACCGGAAACGAGGTCTGTTGCGTCGACCGTTTTGTCGATGCCAACTGTCTGGGTCTCCGAGCCGAAGTTGAGGATGACGACGTAGTCGCCGGCCTCGCTTTCCCGGCCGAAGGCGACGACCTCGTCGCTGTCGGCCTCGTAGTCGACGCGCTGGAGATCGCCGTTGTATCCGAGCGACGGATGCTCGTCGTGCAGATCTATCAAGGCATCGTAATGCTCGCGGATCTCCTCGCGGGCGTGGTCCCAGGCGAGATGATCGCGCCGACCGCGCTGGCCAATCTCCTGGCCACCGTACAGCATCGGAATGCCTGGCAGCGTGAACAGCGCGCCTGCGGCGGCTTTCGTCGCGTCATCGCCACAGTCGACGATGTAGCGCGTCTCGTCGTGGTTTTCGAGATACAGCATAAACGCGGCGTGGTCCGGGAACGCCGAGCGTTTCCGCCCCTCGACGGCGTCGAGGATCGCGTCGGCGTCCTGGTTGCCGGTTCCGACCTGCCGAAGCGTGAAGTAGAGCGTCGTATCGAAGTGGATGTCGAACATCCCTTCGTGGAAGTCCGCGATGTACGGAATCGTCTCGTCAAGCAGGAGGAACTCCGGATCTTTGGCTTTGAGACGCTCGCGCATCTCTTTCCAGAAGGATTCGGGGACGGCCCACGCCATATCACATCGGAAGCCGTCGGCGATTTCAGCCCACTCTTCGACAGCCTCAAGCAGGTGTTTGCGGACTTCGAGGTTCGTAAAGTCGAAGTTGGCGATATACTCCCAGCCGAAGTAGGTGCCTGGCTCGCCGTTGTCCTGCCATTCGTACCAGTCGTAGTATTCGGAGTCGGGATTCTGGTAGGCGTCCTGGAAGTACGGATGATCGCGCGCGGAGTGGTTCATCACGAGATCGAACAGCACGGACATCCCACGCTCGTGGGCGGCATCGACGAACGCCTCGTAATCCTCGCGGTCGCCGAGGTCCTCGGCGATCGAAAAGAAGTCCGTGATGTTGTAGCCGTGGGGCGCGCCGTCGTGCTGGAGGACGGGGGTTAGCCACAGACAGTCGACGCCCAGCTCCTCGATATGATCGAGCCGCTTTTCGAGTGCTTCGAAGGTGGTTTCGGCCTCCTCGTCATCGGCCGCGTAGCCGCGGACGTAGATCTCGTACAGTTTGACCTCAGTGCCCCACTCCGGAGGATCATTGAGGCGACGGACCGCAAAATCGCCGGTTGCAGCCACCCCGCCGTCGGTTACGAGTTCGCCACTGAGTCGGTCGACGCTCACGGCGTCGGCCACACTGTAGCTGTCGCCGATAGCGACCGCGTGAACGCGGGCTTCGCCCTCGATACGATCGAGCGGAATCCGGAGTTCGCGGTCGTCGATCGTCACGTCGCCTTCGGGGATACCGTCCCGATCGTCGAGGAGGAACTCCACGTCGAGCTCGTCGGCATCGCGCGTCGAGTCGGGATGTGGTTGTACCGTTGCCGTAATGACTGCCTCGTCGCCGACGATCTCGCCGTCGAGCCGGATGCGCGGTCGGCCCTGGCCCTCGCCGCTGGAGTCGCCAAGCGCGGCCGATCCCGAGCCGGAGCCGCTGACGCCGCCGCTTTCGAACGGTCGTGCGGAACCGCTCTGACCGCTGTAGCCGCTATAGCCGCTGTAGCCGGAGCGACCAACGCGACCGGAGCCTTCGCCGGTAGGGCGGCGGTCGCTCGGGAAGACGCGAATCGAGAGATCGAACCGGTCTTCGGGCGTTCGGAGTGTCGCCGTGTAGCGACCCGGCACGTCGGGGATGAACTGTTCGACGGCCTCGTTTCCGACGGCGGCCTCGCTGGCAAGCGGTGCTTCGCTGATCGTCCATTCGTAGTCGGCGTCGGGGTCTGGGTCCCGAGGGGCGAGCTGAATGCTGTCGCCAACCGCGATGAACTGCGGTGGTCCTGGATGGTCCATATCCATACCAACACACTCCGTTACTTTGGTCTTATGTATTTGGAAAGTACTGCATAACTGAATATAAGTCGTTCATCCACATTGTTCATGGTTATCTGTCGTTGATTTCGTGAAAAATTAACCGAAACGAACTCAAGTCGTTCCGGATTTTCATTCATAATATTTGATGTAGGTTCGAGGTCGCGAGCCGCCAATACTTTGTTGTAGACCACCAATCGGGACGTACATGCGACTCCGAACCGCGTTGAACGAGTACAAGCGTAACGGTGGCCGACGCTTCTCAGAGGAGGCTCGGACCACCGAGGGCGCGTTTTCGGCCCACGGGGACCGACTCGTCTACGTCGACCCCGAAGGCAGTCTCCGGGATTACTCGTCAGCGCTTTCTGGACTTTACGGTATCGATAGATCACGACTCGGCATCGAAACCTCGAACGGCACCCAGTGGTTCGACGAGTTTTCGACCGTCAGACAGCACTACTACCGAGAAACCAACGTCGTCGAAACCGAGTACGACGCACACGGCTTTACGGTCCACCAGTACGACCTCACGCTGGGTCGGGCCCACTTGACCCACGTCGAACTCAGGGGGGCGATTCCCGCGGACGCCGAGCTGACGGCGTTTCTTACCTTTGCCCCCGAGGGCCGAGAGACACAGGTCGGCCGACTTATTCACGAAAATGTCGGTCCCGACGACACCAAAACTGTCGAAGTGTTCCACCGGGCCGAACACGACTACGTCACCGCATCCAACGGGATCACGGACGTCCGCGGCCAGATCCCCGAACGGTTCGAGGAGATCCTGGACGACGAAGCCTACGACTTCCCGCGCGATGCCGTTATCAACCGCTTCGAGGACACTCATCTCAGCGGCGATGTCGTCGTCAACGCGCCGCTCGAACAGACCGGGCGGGCGGCGAAAACGACGCTTGTCACCCAGATTTCGGACCACGACACGCTCGACCGCGAGGCCGCACTGGCCGATATTCGACGCTGTGCCGAGGCCCACCGGTCGGCCGACGATATCCGCGAGGCCGGCCGCGAGCGCGCGGAGGTTTCGGTTCCCGAATCGGCCCCCAACGGCAATGTCGTCCGGTCTGATCTGCGAGCGCTCTCGCTGCTCACCGCGCCAACCGGCGCGCATATCGCCGCCCCCGAGTTCGATCCCTTTTATAGCCATTCGGGTGGCTACGGCTACACCTGGTTCCGGGATGAGGCCGAAACCGGTCGCAACCTCCTGGACGCCGACCGGCTGCTCGAGTTAGATCTCCAGCAGAACATCGAGACGACAGCCGAGTTCTTCTGTCAAACCCAACAGGCGGACGGTTCGTGGTCACACCGGGCGTGGGCCGTCGACGGCTCGCTCGCACCGGGATGGGCCCACAGCCGGCTCGAAGGCGCGGGCAACGACGAGTATCAGGCCGACCAGACCGCCAGCGCGGTCGCCTTTCTGGCAACGCTGTTGTCGGAACGCGGCGAGACGCTCGACGAGGAGTTGGCGGCGTCGATCCGTGAGACGATTCACGACGCCCTCGCAGTGCTCGACGAAACACTCGACGACGACGGGTTGCCAGGCCGCTCGCAGAACCTCTGGGAGAACATGGAGGGCCGCTTTACCCATACCGCTGCCAGCTATCTGTTGGCCTACGCAACGGTCGCTGACGCGCCAATAGACAACAACACAGCTACACACGCCCACGAGCAGGCCGAAACAATCGTCGACAGTCTCGATCTGCTGTGGAGCGAGCAACGCGAATGCTACGGGCTGCGGCTCAACAAAAGCGGCAAGATCGACACCCGGATCGATTCGGCCACGTTCGCCGTTGTCGAGGCACTTGCGGCGTACGACCGCATTGCGGAGCTTGACGAGTCGACCGTCGATCGTCTGACCGACCACATCCGAAACGTCTTCGATCTGCTCTATCGGGATCCCGACGACACCGACGTTGCTGGGCTCGCCCGCTTCGAGGGAGACACCTGGCGGTCGGGCGGCCAGTCCGGCGAGAAGGTCTGGAGCGTCTCAACTGCCTGGGGTGCCAACGCTGCTGCTGATCTGGGTGTGCTCCTGGAGGCCTACAATCGCGACGAGGAGGCCGAGGAGTATTTCGAGATCGCCGAAACCCTGTATTCGCTCCTGTTACCTGACGGTCCGCTAACGAGCCGGGCGGGCTATCTCTCCGAGCAGGTCTTTGACGACGGCGAACTTGACGGTGCCTCACCGCTTGGCTGGTCACACGCCCTGCGGCTGCGGGCGACCGCCGCCCTCCGCGAACAGAACGCGTTGCCCGTCTCGACGCCCGCGCCATCGGGGCCGATGAGCCGACCGCGCTGGACAACGGGCGAAAAGTACGGTGTCGCCACGGTGGCCGACCACGGCCTTGAGGAACCCTCGAAAGTCTGGTATACGCTCACCGAAGGCGCGCTCACTGAGGTCCGGTTCCCGCGTGTCGATCTGATGAACCTCCGGACGGTCGACTTTATCATCAGCGATACGGGCGAAAAATCGACGTACACAGCCCGAACACACAACGAAACTCGGATTGACGACGACACCGACACTATCGAACGCCGTGTCGAACCAACTGATGACGACGCGCTGTTATTCCGACACGTCATCACCGAACGGGGCGACGGTCGGGGCCACGAGTGGCAGCTTACCGTCGAGTACGCCATCGATCCGAACCACGACGCCCTGGTTGCCGAGGTCGACTTCGACGCACGCGACAAAAACGAGTACGAACTGTATGCGGTCGCCGACGTCGCGCTGACCAACACCGGCACCCGCGACCGAGGCTACCGGCTTGGCGAGAGCGGCAACTACCATCTAGCTGCCCGCGACGCCGAGGCCTACGACAGCGGTTCGGAGCCAATCTTGACGAACGAAGACGGCGACGTCTACAGCGTGGCAGCGGCGATGACGACAGCAAGCCGCTTCGACTGGGCCACCGTCGGCTCGGCCGGCTCCGATCACCTCACGAAGCTGTTTTCGGAGGGGAAACAGCCAGTTCCGAACGATCGGCTCGACGACGAAAGTATCGTGCTCGTCGGCCGGATCGGTGAGGGCGACGTAACCGAAACAGTGGCGGTTGGCTTCGGTGAGAACGCCGATACGGCTGCCGCGCTCGGTGAGGCCGAGGGCGCGCTCGCCCGCGGCTACGAGGACGTCCGCGCCGAGTTCGCCGAGACGTGGGGCGACTTTTTGGCCGACAAACCGTTCCCCGAGTCGGTTGCTGGGGACGACGACCTCCTGGCGCAGTACAAAAGCTGTCTGATGGCGCTCCGGGCGGTCGAGGACAAAACGTACATGGGCGCGGGAATCGCCAGCCCCTCGGTGCCGTGGGGCGAGGCCGTCACTGCTGACGAACCGAAGGGGTACGGCTACAACTTCGTTTGGTCGCGGGACCTGTATCAGGTCTTTACCGTGTTTGAGGCCATCGGCGACCTTAAGACGGCGACCGACGCGCTCCAGTACATCTACGAGTACCAGCAGGACGACGAGGGCTTTATCCCACAGAACACCTACGTCAACGGCCGGACGCGCTGGGGTGGCGAGCAGATCGACAACATCTCGTTTCCACAGGTGATGGCCTACCAGCTCGCTGAGGATGGCGTTGCGTTCGACGAGGTCGAGTACGACTACATCAACGTCAAACGCTCGGCGGACTACGTCTCGCGTAACGGCCCGGCGACCGCCCAGGAACGATGGGAAGAAGAAGCCGGCTACTCACCGTCGTCGATTGCGGCCGAGATCGCTGGGCTGGTCTGTGCGGCAGATCTCGCGATCGAGGAGGGCGAGGAGGGCGACGCCCTGCCGTGGCTTGCACTCGCCGACGAGTGGACCGAGCGCGTCGAGGAGTGGACCGCCACCGAGACGGGGACGGATCTCCACACCAACACACCGTACTACGTGCGCGTGACGCGCGACGGCAACCCGGAGGCGGGCCACCTACGGACGCTCGCCAACGCGGGGCCGACGCTCGACGAACGTGAGATCATTGATGGTGGGTTCCTGGAGCTCACCCGGCTGGGAATCAAACCTCACGACGACGAGGTCATCAAAAACACGCTTGTCGAGGCCGACGAAACGATTCGAATCGATACGCCCCAGGGGCCTGCCTTTTATCGGTACAACGGCGATGGCTACGGCGAGCGCAGCGAGGAGGCGGAGGGCGCGCCGTGGTCAGTCCAGACCAAAGGCAAAGGTCGGCTGTGGCCAATTTTCACCGGCGAGCGCGGCGAGTACGAACTGATCGCCGGCACCGACGAGGGGCCGCTCGAACCGCAGTCGATGTTGGAGACGATGGCCGGCTTCGCTAACAGCGGTCGGATGATCGCCGAGCAGGTGTGGGACCGCCACATCGAAAACGACTACAACTGGGATATCGGCGAGGGCACCGGCTCGGCGACGCCGTTGGCCTGGAGCATGGCTCAGTTCATTCGCCTGGCCCACGGCATCGATGAGGGCCACCCGGTCGAAATGCCGACCGCAGTCGAAGATCGGTATCTCAAGGCCGAGCGCGGCCCAGCACCAACGCTCAGAGTCGAAAGCAAGATCGCCGACAACAAACTCAAAATCACCGGCGAAACCGACGGCGAGCTCATCGCGGTCAAGGTGGTCGACGACACCGTAATCGAGTCGGTCGAGGACGGGGAGTTCGAGCTCTCGTTGTCTCTCGGCCACGGCGAGATTTCCGTAACGGTGGCCGCCGCAAGCGATACTGATCTGCGAACCGCCGGCACGGCTGTCGAGCGGTTTACGATCTAACTCGGCCGTCGGGCTGTTTTTCCTGCTCCCGTCCATACACCCGGTATGGCAACCTACAGACGCCGAACCAGAGTTCGGGCACCGCTCGATGAGGTCTGGGCGTTCCACTCGACGATCGACGGCCTCGAAGCACTCACGCCCGGCTGGATGGGGCTGTCAGTCGAGTCGGTTCGCTCTCCCGAGGGTCACGGCGACACCGAAGAGTTGGTCGAAGGCACTGAGATTGCGATGGCCTCGAAACCGCTGGGCGTTGCTCCCGAGACGCGGTGGATATCCAGGATCACCAACCGTCGGGAGGCCAAGGGCTACTGCATGTTTCGGGACGACATGCTCGGTGGGCCCTTTGGACTCTGGGTACACACTCACGAGATGTACGGTGACAGCGGCGAGACCGTCCTGATCGATACCGTCGAGTACGAACTGCCATCGCCCGCCGACCGGCTCAACCCCATTGCTGTCGTCGGCTTCGAACCGATGTTTCGATACCGTCACCGGAAAACAAAGGAGTTGCTCGAAGAGTCCCAGCTAGCCACGACTCAGTGAGGTGACCGGCAACTATCAGTGCGACACTCGCCAGTCCTCAGCGAAACGCTGACTCTAGGGACGGGACGACCTGCTTTTTCCGCGACATCACACCAGGGAGGAACGCCTCGCCGTCGGTGAGTTCGGCATCGAGGGCCGGACCAACCAGTTCGGCCTCCTCGCCGACGACGAACGCTGTTGAGGCCTCCTCGAGCAGATCAGTCACTAACAGTACCAGCAGATCATAGCCGCGTTCGTCGACGATGTCGGCCATCGCCGTCTGAATCGCCTCGCGCTGGTCGAGAACTGGCTGGGGCTCGACGGTTTCGATCTGGCCGATGCCAACCGACGAGTCGCCGAACTCGAACTCTTTGAAATCGCCCAACACCATCTCGCGCGGACTTTTCTCGCCGAGTTTGCTTTTTTGGGCGAGCAGCTCTTTGCCGTAGGCTTCGATGTCGACCGCCGCGATCTCGGCCAGTCGCTCGGCGACCACCCGGTCACGCTCGGTTGTCGTTGGCGAGCGCAGAACCACCGTATCGCTCACCAGTCCGCTGAGCAGGAGGCCCGCGGTCTGGCTGTCGAGTTCGGCCTCTCGCGCTGCGAACAGATCTGCGATGATCGTCGCCGTCGAGCCGACGGGTTCGATTCGACAGAAGATGGGCTCGCTCGTCGTTACGTCGCCGAGTCGGTGGTGATCGACGATTTCGGTAATCGTCGCCTCGCGCGCGCCCTCGACGGTCTGGCTGTGTTCGTTGTGATCGACGAGAATCAGCTGCTCGTCGCTTGCGTCCTCCAACAGCAGGGGAGCCTCGATATCCCAGCGGTCGAGAACCAACTCGGTTTCGGGGTTGAGTTCGCCGGCGCGCGCCGCGGTGATTGCGTCGTTGTCAGTGGCTTTCAGCCGCGCGTAGGCGAGTGCTGAAATAATCGCGTCCGTATCCGGTCCTTGGTGGCCGATGACGTAGGTTGTAGACATAGCTTAGACAGATAGGCCCACCACTAAATGTGTTTCATCATCTGCCAGAGGGTTCCAGGATCGAGGCGAGTGGCTGATCGACGATTGACCTGTAAGCAGCAGCCCCAAACAGCGGTCTGGTGGGACGTTGTGTTTCTGGGTCGTCCAGGAGACAGAGTCGTCTATGCCCGTGTCCGTCAGCCGGCCAAACCAAAGACGGGCTAAGCGTTCACC
>LKMJ01007252.1_pt1 | contig 10445 bp, 11 predicted proteins | sample 643391 | NCBI WGS metagenome assembly LKMJ01 (sample SAMN04112250, study PRJNA286221) | soda lake metagenome | biome: soda lake; feature: Kulunda Steppe; material: water; isolation source: sample PL-Br10 brine of Picturesque Lake | place: Russia: Kulunda steppe | collected 2010-07
ACCGTCATATCGGCAACAAAGCTCGATGGCGACCCGACGCTGTTCGTATGAATACATGAACTACCCCCAAAGTAGTCCAAGATTTCCGCCGCACCCCCAAAGAGGTCTTCCGGGTCCGGTGTTTACAACATCACCTGCGATGTGGAAATGCTCGATATTCACAACATCAATGCCGCCTACGAGCGCGTTAAGCAGGGTGATGTGAAATATCGGTTTGTCATCGATATGGCCACGCTGAAGGGCAATGGCTAAGGGATTTGGCAGTGAGGATGCGGCGCAGGACGAAATCGAAAGCGCCGTGAACGACGCCGTGCGGCGGGCGCAGAGCGCCCTGCCGCAGGGCGTCAGTCTCACTCACTGCGAAGCCTGTGACGCCCCGATCCCTGAAGGCCGGCAACAGGCCATGCCAGGCGTACGGCTATGCGTTGCCTGCCAGGAGGCTGAAGACCAGGCTCAGGCCCACACCAGCGGTTACAACCGCCGCGGCAGCAAGGACAGTCAGCTGCGCTAGGTCGGGTCATCCTCAGGCGGGCCAGCCGCTCGGGTCACGACACTGCTCAGCAGCTCATGCGACTGAATGATCGCTTCAGCGATATCACTGACGCTTTGCCGCTTCTCCATCGCCTGCTGACGCATGGCCTGATAGGCCGCTTGCTCTTCAATCCCATGCAGGCGCATCAGGATGAGTTTGGCATCCGTCATTTTCTGGCTGTTTTCAACTTTTGAGCGCAGTTTGCCAATCATCCGGTCTTTTTGGCGACATTCCTGCCATATCCGGCGCCCTGTCACCATGGCGGTGAGTACGCCTGAGGGTCGAATCGGCTTGGTCAGCACACTATCCACCTTGAGCTCGATCAGGTGATTGAGCACTGATGGGCTCTCGTAGCCTGCCAATCCGATCAGCGTCGGCGCTACTGACTGGCGCTCCAGAAACTGCACGATCAGTTCCGAGGGCTTTTCTTGAACAAGGATAAAAGCGATATCAACAGACTCAGCGTCCACGCGCGGCGGCGGCCATACCGCCTGGGCCCGGCAACCGATACGATTCAGCTGCAACAGCAGCTCCTCTGCATCGCCGTCGCGCGGGTGCAGTACGAGGGCGCTCAGGCCACGCAGGCGCTCAATAATGGCGTCATCTTCACTCATCGAACCCAGGCTGGCGTATGCGCCCAGTCGTTGAGAGCGGGTACCGCAAGGTAAGGATCAGGCTTGATCGGGCGAGAGGCCTCCCGCTGGATGACGAAGTCGCCACTTTCATCAACTCTGGCAATGCGCGACAAGAGATAAGCATGGTTGTTTTCCGGATCGATTTTGATGCGCCCCTGAGGGGCCTCAAACTCTGCCCCACAGAGGACAGCGCGCAACGAATCCGTGTTACCCGCTCCCGCGAGCCTTAGCGCGTTGGCATACAAGTGGACCTGAAAGTAGGCCGCCTCGCAACAACTGGTGATTGTCTCCACCTCGCCGAACTTCGCCCGGTAGCGCTCGATAAAATCGTGATTACGCTCTCCCGCCACGCTGCGGAAGTACGGCGCGGCAGTAATATGACCTTCAGCCACCTGCGCGCCCATGGCAGCGACCTCGGCCTCGTTGGTCGTGAGACTGGCAATCGGGCGCTTCGAGGCATCGGTGTTCGCCCCATAATAAGCACGATAGAAGTTCACCGTACCCGTACCCACCACGGTCGAGAAGATGACGTCCGGCTCCAAAGCAGCAATCTTATCGATTACTTCGCTGAAATCCTCAGGTCCTGCTTCCAGGTCGACATAATGCTCGGCGACGACCTCGCCACCGCCCTGGCGAACGATATTGCGCATCACCCGGTTGGATTCGCGGGGGTAAATATAATCCGAGCCCACAAAAAAGAATCGCGAACCAAAGTGATCCATTAAATAGGTCGCCAGAGGCAAGCTGTTCTGATTTGGCGCAGCGCCACCATAGATTACGTTCGGAGAGTACTCGAATCCCTCGTAGAGCGTGGGGTAAAACAGCAGCCCGTTATATCGCTCAACAACGGGCAACACCTCCTTGCGCGAGGAGGACATGTAGCAACCAAAGATCACATTGGTTTGCCCGTCTCCAATGAGCCTTTCCGCCATCTGACGATAACGCACCGGATCAGACCCAGGATCGAGGATGATCGGCTCGATGGGGCGCCCCATGGCACCGCCAGCCTCATTGACCTCATCGATGGCCAACAAAGCGCCATTCAGCTGCGACTGCTCGATGATGGCCGTAACACCTGTTTGCGAGAAAAGTATTCCAACCGGCCAGGCTGAGTCATCCCCTGTCGCGATGGTCACACTTATGACTCCTTCATCCTTTTGAATTGAACGTCCGTTTTGTTGATGTGCACCTCATAGGCCGCGGGTGGCTCTGAGTCGGGCCCCGGCTCATGGCCCCCGCTGAGCAAATAATCAGCGAACGGGACCTCCACATGACTGCGAATAACGCGTCGCAATGCACGGGCGCCATACTGGCGATCGTATCCGCGCTTGGCCAATTCGGAACGTGCCTGCTTATCCAGCCGTAGCGCGCAGTGATGCTTTTGAAGCCGGCGATTCAGCCGTTCAACCTCCATGCTCACGAGCTCTTCAACCATTTCTCGCTCAATCCAGTTGTAAACCGTAACGTTGTCAATGCGGTTCACAAATTCCGGAGAGAAATGTTCGTTCAATCGGTCCTGCAGCACCTTGTCCAGGTCATCCCCGGTCAGTCGCTCACGCAGGGCCCGCCACCAGCCGAGGCCGCCCTTGAACCGCTCCTGATGCCGGTAGAGATCCCGCGCGCCCAGATTACTGGTCATGAACACGATGGTGTTTCGGAAATTGTAGACACGCTCACCTGAGGCGACGGTCATTTGCCCGTTGTCGAACACGTTCAACAAGGCCTGCGTCACCTCGGGACTGGCCTTCTCAACCTCATCAAACAGCATGATCCCAGGCCGGCCTCGACTGCCCTCAAGCAGCTCCTGGTCAAAGATCGTGCTGCCCTCCTTCGCACCAACATAACCGGGCGGCGCGCCGGTGAGCGCTGCAGAGTAATGTTCTTGCGAGAGCGTATTCATGTCGATCCGGCAGAATGCATCGGCATCGCCATAAAGACCGCGGGCCAGCGCTCTAATGGTTTCCGTCTTACCAACGCCGGTTGGCCCCATAAAAAGCGCAGTGAACGGTGGTCGGCGCGGATCCGCAATATCCGCACGAACAACCTTCAGCATTCGCTCAATGGATTCGAGTGCTTTTGGCTGCCCCCGGACCTCATGCCGAACGACGCCCATAACCGACGCCACATCGAAGGAGTATCGCGACTGGAGGCTGACTCCAGATGCCTCAGCCGCAGATGAGAGCCCGGTTGCGCTATCCGCGGCCAGGGCCTCTCGGTCTGCACGGCGACGCTCCGCGTCGTTCAGCTTGTCAGTCAAATACGGCATTGAAAGGGCTCCAACGAAGCGCAGCCTCCACCTGGCACACGCCAGGTGGAGGTTGCGGTCGCACGGTTACTTACCGGCGGTTTTCTCTTTCGCCGCATAGGGCAGATTGCCGACGGGACACTCAGCCGTACCCACCGTATCGCGGGTCATCGCCTCAACATCCTCACGCGCCTTCTCAGCGTCGTTAACCCAGGTCTTGTAGAACTCGAACGGGCATTCAGCCACGCCCTTATCCCCATCACCAGAGGCATGCACACCGGTGTATCCCCGATGGAGGATCTTGAACAGGTGGTTCTGCGACTGATCGTTGGCTCGAGCATCACGAATCTGGGAGACCGACAGCTGGCCATACTGGATGCCCATGTCTTCCTCACCGCACTCGCCAAGCGTCCGGCCATCGAAACCAACAATCGCAGAATGGCCAAAGTAGCTGTAGACCCCGTCAAAGCCAGTTGCATTAGCAACCGCAACGTAGGAGTTGTTCGCCCAGGCCATGCACTTGGCCATGTTCACCTGCTGCTCCTTGGCCGGGTACATGTAGCCCTGGCACCGGACAATCAGCTCGGCTCCCTTCATGGCGCAATCCCGCCAGATTTCCGGGTAGTTGCCGTCATCACAGATGATGAGGCTGACCTTGAGGCCCTTCGGCCCCTCGCTGACATACGTTTTGCCACCGGGATACCAACCCTCGATCGGGCACCACGGGATCACCTTCCGATACCGCTGCACGATCTCACCCTTGTTATTCATCAGAATGAGGGTGTTGTACGGATTTTTCTTCGGATGCTCTTCGTGGCGCTCACCGGTCAGGGAGAAAACACCCCAGGTGTTGGCCTGACGACAAGCCTTCGCGAAAATCTCGGTCTCATCGCCCGGAATCGTCGAGGCGGTCTCCATCATCTCGTTGGGGTCGTACATGATCCCGTGGGTGCTGTATTCCGGAAAGATCACCAGATCCATGCCGGGAAGCCCTTTTTTCATGCCGACCACCATGTCGGCAATGTTCTGGGCGTTGTCCAGCACCTCCGCACGGGTGTGGAGCCGCGGCATTTTGTAGTTAACGACGGCCACACCGACCGTATCGTTACTGCTTGAGATATCACCATGACGCATCGCGTACTCTCCTTTCTCGTCAAAAAAAGCTACCGAACACCCCCTTCGGGCATACGGAAGCGGCTAGATGGATAGATATTTCTCGACGACCTCACCGGTGAGTTCGTCGCCCGTTCCACGCAGCGTCACTTGCCCTTTCTCGAGCAAAAGGAAGTGATCCGCTGCCTCTCGAACAAACCGCGTATTCTGCTCAACGAGCACGATGGTCATGCCCATATCGCGATTGAGGCGGATGAGAACACTCTCGATCTGTTTCACGATGTTGGGCTGGATACCCTCGGTGGGCTCATCTAGCAAAATAACCTTCGGTTTCATCGCCAGCGCCCGACCAATCGCCAGCTGCTGCTGTTGGCCGCCAGACAGGTCACCCGCCCGTCGATCGATGAACTCGTCAAGGATCGGGAACATTTCGTAGATATGCTGGGGCACGTCTCGGCTGCCATCGGGGCGTGGGAAAGTGCCCATGAGCAGATTCTCGCGAACCGTGAAGCGCGGGATGACCTCACGCCCCTGCGGAATGTAGGCAATACCCGCCGCCGCGCGCTCAGGCGTTGGGCGACTGAGCAGATCATCCCCATTCAGCGTGAGCGCGCCCGTGGAGCGATCAGTCAGCCCCATCAGGGTTCGTAACAGCGTGGTCTTGCCCACACCGTTGCGGCCCACGATGCCGAGGAATCCGCCATCGGGCACGGAGAAATCGATGCCCTGAATAATCGCGCTCTTGCCGTAGTACGAATAAAGGTTGCTCACTTCAAGCATCGGTCTCATCCCCCGTATCCGCCAGGTAGGCCTCTCGCACCGCCGGGTCCGACTCGATCTCGGCGATCGTCCCCTGTGCGAGCAAGGCGCCCATATCCATCACCGTGACGGTCTCGGCAATATCGCGGACAAAACTCATGTCATGCTCAACAACGACCATCGTGTGTTCGCCGCGCAACTCGCCAAACAATTTCGCCGTTTGCTCGGTCTCCTGAATGGTCATCCCGGCGGTCGGCTCATCCATCAGCAAAACCTTGCAGTCCTGGATAAGCAGCATTGCAATCTCCAACCACTGGGTTTCGCCGTGAGAGAGATTGCCCGCCCGCGTCATCACGTGATCGCTCAAACCAACGAGGTCGAGGACCTCCCGGATCCGGCCGGTCATGGGCGTGCGGAACACGCGGAGTGACTGGAGAAACCCGGGATGATCGGAGCGCGCGACTTCCAGGTTCTCCAATACCGTGAGGTCCTTGAAAACGCTCGGTGTCTGAAACTTGCGGCCAACGCCCTTGCGGGCTCTCTCGAATTCCTCAAATGCCGTGATGTCCTCGCCATCAATCAGCACCTGGCCCGAGGTTGGTCGCGTTTTCCCGCAGATCAAATCCAGCGTCGTGGATTTCCCTGCGCCATTTGGGCCGAGTAGGCAGCGCAATTCGCCGTCCCGCACCTCAAGATCCAGCGCGTTGACGGCGACCAGGCCACCAAAACGTACTGTCAGCGCGTCAAGTTTTAAGGAAGCCAAAACGTTACCCTCCCTGCTGCTGTGAGCGGCTAGCCGGCGCGCTGAACCGGTGATAAACGCGATGTCGAAGCTGATCGACCAGCCCGAAAATCCCTCGGGGCAGGAAGAGCACAACCGCGATGAAGATGACGCCCAGGATGAGCGTCCACTGATCAAGGAAGAGGTCGGAGAGTTGCCCCTCCGCCATGTTGACTGCGATCCCGCCAAGGGCTGCAGCCACGATGGACTCACGACCGCCGACCGCCGCCCAGATCACCATGGCAAGACTCAGGGAGAGCCCCATGTAAGTGGGCGAGGCGAACTCGAGCACCAGGCAATAGATCATGCCCGCAATGCCAGCGATGCCAGCGGAGACCGCAAAAATGATGGTCTCGTACCGTGAGACGTCATAGCCAAAAAACCGCGCCCGATCCGGGTTCTCACGAATGGCTCGAAGGACAAGACCTGCCTTGCTCTTGACGATCACAAGGGCTAGACCGAGCACGAGCAGGAGCAACCCCGCGCTGGTGTAGTAAAACCCAACGGTATACGGATCCAGCGAAGCACCGAACAGCTGCAAAGGCGCCAGCCCCGTTAGGCCGTTTTCACCGCCGGTAAAGCCCTGTTCGCTGATAATCCAGAGCTGAACGGCCAGCATCATCGCCAAGGTGATGATAGCCACGAACACGCCGGTGATCCGTCCGCGGAACATGAAGACACCCAGGAGCCCCGCAAGAGCCGCTGGCAAGAGAATGATCGCCGCCAGCGTAAAAGCCAGGGAGTGGAAAGGCACCCAGAACCACGGCAGTGCTTCCACGTTGGTCCACGACATGAAATCAGGGAGCCCGCCCGCCATCGAAGCGCTCGCCCTGAGTTTCAAGTGCATGGCCGTGAAGTAGGCCCCCATCCCGAATGTCAGGGCCTGGCCCAGATTAAGAATGCCGGCCTGGCCCCAGGACAACGCAACGGCTGCCGCCACCATGCCCAGTGCGAGGTAACGGGCGTAGGTGTTGAGTTCGTAGCCCTCGAACCCCGCCATCCCCGGCAGGACCACCAGAACAACCAGGCCAAAAAATAAATAGCCAATACAGTCAAGCTTGAACATGCGGTTCATTGCTAAAGACTCCTAACCGCGAACTTTGACGGGGAACATGCCTTCCGGACGAAAGCGAATGAATACAACGACTGCCAGCAAAATCAGGATGCGCCCGGTGGTCTCGTTGAACAGGAATGAAAGCCAGGCTGAGGCCTCACCGATCATGAGCGCAGAGGCGCCCGCGCCCACCAGACTGCCAACGCCGCCTGTGACCACGACAAGGAATGCGTCCACGACGAAGCTCGTTCCCATCGTTGGCGTCACGCTGACAAGCGGGCTGACGAGTGCGCCGGCCACGCCGGCGAGACCCGCGCCATAGGCAAAGGTCATCGCATAAACGCGGCGCGCGCTGATGCCGTAACAACGGGATATTTCGGCATTTTGCACCATGGCCCGAAGGCGCATGCCGAACTCGGTCCGATACATCACATACCAGGTCGCCGCGAGCATGCCGAGTGCAAAGAAAACCACAAACAGCCGGTACGAAGAGATATACGCACCCGCCACCTCGAAGCCGAAATCGAGAAACTCTGGACGCGCCACATACCGCGCATCGGAGCTGAACACCAAGCGGACGAGCTGCTCAACGACAATGCCAATACCCCAGGTCGCCAGAATCGTGTCGAGCGGACGGTGATAGAGTCGATGCACAACCGTGCGCTCCACCACTGCCCCGATGACCGCGACCGCAACAAAGACCAATGGAATCGCCAGGAGCAGGCTTAGACCCACCGAACTCTGGAGGACCCACGCGCCATAGGCACCAAGCATGACGAACTGGCCGTGCGCCAGATTAATCACCCCCATGGCCCCGTAAATAATGGCAAGCCCAAGGGCAATCATTAGCAGAATAGACGCCAGACTGAGCCCTATGAACAACTCATTCAGGAAGATGTCCATCGTTTCTGCTCCGCTGAGTGTTAAAAGTGACCAGGCGCCCTGCCAACGCAGAGCGCCTGGTGATTACTGCGCCGTGTGCGGGCGCGTTCAGGCCTGCTCAAGCCCCCGAGGCGTGCAAATCTGCCCCTCATAAGCCCAGTAAGGCTCGGGCTCGACTCGCTCATTCGACTGAACCACCACCTGCGCCTGCCCATCGGACTGCCACTGAGCAATCTTTGGCCAAAGGTGGGTATGCAGGTTGCCGTCGATGAGGATTTCACCCTGCGGTGCCCGCATGGTGAGGCCCACAGCTGCATCACGAATGGCGTTGGGTGTCAGCTCGACATCGCCCAATGCCTCAACGGCCGCCTTGAACTGATAGACCTGGAAGTACGCCGCCTCATTGACGAAGTGCGTCACCTGATCACCGCCGTACTTGCTGAGGTAGGACTCAACAAAGCGCTCATTCTCCGGCGACTCATGCCCCATGAAGTACGGAGCCGAGGAGAAATGACCCGCGGCGGCATCGCCACCAATGGCACGCACCTCAACCTCCGATCGGGTCAGACTGGCCACAGGCATCGTCTCCGGGTCGAGACCCGCGCTACGATACTCACGCTGGAAGGCCACGTCAGAGTCACCGACAAGCGTTGAGAAAATGACGTCGGGCTGTTCGCGCCGAATACGGCTGATGATCGAACTGAAGCTGTCGTGACCGAGTGGCACGTACTCTTCGTTCACAACCTCACCGTCAATCTCGCTCAGGATCATGCGGCAGACGTTGTTTTCTTCCCGCGGATAGACGTAGTCATTACCGAGCAGGTAGAAGCGCCCGCCAAAGTTTTCCTTGAGCCACGGCACCAGCTCCTGCTGCTGCTGGTTGGGCACTGCACCGCCGTACATGACGTTCCGGGAGCACTCCCGGCCCTCGTACAACGTTGGATACCAGTACAGGTTGTTCTGGCCTTCCACGACCGGAAGGACTGCCTGCCGGCTTGCTGACGTGTAGGAGCCGAACACCGAAACGACATTATCCCGACGCACCAATCGGTTAGCTCGGTCGGCAAACGTGGCGGGATCCGATGCCGGATCTTCGACAAATGGCTTGAGCATCCGCCCGTTCACGCCACCGCTGGCATTGATCTCGTCAATGGCCATCATGCAAGCGTCGTGCAGTGTGCTCTCGACCACGGCGACTGCACCGGTCCGCGAAAACAGAACACCCACCGGGATGTCGCCTGTCGCCGCCATTGCGGTGCTGCCCTTAACCCAGACGTGGGGAAATCCATTCAGGGCGGCCGCGCCCGCTGCAGTCCCCAAACCCATACCCTTTAAAAATTTTCGGCGATCCATGTTGGCGCCTCCTTCATGGTTTCTTGACGCCGGCGTCCGGCGCGCAAGCAAAAAAAAACGGCCCATTGACCAACACTCAGAGAACGTCTGATCAATGGGCCGCTCTGCCCTAAGTCTTGCCTGGTCGTCACTTCAACACTGAAGCGATGACCCTTTCAGTGATACACAGCTGTTCCGGGCTGTCAACAAATCTATGCCCAACAGAGTGAAATCTGAAACCACCGCGAATCGGGCCAGTTTCAGACAGCCAATCTCATCTGCCGAAGCGCCCTTGCTTGTGCACGCAGAGATTGTGCTGTCGCAACATAACTTGCATTTCCTGTGCCAGTTATTGAGGAATCCAGCAGAACCCCCCATTTTCGGGGACTTCGAGATTTTGCTTGAGTGTTTTTAAGATCGCTGATTCACCGGTACCCGATCCTGTCTGGTGCAGGGCATCAAACGATGGCACCAGAGTTGGGCAGAGCGACGTCGGAGAAAACGGAGGGAGTAAGGGCGCCCGTGAATATGGAGGCGCCCGTTAATGATTTGTTCGTCAGGCTGGATGCGGTGACTGTCCGGCGCCCCGCGCCTCGGCAATGAACTCCACCACCATATGCGGCACCGTCAGCGCCGCCAGGCCCACAAAGATCACCCGCAGCAGCACGGCATCCGCCGGCAGGCCAATCAAAAAGGGAATGGCCGCAATCGCCAGTGCGTACGTGGCCAACGTGGTCGGCGCAACCGCGCGCAGCTTCTCTCCCCAGCTCTCAAGACCCAGGTCCCGAGACGCCACCTCAAGATGTCGCGGGCTGTGCAAAAAGCACCAGTAGGCGATGAAATACGCCAGCGGATGCAGGAGCCAGGCGCCCAGCACCAGCAGCAGAGGATCGCGCCAGTCGCTGAGCTGCCGAGTGGAATGCGTCACAAGCCCGGTTAGCTGTTACGTCCCGGATGATTCTATTTCCCCGAGGAGCTATCCTTATCGGTTGGAACCGCAAACAATGCGTTGACACCTTCATCACTTTGGGGGCACAAACGGGGGCACGGCTTCATAAACGAATATTAAATATCCATATATTTCAGATTGTTATAATTCCTATTGGGTAGTC
>LKMJ01007254.1_pt1 | contig 10445 bp, 13 predicted proteins | sample 643391 | NCBI WGS metagenome assembly LKMJ01 (sample SAMN04112250, study PRJNA286221) | soda lake metagenome | biome: soda lake; feature: Kulunda Steppe; material: water; isolation source: sample PL-Br10 brine of Picturesque Lake | place: Russia: Kulunda steppe | collected 2010-07
TCTCTCTCTCTCTCTCTCTCTCTCTCTCTCTCTCTCTCTTCAGCCTGCAAATAGGCAAGGTCAGCGCGGCATGCAGCTGCTGTCGGATGCACTCTCACTGGACGGGGGACGGACTGGACTGGACTGGGCGCTGCCCCGCCTGTTACCCCCCAAGGGCTAGAGGTGTCTACTCCCTGGTGTACATGTTACAAGGTCGCTAGGTGAAGACAAGGTATCACTGTGAGTTAGTCTTTGACATGCTCAAATACAGCTATAAGTGAACTGACAACAGGATCAAAATACTTCACCAACTGATTCAACCAACCTCCGGGTCACAATGCAGCATAAATCTGGCACTGCATAAGTCTGGCGTAACAAACCAAACAGATCCTTTGCCTTGCAAAACAACGCCTTCACCTTTGGTACTACCCAAAACATACACCGTAGTGACCTGACAGATAGCTTGCATTTATGACGCGACAGGAAAATGCAACAGCTTGCTCACTCCAGAATGCTTCAACATCCTCTTCAAAGCTTATAATGAGACCAAATTTGCCGGAATCCATGAAACCATCATCCCTCCTCCAATAAGCTTTACTTTTGATCTGCTTGGCCTTCTTTTCTGCTCTGCCTTGCCCAACAACAAGACACCCACAAATACCAATGTTCAATACTCCTACAAGTGTGCCCTCCCCTCCCATTTCCACTCTGCCCCCTAGAAATGGCAGGTTTCCCAAGGGAAAATAGCCTCCCTTCTGGACCACAACCCCAATTATCTCAATTTATGGAGCAAGGCCCTTGCCACAAAATCTTTATAGCTGCTCCCAATGCTTGACTGTCTGCCATTTTATGTATGAGGATCAACGTATGCACCATGCCTTAAAGAATGCCATATACTCCGATATAGTAAAGCACAACAAAACGGCTGCTTTTTTATGTTTCTTCCATGTTGGGGAGGGCGGATGAGCACCAACCCCTACTCAAAACTCCTCAACGCCTACCCCCAATTATTTTGCACACTAGAAACTATTTTCTCATCAACCTTGACTATGCCACCCCCTCATTCTTGATCAGCAAAGCAATTAAAATCCCTTGCCACAACTGGAGTACGCAAATAGTTTGTGCTGTTTGCAACACATGTGCTGTACAGCAGCACGCTTACATCTGAATAAACACAAACCATCCTGGATTACGGACTTAGCTTGTGACACTCGGGAAGCACGAAAACAACAGTTTGACCCAGTTTACAATGCTCGCCACCCAAGAATTGAAACTCTTCAAGAAAACTTTCAAAACTAACTTTTAAAACTCCCTCTTGAGTACCGACACATACAACCTTTCAACCCCATACAAGCATTATTCTTCCCAACACATTCCAGCCCACACTCAGCCAAAAAGTGCCTGACTGGAAGAAATGGGCTGAAATGGATGGCAACTGTCAAATTTATCAAGAAAAACAATCGATACGTGCAGGGACATACCACCCTGGCTCCTCTGCCTCCAGCTTTGTCAAACCAAATGGAATGGGCATCAATTACAAATACCATTGGTAGAGCTGAATTGGGTGCCATCATAGCTGCCAACCTCCAATGCCACTTACACACTGTCTCTGACAGTCTCTCATCTCTGTACCAATTCAGGAAACACTAGCTTTGCCCCGAACTTCACCGCCACCATGTACAAGGGGATATCTTCCTCATTCAAACTGTTCGCTATGGGCCAAACCCTGTACACCTTTTCAAGGTCAAATCTCACGATGGGACTGCTGGTAATGAATGTGCAGATGCTGTAGCCAGATTTCAAACATGACAAGTTGACGCAATCCACGCAGACTAGCGATACAATGTGCTAGCATAGGTGGTAACCCATTTTATGACATGACCTAGCTTGCCTTTGAAGGGAACAATCCCCACAACGCAACAACATCAAGGCTTTCAAATCTACCTGCTCCGAATCTCCTATATCATTCAAATCTCCATGATGCTGAGAAGGTGCACATGCACTCGACATGCAAGCTTGGTCATGCAAACCCTCAAACTGGCTAGTACTCTTATCATCTGAATTTTATGTCCTACTGTTCACAGAAATATATCAAGGCTTCTTGGACAATTGCCAATTCACCTTTTTAAGACAAAAACATTCTTCTACCGCACAGGCACCCTCTTCAATCAGAAGCAGAAAAGACAGACAGTGCTCTACACATTTTTCAGGTTTTTGGCACCAGACCTGCGCCACAACATTGCTTGTAGACTTTCTATGAAAGCTATCGAAGCAGGCTCCGTTTGCTATGAGAGCAATTGAAGCAGGCTCCATTTGGTTCAAATGGATGTTGGCAGCGAAGACCGTCTTGCAGTACAAAATTTACAGATCTGAAGGATCACCTGACAGAAGCATCCATGGATGGCTATTCCCCCGACGCTTCCCTACCAAGCGAAGACTCACTGCTAGCCTTCCAGATGGCATACTAGTAGTGGAAATGCCTAATAAGAACAAACAAGCTCTTGCTGTTCACACTAGGTACAAATTAAGAAGTAGGGCAAGGTGCAAAGGGGATGGAGGGCTCTCAGCGCACCAGCAAAGCCTCTGTTGCCCAGTTTCTGGGACTCCAATTAGCTCACGCCCATCCAGCGGCACGTCCGTCTTGTGGAAGTCAAGTATTGCGAAGGTACCTGACCCAGGAGCCAACTTAAAAGCCGCCAATCAACAGCCCAGCATGCTTTGACATTACCTGCAGCTTGCCGCAGGCAAAGTTGGCCCCCCCACCATCCTTCTGGGAGTTGGTGGAACCATTTACATCCTGCACAGTCTGGAGCCTTTCAAGTCCCTTGGTCTCAAATCTCAAAAAGCAACCAAGCTCGCCGTCAAGCTTTGTGCTCATTTGATTCAGTATGCTTACAAACCGCTCTCAAGGAAATTTTTGCAACCTCACATGACCATGGTGGGGAGTGGGCCACTGCTAGCCACCCTCCTGATCCCCGTTGACTTCTTTTTCTCTTTCTTTAGCGCGGTTTCTTGACCCTAGGTCAATTTTCCTTGATTGATGTAGGGAGTGTTTCCACTGCCTACGTACAGTTTTTCTTTTCTTTTCTTTACTTGTGGGCAGGCAAACCCCCCACCATCAGATTAGGAAAACAGTCACTATTGGGGGTCAGGAGGACTCTGAGAAGAACCATGTCCTTTGTCTGTGTTACTTTTCAACCTTCTATTTATGTTTATGACTCTTGTTCCACATTGAATTGAATGATTTTTTTGGTCAAGTGCAAGTTTTTTTACTTCACACCGATCTAGGCCAAACTTCCTGAGGGGTATGTAAGGCGTGATTTTACTGCTTACGTGGCTTTTTCTTTGAGGTGTGACATTCTTAGGTCCCCACCACTCCAATCAGGATAGTACTCACTTTGTGATAATCAGGATAGTGTTCAGACTCACTTAATGGCAAAGCTGTTCAAGTGCGTGTTTCATTAAATCTAATGTGCTGTTCAGTTGCTGTTGTTGCTGTGATCATGTGTCGTCACTATCTGACTTCAACGAGATCCACATCCCAGAGTTATGGTTAAAAAATCTAGATTTTACTCTGATGGCCATTCTGCTTTCCAGTTGGCAGTATACAGATAGCATCTTATCTAGACAAAGATCGAAATTATCTGCTGAACGGTTTGGTAGGAGTCATTGGAGCAGACTCATTTCCAACTTCACCAGTTTGGATTTTGATTTGTAAAAGTGTACGGGACTGTGATGCACTAATCATGGAGACATTTTGTTCCAATAGTTTAAAATGTGTGTGCTTTCTATTTAATTTAGGAAACAACAACTGTCTCCTAATCTGAGATAGGGAACAAGCACTGTCCGTGGCAATGTGAGTGCACTCTGCCCTTAGTGCAGAAGCTATGCCAGTCAGTTCTGCTCTGTATATAGTATTACTTGTCCCAACTCCACCAGAGTCATCATAGACGGCTGCTTTTGCCGAAGGTATAAGGACTCCTGCTCCAAATCATTGTCTACTTCTATAAGTCAAGCAAGTACTGTCAGTGTAAGCACATAACCGCTAATCTGGAACCTGCAGTCTTAGATCATTGTTTGTAGCGCCGTGAGGCTTGGATCTGTAGTGATAGATCCAGGGTTCTTTGTTATGAAGTCATTCAGTTTCTTCTTAAATGACCTTAGTATTTTGATTAGTTTAGCCACAGTCTAAGCGGATGGACAAGGGTAGGGCTTCCAAATTGCTTCAGGTACGGCATAAGTCAAGGCTGCACCATCTGGGTTCCTGTTCAATAGAAAGTGTTGTGTATATTCCATAAAAATAGGCAGTGCAACCACTCCCTCCAGATGTGAGAAGGATTAGGATGGAGGTCAAAGCCTTGGCATCCCAGGTCACCATAGCTGATATCCATTGGTGCTGTAGATTTACAGTCTGAAATCCTTTTCTTCAGTCCCTCCCATTCATTCAACAATTGTACAGGTTCCCAAGTCGAATCACAGATTACTCCTTAGAGCTCTTGCTCTGAGAACGTCGTTCTCTCCTTTTAATGGGGTGAGGGTTAAATGGTTATAAGCAGGATGAGCCCAATCACCATCTGCTGTAATATTGTCTCGTTGGGCGTCATTAAAGCTGCAACACTGCAGGGTAATGGGTGTGCTCGAGATGTCATGAGGAGGAATTGCTCTTCCTTTGATCGTAACAATAGCATTCTAGGTCCAAGAGGCTCTGCCAGTGCCTTGTCTTGTGACAGGCACTACACTGATACATCATGTACCATACATGTCTGTCTTGGGTCAACCTGCTCCTCATTAGTTCGCGGATCACAGCATATTTCACAGTTGGCATACTAGGAGCCACTTATAAAAATGCGTGTTGTGCTGGTCGCATTCTCTCTTTATAGTTGGTAGTACCCATCTTTCCACTATCAGAAGCTCGTATTGGACTAAGTATTGTTATTGACTTGGTGCCTAAGTAAAATTAATTTTTCAAGTTAATCTTTCTTTTGGGGTAGACTTTACAATCCAACACACGTCATTAACTGTATTCAACGCAGCAGATGGTAATGATAGGTGGCATTTCATATTTCTGTTGGGTTTGTACACATGAGTTGCTGTGTGAAGCACTCCCTACATCAATTGCTGTCCAGCCCCGCAGGGCTTGCCTTAAGGCAAGCTTGCAAGTAATTTCTGGGGGGTTGAGACATACCTCTTGGGTTTAGGTCTGATATCCTCATTCGCCTTGTTTACTTGATGTTTCTCAGAGCCCAAAAGAGGTTCAGCAGACCACAAGCTCAAACATGAGTCTTTAGCATCAGGAGGTGGGCCTGTATTACTTCCAATAGATCGAATCCAATAGATCGAATAGAAGGGGGTGAACTATGAATGGTGCAGCTGAGATGAAAAAGAAATGTTTGCAGCATACTCAAAGAGGGGATCCACTGCACGGCAAGGTATTATCGGGTAGTGGTAAGAAATCCATGGATCATGGAATTGAAAATGCTATGGGTCAGCTGTAACGTTTTACATTTCAAATTCTTCACAGTGTGCGATAGCTTCGTTTTTCACCGCGGGCAGCTCGATCGCAGTACATCCCCCCGCTCGGCCGCACACGATTTTTCAAATGGTAACTCTGTAAGACTGCTGTGATTGGTCTGAGCACTCGAGTCGTTTATCATGTTCCCGGCTGGGCAGAATGATGTGAGCGGCAAGGTGAAGGACCCTGTGCTGACCTTGGTGAGGTGGCTAAAGAGCAGGTGAGCCACGAAACAAGTGATCAGGCTGCCTCTGATTGCCTTTGCTGTGCGCAGCACAAATATGCATCACATCAGCTCTGTACAGCACCCTCCAACAGATAACGGAGCCGCATGGTCTCATGGCATGAGGGGAATCCAACTTGCAATTCTCATATCCTCTCCCATCTCATGACCCTTTCCTTACGCCGCCCGTTCCTCCAAATTGTGAACAGAAATGCCCGGGAGAGGATTATGCTGGGGGTGCTTGGAGGAGTGTTGGTGAGCTGCTGTGCGCGTGCCCCTTGCAATGCCCGAAGATTGCTACTGCTGTACATGCTTGCTAACTCGTTCTCACATTTTAACCCCCAAGGCCTGCTCCTACGAGGCACATCATGAAAAGTCTAAGCCTAAGGGTATGCTTGAAAGAGTGTCCGTTTACCTTTCATGTTGCCTTGCCTGCTTGGCAGTTACTCTTGCTGCTATGGTGGGTGATTGAGGACCATGACCACCTGTTCGTGATGGCTGAGCTGAGTCACCTAGCTGGGATATCTGTCTTGGGCATCAAGATCCATGCCAGGAAGTCAGTAGCAGGTAATGAGCTCGCAGGGACACAGGAAAGCAGGGTTGTGGTCTACCTTGAGCATGTCAGGAAACCTGCATAGTCCATCTGGGTATTCGAAGACAAGCTCAACAGAGACTTGTGTGCCTTGCGGCCACTTGCAGGGCTGTCCCTTCAGTCTCAGCTGCTTACTGCCATCTACCTGACAGTGCGGCTTTTCTGCAGGTGGGTCTGAGGCACCATGCACCTGTGGTACGTCAACATTGAAGGCGCACACACTTTCTGCTACCTGTGTTTGGCACGCTTCAAAGCTTAGGTACAGGAATTGCATTGCAAGATCCAAGGAGCAATTACTCGGCACTCATGCACCTGTATTTGAAGTTGAGGAGCAAGTGCAACGAAGTTCACAGCGCTAGCAGACCAAAATTTAAATTCTTTATCTACATTCCCTGCAATTTATGGCAAAGTTATGGCAAAGTTCCTTCTTCATTCAAGCCTGAACACTGCACAGGCTCTCAAAATCCTGTGGCTTAGTGCTCTTTCCAAACACCCGAGTCTACAATGAGCTCTCTGCGCCTGTGGCCCCATCTGTACAAATTGCCTGCGATGCAGCTTCATGATGGAGTACGATGTCCACACAGTCCTGGACCTCCTGACCCTGCTGGCAACGGGCATTGTAGTGTACTGCATGACTTGTACGGGGGTAGCTTCAACATACCAAAAAGACCAGGACAAGGTTAAATCCTACTTTGTGGTGAGTGGTGCACTGAGCTAAGTTGGCTTAATGCCGCATGCTCTACAAAGTACTGCCATTGTCCCTGCCACAATTCCTGCATCGCTTCCTAACATCAGTACCAGCCTTGTGCTGGTGTAGGGTGCGCTTCCGTTTTGCACGAGCGCATGTGTGCTCACTCACATGCACATTTACACATGTATCCAAGCACATGCACGCTCAACCTTGCTGCGAACTGTGCAGGCGGTGCCCTGCTTCTTGCTGGCTCTCTTTGCGCGTCCAGCCACTTCGCACGCCTTCATCTTCAGGGTGCGTCTCCTCCTACGAGTGGTCTTGGCCTGCCTTCCTGCAATACCTCATTTTAGTTGTGCTGGATGATTGTGTTTCCAATAAGTTGCTTGAAGGAATTTCTTTCATTTGCTTGTGCTTCGATCTCTTTCGTTCTGAGTGCTTGCGGTGCCTGCAGGTGTTATGGGCATTCTGTGTCTACTTAGAAGCAGTGTCGGTCCTGCCACAGCTGCGAATGATTCAAAAATCTAAGGTGCGCCTGCTATTCTTTTGGTCCTTTTGCCAGTTGGGTTGTTTTATGTCTGGCTGACATTTTGGGCTTCTCATTCATCATTACTGGCAGCAGAGACATGCTTTTGTCGAGGTTTTACTCTGGAAATGATGCTTGCCCCTTGCCTGCAGGTAGTGGAGCGTTTTACTGCTCATTATGTTTTTGCCTTGGGACTTTCAAGATTCATGTCTTGCGCCCATTGGCTGCTTCAGGTCAGTTGCGTATGGTGTTGTGTTCACAACTTATTCTTAAAGAGGGGTTTTGGTGTCATGGGGCAACAGCTAGTTCAATGTTCTATGGGAGCAACTGCCAGGGTTCTGCCTGAATTTGTAAATTCATGTGCAGAAATCAATACTGTCAGGAGTACACGCTGCAAGGCTATGCAGGTTATAACAGTGTAATTAATTGCTTACCCATTTGCAGATCCTGGAAGGCAACAGGTATCTGTTGCAAGCTCTAGGAAGTGGCCTGTGGCCAGTGATGGTGCTTCTTTCAGAGATCGTGCAGACTTTCATTTTAGCTGACTTCTGGTGAGTACTAAAACAAGAAAGAGGAGTGCATTCATTCAGCAAGGCTACCTACCATGACGCAGACCTATGACCAACACAAATGCAGCATGCTAGTTAAAGCATTCATTTCCTGGCTCATAACCGCGTGTGATACCTGCATGGGATCCCAAGTTCTGCCTGCTCTTTCGGTCAGGTATCTTTGATGTTGTCAAGCTGCACAAAGTGTTCATCATTGCAGCTTCAGCTTCAGTCACTGATGAGTCGATGCCACCCCCATGATCACGCAAATTTGCACCTACATAGTCTGCACCTGGCAGTGCAGTGGGAGCCTTACCCTTGTTGACGAGCACTTTCCTTTCTGCCTATACTGCAGCTACTACTACGTGAAATCATACGCGGATGGGACTGGGGTTATTCGCCTGCCAACAGGTGTTGTATGAATTGGGATGGGTTAATAGAAAGAGTGTTCATCGTTTAAGAGTGAAAAGAACTCAATTCATTTTCTTATGTGAGCCTTCAAGTGAGCCAACTGCTTTAACTTGAATGTTGATCTGTGGTTGTGCAACCGCAACAATATGTAAAAGTATTGATTTTGAGGTGTTCACTGCACACGCGGTGCTTCAACTTGAAGTGCTTGAAGCACTGAGTTGGGGAAGGCTGCGCTTGCAGGGAGAGTTTGCCTGATGGCAATAAATAGATATGTTGTCTGCAGGCAGGATTTTCCATTTTCCTTGGTGGCGTATATGAAAGGGTGAAATGATAAGATGAGTGGTAACTGACCTTTATTTTTGGACCTTATTGGTGTGGGAGGCTTTATCCATACCTCTCATACTTACAATCATCTTAAAGAGCTCAGCCTTGACACACAAACAGCCCCGGGCTGTTTATGGGCCATAAGACTGCTCTTCAATTACATGCTTACTCTGTGCTTTATGCACACAAACCGACTACAAGCAGACGCGCTCTTGGAAAATCCACTGACTCTCAAGGTTTTGATCTGGAGCAGGAGGCGGCTTGTCACCCTCCAGATCCTCACTGGCTCTTCTTTTTCCCTGGTGGAGGAGACTCACGCTCTTCGGGCCAACGTGTCTCCTTTTCCTGAATTTATGTACTACACCAAAAAATGGCCATCAAAGAGACATACAGGTTGTACACCCTTCGTGCAGGGATGTACACCTCATTGAAGTAAAATATTGTGATGATGCACGACCAGAGCAACAACTACTAGTTGCTAGTAGCAAGAGCAACTGAACAGCATAATGGATTGAAACACGCCCTTGCACAGCAATGCCACAAAGTAAGCCTACGTACCATTCTGATTGGAGTGTCGGGAACCATCTATTAATGTCATATTGAACTACCCCTCAGTAAGCTTGGCCTAGACCGGTGTAGAGTAAGAAAACTTACTCTCGATCTAAACACTCATTCTATTCAATACGCAACAAAGATCATAAATACAAGTAGAAGGTTGAAGAACATCAAGGAAAGAACATACGGCTCTTTTCAAAACCCTCCCGACCCCCACTAATGACCTTTTTCCTAGTTTGATGGTGGAGGTTTGTCTGGTGCCTGCACCAGATGTAAATTTCTTCCTTAATTCCCGCAAATAGGGGTTACCTTGTTGGCGTAGTCTTTCTTTCTTTCTACTACTTCTTTGCTTGGTAGAAAAGAAAAACCAAGCCGGCAGTCAAATCACTCCCTAGAAGGGGTTTGCAAGAAAAGGCACTTTGTCAAGAAGTGTGACTGCTAGCCTGCTAATAAGAAGCAATAAGTGCATGAAGGTAAAACTAAAGCTAATAGTTGTTCTGGCTCAGGGAAGCAGACACATTGTAGAAACGTGTGGGAGGAAACAAAGGTGCATTAGTCCTGCGGAGAGACCACACGTGGACAGATGCTGTGGAAAAGGACATGCTGCTCATCTTGTTAGTCATTAACATTGCGCAAGTCACAAGTAGGGTGTGTATTCAGGTCACTGTTTAGAATTTTAACTTTAAATCGTAAGGTATGGGTACAAAGTCTGCAGAATGCCACACTGCGGAAGCATGCTACACTGTCGTCGGAAAGTTGTGCTTCTTTTGAATCAAGCTTGAATCCAATTAAATAGGATTTGAATTACCGGTAGATGGGATTCAAATGGGCATTTGAATCAAGTCAAACTAGCTTTGAATGCCACCTGAACCAGATGGGATCATTTGATTCAATAGGCCTCTCCTCTAAATGGATCTTGAATCAACTGAAATTCACATGGCCTTTAAATGGTGTGGCTCGCCGTCGGAAATGTTTGGCCCATTGAAATGCAGTTGAATCAATCATTTTCTGGTTGAAAAAGCCAGTTGAATCAACATGGGCTGACATATGCTTTTCGGTTGATTCAACTGCGGTTGATTCAACTGAA
>LKMJ01007255.1_pt1 | contig 10444 bp, 16 predicted proteins | sample 643391 | NCBI WGS metagenome assembly LKMJ01 (sample SAMN04112250, study PRJNA286221) | soda lake metagenome | biome: soda lake; feature: Kulunda Steppe; material: water; isolation source: sample PL-Br10 brine of Picturesque Lake | place: Russia: Kulunda steppe | collected 2010-07
CACACACACACACACACACACACACAAACAGAGAGCAGGACTGTGAGGATGAATTGTCTGATAGCTATGCCCATGTCGCTTTCAGTGCTGAATGGACGCACCTGAACCTCCCTCTCCCAGCATTGCCAAAACCTGCATGCAGTAACAGGGGAGAGTGCCTTTTAGAGCTTTTCTAAGCTGCGTGTCTCTCCCACAGGTCACCATCAGCGCTTAAAGGGAGGCCGATTGCAATTGTGCCACGCGATGCGCGTATGGGTTCAAATGTCGTCCTCAAGCCTCTGAGATGTCCCGTGAGAGCGCACCTGATAATGCGACGAGCACAAGAAGTCGGGAGCAGCGGGCTCCGCTCTCACAGTCGTGTTTCTTGTCCCATGCTTGCTGGAGTTGAGCTGGGGATCCGGCTCTGGCTTTGAAGAGACGCAACCCATTCTGTGTGTGATATGTTTGGGCTTACGCTGTGCGTCTTTAGACTTTTTATTATAGGCTTAAAAATACACGTACTGAAAAGCCCTGTCATAAAACAGGGGTCATCCTATGCTTGCATCGTCTTTGAATAGCGCTCTGCAGGCAGCGAGAGGAACATGGAGTGCCGGAAGTTCATGTAGCCTGCAGCGCTGGCTGCATCTGTCTACTCAACAGGCTCCATGGCCATCAACTGTCTCTATCTATGAGGTTGGGCAGCGGTTGGGCAACGATCTGTGCATGTGCTGACCTGCTTACTTCGTTTCAAACACATTTCATTCTGCCCATCTACTGATTTACAGGTTGGCCCCAGGTACGGATAACGGGATAACCTTATGGATTGACGGCACTGGGCCTTCATAGGAGCTCTGGTGTGCTGCAGCCATGTGCACAACCTATGCATGAAAGTGATTCTATGGTTACTTCTCCTTGCCTTGATCTATGCAGTGTTGCACAGAACATCATTTTTTGCGGTTGAAATCCTAGGAGTTTAAATTGATCGAATGCACACTTGCCTTGACTGCACCTGCTTACTGATGACACAAATGAAACCCAAGGCTGCAACTTGTGCTTGCATGCGCACAACATGGTGTCTCTGATAATCTAAACCATTTCATTTACTGCCGCCTATCTGTTTCTTGCAGGGATGGCCTGCAAAATGAGAAAGTGCAGATCAGCACAGAAGTCAAGGTCCAAACATGCTAGCCTTGATGCCTACCGATACCATTCTCCTTCGGTTGTGCAATGCTGAACACTACACGGCCCCTTGGGCACTGCTCTCAACCCGCAATGGCTCAGCCTTAAATGTTTGTCTAAAACACCACACGCAGCAACAATGGTAGAACATTAGTGAACATTCAAATCATGACGGACTTTACATCTGTGTTGTTTGATTTATGCAGGTGGCCTTTATCGATAAGCTTTCAGCGGCAGGTAGATGGTCTGAAGTGCTGCGTTCTTAGCTTGTAGGCACAGAATCAGCCGATATCATGTGTTCTGACAGCAATCCTCTTTTTTTGCGCTTTCATGCAGGTCTGTGTGCCATCGAGGTACGGGAAAGTTTGCCATAACTGCCGCGTGTATTTAATTTGGTATATCAGACAAAGCTTGCACTCAGAACAACCACTCCTTTTCTTTCTCAGCTTTGTTGTTGCTTCTGGGCAGGTGTTCAACTGTCTGCCCTGATGTACCAGGTGCATATCCATTGCCACTGGACTTGACCTAAATTCTTGAAACTGTTGAAACTGGAAGTTACCCACTCACAAGCATTCATGCAACATTCATGCATCCGTGCACTCCCTGAGATCAGATCAAAAGTAAGGTTTTTTGGACTTAGCTCTCACTTTCTGAAAGGCGTGTGCGCCTCTGGAGGGGCTTTCCTGATCCATGCTGCCAAGGCAAAGGGTATGCTTAGCTTTCCAAGTACTTGCCCTGTGCGTTCAAGCCAGTACTCACCTTATCATACGAATGAGACTCTCTCCTTGAACGCGCAGGCTACTTCTTTTGTATCTCCAAAATGGGTTCCGCAACTTGCAGATGCTGCGAGTGTGATGGAGAAGATAGCCAGGCGCCCTGGTATGCTTTTGTATTCAGGCAAAGCAGGTCGCGGTCAAGCACTATTTCGTATCAGCATAAGCTTATTCAAAAACCCTTTAACCTCCAAATTCATTGTTCTGCTTTGTGCAGGAGTGCGCTACCCTGTCCTTACTCCAAACCTCAAAGGCCTTGAGAATGCGCTCAAGGTATGTTTTATATTTAATACGCAGCATATTGTGCACATCCATGGACAGCTTCATGGACAGCTTTTCATAAGCAAAGGTAAGGCCAAGTTCTTTAGAGTGCCAGACCACTTCCTTAGTTGTGAAACTTTCTTGCTGTGCATTCAAGACACATCAGCAGCTTCAATCCTGATAACTATCTCACACATCTACACATGTGCAAATTAGGTTACAATTTGCCTGCTCACCCTTTTCTGGCAGATGATTTTTTATTTTTAATCATCTGATAATCACATAGCAGGCAAACTGGCCGGAACATAGCACATCAATTGAGCTTATTTTAAGCCAACTGTCTATGGAAACATGACCAGGTTCCTCTGGCTCCTGCAATTCATGAGCCAACAAAATGCTGATTGTGGGACAGGGATTTGCTCATGTTGAACCTTACCAGTGGTACCTTACAGTAGTTTCTTAGAAAGCGAGCAGTGAGTGTTGTGACCACGTGGCATGAATCCAGCTTGTGCCAAACGCTGCTCTATCTGCAGGCTGGGGCTAAGGACATTGCCGTCTTTGCTGCTGCATCCGAGGCTTTCAGGTGTGACGATGGAGTGCTCAAATGCGTGTGAAAAGAAAAAATAGTTCATGTTGGCACAGTAGATGAATCTGTGAATATGCTAAGTGCCGGCATTAAGCAGCTCTTTATCAACTAGCATAGCTGCCTGCCAAGCATACAAAGGACTTGCACAGCTGTGAGCATCTCCAGAGGTTTCTTTGAACGCTTGTTGCTCAGACCCTCAATCGAGGACCTTCACGCGTATTTTTTTCTTTCACTCGTGGTCATGTGTTGTGCATGCAGCAAAAAGAACATCAATTGTAGCATAGATGAGAGCCTCAAGCGTTTTGAGGAAGTTGTGCTTGCCGCTAAGAAAGAGGACATCAATGTGCGAGGGTCAGTATCCAACCTCATGAGCCGTCAAGCACAAACTCTGTGATGGAGCTGTAGCAAATCATCATGCAGTGCGTCTTCCGGGTTATTTTTCAATTTCTCAAAATTGCTGTATGTCTAGGATCCATAGAGCCCATTGGCCTTTAAAATGTCTCTATATGTCCACAGGTATGTGTCATGTGCGGTTGATTGCCCTTACTCCGGGGAGGTGGGTACCAGTTTCAATAGTTGACCACAATTGTTGGCAAGCAAAGCATGCGGCAGCGCCAGACTAGGCTAGCCTTGATTGCTTTGAACCTTTGCTCTGTAGCATGCTTTGCAGACAATAAACCTAACAAGGACCATTGTAGTTAGAAAATCCTAGTGTTGAGTGCCAAGGAAGAGCATGGTTCTTGTGGTTACGCACCCTCTGCTGCTTGCATCCATGTGATGTGCACCTCTTGCATCTGCACCAAGCGCATCTGCAGGTAGATCCCAAATCTGCAGCCCATGTGGCAGCTGCGTTGGACGGAATGGGCTGCTACGAGGTGTCTATGGGTGACACCACGGGGGGAGGGACGCCTGCCTCCGTAGCCAAAATGTTCTCAGTGAGTGCTGCTTGAAGCGATGATCTGGTACATGGTACCCAAGCTGTACATGTTGCACTCATTCCCATAATGATTGTGCTGCAAAGGGGGCGCTAGTTCAAGATCTGTGATAGATCTGCATGCAGCCTGACACGGACGCCGGCTTGCATGTCAGAGCAGGTATCAACCTCCAAGACAGGATGATACTTGATATTTGGTTGCACAGTGCTCAGAATGGGGGCATGGTGTGCTTGTCATCCAGGAAAGTGTCGACAAACATGGGAGGCCTCACTTCATAGCACAGCTGGCTGAGCAGCTTAATCGGGGAGATGCTCATGGTGGCTACAAGAAGACAAAGCCTGCATTCTGACAAATTCTTCATTGCAGAGATGCCTCATTGAATGTGCTTTCGAACCCCGCTTCAACTTCTGATCAAGATGTCAAGGATGATGTGGGGCTTAAACACATGCAGGAAACTTTGCGCGCCATTCCAGCTTCACGGTTAGCAGCACACATGCATGACACGTATGGCCAGGTGAGCTTCCCTGACAGACTGGAGCCTGCACTCAAGCTTGTTGTTAAGTGTTAAGGTTTGTTTGCTTGTATGCTACTCCGTACTTGATTTAAGCAGAAATGACGTGCGTGATTGCAGGGAAAAGCCATGGTCTCTGACAGTTTGCTCCTGCATTTGTGCTCATGTGTGCGCACATCCTTAAGCACATCATATGTGTCGTACACGCAGGCGGTGGCCAACATCTACCAGTCCTTGCTGATGGGAATTCGTGTCCTCGACACATCAGTTGCTGGTCTTGGGGGATGTCCCTATGCAAAGGGCGCTGCAGGCAATGTGGCCACTGAGGATGTGGTGCGTGGCAAAAAGGGGGGGCATGCTGATTGAACAAGTTGAAAAGCTGCTGCAATTTCCATCCATGTAAGGCAGCATGTTCTCACTTATGCTGAGTCTTACAGCAGGATTTAAGTGCTGTTGCACTTAAGATCACCATCAAATAGATATTATGACCTCACTGCACACGGAACACAGCCAATATTAGTATATACGGTGTGATGCCAGTTCCCAAACCATCTGGTTGACGGCTGCTGTGCTCAGCTGCGTCAAATTGAGCTTGGCGAATTGAGTACTCGTCGCCAATGCTGTGTGTGTGTGCCCACCATCACAATTTCTCGCAGATCTACTTGCTTGATGGCCTTGGGATCCAGCATGGCGTGAACCTGCAGCAGATCTTGGAAGCCAGCCAGTTAATTTCGGCTGCTCTCGGCAGACCAAGCAGCAGCAAGGCTGCTCAGGCGTTTCTTTCCAGAAGAGCAACATAGAGAGCAACATACCTGTAGCAGCGGGTTGACGAGCTTGCGTGCGATCACATGTGTCCTCACCACCATTTTATCAAACTTAAATGGTGAATTTTAGAATGTCACAACGAAGCATGGTCAAAGAGGCGATGGGGCACTAGCAAACCGGGAATGTCTGGCTTTTTCGTGCCGGCGCGCTTCGTATGGAGATTTGGGGGCCGACAGGTGGGGAATAAGCAATGGACGCGGTTTGCAAGCCTGGCAAGCGAGCAGCGAGCGTCCGGAACGTCGCTGGGGACACACTCGTTGGACTGCCCCCGCTGCTCTCTGGCTCCCTAGGTGGTGTTGACCCGCCTGAAACCTCTACCTCTTTTCCGTAGGTGCACCTGTGCGGCTCCTTCACGCGATGGGTGGAGACGGTGCCGATGGCACCGGTTGAGTCCAACCCCGGAGTGTTTGCCGTTGTTGTCCACCTGCCCCCAGGGTGGGTAGTGAGGGTAGAACTGGCAAGCTCTCAGGTACTGCTTTCATGTGCTGGCCCAGAGATCCTGTGGTGAGCAGCACGCAGGTGCCATCAAACGTCACAGCAGGTGCACCCTCTTGACTCTGCTGGCTCCCTGCGGCACGCGCATGCGCTCCATGCTGTGACACAGGTACCATCAGTATAAGTTCATTGTGGATGGCAAGTGGAGGCACGATGAAACTGCGCCCTTCATGCCTGACCCCTTGGGCAATGTCAACAACTGGCTGTTCGTGCGGAGGATAGACCCGGGTCTGAGGTGAGGCAAGCACACTGGGGGGCAGGCTGATGGCCATCATTGCGTGTGCAGGATATCACGTGCATTCTTTTCCACATTGCCTTCTCAAATTCAGCTCAAGGAATGTGCGCCACCCTCAACCTATGCGCGTGCAGCGGGTCCTTTGATCATCATCACCAGCAGGAGCAGCAGCATCAGCAACAGCAGCAAGCAGCAGTAGCAGTGGCAGCGCAGAAGCAGCAGCAACAACTGCTCTCACAGGCCCAGCTAGAGGCGGCAGCGGCGGCCGCGTCTAGCAATGCGGCCGGCCACCCGCCATCCACCTTGGCAGCCTTAGACCTGTCTACCTCCTCTGATGTGGACATGGCAAGCGCGGAGGCAGCAGTTGTACCCCCCATAGTGATACACAATCCCAAAGAGCCGGTATGTTCGGCATGCGGGGTTATCCTTGCAGCGAGCCTGGTCAGCGCATGCGCCAAGATGTCGCTTCCCCGCTTAGGTCACCCCCGCAGTTGGTTCAAGCTCGCCTATGAGTGCACATGCGCGGCGGCTGCTAAACCACATTCTCGTGTGGCTGTGAACGGTGCTCATCATGCTGACCATGATGGGAAGGCAGTGTGGGTATGTGTGCACGAGGGAAGATCCTGAGCATGCATTGGGTCTTCTCACGAGTGTTGCTTGCTCACATGTTGCGCCATGCGCGCGGTCGTTACCAGGCTCTGCTCATTGTCGGTGTCAGCCGCCTTTACGTTGCATGGCTTTGTCTGCAAAGCACGGCAAATGCACATGAGAGCCCCTATGCTCTGACCTGCAGTCTCATCCCTTGAGCTGCACACATGCCTCATCAGGTGCCCAGGGCCACCCCCACACCCTAAGCTGTGCCTCCCATGTCCTGTCGGCCCAGGAGGTGTGGTGGGAGGAACTTGTCGCACGTCCCTCGCCAAGAGAGACTGAGTAGCGCATGCCAAAAAAACGTGCCGTGCTGCGCAGGAATACACGCGGAAGAAGATAGCGGACTTCCTGCATAGCCACACGGCGTACGAGTTGATACCTGAGAGTGGGAAGGTGGTGGTCCTTGATGCGGATCTACCTGTGCGCCAAGCCTTCCATGCACTCCATGAACAGGTGCGCACCTCTGCAGCGCGCCAAGTACAAGGCATGCATTCACACACACACCTGGACAGCGGAGCCGTGCAGCTTTGCCCACGCCCCAGGCCACCCGTACGCAGCATGAACAAGTGGGAAGCCAAGACTCGGTGCCTCTGGGGCTCGCTCGAGTGAGCCTGCGTGGCGAGCTGCCTTGCAGCTGTTTCCGCGAGGGGTGGCCATAGTGTGCAACAGGAGCGATGCAAGGGGGGGGGGACCGGCGGCTCCGTTCTGCAAGCTGCTGCTGCTGCTGCTGCTGCTGCTGCGTGCTGGCATCCAGCACGCAGCAGTGGGGGCTGCGCCCTGCCTGTCTGTCTAGCCTGGGTTGAACACCCTTGGTGAATAGCTTGCCCCTGCTTCTTGCCAGCTGTGTGGCCCTGACAGGCGCATGCCTTGCAGGACAGAGCACGGGGGCTCACGTGCATCTTTTGGCCTCCCTCTCCAAAATTGTTCACAAGTCAGGGTCAACCGCCAGGGCCTGGTCGGTAGGCGGATTGGTGTGGGGCTGGTCATTGCCGTGCTTGGCCCCCCTGCTGCAAAGCCCAGCTATACCGACCGCTGCGTCCCCTCCTCCTCTGCTTGCAGCGCCGTCCGCGAGCGCGTGTCAGGTATCCCACCTGCATCGGGGGTGCCCCAAGCGCGGTGTTCGAGCGCGTGCGTGTTAAGCATGTGTGAGCTGGTGAGCACACCCATCCCATGGGTGGATGGCGTACACGTAATGAACACCCCATCCACAGCCCCCACCTGCGTGTGCGCGCGCAGGGCCTCGCCTCTGCACCTGTGTGGGACTCCTCGGTGTCCAGCATCAATGCCGTCATTAGCGCGTCCGACTTCATCAACATCCTGACGCAGCTGCGCCACAGCGTCAACGCGGGGGCCAGCCCGCTCAGTGACGCGGAGATGGACGCGCACACGATAAGGTGGGTGCGCGCAGCAGTGGCTGGGTTCGTGCTGGGGCGCAGGTGTGGAGCTGCAGCAGAGGGGATTGGGGCGTGTGGGAGAAGTGGGGGAAAAGGGGGGGGGGGGCATGTATGCCTCGATTCAGCTGCTCCTGCATGATGGTGTCATGATGGGTGCCTGTGGGTGTGTGGGGGCGTTTGTTGCACGCAGAGGACGCTTGGTCCTCGCTCTACGGTTAGGCCAGCCACGTGCCCACAGCAGCTGGCATCAGCCCCACGTTGTCCCAGTGGACAACCTCCCAGGCTCCGCATGCCGCGCGCTTGACCGTGATGCGCTTGACAGTGATGCAGCATGCATGAAGCGGAGGGGTGCCTGCCAGAGCTGCACCTGATCAGTCATCAGGGAAGGGGCCGCTTCACTCACATGGGCACTTTTCAGCGGGGCTTCCTGAAACCAAACACCGCCTGCTCGAGGCGGCCGCGCGGCAGGTGCCCGTGGGCGTGGGCTGCTTGCCAACCCCCGCTGTGCGCGCAGGGCTGCGTGCGCATGCGTGCATCATACTCTGCTGTGTCGCTTCTGCCCGTCACAGAAGCAACCCAGGCAGATGCCGCGTGCCGTGTCGGCTCTTTAGGGGGGGGCATGAATATGTTTCCTGGCACCGCCACGCAGGGGGCTGAGGGAGGAGGTGGCGGCATCAGGCAGGGAGGCCAAGGCGCTGGTGTACGTGAAGCCAGATGACGACATGGCCAAGGTCGTGCACACGCTAACGCACCACAAGTGCAGCATGGCGCCCATCTTGAGCGTGGACCCAGGGGGCAGCGAGGTGAGAGGTGCACACGCTGACCTCCTGCGTGTGTGGCGTGGCGCCCATCTTCAGCGCAGACTCTGGGGGGGGCCAGGGAGGTGGGAGGTGCGCACGCTGACCTACTGCATGTGTGGAATGGCGCCCATCTTGAGCGCAGACTCAAGTGGGGCCAGGGAGGTGGGAGCAAGGAGGGAGAAAGGGCAGGGGTCATGCTCTACATCGCACCACGGGAGCAGCATGGCACGGACCCAAGGGGCGGCGGGGGGCCAAGCAAGGGGGGACAGGGCAGGGGTCGCTTGCAACCAATGGCGCACCATGGAAGCGGCATGGCGCCCACCTCCTGCTCAGACTCGGGGGTCGGCGAAATGAGAGGGTTGGGCCAGGGCCTGTGTGCTTGTTGGCGGGGTTGGCGTGGGGGGCAGGTGGGGAGCCTGAGAGTGAGAGGTGAGGGGGAGAGGCGAGGGGGGAATGGACGAGGGAGGTGCTGGGGGCGCTTTACTGCAGTGGTGCAGGCTTGATGACAGCAGGGCTAGGGGGAGGGTCTGGGAGGGGCCTGTCCGCAGGGGCCTGTTTGCGTGGCAGGCAGTGGGCTTGTTTGCGTGGCAGGCAGTGGGCCTGTTTGCGTGGCAGGCAGTGGGCTTTTGTTTACAGGATGGCTGCTGTGCGAGCTTGTTTGTGGCCAGCCAAGTGTGTGCTGTGGACATATGCAGAGGTGCTGCCTGTGCCCGTCAGCTGCAGCCCATAAGGGGATGGATTCTCAGGGGGGTTAAGGGGAGGACGTAGAGCAGGTGGGCCTGAAGCCTAGGGTAGGATGGGCTGGGAGACCATCACAGGATACCTGCCGCGGTTGATTGAGTATGAAACATGTGAGCACGCACGCACGCGCGCACACACGTGCACGCATGCATACACACGCACACACATACACACACGCACACGTACACGCACCTACACACATGCGCGCGCGTGTTTGCCCCGCCTGCTGTGCTTGTGCTCTGCAGATCCCCTTGGCCCTGCACCTGGCAACACTGTCAGCTGTGCTGGCGTGCCTGATGCGCCACTTCCGGGCCTCGCTGGCCTCGCTGCCTCTGCTGGCCCAGCCCCTGGGCACGCTCCCCGTGGGCACCTGGTCACCTGACGCTGGTGCGCACGCAGGCACACAATCATGCACAAGCTCACACACACACACACATACACACACACACACACACACGTGGGCACGCTCCCCGTGGGCACCTGGTCACCCGACGCTGGTGCGCACGCAGGCACACAATCATGCACAAGCTCACACACACACACACACACGCACACACGTGGGCACGCTCCCCGTGGGCACCTGGTCACCCGACGCTGGTGCGCACGCAGGCACACAATTGTGCACACACACACACACACGCACACACGTACGTGGGCACGCTCCCCGTGGGCACCTGGTCACCCGACGCTGGTGCGCACGCAGACACATGTTAGTGCATGAGTACACACACGTATACGCACGCGCCCGCATGCACACACACGCACACACATGCACAAAAGCACACGTGCATGCTTGCACAAGCGCGTGCACGTGCCAGTGTGTGCTGCTCCCAAGAACGCTGTGCACAGAACTGGTGCATGAGTAGAGGGCGGCATGATGGCCCATCACCGATGGCTGCAGCTCCTTCCAAAGATCGGCCCTCTCAACCCCCCCTCTTCTGAAACACACATCATTAAGCATGGGTAAATAGGGTGTCTCAAAATCTCAAAGAGGCTCCTCGAGCCTCTGCAGAGCCTCGGCCTATGTAGAGAGGGCCTCGGTGGTGCTTTATCGTTAGAAAACTGCTTTTCACAGACGC
>LKMJ01007257.1_pt1 | contig 10442 bp, 9 predicted proteins | sample 643391 | NCBI WGS metagenome assembly LKMJ01 (sample SAMN04112250, study PRJNA286221) | soda lake metagenome | biome: soda lake; feature: Kulunda Steppe; material: water; isolation source: sample PL-Br10 brine of Picturesque Lake | place: Russia: Kulunda steppe | collected 2010-07
TGGTCGGTTGCGGCTTCGAGGTCGATGTTGTCAAGGCCAGACCCTGGCCGGCCAATAACGCGAAGCGTCGGGACGGACTCAAAAAGCGACCGCGTGTAGTCGTTTTCCGAGTGCACAAACAGGCCGTCGGCTTCTTGGGCGTGGGCAACGAGTTCATCGGTGCGGTAGCGTGCTTTGGGAACGACATCAAGACTGACACCAGCGAAGGCATCAGCGATACGATCCACTGACCGGAAGCTGACAATTTTCTGCATCATTATGTCTCACTCACACTGATTGTATGTCAGTGGTTCGGTTTGATCGGTCGTGCTCGGATGCGGTTGATTCTCCCAAAATCTCATTCGTCGGTTGTCTGGTCGTGGCGGTACTGCGCCAGCGCCCGCGTTAAAAAAAAGAGCCCAACAGCAACGAACAACAGTGATGTAATCGGGTCACGGCTGACGACTAACACCCCGATACCGGTAACGCAGAGAAAAATACCAGCAAAGGTGTTGATGGGCAGTTGGTTGTCGGTACTAGATGGCATACTTCCAAAATATGTATTGAATTTAATATGTGTGTCGGTTCGAAAACGACCGGATTGAAGCGGCTACTGCGTTCGCTTCAATTGAAGAAGTTCGTCCGGTTTTTGAGGACGCCACGAACGATGTTCGAAAGCGGCTTGGCCGCAAGCGTGAGGGCGATCATGATCCAGAGGATGATCGCGATCGTACTTCCGAAGAAATACAGCGGATTGTTCCCACTGATAAGCATACTCCGAAGGAACGCCCCCTCGATGATTGGTCCCAAAATCACCCCGAGGATGAGTGGGATCATCGAGTAGTTGTTCTCTCGCATCACAAAACCGATGATGCCGAAAAGGAACATTAGCCAAACATCGAACATGCTGCTCCGCATCGCAAACGCCCCGATCACGGTCAGCGCTAAGATTGCAGGGACAATAATGTTTGCCGGCATCGTCACCACGCGAACGAGATATTTCGAGACCAACAGCGCGAAAATCAGTAACACGATGTTGGCGACAAGCAGTGAGAGGATAATCACGTTCGCCTCAAGCGAAAACTGCTGCATGAGTTCTGGACCGGGCTGTAGTCCGTGCAGCAACAACGCAGCGAGCATGACAGCGGTCGTCCCACTTCCAGGGATGCCTAGTGCGAGCGTCGGGACGAGCGAACCCGCGGTCACGGCGCTGTTTGAGCCTTCAGAGGCAATAACGCCGTCAGGATTGCCCTCACCGAACGAATCGGGATCTTTTGAGAGTGATTTTGCTGCCGCCCAGCTCACGAAGTTCGCAACCGAGGTTCCCGCCCCGGGCATCGATCCGATTACCAGACCAATACCCATCGCGCGAAACAGCGCAACCGGTCGTGTAATCACATACCTGACGCCGCCGATAATCTCTTTGTAGGACGTTTCGATTGAGTTGTCCTCACTGATCGCTCGCTTGTTGATCAAATAAAACAGCTCCGAGATTGCGAACAGTCCGACAACAACCGGCACGAACGGCACCGAGTCATAGAGCCCGAAAAAGCCGAAATCAAGCCGGCGCTGGCCGGTCGTTGGATCGACCGGCATCGCGGCGATTAGCAGCCCAATAAATCCGGCAATAAGCCCTTTTCTGACGTTGTCGCCGATGGCGACGGCAACGGCTGCCAGTCCAAAGATCCCGAGGACGAAGATTTCTCGGTTCGTAAAGAGAAACGCGATGTCACCGATTGGCTGGAGCAAAAAGAGGATAATGAGGGCAGCGACAAAGCCGCCAACGGCACTCGCGAAAATCGAGATGCCGAGCGCTTTCGAGGCCTCACCCTGCTTAGACATCGGGTACGCATCGAGGACGGTCGCCGTTGCCCCCGCCGTTCCGGGGGTGTTGATCAGCACCGCGGGGATCGCCCCGCCGTAGCTGGCACCCACATAGATCGCCGAGAGCGTGACAAGCGCAATCTCCGGGGTCATTGGGAGCGTAAACGGGAGCGCGATTGCGACCGTGTTGGTTCCAGTAAAGCCGGGGATCGAGCCGGCAAGCATTCCAAACATCACGCCAACCGAGATGAACAGCAAATTCTCAAGTGTGAGCAGAACCCCAAGTGCTTCGACGATTAGCCCAATCGTCATCGTCGCTCACCCTCGTTCGTCGCAGTCGCTACTGGGTGCTGTTGAGCGTGTGACGCAGTGGCTGCATGTGCGCACGGCAACCCTGTTTGCGGATACGACGATGGTGTCTCATATTTCATAATCCGAGTGGTCCTTGTGGTGGGCGCAGACCCATTATCTGAACGAACATAATGTAGACGAACGCCAGTATCAGCGCTGTCGAAATGATCATCCATTTCGGGTCACGCCGGCCGCCAACGAGCATGATGCCGATCATGCCGAAAACGGTTGCAATAACAAAGCCGATAAACTCAATCGCCCAAATATAGCCGATGGCGACCGCAGTAAATCCGAGTGATCGTCGCCATTTGTAGCCCGTTTGTTTAATCGTATTTTTGAACCCTAGCTCTCCGGTATGTTTGCGGAGTTCGCGCCCCTCGTCAACAAGCACGGTGAGTGTGATAACTCCGAGAATACCGATAACAAAAAACGGATAGTATAGATTTGAGAGCCGAATACGGCCGAACGTGCTCTCAATATACAACACCCCCAACAGTAAGCCGGCAAGCGGGAACGCTAATTTGAACAACGCAACCGCTGCGGTTGACGGCTCTAAGCTGTCGGTTGTGTCAGTTTCTGTCTCTGTCTCTGTTGAGGTCATGGGGGAAGTCCGCTATGGCGACTGAGGCCGATGCTGGTTACGGTCGTTACGACTGTACATACTGGTCGAACAGTGGTGCGAAGTCGAGATACGTCTCGTAGGCCGACTCGAGGATCTCGTCAGTCTCATCTGGTGTGTTCCAAATGAGTTTCCCTTCTTCACCAATCTCTTCGAGATCAGCTCGGTAGTCCTCGTTGCTGTGGGCGGTTTCGAATGCCTCTTGCACGTACTCATACCGGTCTGGGTGGGCTTCGGCGGCCGATGCCGACACGTAGTAGAACTGCGTCCCATTCGATGGTGCATAGTCGATGTCCGTTCCCAGTTCATCATTGATTGGCGGGGCATCGTTCGTCAGATCTGGCTCCGGATTCTCCTCCTGATAGATGCACAGACAGTGCGAATCGTTCGCGATTCCAGCACTGTTGTACACACTCCGAGCAGCTACGTCGATCTCTTCTTGAAGCAGGGCTGTCTCTGTCGGGCCTCCACCGTCGAACGGAACGATCGTCATGTCTGCTTCTGTCTCCTCCAGTAGCTGGATAATGGACAACACGTTTCGGTTCGTCGGACCGGACGCGCCAACGGTGATGTCGTTATCGACCGAGTAGTCGACGAGTTCCTCGATTGTTCGGAAGCGGTCTTCGTCCTCGCGCACACGGATCACTGCCGCCTCTCCCGAGAGGGTTCCGAGCGGCTGAATATCATCTAACGTAAACTGTGGGTCGGTTCCTTCCGATTCGTCAACAGCAACCGCAGCCGGCGTTGCCGGCGAGAGCGTTCCGCCGATCTGGAGCACTTCTTCATCTTGGACAACCGTTGTCACCGCGGTCCGTGTTCCCGCTCCATCTCGGTAGTCGATGCTCAGGTTGGCATCGAGCGCGTCTTCGAAGTATTCCTGGATCTGCCGGAAGTTGGTGTCGACGCCACCACCTTCCGAGTAGGCGTTAACGAAGTTAAGTGAACTCGGTGGATAGTCGTCACCGTTTCCGTTACCGGTACATCCTGCGAGTGCTGTTGCGCCGATTCCTGCGCCGGCCAGCTTGACAAACTGCCGTCTCTCAATATCGACCATTACGGACTAATCAAATAGCTACCCATACATATATATTTCTATTAATGGTGATTAATGTTCGACTAAAAAATTCGCACACCGAGAGTATCGGTGCTCGATTAGTCGACGCGTGACGCTTCGAACACGTCTTCGTCGATGGTTACGCCGAGACCGGGGGCCTCTGGCGGATCGATTGTGCCGCCGTCCTCAACATAGATCGCCTCGCGGTTTTCGATGTACGGTCCCGAGATGTACGTACCTGGATCGTCGATGTCGTCGTCCAGCACGGCGAACTCGATGAGCCGGCACTGTCGGCTTGCGGCTGCCACGTGGAGGCTGGCAGCGTAGTTGATTGCCGGCCCGAGCGCGTGTGGCACCATCTCTTTGTCGAACGCTTCGACGAGGCCCGCCACGCGCATTGCGCCCGTGATTCCTCCTACGTAGTCGACCGATGGCTGGTAGATATCCAGCGATTTTGCCCGAAGATGGTCGAGTGCGGGATAGTGTGGGGTGTGCGTCTGATAGCCCGAGATAGGCACCGTGAACTTGTGATTGAGCTCCGCTTGCCCCTCGATATCCGTATGCGAGATCGGTTCTTCGAACCACTCGACTTCGTACTCGCTGGCGGTTTTCGCGACTTTTGCGGCGTCGTTGTAGCTGTAGGAGGTGTTGGCGTCAATGGCGAGGCCGAACTCATCAGGAATGTTGTCCATGATGGTCTTTATGCGGTGTCGATCCTCGGACACACCGTAGCCCGCACCGATCTTCATCGCCTGGAATCCCTTGTCGGAAAGCCAGCCGGCGTAGTCAATTAGTTCCTCGGCCGTTTTGTCGACCGGGAATGTCGCGTAGGCTTTGACTTCGTTTGTCTGGCCACCAAGTAGCTGGTAGACCGGTTTTCCGACCTCTTTGCCTTTGATGTCCCAGAGCGCCTCATCGATCGCCGAGAGTGCGCCGTAGGCGCCGGCGCGTTTGACGTGAAGGTACAGCTCGTGCCAGATCGCCTTGACGTCCTCGGGATCCTTGCCGATAATGTGGCGCGACAGCGCATCGATGCTCTCGGCGAGGAACATGTTGTTCTCTTTCGAGCGGTAGAAGGATTCACCGAGGCCGGTGATTCCTTCGTCCGTGTGGACACGGACGACGACGGAGCTAATGTCAAGCTCGCGGTCGCCAACCTGTGCGGGCAACGAGGCAGCATCCACAGCACTGCCTAGTACAGCTGTTTCTACGTCGATGATTTCCATCCGTACTCACTCGACCTCAGTGAAGGGTAAAATAATTATCGATTATTACTGTTCTCGGCGACAGGGCAGATGTACGGTGCAGATCTGAACGAGACCACCACAGTCGGTCTGACGCAGACATGCCAGCCAGCTCTACAGCACGATCTGTGCCGGGCCGATCGCGTTGTACGCGGGTTTGTTGGTCGTGATTTCGACGGCGCGTTCGAAGTTGTCCAGTCCATCGACCTCATGCGAAATGTACTCGCTAATCGAGACACGGTCGCTGGCGACGAGTTCGGTCGCTAAGTCACCCGTGTCGCGACCGGGACCGGTTATCGATACGCCGGTAACAGGGTTTTGCCACGTGACGCTGCGTGTACGAATCGCCCGTGCGGAAAACGATAGCTCGCCAATGATGTAGCCAACCTGGACGACTGTTCCGCCGGGACGAGCGGCAGCAACCGCCTGTGCGACCGGATCATCGCCACTCGTGGCGTGGGTCTGCTCACCACCGACCGCCGAAAACACGACGTCGGCACCGACACCGCCTGTTCGAGCGTATATTTCGTCGACCGGATCGGTTTCAGTTGCATTGATCGGTTGAAGTCCGCGCCGGGCGGCAATCTCGAGCTTGCCAGCGTCGACATCGACGACGAACACCCGTTCGGCACCGACTGTCAGTGCGAGTTGGGCACACTGGTACCCCATGACGCCCGTGCCGATGACGGCGGCGACGTCTCCAGGATTCAACGGGCTGTTGTGGACACACAGCACCGAACTTGCCAGCGGTTGGAGTGCGGCGACCTCGGCGTCGCTCAGTGTCTGAGGGACGCGACGCAACGCGACAGCGGGAAGCGTCGCATACTCGGCGAGCGCGCCCGGGATGTCGTAGCCGATGTAGGTTTTGTCGGGACAGTACTCGCGTTGGCCCGCCGTGCAGTACGCACAGTCCCCACACGGGATTTTTCCGGGCGCATACACCCGGTCACCAACGGCAAGTGAGGTCACGTCCATGCCGCACTTGACGACCGTACCACAGAACTCGTGTCCGAACAAGCGCGCCGGGCCGGCGTCGAGTCGCTGGGTAACCGAGTCGGCATGTGCGATATCTTCACCCGCAAACAGTGCACACTCGGTCACGCTCAGCTGGACCCGATGGATTTCGAGTTCGACCTCGTCGGCTGCTGGCGAGGTTCGGTCGACGTCTTCGACGCTCGCCACGCCCGGGGCGGTACAGACGACTGCGTCCATGGGTTAGATCACGCCCTCAAGCCAGCCGCCGTCGACGCGGAACACCTCACCGGTGACGTAACTCGCACGCGGGGAGGCAAGAAACACAACGGCATCGGCGAACTCCTCGGGTGTTCCCGGTCGATCCAAGAGCACCTCGTCGGTCCGACTCTGAAGCGCCTCTTCGATGCTGATGTCTCGGTGTTGGGCGCGTCGTTCGACTTTGTACTCGATGCGCTCGGTCATGATGAACCGCGGCGTCACACAGTTCGCCCGCACGTCGGGTGCGTACTCTTTGGCGATCGTTTTGGTGAGCCCATACAGCCCGAGTCGGAACACGTTCGATATCGCGTGGTTTTCGGGGGGCTCACGCGCGGACGCACTCGTGATCGTGAGTAACGAGCCGACCTCGCTGTCGACGAGTTCGGGAAGTGCGGCCGTCGAGAGCGCCACGTTGCTTTTGATAACGCCCGCGTACGCGTCGTCCCACTGTTGTTCAGTTGCTTCCGCAAGCGTGACCGCCGGCGGGCCACCGTGATTGTTTACCATGATGTCGAGCCCGCCAAACCGGTCGACGGTGTCCTCGATCGCGGTCTCAATCGCGTCGGCGTCGGTCACGTCGCAACCGACTGCGAGCAGTTGGTCGGCATCGACGTTCTCATGTCGATCACGGATTCGGTCTGCCGCGTCGGCCGCTCGTTCCTCGCTTCGTGAGGTCACAACGACGTTTGCACCCTCGGCTGCCAGTCGAGCAGCACTCGCAAACCCGAGTCCCTTGCTCGACGCAGCAACAAATGCGGTGGTATCGACTAAGTCGAGATCCATACGTAGCGCTGGGTGGTCGCCAGTATAAATCTACGGCCTCAATCGGCGGCTGCAAGTGAAACAGCTAAAATGGTGGGCTGACACACACCATTATGGCCCTTTCAGTTCCGCGTGTCTCAGTTGACACCGTTCGTGGGTTTCTGCGGACGTACGATCTCGTTTTTCTGGTCGCTTTTCTCTGGTTCATGGTGCAGTTTCTTCGGTATGTGTTCCCGCCGCTGTTCGGCACGTTCCAAGCAACCTACGGTGTCTCGAACACCCAGACAGGACTGTTGTTCACGTTGTTGATGTTCGGCTACTCGGCAATGCAGTTCCCCGGTGGATGGCTGTCGGATCGGCTCCACGAGGTGACGGTCATCGTCGGTGGCGCGGTGCTGTTTACGATCGCCGCAGTGTTCGCTGGCCTCGCGCCAACCTTTGCGCTCATCACGCTCGCAGCCGTTGGAATCGGCCTTGGAACCGGTGTTCACAAAACCGTCGCAATCGCGTATCTCTCGCGTGTGTACCCGGAGCGGACGGGGCTAAGCCTCGGAATCATGGATACGGTCGGGCAGTTTGGGGGAATGGTTGCGCCCATTGCGGTCGCGGTCGTTCTCGCGAGCGTGTTTCCGTGGGGAACGGTGTTTCTCGGCGGTGCCGTCGTCAGCGCGGTGCTTGCGGGCGCACTATACTACCGAGCACATCCACGGAAAGGTTACGAACGTCGCGATCAACAGCTGAGCGAAAACGTCGATAAACACGTTGCCCGTGCTGCGAACGCTGACATCGAATCCAGCGAAGGGAACGAGCCGCCCCAAACCGAGCGTTCCCAGCCATCTCCTGGTGTCGATACGGACACCACGGTATCAAAAGCTGACGTTGATACTGCAGAGCGGACTTCGTACATCACAATCTTCTCGAACCGACGACTGCTGACGTTTCTCTGTGTGACGATGCTGTTCACGTTTGCGTGGAACGGTTTGTCGGCGTTTTATCCACTCTTTTTGGCCGATGAGAAAGGGTTGTCATCTGGGATGGCCGCCATCGCCTACAGCGTGTTGTTCGCCGCGAGTGTGACACAGACCGTTACCGGCGGCGCGAGCGACACGCTCGGAAAGCTAACCATCTCGATACCGTTGTTTGGACTCATGATTGTGAGCCTTCTCGCGCTCTTGGTTACGCAGTCCGTCTGGGTTATTCTCGGACTGACGGTGCTGCTTGGCATCGGATTTCACGGCTTCCGACCGGTTCGGGACGCCTATCTCATGGATCTGATTCCCTCGTCGATCGGTGGGGGAACGCTCGGTATTGTTCGAACGGGAATGACCGCAATCGGTGCTGCTGCGCCCGCTATTATCGGTTTTACCTCCGATATTTTAGGGTACGTAGCCGCATTCGGTGTCATCGCCGTTGCGCTGGTCTGTGGTGTCGTGTTGTTGCTTGTGCTTCGATAAGCGTGGTGACCCTCTCGGCGACGTGTCTCCGGGTTCGCGGAGCTGTTATCCTCGCGGAACATACACGTACGTTTATGTATGTCTCCCTGTAGAGTGTCTGTATGGGTGAGACAGCAGCGCTTGCAGAGTACACTGTCAGTACAGCCTATGACGACATCCCCGATGAGGTCGTCGAACACGCCAAACGCGCCATCCGAGACTACGTTGGTGTCGCCGTCTACGGCTCCCACCACGCGGTTGGCGACCAGATCATGAACTACGTCGATCGGTGTATGAACGGCGAGGAGGCGACCGTTATCGGACTCGGAACGGCCAGTCCAACGGGTGCAGCCCTCGCCAACGGCGTTTTCGGCCATGCGATCGATTACGACGACACGTTCGAATCGATCGTGATTCATCCCACCTCGCCGGTGTTCGCCGCAACCTTGGCAGCCGGTGAACTCGTCGACGCCGACGGAAAAGAACTGATCACCGCCTACACAATCGGCTGTGATGCGGCCTACCGGGTTGGCCACAGCACCTATCCGAACCACTACCAGAACGGGTGGCATAGTACCGGAACCGTCGGTGCGTTCGGCTCGACCGCGGCGGCCGCACATCTGCTCGGACTCAGTGTCGACCAGACACGTCACGCCTTTGGAACCGTCGCCTCGGCGTCGTCGGCGCTGAAAAAGAATTTCGGGAGCATGACGAAACCGCTGCATGCCGGCCACGCGGCAGAAACCGGCCTTCGAGCGGCGTTGCTCGCAGAAAATGGTTTTACTGCCGACGAATCGATTCTCGAGGGCCCAATCGGCTACGGTGAGGTCATGACGACCGACGGCTCGTACGATAACACCGAGATAACCGACACGCTCGGCGAGGAGTGGGCTGTGCTCGATCTGGGGTTCAAGCCACACCCCTCTGGCGTCATTACACACGCCGCAATGGATGCGCTTCGAACACTCGTTATCGATCATGACCTTACACCCGACGACGTCGAACAGGTGACGGTCGCGCTCGACGATGCGGCCTCCGAGATGCTGCATCACGCCAGCCCAGACAACGCTCTTCAATCGAAGTTCTCGATTGAGTTCTGTCTAGCCGCTATCCTTCGCGAGCGGAAAGCTGGTATCCACGAGTTCACCGATGCGTACGTCACCAGTCCTGAAACACGGGCGGTCATCGAAAAAATCGAACGTGGGTTCGAGGAGAACCTGTTCGACGCCCACTACGCGAGCTACGGTGCCCGCGTGACCGTCGAAACGGTCGCCGGTGAAACCATCGTGAATGAGGTCAAACATCATCCGGGCAGTCCGAACAACCCAGTCAGCGAGGAACGACTCCAAGCGAAGTTTGATGAGTGTGTGTTGACCGTGCTGGAAGCGGACGAAACCGAACAGCTTGCTTCCGCGATTGCAACACTCGAAACCGACGGGGCTGCAGAGACGCTCTTCGACCTGGTGCGTCCGTAAGCAACACATCCGCCACAGCCTTTTTATTATTCGCTAACAACGAACGCTGTATGAGTGATCCCACATCCAGTCGGGCGGTGAAAGCAACCCGAACCGCGTTTCGCATTATCGAGGCGTTGGAGGCCACCAACGGGGCACGAGTGACTGATCTTGCTGCAGAGGTTGGGCTGGCAAAAAGCACCGTCCACCAGCAGCTGTCGGCACTCCACGAGGAAGGCTACGTGATCAAGGAGGATGGAGCCTACCAGCTGGGGCTGAAGTTCCTGAATCTGGGTGAGCACGTACGAACCCGCAAAAAGGTGTACACCCTGTCCGAGCCGTTGGTCGAAGAGCTCGCAACGAAAACGGGCGAGCGAGCACAGTTCTTTGCCGAAGAACACGGTCGTGCCATCTATATCCACACCAAACAGGGCGAACACGCCGTCCAGACCAACCGACGGGTCGGGAAACAACGGTATCTCCACTCAA
>LKMJ01007258.1_pt1 | contig 10441 bp, 10 predicted proteins | sample 643391 | NCBI WGS metagenome assembly LKMJ01 (sample SAMN04112250, study PRJNA286221) | soda lake metagenome | biome: soda lake; feature: Kulunda Steppe; material: water; isolation source: sample PL-Br10 brine of Picturesque Lake | place: Russia: Kulunda steppe | collected 2010-07
CACACACGCATGCACGTACAGTAGCACTCTGTACACCACCATTAATGCACACACACACATACAAGCATACAGACGCGTGCACGCATACAAGATCATGCACGCTCACAATCACAAGCACGTACACACACATATGCCGAGACGCAAGCGCCGACGCGCACCTCCGGGTCCCCTGCAACAGCTGACTGGATGTCCGACAGCGCATTGTCGAGCCACGCCATGCTTGCAAGGGCGCGGGCGCGTGCGACGCGATGGGGCGGGTTGTCTGCCGCATCCACCAGATGGTCATACCTGCGAAAAGCGGGCATGCCTGCCGCATCTGTTGGTGTCCCAATGCCAGGCAAAGCCGAGCCTCGCGTTTCCTGTGCAGTTGCCCCTAACGTTTTCTGTTGGGCTGCGCCGCCTTGCGGTCTTCTTTAAGCTGCGGGCCAGCTTCTACGAGGCAGCGGCGCAGCGCTGGGGATGCAGCAGGGGCAGGATGCCTTAGAGCAGCCTTAAGACGGTAGGGGCGGGATATCTTAGAGCAGCCTTAAGACGGTAGGGGCGGGATGCCTTAGAGCAGCCTCAAGACGGTAGGGGCGGGATACCTTAGAGCAGCCTTAAGACGGTAGGGGCAGGATGCCTTAGAGCAGCCTTAAGACGGTAGGGGCGGGATGCCTTAGGGCAGCCTTAGAGCAGCCTTAGGACAGCAGGGACGGGATGCCTTAGGACAGACAGCTTAAGGGGAGTATTAGGACAGCGCCTTAGGACAGCTTTAGGACAGACAGCTTAAGGAGAGTATTAGGACAGCGCCTTAGGACAGCCTTAGGACAGCGCCTAAGGACAGCTTAAGGACAGCCTTAGGACAGCGCCTAAGGACAGCTTCAGGACAGCCTAAGGGCAGCGCCTTAGGATGGCCTTAGGACAGCGCCTTAGGACAGCTTTAGGACAGCCTTAGGACAGTGCCTTAGAACGGCCTTAGGACAGCCAGGAGCGCATGCATTGCAGGGCCGCTGGCGGGCCCGCGCCTTGCGGTTTGGGTTGGGAAGCAGCGCAGCACTTGGGACTCCTACTTCTGAAGTGGCACATGGAAAGGCAGCCTGACCTGTTGTGTGTCATGGAGTAGGCATGCAGGGAGCACTAACAACACACACAAGCACATGTGCATGCAAACACACACATACACACACACACACTGCTACCCACCAGTACAGGGCCCGCTCAGGGTCCTTGCGCTTGAAGCACACGCAGTTGGCCAGGGCCAGCAAGAATTTGGCATTGTGGGGCCACGCAGCCACGGCCAGCGACAGCAGGTGCTCAGACTGCTCTGCGGCTTCAGGCGTGCCAACATCTAAGGCCTGCACAGTCCATTGTGCCAGCGTGTAAGCCCCTATGCACAACCTGGCACGCCTGCTCACGGCGCGTGCAAAGCGCGGCACGCCTGCACGGCATTGCTGGCAGGGCTGTGGCTTGTAGGAGTTAGCTGTCTCCCAACTTCGTGAGCCATGACTCGTAGGGGCTTGTACAAGATGTGGCTTGTAATTCACATTGCTCTCTTTCTTATTGCCAGGCCTCAGCCCATGCACACTGTATGTTTTAAGAGCCTTGGCTTATAATCTTCCTTCTTGCCGGGCCTCAGCCCATGCACATATGCATGGAGTGAAAAGTGGCCTTGAGCGCACCCTGGATACATTGGGTTTGCAGCATAGAGTTGCCAAAACAGGGTGGCATCCATCCTAACAGGATCACCCTAGATGCGTTGGGCGGGGAGCATGGAGTCGCAGAACAGGGTGGCATCCATCTCAGCAAGGTCAGCACGACCGGGCTAAAGGCATGCACGTGTCTCTGCAAATTTCAGTCAATCACAGCAAGGTCAGCACGCCAGCGTTTTGAGCTCTCCAAGTACAACGCGGAGAGCATACAGTTGTCAAGCCAGTCGCTCCTGCCATCAATCCCATACCCCTTGCCTTCGTCCAGGATGAGCTAGACAATGCTCGCACATTTGTGAAGCACCTGAAAGTGCAATCTGCGACTGGTGTATCCTCAAGTTCTGCCTGCATGTTGGCCTTGAGCACATCAACTCAGCCTGCCTTAGGCATGGACTGAGGCATGCTATGTACGGCCAGTAATTTTTTACCTTTGCCTGCTTGTAATAGTGCAGGGCCTCATCCCTCCGCAGCTTGACTTCATGCCTCTCATTATGAGCCTTCTTAGAAAAATAGAATACACCTGGCCGCACATGGTGCTCTGCAAAAGACCCAATAGACCCAAAATGCTTCAGTTGTATAACGAAGTGCAACAGACATGTCTGTCCCCTGCACACCGTCCCTTCCTCGGAATCGGTCCTAGAAGGTTCCCTTTCTAAAGGGAGCAGAGCAGGGGCTAAACTTTCGTGCACACCATCGGGTCAAGCAGCACTCGGTAGAAATTGACCATGTTCATGCAAGTCAAGAACTGGTGTGAAACCACATTCAGGCACATTGGCACATAATCTTATACTTAAGCCATTGGTGCTCCTTCAAATGGTTGTGTGCAATGTGCCGTGCTACTGTCTTGCTTGAAATGTGATAGGCTTAGAGCCTTGCCCAGCTGCAAGTGCAGTTATGTGATTTTCTAAAATGCAACACAGGACAGCTTTTCTTGCTGGAGTGCCTGGCAATTTTTTGCCAATGCATCTCGCACTCCTGTCCAAAACATTTAGGAGTTGCATGCCTGAGGTACCTAACACTTAGGACATACCTGTGAAGTCTCTGGACATGTAACGCTGTTATGGCCCCGCTGGCTTTACGTGCTGTTCCATGTGGTGAGATGAGTATTACACGCTTGGAAAATATTATTACTGTTTGTGCACGATTGTAAAATAACCCCGGTAATCTGAGTGCTACTCGTCGACTCACTCGGCTAACGCTCACCTCAATTCTTCTAGAATTTATATGATAAATTCATAACAATACTTGAAAATACACTTCTTTACCGAGTACGGGAATATGAAACGTCCTGTATCCTGCTAGCTGGTGAGACTGGTCAAGGAGGAACACAAGATATGCCTCTGATAACACGTAACAAGATGTCAAGCCACCAAGGAGATGCACCATTGTGCAAAAGCAGCGGCGAAAAAAGCCAACAGTTTCATTTCTCGCCAACCGTCGCACTTCTTCTTTGCATGGGCGTAAGCCTGGGCCTCGCTCTTCTGCATACACAACAGCAGCTGGTGAGTTACTTTATTGCTAGGGAAGCTGGAAGTACTTCCAGCTTGCAAGATGCCAATTGCAATGCATGTGCAGATCGTGCAAGCATACATGTAGTGTATACATTCACCTAGGTGACTGATCCTCGATCCAGGCCCAAAGAAACTTTGAGATGCAGCTGCTTGTGCAGCATCAGGGACTTGAAGGTGAGAATGTTTTTATCTTAGCTTGCTTATGCTTGCAAGTGCTGCTGGCGGCCTTGGGTGCATGCTTTAAGGAATATGGATGCGAAGAAAAGATGTAAATGACATGACTGCGGCACCATGAATTAAGTATCCTGACGGAATCAGGTAAGACAGTGACGCAAGGCTTTCATTTGCTCTGTCGAGTTTGTGAGTCGATGGCAGTGATCACAACTGCAGGTTTGGTATCAGGGAAGTATCAAGGCTAAAATATACACCTCCAGGAAACGCAGTGGCTTTTTCTGCCTTCTACTTTAATAAGGTGGTGCCATGACATGGACTCTGAATGCAGTGTTCTGCATTGTACACAGCAACAGTCACGTTCAGCTGTGCACATCTTTACAGAAAATGAGATCACGAGCGAAGTGCCAAGCATAAGGGCAGCGCCAAGGGCCGAATTGAGCCTTCAACAGCCAGTGCCTGCATCACAGGTGAGGCAAGTGTACTCAGACAATGCTCAAATTTTACTGTGTATTACATCAACGCTCAGGTGGCTGCTTGAATGGCCATAAGGCGCTATATGCAACATGTCCAGGGGTGATCGTCAGCATCTATGCCGAGCTTAACTCTTGGCTTTCCGACATTTGCTCCATTTATGTGCTGTCTAGGAAAACTACCCATGCTTGTTTGACGTAGCACCTTTCTTTGGCACAGGCTCTTTGGGAAGAATTGCAGAAGCAGCAGCAGCAGCAGCCGCAGCAGAGAGGAGATGAACACAGTAGCAGTAGCAGCAATCAAGGTGGAAGCAAAGGTGACTACTTCATGCTCTCGCAATTCAAAGCATATTATTAAATGCGTATTGAAGCTGTCACAAGCCTACCAAGGGTGGGTGGGGCATGTCCTGCACCTGCCTTAAAGGATGTGAAGAGCTCACAAGCTTCTGTAGAACATTCTCCCTCCATTTCTAGAAGCATTGAGGCGTGCAGAAATGCACAGAAATGCATGCAGTATTGCAGCTTGTGGAATTGAATAAACCAACTGCCATGCAGGTGAGCGAGCCAGGAAGGTTGTGCCTGACATCTTTGTTGGAGTGTTTACCGCCTTTGATACTCCTGCAGCATTAGCTGGTAAGTGCTTGCGCATACCTCATAGACCAAAAGTAGCGTGACCGCAAGGAAGTGGGCTACTATGCTAAAAAAGAGCCTTGTGGACTGCACCGATTGATCCTGGTGCGCCATCCCTGGTGGGCCGTGCACAGTTGGCTTCCGTTGAACTGTGTGCAGCTGAGGCATGGGCAGTGAATGAGGAGTCTGGAGCAGCACCAGGGCAGATACACAAAGATAACTTTGCTCATCAGACAGCGAACACGGCTGGGAGCATCAAGGCACCTGACAGCACCATCAGCCTCCACAGACCAAAAGACACGAAGCTGAGGTATGCCATGCTGTGCGTGATATTGAATGTTTGGGGAGGGGGAGCCTTATGCCCATGCTGGCCATGGCCATGTGACCACAGGCTGGGCTATGGTGATTGCACAAATCATGGTATGTCCAAATGCATTCTACCTGTAAACCATACCTTAGGCACCCTTTACCAGATGAGTCGCGCTGGGAACTCTTGTCAACCGTCTTAGCGTGCACACAGCTCATCCCTTGGCGCATACCACTACAAATGCGCCGGCGTACACCGACGAGGAGCCCTGTTTCTCACTGAGTGCTGAGTCGTTCTGAGCGCCTGAGCTCTGAGCTGCCGCCGTGTGCCTCTGTGTGTGTGCCTGTGTGTGTGCCTCTGTGTGTGTGTGCGTGTGTGTGTGTCCCACGAGGCATCAAGTTGGTGTCCGCCGGCGCTGCTTTCTGATTCAGGTATGCATACAGGTTGCGGAGGCAAGCCATGCGCATGACCTGGTTTCCAATGGGGTACGACAGACTTGAGGCGCTTGAGCAGAGCCTGGGCGTTATGATGCGATTTGTGGTGGGTCACAAAGGTTTGGTAGCCGTTCTTGGCAATCAGTGTGCATTGTTTTGCAAGGACGCATGCGGCCTTGAGATAAGGCAGTCAATCTTATTGAGCCAGTAGTCTGACAGCAGGCGCAAAGCTACATAATTGCTGGCCACCGCATGCAATTCCTGCAAAGATTCATCGTGAACCGCACTTTCAAAAGCAGTGGAGGGAACAAGGGCGGGCTAGCCAGCTGCGTACAAAATGGCTGCCTAGGGAACCTCCCTGGTTGCAAACATCTGCATCACCAAAATAACATAATCTGTTGACAAGCAACCAATGCCCTTTTTTCAAATTGGTCTTCAGGTGGGAGGCTGTGGCAAGTGCGGAAACCAGTCAGAATTGATGGAGGCTTCCTTGGACAAGGAAAACAAGCAGTATGGCGATATACTGCGTCTTCCAAACCATGAAGTGAGTAGGTAGAAAGTATGAGCTAGATGTAGGGTTAAATTACACCCTGCCTGGCCACCAGCGACTGCAAATTGCTGCATTTCAACACTACCACAATTTCCTAGGACAGCACCTGCACGCATGCTTGGACAGAAGGCCCCTTCCCTTACACATCTATTGCTTACAAGTACACTTAGGACACACTCATATTTGCATGCAGGAGTCATATCACAGCCTAGCCTCCAAGACGAGGGCATTCTTTGTGTCGGTGACCAACATATTTTTGTCAGCTGATGGCCTAGCACACTTTCAACCAAGACAGCTGAAAAAGGAAGAAAAACAGGTGAGGAAAGTTGAGGAATCATACATTTGCATGTTTGATGTATTTGAGCAGGATCCAGGTGTGCATGCACACCAGGATTGTGAGCACATCAAAATCTTTATTCAGTCAGAGTGTCCCTCGAGGCCTTGCTCCAAGTTTAAGGGCAAATACAACCAACATTCCCAATCATTGAGACAGTCAGAATTTCAGTGATTTGTCCTTTTCCATGTTTGTGTCGACAGCGCTAGCTTTAATTTCTTCCCTAACCAGCCTTGCGCGTGGACGACATCCATCTCTTCTGACTCCATAAAGGGACACCACTTTGTCTTACGCACGGTGTCTGGTAGAACTGCATGCTCCACCTCACTACACTCACCTTCCCCTGTGTAGGGGGTATACCTCTCACGAGCAAGAGGTTTTCAAGCAGATTTCAGAACTCTATTCCGCATCACCCAATGGCAAAGCAGCAAGCTTGCAAATGATAAATGCGACCTCTACCCTTGACAGGATCAACCCATCTACTTTCACTAGGTTTCACATTAACATGACGGCTTTCAAATGTGATATGCCTCAGGCATATAGTGAAGAGAGTCATGACTTGGATCTTATTGCAAGAATGCCACGCTGGGTCGTCAAGGTGATTTCAAGCTAAAGGGCTGCACAATCTCCCATCATCGTGTCATCTAACTAGCTCTGAAACAACTTTTAATTGGATTGATCAGGTCTTCAGACACCATGACGTCGGAAAAAAAATCCTGCTTATTGTGCGCTCTGTGTCACATCTGAAGCTTTGTGCTGCATTTGCAAGACTGTTGACTACTTGGCCCTTCCTTCTTACATATTGCAAATTGCCTGATTTCTGTTAATTTTGCGAGCAAAAGATTTTAGAGCTAAAGTAAGGTCAATCAAATAGGGAGACATTTTCATTTTTGCTACAAAATACCTCTTGCAGGTGGATGATGATGTGTACATGCAACTTCAACGCCTTGTTGCAGCTTCTTTGCAATGGTCCCGAATGGGTGCAGGTTGGTTTCTTTTACACAATTGAAGATCAGGCTGCATGGAACAGAACAGAATGATTATATGGAGGGCCATGGATGCGCCTTTGTTAGAAAGCAGAGGCTGCAATGCGCACACGCATCTGTTCCTAAAGCTCACTGATTATTCATGCATGCCTGCTTGCGAAGGTTATAAAGGGTGCTAATATGTCTTTCAGCATAACTGAATGTGCCTTAGCAACCTTATTGACACCACAGATTGGCACACATCTGTTCTTTAACTTGTGCCAGAGTATGTTGGATGTATGAAGCACGGCACAGTATTTACAGAACCGCGGGCAAGATGGTATGAGGCGCAACATGACCTCCTAGGCAACACGTAAGATTATGATGATGCTTTACTGCTCCCTGAGCCCATATCTCTCATTTCGGGGTTGCTCTCCATGGCCTCCAACAACTTTGCATCCTCTGCTGTAGAATGCTTTTAGCCAAACTAAAATTATCAGCGCAAGACCAGAAACCTATTAGCTGACTCCTGTTCTGCAATCTATTATTGCTTCATGTGCACCACCACATAAATTATATAAATTGATAAGGAAGATGTCTTCTGAGATAATTGCTTTATCTCTTCATCCAAGCACAGTTTTTATCCCCTTTATTTGCTTGTAGGTATTACATGCATGCTTATGGTTCCGTGTATGGGATTTCCGGGCATGTTGTAGCAGAGGTAATATTTCGCAACTCGGAAAATCTGAGGCTCCTTGCAAATGAAGGTGGGTATGTGTCATCTTGGCAGGTCTGATGTTACTAGTGGATTGTGGCTGTAAGACAACACCAACAAAAAAAAAGTCGTTGTTTTTGCACACTGCCCAGGAGCGATGAAGTACTGAGCAGACCTAGAAGCTGTGCATTTCTGCTTCACATGCATATGCAACTCTTATACCAAATCTTAGCAGCAGCTGCTGTCTGAAATTGTCTGCTCAGAAAACTTGGTTCAGTGATGGGTGGATTTCCTTAGCTGGGTTATTTACGGCAATGTATGCCCATGACCAGAACAAAACCTTCCCTTACTCGGCCGACTTCTGATGCAGACACAACAGTAGGTTTATGGATGGTCTCCCATAATGTGAAGCACTTTGAGGACATGCGGCTCTGTGTACCAGGATGCCATCCTGCAGCCGTGGCTGTCCTGAGGTCAGAGTGTGCAGGTGCGGAGGCGGTGCAGCTTCTGCAATTGATCCCTACAGCTGCGGAACATGATTTGCAGTCGTGCGGGTACTGCAGTCGGAGAAGAACACATCTTGTGGGATGCATCTGTGCAATCAATGATTCTGTTAAGGAACTGTTGGGGCTCAAGGTTCCTAAATTTTCAAGGCGAAAACTGCCCAGCTGAATATTGGAGGCTTCGCAGTACGTCACGCTTTCCCTAGATCTATGCTGCAGACATTCTGGCAGCGAAAGGCTTGACCTGACTCCAGTGCATGCTGTGCCCAGGTTTGTGCAATCCTGTACACGACTTGGTGTCTGCCCACAACTCTAGCGCATGCAGGTAGGTAACTCAACTCGCCGCACCGCAATGGGCTCCAGCATGCTAGGCTGCAGAGAGTTTCAGATGCAGGCGCCCATGTTGGCGTTTGGACTTTATGTCAAGGAGCATTGTACGGCTCTGTTGGCCATCATGCGCACGCACAATGTATGCACACGCACACAAATACACAACTGTTGAGCTGTCATCTAGGTGTCTGGCCCCTAGTCAAGATGGTGCTTAATGCATAAGCGCCGAGCGCTCTGTTGTACTATGGCAAGCTTCTGTCTCTGACATTGATAGCGGCGACCTGTGCTGTGCGGGATAGGTACTTTGAACGAGGCAGTCATAGTCCAAGGTCATTTAATGTAATGCAACTTTGGCACAATGTACGTCTTAGTGATGTCATGATGTTACACAATCGTGGGCATTGCATTGCAGGAGGACATGGGACTGGGGGAGCAAGGGAGCTCAAAATCGACAGTTGCCCAAAGAGGGGAGGGTCATCAGAGTGGAGGACTTGCGTGGAAAAGGGAGGCCTGCCTCTACCCGTGCTCCCTCTGCGCCTGAATCACAGGCAGCCATCACAGACGTACAAAGCACAGGCAGACCTGTGGAGGGCAAGCATGCAGATGCCCTGGATGGAGGCACTGGTGGTAACCCAGGGAATGGGGCAGGTGATATGAAGGCGGCCGGGGGTGAGGAGCCAGCGCAGAGGGTGCGGACACGCTCGTGGGATGAGATGGTTCAGATGTCTCTGGGGGAGCTGCCCTACCTGCCGTCCTATCCAGAGCACACTGCCTTTGAGCGCATGTGGGTGTGAGGGCATGTCCTGGGTGCTCAACCTGTTGTGGCAGTGGCTTGCCCGCGAGCCAGCGTATATTGTGGTATGGTTGTATTCAGTGAACGTAGTTGAGAAAATTGCCATGAGTCCTCAGATCGTCTGTAGTCCAAGTTGCTCCAAAGTGTTTGATGAACCCAATCCTTGGATTACCGATTTCAAGAGGGCACAACGCTGAGAGTGCTGCATACCAAATAGGCTCGTGGTATAACTACAAGTAGTAACCCCCTTGTCTCAAGCAGAAAGTGAATGATGCGCAGAGGCAACAAACAAATGGTCATGCTGAACAACTAAGGACAATCATTCAGCAGAGACACGAGGCAAAATAATAGACCTCAGCAAATCAGAGCTATAAAAATGTCCTCGGAACATGATATCCCCCTGATCCAAGCTGATGCAACCAATCAGGCATGTGAAATCAATGGTGCAGAATAGTGACACATTCAAATACAGCATTTAAAATACACCAAGCGAGCTTTAACCTTCATCCAAATCCTTTAAATACTTGGAAAACAACACACGGAGATACGATCAGACAAAAAGCTGTCTTTGATATGCAGCCTACTTACCCAGAACTGGATATTCTGCCCACTGGGAAATGCGAAGTATGGATCAGAGAAATCAACCAAATTACTCATGTAAAGCTGGCAAGGACAAAAGCTCACCGCATTGATACAGGAATTCCTATTAGCCCTACAAATCATGCCACACTTCCACAAGTCTCAGATGCTACAAGGGCTTGTATATGCACCCCTGATGGAAAGTGTGTTGGTATGCTGAGTACTAAGCTATACATAAATCTAGCGAATGCCTTCCACCATGCATGGGATTCAGGCTATCACAATCAAGTCATACCTCCACCCGAAAACCTTAACTCTAAATTAGTGGGTCTCCTCTCTTACAAAAAGGAATGCACCTCGAAGGTTCATAAACAAATAAGTCAAAAAGTTAAAGACTCACACATGCGAGCCTTACCTGACCACGTACTTCAAGCACTTCAAACATGGGCTATGGTGACCAA
>LKMJ01007263.1_pt1 | contig 10439 bp, 12 predicted proteins | sample 643391 | NCBI WGS metagenome assembly LKMJ01 (sample SAMN04112250, study PRJNA286221) | soda lake metagenome | biome: soda lake; feature: Kulunda Steppe; material: water; isolation source: sample PL-Br10 brine of Picturesque Lake | place: Russia: Kulunda steppe | collected 2010-07
CAGGACTCGAGACGTTGCGGCATGTTTGTCCCCAAACTTGCCCTGAGTGTGTTGCATGCAAGTGGTACCAGGACTCGAGACGTTGCGGCATGTTTGTCCCCAAACTTGCCCTGAGTGTGTTGCATGCTAGTGCCCATGCGTGTCACACACCCACACAACGCAGGCCCATGCGACTGTTAGCTCCCAATGAGCATGCACACTGCACACTGCACACACACACAAGCATGTGATCACGTGGACGCACATGGCGCAGATGATGGCCACGCTGCCCTTGGAGGTCCACACGCCAGCCCAGCAACAGCAGCAGCAGCAGCAGCAGCAACCGCTGCTTTAGGGGACGTGCAGCGGCTGCAGCGGCTGCTGGCTTACGAGTCTAGCAGGCTGCACTGTGGCTGCCTGCCCCCTGCAGTGCTGGCTTGCTTGGAGGCGCACTGTGTGGCTTGGGGGGTGGGCCTGGTGGAGCAACTGTTGCTTCTGCAGCAGCAGCAGCAGCAGCAGCAGCAGCAGGTGCAAGGGGGACCTGATGACAGGGATGTACCTGGAGGCAAGCACAAGAAGAAAAAGAAGAAGAAGGAGAAGGACGCAGGAGGTCAACAGCAGCAGCAAGCGGGGGAAGGGGAGGCGAGAAGCAGTGGTGCCTGCACGCAGCTGCTGCATGCAGTGCTTGGTTGTATGATGGGCTGCCTGGAGCTGCACAGCCGGGTGCAGGAGGAGCTGCTGCTGCTGGGGCCAGCTGCTGCTGCGGCGGCGGCGGCAGCAGTGACGGCTGCAGACGCCGGCCAGGCTGACAAGACCTGCCACAGCGGCAGCAGCAGCAGCAGCAGCAAGAGTGCTGACAGGCATGCACACGCCTGGCTGCTGCTTCCCCCTGCCTTCAAGGCCAAGTTGCAGCAGCAGGTGGCGCACTTAATGGTTGCGGTAGCTGCGCGCACGCCTCGGAAGACTGGATCGGACCCGGCATCCTTTTCGGTCTTTGGTGACGCGCTGACAGGGTGCTGCCAGCGCGCGCTGCGGGGCGGTCTGCAGCTGGGGCTGCAGCAGGCTGCACACCAGCAGGCTGTGGGAGAGCCGGAGGCCTCTGAGGGCGTGAGCGTGGGCAGTGTGCTGCAGCTGGCGCTGAAGCAGCTGCGCAAGGCAGCGGGCGCAGCGCCTCCCGTGGGGCGAGGCGGGTTGTATACGCGAGGGGGTGCCGGCCGGCCTGGTGATGAGGGCAGCAGTGATGGAGAGAACAAGGAGGCTAGGCATCCCCCGCAACACCCCGCTGCCGCTTTCGCAGATGGTGATGATGTTGGTGGTGTTTGTAGGGACAGCAGGGTTGGAGGCTGTGTCAGTGGCGGGGCAGCGTCCTCACTTGCAGCGGTGGAGAGTTTATCCGCGGCCAGGCAGTGCGCTGTGGGGGCAGCTGTGGCGGCAGCGGCATTGGGCGCCCTGGTGGGGCACGTTGAGTGGCTAAAGCAGGGCGGGCTGGAGGCCCGCGGTGCAGGCCACGGCGCCGACACGCTTGCAGGGTGCGGGGGCGAGGGTGGGGCCGCCCAGAGGCGCAGGGCGCGGCGCGCATGCAGCGAGGCGGTGCGTGCGTCGCTGGGGGGAGCGGGCGAGGTCCTCCGGGAGCTGCACGCCGGGCTGCAGCGGCTTGGGGAGGGGCTACAAGAGCAACTGGAGCTGCAGCAGGCAGGGTATAGCCCCCAGGCACACAGCACCCTCTGGCACCCTGCCTCATATCATCAGCACCACCAGCACCAGCACCACCACCACCGCAGTCACCAAGAGCAGTTGCACGCGCTCATGCTGCTCAGCTTGCAGCACTGCCTGGCGGGCCAAGCTGCGCTCACCCGCCTGACTGCTGCTGCCGCCACTGCTGCGGGGGCACCGAGCGCACGCGCAGCAGCCTCGTGGCACCGGCAAACTAATGCTGCAGACGCGCGCCTGCACGGTCTGCTGGACTGCGTGGGCAAGGGGCTGCCGCACGCTGTGGCAGTGGCGCAGGGCCTGGTGCTGCGGCCACCGCTGCCCCCCCGCGCGATTGCCCTTGGTGAGGATGCCTGTGCCAGTGCAGTCAACACCCGTCAGGCCGATAGGCATATACAAGGCTGGGGCGATTGCACAGAAGCCTGCCCCAGCCCTCCAGGTCTTGTGCAGCAGCATTGGCAGCAGCAGCAGCAGGGCTGCTGGCCTGAGGGAGGGCGTGGCTGCAGCAGCCTGGGTACCGCAGACCTTGGCTTCCCTTGTGCGCGTCAGCTGCCCACCAGTGTGCGGCTGGCGGTGGTGGATTTGCTGCACGCTGCAGCCCGGCTGTGGCCCGCTGCCAGTGGCAGCGGCGTGGCCGGAAGCACCGGAAGGGTGGGTGTGTCCGGACGCACCGGAAGGGTAGGTGTGGTGTTGAGCCTTTTTGCTGTGCAAGGTCAGCGTGCCTGTGCGGGTTTAGCTCTGGGCAGCACTGTATTGTGTGGACTGGTTTTGAGAGAGACAAGGGCCGACATGCATGCGCACATCAACCGTTTAAACATACACACCCGCATGTGTGCGCGGCCACACACAGGCAAACACAGGCAGGCAGGCAGGCAGGCTCACACACACGCTCAACATGCGCGCACAAATGTACACGTATCCGAGCCACAAGCATGCACACATGCACACGCGCACGGACACGCGTACGCTCATGGGCCCTCGCACAAGCCAGCAGACACAAGTTGCCGCTTCAGGTACAAGCACACACCTTCACAGACCTGTGCCATGCGCTCCTTTTGTGTCTCAGGAGCGTGCAGCGGCACCCTCGAGTGGTCCCCATCAGCCTCCCAACAGCCTGGGGCTGCAGGCAGCTGCTTCTGGCGGAGGCCCTGCACAGAGCCAATCCCAGGAAGGCGGCAGCACCAGCAGCAGCAGTGAGAGTAGCAAAGAGGATGAGGAAAAGGAGGAGGAAGAGGGGGAGGAGGAGGGAAGCGAGCTGCACCCCCAGCAACGCAGCGGCCGCGCCCACGCCCCCACAAGTACCTCTGATGAGAGAGGCAGCACGGCTGCAGCGCATGAGGAACGCCTGCTGCTGCGGCAGCTGGTGGAGGTTCATGTGGAGGCAGTGGCCCGCTGGGCGCCTGCCCAGTGCTCGCCCCACCCCCGCAGGTGCGCGGCTCAGTCTGGCAGACTGTGGTCGCTGCGCGCGCGCACTAGGGTTGCACACGCTGCGCGCACGAAGGTGCAGGAGCTGGCAGGGAGCTGCTGTGGAGGGAAGTTGGGGGTTGGGAGGGCTGTTGTTGGGCTCTGCGAGCACATTGCTAGTGTTCTGCGGCTTGTACTGCCATTGCCTGCTTACCACACTCTGCAACCTTACAATGCATTCCCCATCACGCTGCTGTGTGCCTATGTTGCATTCCACACCCCAAGCGATGATGAAGCCACCAGATGCCTGCAGCCTTTTCTTCGGTGCCTTCCTGATGCACGCCCTTTCCGGAGCACACGTGCTTACCAACCCCAAGCAATGATGAAGCCACCAAAAACTAGAAACCTTTCGTTCGGTGCCCTCTTGGCGCACATCCTTTGCAGAGCCCACATGCTTACCAAACCCCTGTACGGACTCTCCGCCAGGAACCCCTTGTGGCTGCCTCTCACCAAAGCTTTCCCTCACTGCCCCACCACCACACCTGCTGTGATCGGTCTCTCTCTGCAAACCCAAGCTCGCTGCTTGCAAGCATTCATCAGCACCGCCCAGGGCTGGGTGCGCAAAGGTAACAGCGCCGCCTCACCACCGGCTGGCCACACTGCAGGGGAGGCGTCTGGGGGGCGCTGCTTGCGGACGTGCCTGCACTCAGTGATGCGGCCAGCGTGCGTGGGGCGTTGCTCGAGTCCTTGAGGTCAGTACATGCACATGCTCGTGAGGACCTGGCACACATCTTCGTCTGACACTTGGCGTCTGCGCCGTGGCGCTGAGTGCGGCACAGGCTACGCTGTGCTGCTGAGCACGGCAGAGATTGCGCTTTGGCCCTTGCTCGAGTCCTGCTTGAGGCCAGTGTGACTTGATAGCGGCATGTCACGCACATCCTGCTTGAGGCCAGAGCAACTTGATTGTGACCCGTCACGTGCACGCTTTATGCTCGTCAGGGGTGCCTCTAGGGGCGCTGCTCTCTGTTGTCTACACCCATGTTGCCGGGGGTGCGTGTGGTGGTGATCTAAGGCCTTCGTCTTTTACAGTTTCTGTGTTGCTTCCTTGCTGCTCCCCCTTGTTGCCTCCTTCACAAGATCTGTGTTGATTCCTTGCTGCTCCCCTTAATTTCTTCCTCTACTAGATCTGTGTTGCTGCCTTCCAAACAGATGCGGTGTTCATCCCTCCCAGGACCAAACCCTCTTTCCCCTGTGCTCATATTGGTTGTGTAGAAAGGTCTCTACAGTTATGTCTCACTGAGATCGTGCTTTGCACCTGGATGCGCAGTGTGTATGTAAATTGAGCTGGCCTCTTTGTACAGCAGGCTCAAGAGCACTCAGGCAAAAGCACGGCATGTGTTTTGTGGCGACAGGTTGTCATGCTGCTCTGGCAGGTCCGCTGCCAGAACGTGCAGGCTGTGCAGGCACTTTCGCCGACTGCAACGGTCTGACTGAAATTGAAATGATTGAATGGGTGCATGTCAGGGACAAAACAAGCAAGCACACTGCCCGCCTATCATTGCCCCTGGCAGCGCGCTGTGTCTACTAGCAGCCCGTAGCAGTGTGCTGTGCCCGCGTCCGGCACTGCTCCAAAAGCCTCTGTACCCATCTTCAGCAGATTGTGCTCAATGCGCTCAGCTGGGCCGGCAGCTGACCACCCACCCACCTTTGTACAAGGAGAGGACATGTAAGCCCAGCTGCGTATGCCCCCTCTTGCCGCCTGTCAATCCAGGCTACTCCTGCTGGGAACCAGCACCTCCCACTACCGGAGCGTGCTGCAGGCCCTGCAGTCCGACCTGCCACACGCCGTCCTTGCTGCCACGGCCGCGCCAATCCCAACTCCAAGCCACACCACCAGCACCCTGCCGCCTGCCAGCACGCCTCTGCTGGGCAATGCCGATGGCGCCGTCGCTTCCCCTGGCGGCTCTGGGGCACACGCGGGGGGGGCGCTGGCTGCCGCACCCACTTCCCAAACGTACGGATTGCCCCTGGGGTTGGGGCCGTTCCAGCGCCTCAGCGCTGTGCTGCAGTGGCTCCTGGTGAGTGGGCAGCACGTCTGGGAATGCCCAATGCAGAAGGAACTGCCTTAGAGGAGGAAAGCTGCTGTCACGCAGGTTGCAACAAGGCTCTGCTGCCAGTCCAATCTGGGAGGGCTTAGCCCTCCGTGCATTTCTGGCAGGCTGTCTGAGGCTGCGTGGCAGGGACCAAAAGTGCTCTGCAAGGCCCGCTGCTGCATGCGCAATTCGGGATGGAAGTGGCATGCAGCAGCTGACACTTCCTCTTTTGGGTGGCCTTGCACGCATTTAGTGATGTCCAGTTGAGCCCCACCTGCTTGCAGGCAAGGCGCGCTGGCACCCATACCCACATGCACACATTCCCACATGCGCACACACAGACAGTCATACACACGCCTGTTCTTTGCCTTGTGCGCGCCTGTGCAGGTGGCCGTGGAGATGGACTCCAGCCCCCGCAAGGCGCGCGCTGCCGCCCAGCTGGTGCCGCATGTCTTCAACCATGTGTGCCTCATGCTCATGGGCATTGCCCAGCAGCAGCTCCTGTCCCTGCAGCCGCCCACAGCTGCGCGCCTCAGGCCTGGGCTGTCCAGGGTCCACAGCGGCTCTACCAGCCTCAACAGCGACGACGCCCGCCTTTGGGCTGGTGCAGAAGGTGCAGGGTCAGAGGCGGTGGCGGCGCGGTCAAGCTGCTGGTTTGGGCTGCGCTTCCTCGAGTCCGTGGTGGCGCGCGAGCTCACGTTCCACATCAGCGACAGCCAGGTAGAGCTCTGCAGACTTTTGTGCACCTTGTTGGCAGTACTGTGGTATGAGCTTGCGATCTCGCGCGAGTGCGCGCCAGCACTTGGCTGCCATCAGAGGGTGTGGAGTCCTCTGTCAGATGCTGGCTAGAGCTAAGGAGGGGGATGGGGATGGCGAGGGTGAATGGTGTGAATGCTGATGGTGGTGGTGATCTATCAGAGGGTGTGGAGCCCTGTCAGATGCTGGCAACAGGCAAGGAGGAGGATGGGGATGGCGAGGGTGAATGGTGTGAATGTTGATGGTGGTGGTGATCAATCAGAGGGTGTGGAGCCCTGTCAGATGCTGGCAACAGGCAAGGAGGAGGATGGGGATGGCGAGGGTGAATGGTGTGAATGTTGATGGTGATGGTGATGGTGATGGAGATGGAGATAGAGATGGAGATGGTGATGGTGAATGGTTGCATGAACAGGGGCGTGTGATTAGGTGTTGGCCACCATTCAGTGGAGACTCAAGCGCGCGTGTGTGTATAAACAGCCTGTGGAGGTTTGGGGGGAAGGTGTTGATGGTGCATTAGCTTGCTTAGGATATCCAGAATCAGCTGTAGGAGCACTGTTGTTGTGTGTATTTTGATGTGAGCTTGCGAGTGGGTGTTGGGGTGATACAGAGGCTAACCAATTCCATACGCCTGCAAAGCCCTCCATGTGCTTGAGAGTGAGCCAAGACCCGCTTTCACAGTGGTACTGGCTGTACGCTCCTGTGCGGTGGCATGTGGCTGTACGCTCCTGTGCGGTGGCATGTGGCGGTGGCATGTGGAAAGTTTCCAATTGCGTAACAGTCTTGGTGGGAGGGATAGCAGTCTTGGCGGACTTTGGATGGAAGCGCTGCCCGCAGTGGCAGATGCAGCCGCAGCCATGGCAGCCTTGGTGGATGCAGATGCAGATGCAGCCTCTGCATATGCGCAGCCCTGATGCAAGCACAACGCATTGCTGGACCTCCGCGCTTTCATGCATGCACGCCTAGACCACGCCCACACCCGCCAGTGGACACCAACTTGATGCCTCGTGGGACACACACACACACACACACACACACACATGCACACACACGCACACATGCGCGCGCACACGCACCGTTAGGGTTAGGGTTTAGGGTTTAGGGTTAGGGTTAGGGTTTAGGGTTAAGGCTAAGGTGAGTGTTTGGGTTAAAGTTTAGGGTTAGGGTTTAGGGTATAGCCAGCAGTGCTCAGCTCAAAAGTGAGCTGACTCAGGGCTCAGCCTGTGCGGTCAGGGCTCCTCGTCGGTGTCCACCAGCGTTGCTCCCTCTGCCGCACACCAGTGGTGTTTTCGGTGCCTGTTTTGCACACAATGCGGGGTGCATTTTGAGTGCTACAGGGAAAGCTGGCTGCATGCAATGGCGTGCTGCATCACCGGAGCAGACCGACCTCATGCAAGCAAGGGGCGGAACAGCACGCCTCCCCCCTCCCATGCTCCTTTTTTTCTTTGATCGTATCCTGGTGACATTGCCAGGGTATTGCCATAGACAAATACAGCGGCATGCAGGGTCGCGGGAGGGGCGCCAGCAGGGTACCTGGCGGTCGGGGGCACCCTGCCCAGGTGCAGCTTTGGGCACGCCACGACCGCCACCGGGACGCGCACGAGATGGGCGAGATCCGTCATCATTGCCCTTAATCATAATTGCCTGTCATCATTTGGCAATAGATTGGCTTGCATGTGAATTGGGCTCAACCAGACACGCTCATAACACCTGCCGATGCTCTGGTCCGCGCAGATGAGCAACATGCTGCAGACGCTGTCCGCATTGTTTCCATCTGCGCTATACTCCAGCAGTGCAAGTTGCCAGCCTGGAGCCGTGCTGCCAGGTGCGGTGCAGGACTGTGGAAGCAGTACGTAAATAAGTCTATGCCGGCACACGGCGCCAGCTCAGCACTCAGGCGCTCAACGACTCAGCAGCTCAGTGCAGTCAGGGCTCCTCGTGGGTGTCGAGGCTCCTCGTCGGTGTCTGCCAGCGCAATGCACTGCCCTCTCTGTCCCTGTCCTCTGAATATTTGCATGCTCAAGTCGAGGTGAAAGTTACATACCTGTGAGGGCAACATAGCTGGACCTGCTGATGGAGGGAAGAGGGTTACGTAGCTGTACCTGCTGATGGTGAGGGTGACATAGCTGGACCTGCTGAGCATTTAGAATTGATGCCTCAGGGTACACAATTCTGATGCCCTGTGGGAGAATACTTGAGCCAATTGCTGCCCTACCTCAGGCTCCATTTTGTGGGTTTTGCCAACTGCTAGACACTGTTGTCAGCCTTGGCCTTCCTAGCAATCTGTGATGCGTAAAAGCTGCTCTTCATAACCTGGATGTTTGCAATCGGGTGATGGTTGGCCTCTTTCCCTCTCCTTTGCTGACCCTTTTCCATTCCGTATTCAAAAGGCTGCAGCAAGGCAGACGATGTGGATGGTGGTGGCCATCCTTACTGGAACGTGTGATTCAGGAGAGACCATCATACTTTCAAGCCCCAACAATAATTGACTGCTGGTTCCCTATTGTTTTAAACCCAGCCATCACCTGCACATTCTCTGCAGCTTGCATCTGACACACGGGCCACCCTCTCAAACACGCGCCAGGCTGCCACAGCCCTCCCCTTGCAATGCTTCAGTGAAGCCCCTGCACTCACAAATAACTCGTGACCTTTTCTGATGATCACCTCATGCGTGCCCCCAAGGGCACACTTGTATGCAAGTTCCGACCGATTGAGGATTGTCTTGTGAGCATCTCTCATGTTTGGACCCACACATGTGCACACAAACTAGCACGCACACCCACACACACAGAGTGCACTTGCGCTGTCCATGCCCACCTTTCGTGCGCCTCATCAGCACTGTCCTCTAGCCCATCCAGGCCCCAAGCCTGCCTCACGCCTACCTTAACCTTTTGCCCACAGGTGGCCACGCTGCCATGCACGGCCTGTTCCGCGCGACAGCCTCGCTGCTGGCGTGCGCCGTGCGCCACCGCCCTGCCGCGCTGGGCAGGTGTATGGCCCTGGTGGCTGAGGCTCTGCGGGGGCTGCTGGGGGCGCTTGCGGCCTGTGAGGGGGCGCCGTCTGCGGCAGAGCAGGGCAGCCGCATGCAGCTGCAGGCCATGGGTGCTGAAGTGTCCAGGTGCGTGGGCGCGCCCTGCGCCTTCCCACTGAGTGCGTGCCGCGCTTGCACCTCGTTTCTGCTTTTGGTGGCAGGCAGGCACACTGTGGGCCACTGGTCCGCAGGCAGGCACATTGTAGGCCACTGGTTCGCAGGCAGGCACATTGTGGGCCACTAGTCCGCAGGCAGGCACGCTGTGGGCCACTGGTCCGCAGGTAGGCACACTGTGGGCCACTAGTCCGCAGGCAGGCACGCTGTGGGCCACTGGTCTGCAGGCAGGCACGCTGTGGGCCACTGGTCTGCAGGCAAGCACACTGTGGGCCACTGGTCCGCAGGCAGGCACATTGTGGGCCACTGGTCCGCAGGCAGGCACGCTGTGGGCCACTGGTCTGCAGGCAGGCACGCTGTGGGCCACTGGTCTGCAGGCAAGCACACTGTGGGCCACTGGTCCGCAGGCAGGCACATTGTGGGCCACTGGTTCGCAGGCAGGCACACAGTGGGCCACGGGCCCACAGCGTGCAGCTGAGTCTTGAGGCTTTGTGGAGGTACCAGGCTGCTGCACACGAGCAGGCGCACGAGCAAGCACACGCTTGCTCGCATTGATGCCAGCACTCTCCGCGCAGCATACGCTCTTTGGGGCTAGCAGCTGCGCTTGCTCTGGCTGTGCTGCTGAGCCTGCTGAGGACGCGCCTCAGCAGCCGCAACTGCTGCAATTGCACTTGCTCTGGTTGTGCTGTTGAGCCTGCTGAGGACGTGCCTCAGCAGCCGCGACCACTGCTGCTGCTTGCTGCGGCTTGGAGCAGCGTGTGGCCATCTCAGACCACCACTGCCGAACACCTACTCTTCTCTTAACTTGGATTCCCAACCTTGGGCCAATGTATGATCAGAGGCTGCTGGGTGCATGTCCCTTGTACTTCTGCCTGGCCCCAGTTCCCCTAACTGCGGTGCTTGCGCCCTCTCTTTGGCTCTGGCTTGCACGCGCCACATCAAATGGCTTTAACAGCTCATTATTGAAATCACTGCTTCAGCCCATCATTTCACACGGGAGTTTCAGCTGGGCAGCGTTGCCCAGATTCAGTTGGGCTCCCCTCCCTCCTTCACATGTGCTGGCCCCCTCGCTCAAAAGAAAAAAACCAAGGCTGCATCTGAGCGCTTCCTTTTTGATACCGTTGATTGTGCACGGGTGCACCACGCGCATACCCCAGGGCTTTGCCCCTGCCCCGGATCGTCCCCCTTGCCACTGTGCGCTCACCTGTGGCAGCTCACCTGTGGCTATGCCTGTGGCTGTGGCTGTTTCTGTAGCTGTGCGCTTACCCTTGTCACTGTGCGCTCACCTGTGGCAGCTCACCTGTGGCTATGCCTGTGGCTGTGGCTGTTTCTGTAGCTGTGCGCTTACCCTTGGC
>LKMJ01007266.1_pt1 | contig 10435 bp, 11 predicted proteins | sample 643391 | NCBI WGS metagenome assembly LKMJ01 (sample SAMN04112250, study PRJNA286221) | soda lake metagenome | biome: soda lake; feature: Kulunda Steppe; material: water; isolation source: sample PL-Br10 brine of Picturesque Lake | place: Russia: Kulunda steppe | collected 2010-07
GAGCGTCATCAACCCCGCACAGACTGTATACCATTGTGGCTTACCGTAACCTAAAGTGCTTTCGAACGGCGCGGGCCTATGCTAGTAGACGACACGCCGAAATGTGACATAACCAATGCTGGCACAGACGGGGAAAATCAGTTGTACTCACGCCACCGATATCCACACTCTTTGCATTTAAAATAATTTAACACCGTATACGATTCGTAATAATTATTTTTTAAGAGCCGTTTTAGATATAATATGGGTGAAAATTCTCAAAACAACGGTGAAGTGTCTGAAGAAGAGGAAAAAAAGGTGGTTGGTGCAAGGGTTAAAGAGAAGCGTAGACAGAAGTGGGAGCAATATGTGGACGATTCTGCGGAGTTTGGTACGATGGCACAATTGATTCGCACTGCTGTTGAAAAAGAAATATCTGAAGATGAATCTGAGTATGGAAGAATCAGGCATGAATTAGGCACTTTACGGCAGGATGTGGATAGGTTGTTTTCGATGATAGATGATAATCGGGTACAGATAGTTCAAGAGATTGGGGAATTAAACGACCCATCTGCCCGTGATGTGGCAGAAGAAACGGCTTATGTGATGGAAAGAACGGCTGATGAAGTGGGTTCGGTAGGTGATAAAGAATGAATGAAAAACAAGAGAAGTGGGAGGAAGAGTCAGAAATTATCAACCGTGATTTTAGTAATGAAATAGTCATTGATTGGCTTGAGGACAGGTATGAAACCAAATCAATACATACGTACAGGAACGATAAATGTGCGCTGAAGAAGTTTGAGAAATATATTGGTGAAAAGAATTTAGGATTAGATGATGTTAAGGTATATCATGCGAATAAGTACTTGAAGAATTGGTTGACGAAGAGTGAAGGTTTGTATCAATTGTCTGCATATAATTATTTCATGAGTACAAAATCCTTCTACCAGTGGTATTTAGATATGTTTGAGATTGACCGTGACAACCCGTTTTCAAAGATAGATACTGATTACATAGACCATACGGAGAGAGCAAATGAAAAAGAAAATTTGGATGCAGACCAGATTAGAGAAATAATTGAGTGTGTTGGCCAAATTCGTAATAAAGCTATTCTAGCTTTTACAGCTTCTACAGGATGCAGAATCGGTGAGGCAGTTCGACTAAAAAAAGAAAATTTGGATATTGAGGGGCGTGAGGCTGAGATTATTACGCTTAAAAACAGGAAACAGAAAGACAGAAAGGTGTATTTTGATAGGTATACACGCAGACTATTGGACGATTATGTAAACCGTGGATACCGTGATAAATATGCAGATTCTGAGAGTGATTATGTATTCGTGTCGGCTAATGATAACCAACATACTGAACACCCATACGTATCCGTAGATAGGGTTCAGGAAGCTTTTCGCCAAGCTGTAGATAAATCTGGAATTGAGCAAGAATTCACAACACAACCAGATGAATATGAATCGAAACGCTCGAACATAACAACACACATTCTTAGGAGGTCATTTTGCCAGCATTGGGTCAATTCAGGTGGTGATATTATGAATTTGAAAAACCACCAAGGGTGGCAAAATCTAGAAACTGCGAAACAGTATCTAAGCGATGACGTAGACCGTGAGACAAGGGACACCTATGGGTTGAACTTATAACTAATTTAACCCGTACAAATCACGTCGGTCTTCATCTTCGACAAACCGCCTGATTGTTGCTCGTGAAACACCTGTTCGTTTTCCAACTTCTCACGCCACTCTCGGTATTCAGGCTTTTCGTACGTTCGACGTGGGACAATATGCTCAACGTGAAGATTATCCAGTTCCATTCGCCACGGACCACGTCGCTCCTCTTCGATGCTGACGAGCGTTAGAGTGGTACGGAACTGCCACGAACCTAGAACGCTCATTCCGAATCATGGAACCAGACAATATCAAATAGGCCAAGAATCAAATCCATAATTATATTGTACCATTCTATTGCTTGTTCTTTCTCGATATGTTCTACAATTGTCTCTGTTGGGTGTACGATGTTATTTCGAGTCGTCAGGATATCTTCCTGAAAGGTTTGCCATTCCCGATGTGATGGTCCGTTAGTTAACCTTACTCCTGAAATTTCATCTAAAGCGTCTTTAGCGAAGTCTTCGCGATATATATTTCCGTTATCATTACCATAAGTACCTACGACATGATTATGGGCACCTTCATGACCCATACCTTGCCAGCGATGAAAGAGGTAAACCTGCCTGTATAGACAGTTGTCTATTGCAGAGACGAGCATTGGAATCGCAGCAACTGTATTGGTTCTTCGGATAGACTCAGATGCGCCACGAAGGAGATTTATCCACGGTGGGTTTGTTACTTCTCGCAAAACGCGTATTTCTTCATAGACAACGCTGATTTCGTCTCCTGGTTCTATCTCTGTTGAATCGCTACGACTCTCACGCAGGTTTGCCGTTAGTACGACTTCTTCTGGACTGACTGGTGTAACAGAGACCATCACTTCGTCTCCTAACGAAACTCGTGTATACGTATCATCCAGAATTTCGAAGGGGAGTCTATCATCTTCGTTCTTAACATCATCTCTTTCAGCACCTAACAACAATACGGAATCCACTTCATAAGGTTTGTAGAGGTTATTGACTGTGTGCTCTCGTGTTTCACCAACATCTACCCATGTGATGTTCTTTCCAATTGCACTACCAATAGAAAGTGGGAAACGAAAATGTGAATTACCAGTTGAAGATTGCTCTCGAATCGTTGACAGCAAAGCATTCTCAGAAAAGAAAAAAGCACCACAAGACGGGCATTTCGTGTACGAATTGGGCGTGATTGACGCTGGGTCGACATGCCTTAGAAATTGAAGGATGCCAATTCGCTGCTCACAATTTGGACAAGTCAAGTTTGTCGCTCCTGCTTCAGCGGTTTGCAGGATATGAGCAAGTGACATCGGTATATTCAATCCTCTTCACTGTTATTGGAATTGTTATTCTTATAATGATATGCAAGAGCGGCAGTAGTACCAATTGTAGCAGCAGCTATCCTCTTGTTTTGTGGGAGGAATTGACCAACGTTAGTTACAATGATTGAGATGTATATTAGATGGACTGTTCGGACTTTATCGCCTAATGCTTGGATTGCATCGTGGGTGCGCCTGTATGCATAATATGCGCGAATCTTCAGCTCGTACTCTTCTATTTGACTGCCTAGTGGTCGTTCCTCCTCAAAAGACGATGGTTCAGTAGTGAATTCATTGAACGTTGATTCTGGTATCCTAAGCTCGGAAAAAAACGACTCTGGGACTGCGAAGAAATAGTCGCTAACGGTTGGTACATAAAAAGATGAATCCAAGGACATCAAGGTCTCAGTAGTGTCAAATGCGTATTCGTCCTCTATATCTGGCAACGGCAAGTGGTCGTCTTGTTGAGGCCATAAACCAATACTGCCAACCAATCCAGTCAAATCATCAAAACCCGAGTCTTCGTAACCTGCAGCTAAAGACCTCAACCAAGAAGTATTGTCAATTGAACCAGCAAGCCATGATAAGTCCGTGGCATCTTCCCAATTTGCTACTAACGAGGCTGTTGGGAGAAGCGCTTCGGTCAATTCAGGAGCATCCATGGTTCCGATTGACATTGTAACGGATGTCGATGGTTCAGTCCAACCGAGGTAAATTGAAGGGTCAACTATCGTAGATGCAGCCACCGTTGATAGTGGAGGCACATCCCACATCGATGCAAGGCCAGCTACCGAAGTCAAAGATGATATGGATTCTTCAGAGAACGTTGGTTCAGAATTACCCAATGCTGCCTCTAACCTGGATGCATGGCTGACGGTCGAGCCATCTACTAACGCCGATAACCCGCTTGAATCATAGCCTTCAGTAAGTGCACCGATTGCTGCAAAGTCTGATTCAGACAACTCCTTCTCTGATTTTTCGTCAGCCATCGGAGTTCCTTGGAGAGAATTCAGGCCTTGGCAAATATAAAAGTGCGGAGTAAATTCCTATCGAGGTATATGTCCAGTATCCAATCGAAACCGCCCGTCAACGGTATTAAATCGCACTGGTGGCGTCGTCGATGCGAGGAAAGGGACAAGTTCTTCCACATTCTATCGCTCCCAAACAGTTACTATCAGAATACTACTTGGGTTTATCTTTTTACACCTGTTAGTTAGATAGTATTGGATTCACTGCATCACGTTTACATGATTTACCCATACATGATATCTACCTCGTCAAGAGGAATCTTAGTATTTCAATCTATTGACCAAAATTCTTTATAATCTTTCAGGTCGAATGTATCTGGGCGCAGTCTTGGGTCAGCTGAATGATGAACTTGGTATCCAACAGGATGGTATATTGATGTTTCTACGTACAGATAATCTGTTTCATCTACGGTAATGTATTCGGGTCGCCATTGGAATGGAGCACCTTCACTAGCATTGTATTCACCATCTTCACTTTCTTCAGAGCCTGGTCCATAAACACTATCTTCAACAAAGTCTGAAATTCCCAAATCTTCCATTGAAACAAGGGTACTGATATGATTTATAGGATTGAGGGCTTCTTCTTCTGGAATCATCCAGCTTACCGTATCTTCATATGCTCCTATATGCGTATCATAGTTAAATGGCTCTTGTTGAAGAATGACGTTTGTTAAGACGGTGAAATCTTTACAATCCCCATAGCCCCTAGCTAGCGTCCGTAATGGATGAGATGTTCCCCCTGCTTCATCTGGAATTTCAGACGCATGGTCAAATAACTGGACGAATCTTGCAACGACCTCAAGTTTTTCAGAAGGTTCAGTTGCTCCAATTTGACTACAAATTTCATCAAGTTTCTCAGCAATATTCACAATCTCAGGATGATTCAATACTTTATCATTATTAATGAGTTCATGAACACGTTGAACCCCATCTCCTCCACCAATAGTATCTAAATGTGCTTGGTCCACGACTTCCCTTTCAAGTTCGTATTCCATAACCCAAGGTGTCATTAAAGCTCCATCAAAGAAATGAGGTGAATTTACAGATGCTAACTGCTGTGGATTATATCCATATTCACCTCTAACACCCTTGTCACGTCCTCTTTGAGCAAGTTCTTCATACTTATCAGAGAAATCCCCATAATCGCATACTCGGACCATTTTTGCTTTGATTACGCCATCTTCTTCTGTTATATGATTCCCGAACATTTTTCGATATGCGTCATCGTCACTGTCATCAATATGTTCATCCCAAGTAGCATGTGGTTCGATAATCATATTGTCTTCTGTCAAGAACGGATGAATAATAGTTTCTTCATCTGTGCGAACTATCGGAGATGTATTCGATACTATCTCGCCACTACGGTTATCTCTAATTGTGTCATCTTCCCATGAGAATGCAAGCACGAATGGCTTATACATTGGAATGCCATCTGAGAATTCAAAATCAATGACGAGAGGGATACCATAGTCTCTCACGGGAGCATCATAATTTTCCAAAGCTTTTGGTAGCTCTCCTGGCATTGCATCAATGTTTTCTACTCCTGCACTAGGGATTGTAAATTCAAAATCTGGTTCTTTGTCTATAGAATCAATATCTACAAAATATTCAATTCTAGCTCTTTGGTGACGCCCATACCACTCTTTTTCCGCTGGATTATAATTTATACTAGAGTTTCTATATCCTGCAAGTGGCGGATTAACAGCTTCCCAATACCCACTGTAACTACCATCTAATGGGACTACGTGAGCCTGTAGCTTGTAATCCGCAGATTCATTTACGGTTACAGTCATCTGGACGCTAACCTGTTCTGGCGTTACCTCATGTATATCTACAAAATAGATATTATGCGCTTTCTTGCGACCAGATGACCGTTCCGAATTCGATGAGTCTTGGTCATAATTGTCTGAGTTGTTTGAGCCAGAGTCGTCAGATAGCGATTCTATGCAACCTGCAACCCCTGTGGAAACTCCGAACCCAAGCGCACCAAGATAAGTACGACGCTTCATTGATGAATAATATATTATTCTGGATGTTCATTATATTGATGGATTTAAAGCTACGTTCAGAGAACAGTTATAAATGGGCGTTTGCTGGTCTCAAATAGTCTGTTAATCTAACTTCGGACCATTGCTAACAAAGGCCTCTCTCGTCTCAGAGTTAGTCGTTATTTCTTGATGAAGCTGTTCCTCACCTTTCCATTTGATATAGTGGTACCAAAGGCCGTTTGCATCAGGCGTCGTAAGGTTTAGCTCCCGTCGCTTATCGGTCAGTTCGTCGAACTCACAACGTATATCCTCAATATCATTACATTCAGCCGTTAGAGCTATGAAATCACGGAATTCCTCAAAGAGTGCATGGTACTGTTTGGCAGATTTTCGGAAACGCTCTGATTTGTCGTTAAGTTTCGTTCCTCGACGATATCCAGTGATACCTGCAATCACGAGTGGTGGAATCACAATAAATTGAATGGGAACAACGTTCCAAAACGTGTCTGCAACCAACAGCGCCGCTGCTGAGAACATTATCGCATCAAGGATGCGCGAGAGTGTGCGATAAAAGTTGGCTACAGCGAAGTGCTGTTTGTAGGTGTAAAGAACTGAGTCAGCTTTCTCGATGGCTCTTTCTTTGTAAAGCTCTGCTTCGTCACTCATTGGATACTTCCTCGCCCACGGCTTCTCCGTATTTTTTCTCAGCGTTCTTTGTATCGCCTTTCTCCCTGTGTTTCCTCGCGTCTTCTATGTGCTCCCGAGCTCGCCGTGCATCCCTAATTGCCTGTCTACGGGCCTTAGAATCCATATTACTATCTACTCTGTCATTGTTCACAGGGTCTCTCGTCCCCCGTGAAAGCCGCTGAGGGAGCTGGTCGAAGAATCCTTCCACCAACTCCTCTGTTGAGGCATTTTTATTTGGATGGTTGCGAACATATTGATATGCCATCACTTCCATATGATACGCACTAACAGGAACATTCTTGTTCTGTCTAAACTTCTTTGCAACTCTAGCAACCTTTTGTAAATTACCTCCACGAGCTTGATTAACTGCGTCAAACCGTTGTTTGTAGCCTCTCGGGTCAGTTCGAATCCAAGACCTTCCCTCACTATATGTGTCAGGAATTCGGTACCCTCCGCTCTGGTCACGGAACGCAGGAGCAACCTCCACTGTGAAATCATGAAATTGAACCGCCACAACATTACGGTCAATACTAACATCTGATTGAGGGTATTTTTCCTTGAGAGCGCGTTTAACCGCTCGCAAGCAATTCATCGACCCATTTTCATCCGTTATCCACTTCCCATGAGAACGTTCATCCAACACAAACATTACGTCAGTATCGGAATCTTCGTTCATGGGGCCCACCATTGTCCCACGGGTGAAAGAACCGAATTGATGACTATCTACAATATCAAGTTGGTCTTCAAGAATATCTTGTATGCGTTGGCGACGTTCATCAATGGTCTTCCCTTGACGTTCAGTCGGACCAGCATTCTCAGCATAATCATCAAGACATGTCTGGTTTGTACCTGTAGAAGGTCCTCCTCTACCTCCCGCACTGCTACCTCCACCACCACTTCCCGAGGGTGAAGATGATGAAACACCAGTCCCCATTAGACCCACCCCAATTTGTTACTATACGTCTTGAGTGTTGTCTGACCAATTTCAAGTGCTGATTCAACTTCACTCATCCACTGTTCTAATTTCCGAACCGATGCTGAAGTGGAGCCATCAGCGTAATTTATTTTGCGAAGCCAGCGTTTTCCAGCCGCAGCCGATACGTTCAGGGGCAAGCTCGGAAGCAAGTTTTCAGATTGTAGTCCTATTAACATCATGTCTGTTGGGTCGAATTCCATTGCAATTTGGTGAAGTCGGTCCTGGAGAGCCGAGAAGCGGTATCCATAAGAAAAGTACTGTCCACAGTAGTACCCGACTTGAGAAATACCATGGGAATCAAACATATCATAACAAAGTCCTCGTTCGAATCGTGATTCCCCTTTAACTAGAGGTATTACATCGATACCTGCATTGCGATATTCTGGGATTATTTCCTCCAAGTCATCAACGTAATTCTCGACGGTTTCACGGCGGAATGATTTGGATTCATCACGGTACACAGGACAATCACACGGAACGACTGCATCAGCCCCAAATTCACGTGCCACTTCTAATTCACGTTCTGGGAACCAATACTCCAGTTTCTCATCAGCAAAAGTGGTTGTGACAACGACTGGTGATTCGAATTCGTTTGCTTCTATACCTCTATCAAGAAATTGATTCACTAAATCCGCATTTATCATTATCGTAGCCTCAGACCCAACCTCTTGCAATATAGAAACCTGTGTTGGCTTTGGTTCAAGTCGAGCTACAATTCCACTGTACTCCCAGGTCACTCATTATCACATCCACAGTCATGTAGTGTCGGTATAGTCATGTTTTCTTTCGCAATGGATGATATGTCCTGGTGGGTTATAAAATCTCAATAACACAACATCATTCGTTTGCATATATGTGTAACCGATAGTGGTTTCATAACAAAACTATAATTGTGGTTGTACGATGGACACAGGTGAACTAGATTCAAAACTCCAAAAAGTAATGAACTGGGGGCAGTACGAAGCCGCAGCCTATTCAGTACTTGCCAAGCATGGTCCCTTAGAGGCTACAGATGTAGTCGTCCGTGCAAATATACCACAAGGGCGTGTTTACGACGTTCTAAATAGACTCCACAGCGAAGGGGTCGTAATTAAACATGGAAGGCAACCAACACAATATGCTGCTCAAAATCCAAAACAGATTATTGAACCCAAAAAAGAAGCGTTCGACAGGGTAGCAACTGAAGCGATTAACAGTTTGGAGCCTGCCTATGAGATGAATCTTGAAGAAGAACAACATCCTGCGTGGGTTACAAAGAACATATCTGGGGTTGCAACACAAGTCCGAGACCTAATGGATGCAGTAAATAATCGGCTCTGGATTTTAGAGCGTTCTCTCTGGTTTAAAAAGATAGATATAGAAAGATTAGATTCGCTAGCAAAGCAAAATGTGGACGTGAGGGTCCTAGGATGGAACCCAAGACAAGATTTGAACCGTGTCGTTAGCGAGACAGACAAAGTTACTGTTCGTGAATTAAAGAAAGTACAAACATCATTTTACATCGGTGATGATGACCGAATTCTTCTCAATCTCAATGACGGAGAAACAGGCATAATCTTTCGAGATGAAGCCATGGCAAAGATTTTAATCGAGCGGTTTGAAGATTTATATCAAGGTGCAAGTGAGGTGACTGAAACAAATGCATAGAAAACTGCTCCCATTGGCGCTGATGTACGCCGATGATGAAGGAGTTATCGAAGGTCGAACTCGCTTGCAGAAAATGGTATTTCTGCTAGAGCAAGAGTTAAAAGAACAATCAGAGACAGTAATTGAAGCAGAAAACTACAATTTTGTCCCCTACGATTATGGGCCGTTCTCCAAATCACTCTATGATGATATCGACAAAATGAGTGAGAAAGGTCTAGTGACCGATTGTAAAAGAGAGATAAATGATGGGCAAGTCAAGTACAATTACGAAGTCACAGACGAAGGGAAACAATTTGTAGAGAGTCAACTTTCCACCGAAGAAGGCGAGCTAATTTACAAACTGGCGAAATCTATCGAGAGAGAATATAACGACGTTCTGCTTTCAACACTTATCGAAGATGTATATTCTGAGTACCCTAAATTCGCAGAGAAAAGTGTTTGGTAGTATTTATTATACTACATCTATACAACCGAAGCTAATTTTGGGAACTCCCACCCCAGATTAATTTTGATGTACTGCAAAAAGCTCTTATTTTAACAGCGTTTTCTCATCTTCACTTATCTATTCAGTTTCCTAATTTACTCGCTCCTCATGGACCCTAAACGTTTGTGGATAATCTCTCTCAACGAATTTTCTAAGGTTTCTCAGGCCTTCATCAATCTCTTCAGCACCAGGGCCGATGGTACTCTCAGAATCGTAGATTGGGACTAAAAGTGAGAGTTCTGGTCCGTCAACACAGTTGAACTGCCAATTGAGGTCATAAGTCTCACCCTCAAGCACTACTTGCTCATACGAGCCAACGACGTCGTACCCCTCGGCAGGAGTTATCCAAACCTTGAATGTAAGTTCCTTCTCATTGCTGAGGGCTGGCTCTACACCAATACCCGCTGAATCCGCGCGAATGAGCTCTTGGATGAGTTGTTCAACTTCGACCGTCTGAGACGGAGCTGGTATCGGGTCAGCATCAGTTGAAACAAATTCTCTAACGGCCTCAAGTCCATCTTCAGTCGATATAGCATCAAGACCGAAGGTTCCTTCACTATACAGCGGAACACGCCGATAGAAGTGTACGTGCGTGTGCAGCACGTGGTTGAATCTAAGGAGGAATGGTTGTCCTGCAACTTCCACAACATCAAACTCTTTCAGAACGTCTTCCAGTGTGGAAATGTTTCCA
>LKMJ01007267.1_pt1 | contig 10433 bp, 9 predicted proteins | sample 643391 | NCBI WGS metagenome assembly LKMJ01 (sample SAMN04112250, study PRJNA286221) | soda lake metagenome | biome: soda lake; feature: Kulunda Steppe; material: water; isolation source: sample PL-Br10 brine of Picturesque Lake | place: Russia: Kulunda steppe | collected 2010-07
CCAGACGGCCCCAGGAAACTGCAGGTCAGTTTGCCTCTGCCAGACGGCCCCAGGAAACTGCAGGTCAGTTTGCCTCTGCCAGACGGCCCCAGGAAACTGCAGGTCAGTTTGCCTCTGCAAGGTGACCCCAGGAAACTGCAGGTCAATTTGCCTCTGCAAGGTGACCCCAGGAAACTGCAGGTCAGTTTGCCTCTGCAAGGTGACCCCAGGACACTGCATGCCAGGTCACCTCTGCCAGATGGGCCCAGTCCAAGTGAACGAGCCCGCTTGACACCAGTTGCCACCACTTGAAGCTCTTCGGGTGCAGGTGCAGGCTGAGAGAGGTTTGGGGTGGGCCTTTGGGCGAAAGGGCAAGCAGAAAGAGCGGGAGTGTGAGTGTGCAGTGCCATCATGGAGAAACAGCATTTCAGACGCTGCAATGCACAGTGTGATCCACCAAGTCACACAGTGGCGCGTGCAGGCATAGAGTATCTGTTGTTTTTGAATGCGAGTTTGAAGCGAGTAGTGGCTCCTAGCACCACCTGAACATTAACAGCTTCACAGCATTGCACAGCTGGTGTTGATTGGATCTTGGCGTGGTCCGTCACAGGTATTATGAGGTCGTTCAGGCATGATTGAGGCACGATGGCTTGCAAGGCTGACAGAACCCCCTGCCTAATATTGCAGTACCATCAATGCGTTGCGTAAGACTCTTGAAGGGAGGGAGGATTCACCAGGATAGTGTTCCTTTGCTAGGTGCACATTCTAGGAACTGGACGACACTTCCGACCGTCTGTGCTATGTAAGGGTGCAGCCCGGTGGAAGAGCATTCGCTCACCTGACAAATTGCTAGGACCATGGATGGCAAGAAGTGAAACAAATATCAGAACCTGAAGAGCTATAATAACATAGACTGGGCTCTGCCAATCCTGGCGAGGAACACCGTTGCTCCGTTTCGTCTGCTTACTGGTGCCGCTGCCTGTCAAATTTTCTGCACAAAGACAACAGCGCACGAGATCAGGCACAGAGGGCACATACAGGCATGATATGCTCCCCATGCTCATGAACAGCAAGGCTGATGGACAAGTGCGAGCATCTCCATGCTGTGTTTTGTTGACAGGGGTAGTGATTCATGTCGAGCCTTGAACGCGAGGCAAAGTGTCTTACCTGCCACTTGCAGTACTTTAGGCCCCACACGGGATACAATGTCCATGGCTGCATTGAGGACCGGATCCCTGTCACCTGGTTGCTCTGAGCGTTTGGCTGCATAAACCCCTCTTTTCTGTCTTTTGCTCCTACACAGCTTGACGGGAACCCAAACGCCAGATCCTCCAACCAAAATTCTACTTGAAGCATTGTGGAGGAAGTAGGCATCTCTGCTTCCCTGCATCATGATCTGCTGATGTGACGTGATCTCATGAGTCGGCTTGTTAAATAGAACAATCGAAATGCTCAACTATTATTTAAATGGTGTAAACAAATAATGAATTTATGTGAAGCGCAATTCATGGACATGAAAATCCCCGGGTGATACTCTGTTGTTTAATTCAAATTCAATATCATAGATTTTGAAATGTTACCACGAACTGGTTTGAGTATCGAGGCAAGTCGGGAGGGGCTCCGACTGCTGTCCACTGGTAGATTTTACGACTGGTAAGGCACAAGAACTGTGTCCGTTCACTATATATGCTATTAATGTGGACATCATACATGTTCAACATCAGAGAAACACGCACATGCATTTGTGCGTGCACACATCAAGCACAGGCACAAGCGTATGCGCTTATGCACTTTTGCACGTTAACACTCAAACTCACATTCACAAACACACATGCAATGGAGTGCCAGTTGCATGTGAGTTGCACAAGGCATAAGAACACTATGCGCAATCGGAACAATGAACATCTGCATGCAGTTGCATGCCTGCGTCAGCAAACACTGCGCTTCCACCTGTAAGTGTCTGACTCTAGTTACATTTCTCCCAGGTTGAAAGCATCGTCGGACAAGAATGGACGAGAAAAAGGGTCTGCAAGTAAGAAGGGCGATATCACAAATACAGAGCCAGTTACAGGTTTACTGGCTCATGGCGGCGCAGCTCTCCAAAATGTCTCAGGCCTCGCGCGTACAGGGGTTGACCAGAAAGAACCCCTGCCCAAAAGCGACCCAAACTTGGCAGCAAATGGCCTGCTGGACCACCTTCCGCATAGTTCACCAGCTGGTGCAGCTCCGACGCTTCAGCCACCTGCCGCTGACCTACCCCACATGATCCCCAGCCAGCACCATGCACCCGAAGTCCCAGCCACTGCTGGTCTTACAAACCCCAGCCCCACTTCATCCTTAACCTCCTCAGCACCTCAGCAGCCTGCAACCCCAAGAGTGACCCTACTGCCCATCAGCAATCCTCGGCAAGATCAACCCGCTGCGTTTCGCAGCAAAGCATCCCTTTTTCTGGAGGTGTGCAAATAGATGGTTTGGAAAGTCAGGGAGGCAGGACTCAGTGCAAGCACACGCTCGATCATTTGATGCATGCAACCGCTTTTGTGCTCCAATTCCACGTTGTCCAGTGTACTGCTCATCACCCCTATCGGTGCTGGGAACTCACTGCCTTGTGAAATTGAGGCAATTGGGCTTGTACCCTTCAAGAGGTGAAGAAGCCAGGGCTGAGGGCTGGATGGGTATGTGATGTCTGTACCAGTATGTTTACACGTGTACTTTTTTTACACCATCATCACCCCCAGTTGTTGTTGTGTGGGCTTTAGCTTGGCGCTTGCGCTGAGGGCTAAACGCCTTGGATTTGAGGCCCAGGGGTAGGGTGAGATGATTTTCCGGGCCCGTCTGCGTTGAACACTCTGGTCCATTCCGTGATGCCCATGCAGTCCATGCCCACAGCTTTCCCGGGTGTCACCTGCTGCCCCAATGGTGTTGCAGGTCTTCCACGCCTTCCGTAAGTTTGGCCAGACCCACCACCGGCTGTTCTTCCTTCTGTCAGAGCGCCTTCAGTATGATGACCTGCACTGCCAGAGCCCAGCGCGCATAGCGGGCTTGGCGGAGGCTGCACATGCGCTCGAGGTGAGCGGCGCAGCAGGCTGGGCGGAGGTTTTGCATGGTATTGAGATGAGCGGTATGATAGGCTTGACAAAAGGCTGCGCCCGCGTTGATGGCTTCCCTGACCTTAGAAGACAAACCCACCCATACAACGCACCCATGCTTGAAGCTTGGTTGAAGCTGTGCTGGCAGGCCCAGGTTGTCTGGGACCCAAAGGCTTGAGGCAGTCTGTGTGACCCACATGGGTTCCCTTGCCTTCCAAGTATTCCCGCGTCCAGCGGGTCCGTACTCTTCCCATACGCATGGCAGCAAGCGCCAGCAAAGCAAGCCAGCAGCAACCCATCGACACATACATGGGTGCGCAGATACATGCTGAGCTTTTGCGCCTTGCCCCCATGCGTTGCAGGCCCTGGAAATTGGCATGCTCAACTTGCTCCGGCGTGTGGCTTGGAGGCGTAGGCATGAATTCCCATTTGAGCACCTGAACACTGTCTTGTGGGCCATCAGCAAGGTGTGCTGCTGCTCAGTGGCTTGTTTTACGTGGCAGAGGATGGTCTCTCCCAGATGCATGGATGCATAAGGATGGTGTCTGCTCAGGCATACTGCACAAATGCGGCATGTACAGACGTGTGTAGAGCCGGGCACGCTTATGGGAGGCAGAGGGTGCTGCTTGCCAGCGTTGGGCATGCTCATGCTCACCTCGGCATCTCCCCAGGATGTACGATAGAGATGTCTTGTGTTTCCTTTTGGTTGGCGCTCATCAGCTGCAAACTTGCCTGTCAAGCAACCTAGCAGACTGACGGTCAATCTGTGAGGCAGTGCTAGTGAGAAGGCTAGTGGATGCTGGTTTTGTTGTACATATGTTGGCTGACGGCACAGCTTTGGGCCGTTTTGTTGTACATATGTTGGCTGACGGCACGGCTTTGGGCTGTTTTGTTGTACATATGTTGGCTGACGGCACAGCTTTGGGCCGTTTTGTTGAACATCTGTTGGCTGACGGCACAGCTTTGGGCCCGCACAGGTCAAGGCGGGCACGTCCGAGGCCCAAGGGGAGCTTGACCTCTTAGCACTGCACTGGTCCCGTGAAGTCTTGCACTGGCTGGACAGCTTGCGCCCCGGGCCCGCTGGGTAGGTGATCATGCCCCTCCTTCTGGTTCAGGTTTGGATTCCAAGCCTTAGGGGCGTCAGCTGAGCTGGACTTAGGACGGCAGGCTCAGGAATGTCACCTGTATCCCCTTGTTGCTGCTTCCCTTCTAAGTGAACTGCCCCTCTAGCTGTGTGGCTGACATCTTGAGGAAACCTCTCAAGACACCAAGCCGACCCAGCCCATGGCCAGCGCCCCCTCCACGCCGTTGCCTTCTCTCTGCTTACTAGGCCTATCTATGCCTGTGCTTTTTTGACCCTTGCCTGTGCCTCCTTGCCTTCGCCTGCGCTTTCTAGGCCTTTGTCTGCGTCTGCTAGGCCTGCGCCTGTGCTTGGAGGATCACCACCTAATGCTTGCTAGGCCTTTGCCTGTGCTTGGTCTGCCTGAGCTTGCCAGGCCTGCACCTGATGTTACTACTCCTTTGCCTGTGCTCGCTAAACCTTCGTTTGCGCTTTCAAGCCTTTGCATTTGCCTGCCTGTGCCAGCCCTAGCAAAGCCTGTGTGCTGTGTGTGGCAGCGGGTCTAAGGATCAGCGATCCAATGTGAATGGAGCTCTCTTGCCAAGCCCTTTTGATTAAGGTTGGGCAGGGGTCTTGCCGAGACTCGCCGACAATGAGACTCGGCGAGACTCGCTGAGTCTCTTTGGGGGATGGGGGGACCCTCGTCACCGACGAGTGTCACCTATTTGACTGGTAAACGCCATTATTGTGCAAAAATGTGCTAGAAAACCCTCAAATTATCCCAAGCCATTAACAACATTCTAAGATAAATTTACAATGAGAGACGAGGTGGTGTGGGATGATGAGGAGCGTGATGATGTGATGAGCATGACTGACAGGGTAAAGGGCTACCAATCCTTCCAGAGAGCCAGCAGCCCTGCCAATGTGTCTTCAAACATGTGAAAGAATTGAACAAGAAAGGGAAGGAAAGCACTTGGCAGCAGCAGGCACTTCAGACCTCACCATTCAGCGTGTCAACTTCTTGCGCCTGTGGGCTTCCAAGCATGGCTTCCCCACCCTTGCCACAGTGCAGCTGCTATGCATGCTCCTACAGCTTGTGTCTGCGAGTGCAACTAGTCAATTTGGGGCCAGATGTGCACCAAGCACTGCTCAAGGCTTGCTTTGGCGCGTGCGCGGAAGCTGATTCACATCTGCTGCAACACTAGGACTTATCTGTGGGCGACCTGGAGTCCAGCCTGCAGCTCCATGCCAAACAAGATAAAAAAATGCCAAGGATTGAGCAGCTAGGTTGATAAGGTTGGAATTGAGGGGGGAGGAACAGGGGGGAAGAGGATGGAACAGCCTATGACTCATCCCGGCCTCTGGAATGACTGAACCTGTTAAAATAATTTGTTTTTAACTATATTGAAGTTCCATGACATTTTTAGGACCAAAGGACGCTCCTGTGAAAAGCAGTTTTCTAACGATAATCTCCCATATAGGCCCTACCCATCTACAACGAGTCTCGCCGAGTCTCCACGAGTCTCTTTGGCAGACTGGACCACCCTATTTACCCATCCTTACTTATAATATATTCTACTGTGGGCTTCTTGGTAATCCTTGCCAACCTTTTGAGTCGGTGGGACTTTATGACTCAGCCTGGCAAACCCAAAAGTCAATGAATAGTAATCAATAGTCAAAACCAACTGGCTGGCAGTCAATCCTCAATCCTCAATCCTCAATCCTCAAGCCCACAGCCAGCTTGTGTGACAGACAAGCAAGAGCATCATGTCTGCTTGGCATCCGTTTTGTCGGCAAGCTTCTGGGGACAATGTGCTTGGGGCAGTGTGAGTGCAGCGTTGCACCTTATGCAACGCTGCCAACAGTGCTGGGGTGTGCCAGAGGTGCTGTGGTCCACGGTGTGCGTACAATTAGGCGGACTCGTTGACTGGATCGGTCAACAAGAAGCATATGAGAAGCCCAGATTAACTCCTGCAGGTCTCCGCAGCATCCACAGAGGCGGCCGCACTCTCTGCAACAAGACCACTCTCTGCCTCAAGCAGATGATTCGACTGAAACCCTGCCAGGAGTCAGGCCCGCATTTAAAGTGCAGCCTATGGACAAGCCCGCTTCAGATGCCGATGGTGCTGCAGGTCGGTGCACGACACGACTGGTTGGCAAAACCTTACCTCATAACTGCTTGGCATGAGTTGGCAAGCATGAGGACCCTACCTGAGCCATCAAAGTTTTGCAAGCTTTGTTCTGATGTATGAAGGAGATTCTTGGCAGGCGCTTGTCCTGGTTCCTTGTTCAGATATGTCCGCAGCGCTAGTGCGAATTGCATTTATGTATCATCCTTGCACAATGTGGAATCCTTGAGAACATGAGGCAGGGTAGCTATGACTGCTCATCCCCAAGCATTTGTTGCCTACCTACCCACCATGAGCTGGTTACCCAAAGAGCATGCATGTTTTGCTCAATAAGCAAAGAAGAATCTATGGAATTTGTGTTCGTACATTTCTCGTCAAAACTGGTCCCTTTTGGCTGGCCTTGACACACAATCGCAATCCCTAAGTTTAATTTCCACTTTTCTGCTGCATGGTTGATTGTCTGAGGCAATGAAAATACAGGGGTGGACAATTCTATCCCTAGCTCACGTTCATGACCTGTGCTGGTATCTGGCACTGTCAGACCTACTTCTACCCCTTACTTGTGACATTACGTGTCATGACTTCCTTTGATTTTTCCGACACTTCTATGCCTATCTTGCAATTTTGGTACTTGGCGCAGGCGGACAGCACGAGTGGGAGGGGCGGCAGTTGGTGCGCATCCTGGAGACAGTGTGGAGCATGGCAGCAGTGCAGTATCGGCCCCAGGGCACCAGCCCGCAGCCTAAGGTGCGCTTCACCTGGAGCCTTTGGTGATGTTGACAAGGCAGCAAGATTGTCCGCTTTGTTTGGATGAAGCTTCTGCGGCATGCAGTATGTGAGTGCAGACTGACTGTGATTGAAGTTGAATGTATGCCCTGAGAGCACAGTCTGCCAGCTTAACAGCTTTAACTAAAAGTTTTGAGACAAGTCAAACCCCACTGCCAGACAACCTTAATAGTATGCCTCGTAGAGTCTTGTAGACAACTCCATCCCTGCTGAAGTTGCTGCTGTTGCTATTGCTGCTCCTGCTGCTATGTGTGCATGCTCAATTGAGAAAATTCCTGGAACTTGGTTGTAAGGAGATACAAAATTTGCGCGCCAAAAGGAGAACCAGGACAGCTACATGTTTGCTGCATGCAGTCCTTGGTTTACTCAACAACAAAGAGAGGAACGCCTCGGGCAGGGCTGAGCCAGATTAGCTACCCCAAGATTGATGCGATGAGCAAGGAGGATGAGGAGATACTTTACAGGTGAGATGTAGAAAAGCTGGCCAAACCAAGCCATGAAGTCGAGTGCATAATGACTTTGCATGCATGTCACAGACATCTCTTTAGGTTAGCTGGCTAGCTCATTGCTTCAGAGCACAGGAAAGGAACCATGATCCCAACATTTGCTCCAGAAATATAAGTAGCATCCTTCAAGCTCCGTGTAGCTTCTTCATGTTTCCTGGTGGGAGCGCGCGTGATGGACACTGACATGACATGGTCCTGCACCATAACCATGCATCCAGAGGGCCGTTCCAGAGCACAGTTCCTCCAATCCAGCGCACAATCCCAATGCCAGCCACCTCCAATGGACTGTGCCTTGAGGAGCTGAGGCTGTTGTATGCCCATGATGGGAAGAGGCAGGAAGCGCTGGACAACATGAATAAGGTGGGCGTGCGGACTAGGTTGTGCCGCCCCTAAACTGAGATGCCTTGTGCTTTTGAGGATCTCAGTGTCTTGTCTTGATGCTCACACTGAGCAGGGCGTGCAATGTGCTCTGTATAGGGATGCGTGTGCGTGTGCCTGCGTGTGTGCAAGCATATGTGCATGCGCATGTGCATGCATGCACTTAGTGTGTGCATGCGTGCATGTGCACCAGTCTGGCAGCCCACACCCTCATGCATGCTGAATCAGCGAAGCTGATGCACCTCTTATCCTTCTTTCCATGTTTATGATCGTCATCGTAGATCCTGCAGAAATCCCGGAGGCACATTTATACCAAGTTGGACGCCTCCAGAATCCGGGACCTGGAGGTGGTGCTCATGTTGAGTGCCTGTTGAGTACCTCCGCACGACGACGACGATTCATTGGCGTCGTTTAGCGACATCAAAGGCAAGATTGTGAATTTACAATTTATTACAGGCGTGAAAGAGCAACATGATAAACAGCTGTCCAACAGCCCGGTAGGTGGTTCGTCAATCCTCTCCATGTCCAACCTCCTACCTCTCTCTTATTCCTGACAAACCTCCTACATTCCCAGGTGCCTGGGCAGCACCAGTAGCAAGAGCAGCAGCTGCAGTCCCAGCTGGTGCACCACCAGATATGTGTCGCCACCTAGGTTCCCTAGCCACTGGAGGCGCGGCAAACGCAGCTGCAGCTTTTTAGCTGCAGCCAAAAAATGGGATGAAGATGATGATAACGGTGAGTCTTCGAGAGCTTTTTGGTTCTTGCTTTTCCTTCAGATAGTGCGCAGCCTAGTCAGAGAGTACTGTCTACAGGCGTGCCCATTTCCTGCTCCCAGGCAAGTAGTATTGCAATTTTCTTGCAGGCTTGAAGCCAGTTCAGATGCTGGATGGTGCTGTGGACACAGTTGCGAACTTGGTGCCAAGCTCGGTGCCACGCAGCATAGCAAAGGGAGGCGTATACGCGGTTGGCGGCCTCCTAGTTTTTGGTCTGATTCAAAAGGTAACTTATTATGTATCCAACCACTGGGGCAGCCTTAAAAGCAGCGAGCATTTTGCTAGTCCTACCACATTGACCAAATTTGACAGTGTTGAATCGACACTCTAGGTCATGTGTCCCTTCTGTTGACCTCCTCTCCGCACTTGAAGTCCTGGTTGTTTAGAATCTTTGCAGACATACATTTTTTGCAGTGGGGATCCCTAACTCGCTGGGTAAAGACAGAGCAATTCATAGGGTCTCATCCTCGCAAGGAACCATAGTAAGCATGCGCACTCATGCTAAACACACACTAAGCAAGAAGTTGCTCCTTGTCTGCAGGTTTTAAGTGGTCTGATAACACTTGCTGTACTGGGGGCCCTCGGTTACTTGTATCTAACACGCAACAGCGGCGGGAAAGACGATGATGACGAGGGAGGTAGCGGGCGCAGAAAAAGCACAGAGGATGTTGATGACGATGCTAGTCCATTGTCAGATGCGCGCCGCATCATGGAGAAATACAGATGACAAATTCGTGCAGATGCCCATTTAGGGAGCAAGTGTGAAAGCATAGAGACAGGGAAATTTGTGACGTATGTTTTTCTTGCTGCCAGTTGGCAGCGGGTCTTTCTTGCAGAGAGAGTGCTCAGGATGAATGTTTTTCTTTTGGCTTTGAATTTCACTTTGAGTACGCGGAAAAAAACTCATGAGTATGTGACTGTATGTCTCAAGTACTTGTCTGTAGTGGCCAGTTTACCTGGCTCAAGCGGCTACGAAACTGCGACCAAGTGTCTTATGACAAATTGATGATTGAGCCGAATTTGGAGCGCAAGGTGTTTGTAGCCATTAAGTGTGTATTTAGTAAGAAGTAGTGCAGTTGGACACATGCATGTCTTCACATATCATATGCGATGGGCGCACCTGAGTGTCTCTTGAATGTCTCACCAAGGACTGAGGACTTAGTAAGTAGACTTATGTAATCAGATTTTTTGACACAGCCCGTTACATTCAATTCAAGTTGTCCCTGATAATGTGGAGGGTTCTCAGTATCTTGCTGACCCTGGCCTTTTCAAGTAAACAAGTTGAGGGCCGACTGTGTTTGATAAAGGGTGGCTGTGTATGTAAGCAAACAGGCCATTAAGCTGTGGCCTCTGGGCTCAAGTTAAAGGGTAACCGCCAGCCAGGTGGTTAGGCTGATTGGTTTGTTGCTGGTCTTCGCCAGCCAAAAAAATAGTCCACTATGTCGAAATGAAATGGCAGAGTCTATTGTGCCGTTGAGAAAGAAAATGAAAGACAGTCTGACTAGGCAAGGCATGTGGAATATAAGGGGCCTCCATAGAAAAGGATAGGCAGAAAGGGAAGAAAAGGGAAGAGTATTTTCTTCTGAGAGAGCACACAAACAAGTCTTGACAGTGAAAAAGAACATGCACCTCATTTTGAACAGCAGCACAGGAACACTTGTCACAGTGGCCGTTTCCAACGCACCAGATGGAGGATTCCACCGCAAGCGTATGTGCTTTGCAGCCACCCACGC
>LKMJ01007268.1_pt1 | contig 10433 bp, 7 predicted proteins | sample 643391 | NCBI WGS metagenome assembly LKMJ01 (sample SAMN04112250, study PRJNA286221) | soda lake metagenome | biome: soda lake; feature: Kulunda Steppe; material: water; isolation source: sample PL-Br10 brine of Picturesque Lake | place: Russia: Kulunda steppe | collected 2010-07
ACCGCACTCGAATCAACGAGCACTGACTTTGATGATCTTCACCAGATCACTCCAGTCAGCGCCCACACGTAATAACTTGACCCAATTGTTAAAGAGCGTCGGAGGCCGTAACCCCCTGAACGGACCGAAAATTCTACGCGAATTTGCCAGCCTGTCAATCCCTCCGAGCCATTCGATTTCGCCTGAAACCGTTGCCGTTGCCGGCTGTTGCCCCGAAGGAGATGCGCATTCTACACCCACAGACGCAGGCGTCAACAGTCCGTCGCAAAAACTTTCCATCGCCGCCGGTCAGCCGGTCCCGGAACCCCTTTCGCGCACGGCAGCGCGCTTGAGCACATCCCGCTTTTCCGCGTCATTCATCTTCCCCCAGCCGCCAATCTCAGAGAGATCACGAAAGCATCCAAGGCAGACGTCATTCTCATCCAGCGTACAGACACTGATGCAGGGCGACTGGATGTCACCAGCAGTTTCAGAATCAGTCATTCCGCTCTCCCCGGGTGCTGCGCCGCAAGATGCTCGCGATAACGCGCCGCATTATCCACGTAATGGCGGGCACTGAGCTCCAGGTGCTTGCGCTGTTCATCACTGAGTTCGCGCTTGATGCTGCCTGGCGATCCCACAACAAGTGACCCATCAGGAATTTCCATACCTTCCGGTATGAGGGCATTGGCACCAATCAGGCAATGCTTGCCGATCTTCGCTCCGTTGAGCACGACGGCATTGATGCCGATGAGGCTGTAATCGCCCACATCACACCCATGCAGCATGGCTTTATGACCGACTGTGACACCGCGCCCAAGAGTCAGCTTGATCCCGGGGTCGGTGTGCAGCACGGCCCCGTCCTGGATGTTGCTTTCGGGGCCCACCGTTATCAGATCATTGTCACCGCGAAGCACGGCGTTGAACCAGACGCTGGACTGGTCATCGAGAAGCACACTGCCGATGACTGTGGCATTGGGGGCAATAAAGTGACCGCCGCCACGGATTTCCGTATGGCGCTGCTGGAGATCGTAGATCATTCATACTCCCGGATTCGTCTGCTGTTCAGGTGAAACAAATTTGATTCTGAAGCGTAGTATGATTCCTGTCACTAAGCTATAAGCAGGCAGCTCATGGTACCCTGCTTATCGAAACGCAACTCCAGCAAAGGTGGTTCATGCGATACTGCAGTTCCTGCGGCTCCACGGTGCAATTCCGGATACCGGAAGGCGATGACCGTTCACGCTATGTCTGTGGTCGTTGTGGCGACATCCACTACGTGAACCCACGGATAGTGGCGGGCACAATCCCGGTCTGGGACGACCGCATTCTGCTCTGCAGGCGGGCCATTGAACCCCGTTACGGTTTCTGGACGCTGCCCGCCGGTTTCATGGAAAACTCCGAGACGACCAGCGAAGCGGCCATCCGTGAGACCTGGGAAGAGGCCCGGGCCAGGGTTGAGCTCGAGGGGCTCTACAGTGTGATGAACGTTCCGCATATCGACCAGGTCCACATGTATTTCCTGGCCCGGATGCTGGATGAGGACTTCTCCTCCGGAGATGAGTCGCTGGAGGTGGCCCTCTTTCACGAACGGGATCTGCCCTGGGATGAACTTGCCTTTCCCACGGTAACCTCCGCACTGGAGCGTTTTTTCGAGGAACGCCGCTCCAGCAGCCACTTCAGGCTGCTGAAGGACCATGATATCCGGCGCCCCCTGAAAAAACTCTGACTCCAATCAGAAGTCTTCCATGCGATAGACCTCATAGGCCGGCTCCTCGTAAGGATGGCCGGCCTTCAGGGCGTCCACAACCGCCTGGATCAGGTGATCCTCACACACCAGCTCCACCCGGAACTCCGGAACCCGTTCAATTTCCCCCTGCTGGCCCAGAAAAGGCTGGCTTCCATCCAGCGGTCTGAACTGTCCCTCCCCGCGGGTCTGCCAGGCACAGCAGTCGTAATCGCCGATCTTGCCACCACCAGCCTCGAATACCGCCGCCTTGGTCTGTTCAGCGTGATCCTCTGGGACAAAAAAGCAGATCTTATACATGAGCACCTCCTCTGAATGCACTTTCCCGAGGCTCTGACAGCGTCTGAATGCCGCCATATCAGAGCCGTGATTCTTACCCACAAATTCTGTGGATAACTTTGTTGATTGTTTTTGGGAACAGCCCGCCAACCCCCTCGACTGCAGGCTCGTCCCCGGATTGGCGACTTTTTCACCGAATTTTAAAACCCCTTATTAATCAGTGACTTAATAATTCTGAGCAATTATTCACCGCTTACAATCAAGCACCGTCATCACCAACCCAGCATCCATAACCGAATGTGAATAAGAAAAGCTTGTCAAGACATATTCAGACCCTTTCAGAACAAAAAAATCCGGCGGGTTGCCCCTGCCGGATTGTTCACAACACCCCTTCAACGGACTCAGGAGTCGAACCAGATCCGTGCATTACGGAAAAGCCGCATCCAGGCACCGTCCTCACCCCACTCATGCGGATGCCATGAGTTCTGGACACTGCGGAAAACACGCTCCGGGTGAGGCATCATAATGGTCACGCGGCCATCCTCTGAACACAGCCCCGTAATGCCCTCCGGAGAACCATTGGGGTTGAAGGGATAACGCTTCGTTCGCTGGCCATGATTGTCCACGTAGCGCATCGCCACCTGCCCGCTTTCCGACAGCGCGGCAACCCCCTCACTGGTCCGGAATTCCGCCCTGCCCTCGCCATGGGCTACGGCAATGGGCATTCGCGAGCCCGCCATACCGGCCATAAAGGCGGAAGGCGATTCACTCACTTCCACCATGACCGTCCGCGCTTCAAACTGCTCCGAACGGTTGCGCACAAAATGCGGCCACAGATCAGTACCCGGAATCAGCTGACGCAGGTTGGACAGCATCTGACAGCCATTACAGACCCCCAGGGCCAGCGTGTCTTCACGCTCGAAAAAGGCGGCAAACTGGTCACGGGTCTGGCTGTTGAACAGAATGGACTTGGCCCAGCCTTCCCCTGCACCCAGCACATCACCGAATGAGAAGCCCCCGCAGGCCACCAGTGCCTGGAAGTCCGACAGACTCGCACGCCCGGTAAGCAGATCGCTCATATGAACATCCACACTGGCAAAGCCTGCCCGATCAAAGGCTGCCGCCATTTCGGTCTGACCGTTTACTCCCTGCTCACGCAGTATCGCCATGGCTGGTCGTGCGCCGGTGTTGATCATGGGCGCCGCCACATCCTCATCCGGATCATAGGTGAGAATGGCGGACAGTCCCGGATCGGCGTCATCAGCAATGGCCTCAAACTCTTCCCGGGCACAGTCGGCGTTGTCCCTCAGGCTCTGGATACTGTAGCTGGTCTTTGCCCAGATTTGCTGCAGTTCTGAGCGGGGCTTATCCAGCAACGCCTCCTGGCGATACATTACCTGCACGCGCTGATCATCAGTCAGGGTACCAACCATGCCTACATGGTCCTTGAGCCCAGCCTCGGCGAAAGCGGCCAGCACCGCTTTCACGTCATCGCGACGGACCTGCACCACGGCGCCCAACTCCTCATTGAAGAGCTCACGCATGAGATGGGAGTAGTCCTCCACAAACCCATCCAGCGTAACGGAAATACCGGTGCGACCGGCAAAGGCCATTTCCACCAGGGTGGTAAGCAGCCCACCATCAGAACGGTCATGGTAGGCCAGCAGCAGATCCTGCTGATTGAGTGTCTGGATGACCCGGAAAAAGGCCTTCAGCTCTTCCGGGCTGTCCACATCCGGTGCTGCCGCGCCGGTCGTCTGGTAGACCTGGGCCAGTGCTGAGCCGCCCAGGCGGTTGCGCCCGGCACCAAGATCGATCATCAGCAGTTCCGTCGGACCCTGATCCGTGCGCAGCTCCGGTGTCAGGGTGGATTTCACATCTGCCACCGGCGCAAAGCCACTGATGATGAGCGACAGGGGCGCCGTCACACTGCGCTTTTCACCATCCTGCTCCCAGACCGTCTTCATGGACATGGAATCCTTGCCCACCGGAATACTGATACCCAGCGCCGGACAAAGATCCATACCCACTGCCTCAACAGTGCGATACAGATTGTCATCCTCTCCGGGATGCCCTGCAGCAGCCATCCAGTTGGCGGAAAGCCGGATGAGGCTTATGTCGTCAATGCGCGCTGCTGCCAGGTTCGTAACCGTCTCGCCCACAGCCATGCGACCGGAGGCCGGTGCATCAATGGCCGCCACCGGTGTCCGCTCACCCATGGCCATGGCTTCACCGGTACACCCTTCAAAGGACGCCGCCGTCACGGCGACATCGGACACCGGCACCTGCCAGGGACCGACCATCTGATCCCGGGCCACCAGCCCGGTAATGGAGCGGTCACCAATGGTGATCAGAAAATTCTTGCTGGCCACTGACGGCAGCTGCAATACGCGTTCGACGGCCTCATTGAGGTCGATATTGCGTGTATCGAATACCGACTTGGTGAAATTCACCCGTCGGGCACTGCGATGCATGCGCGGCGGCTTGCCAAAAAGCACCGACATGGGCAGATCCACTGCGCTGTTGTCGAAGTAGGCATCATGCACCGCCAGACGCGGCTCTTCCTCGGCATCACCGACTACGGCATAGGGGCAGCGCTCACGGCGACAGATGGCGTCAAAGCGGTCGAGATCCTCTGCCGCCACTGCCAGAACATAGCGCTCCTGGGATTCGTTACACCAGATCTCAAGCGGTGACATGCCGGGTTCGGCATTGGGAACTTCACGCAGCTCAAACCGTCCACCACAGCCGCCATCCTTGACCAGTTCGGGCAGCGCATTGGAGAGCCCCCCGGCACCAACATCATGGATGAATGCAATGGGGTTGGCGCCGCCCATCTGCCAGCACCGGTCAATGACCTCCTGGCACCGACGCTGCATCTCCGGGTTCTCGCGCTGCACGGAGGCAAAATCAAGATCCTCAGCACTGGCGCCCGAATCCATGGAAGAAGCGGCCCCGCCACCCAGACCAATCAGCATGGCCGGACCGCCCATGACGATCAGCCTGGAGCCTTCAGGGATATCGGTTTTGTGCACATGCTCCGATCGGATATTGCCCAGACCACCGGCGATCATGATGGGCTTGTGATACCCCCGCACCTCTTTGCCGGCCGCGCCGGTGACGGTCTGCTCATAGGTACGGAAATAGCCGGCCAGGTTCGGCCGGCCGAATTCATTGTTGAAGGAGGCGCCGCCTACAGGGCCGTCGATCATGATGTCCAGCGGACTGGCGATACGCCGTGGCCGGCCATTATCCTCTTCCCAGGGCTGCTCCAGCCCGGGAATGTGCAGGTTGGACACCGTGAAACCGGCAAGCCCCGCCTTGGGTTTGCCACCAGTACCTGTCGCCCCTTCATCGCGTATCTCACCACCGGAACCGGTCGCTGCACCCGGGAAGGGGGAAATAGCGGTGGGGTGATTGTGCGTCTCCACCTTGATCAATACGTTCACGGCTTCGTCGTGATACTGGTAACGCTGGGATGACGGATCCGGGAAAAACCGCCCGGCGGTGGCCCCCTCGAATACCGCCGCGTTATCGCTGTAGGCTGAGAGCACGCCCTCACCGGCCAGTTCATTGGTATTGCGGATCATCTGGAACAGTGACTTGTCCCGCGCTTCACCATCAATATCCCAGGACGCATTGAAAATCTTGTGACGGCAGTGCTCGGAGTTGGCCTGGGCGAACATCATCAGCTCGACGTCCGTCGGGTCGCGCTGCAGCCCATTGAACGACTCAACCAGATAGTCAATCTCATCCTCGGCCAGCGCCAGACCGAGTTCGTCGTTGGCCCGCGCCAGTGCCGGCCGCCCTTCATGGAGTAACGCTACGCTGCCCAGAGGGCGGGGCTGCTCACTGTGGAACAGCAGTTCCGCACCGGCCATCTCATGGAAAACCCGCTCCGTCATGCGGTCGTGGAGCAACCCGGCCAGCGACTCACGCTCCTCCCGGGAAAGCTGCGATTCGGCACGAACGTAGTAGGCAATGCCACGCTCAACCCGTCGAATCTGCCCAAGGCCACAGTTGTGCATGATGTCCGTGGCCTTGCTTGACCAGGGTGAAATGGTGCCCGGACGCGGCACAACCAGAAACAGCACGCCGCCAGTCGGCTCAACCGGTACCCGTGGCCCATAGGTCAACAGCCGATTCAACACATCCAGGTCTTTCCCGGAAAGCTCGGATTCAGTGTCCACGAAATGCATGTACTCCGCATAGATCGATTCGATCTGCGGGAACTGTTCACGCATCTGCGCCAGCAGTCTGTCACGGCGAAAGGGGGAGAGTGCGGGAGCGCCGCGCAATTCCATCATGAGCGATGTTGCCTCGTAATGATCGGCTGGGAATAGGGTTGAAAGCGGAGCGCGTATGATACTGAAAACCACACCGGGGATACAGAGTTGCCAGCGAACCCAGCGCATATAAGCGACACTGTTTGGATTTTTAACAGCTTTTCACCGGCCGTGGAATGTACGGATTGACTATTTTGTGGCCAATCGCGACGATCTCAGCCATGCGCGTAATGAAGTATCAGCCGGCGAAGTGGGTCCGGATCCGTAACCTGGCGTGTCTGACCCTGATGGGCTGGATGGCGATGGGGTGCTCCCAGCCGGACGCACTGGACCGTATTCAGCAGGAGCAGGTGCTGCACGTCGTCACCCACCCTGCGCCCACAGTCTATGTTGAGGAAAGCGGTCAGGCATCGGGTTTTGAATACGAGCTGGCCCGCCTTTTCGCACAGCATCTGGACGTGGAGCTGCGCCTGGAGGTTGTTGAGGACCTGCCGGAGCTGTTTGATCGACTGGATCAGGGGCATACCCATTTTGCCGCCGCCGGACTGGGCATCGACACCAACCTCCGCGAACGCTATGAACAGGGCCCCGCCTATCTTCGCACCCGCCCCATTGTTGTCTACCGGGCCGGTAACGACCGCCCTGAAAGTCCCGGGGACATGGTCGGTCAATCCATTATGGTCCGCTCCGGCGGCCCCCATGAACACCGCCTTGAAAGAATCCGTGAGGTGCATCCGGATCTGGATTGGGAATCACGCCCGGACGTGGATGCCACCGAACTGCTGCACCGGGTTCATGAAGGTGAGCTTGACCTGGCCATTATCAGCGCCAACGAACTGCAGATAAACAAAGTCTACTTTTCCCGGGTGCGTGAGGCCTTTCCCCTGGACAGCCCCCAGCCCATCGCCTGGCTATTCCCGAACACCAACAATGAATCCCTGCGCCTTGAAGCACGCCGCTTTTTCAGGGATCTTCGCGAAGACGGCACCCTCGCCCAGCTTGAGGAGCGCCACTACGGTCATCTCGACAGGCTTGACTATGTGGGGGCGCGCACTTTTGTGAAGCATCTGGAGAATCGTCTTCCGCGTTACCAGACCACCTTCATGGAGGCTGCAGAAGCCTATGATCTGGACTGGCGGCTTCTCGCGGCCATCGGTTATCAGGAGTCACACTGGCGACCGGATGCCGTCTCCCCCACAGGGGTGCGTGGTCTCATGATGCTGACGCGCCCCACTGCGGCCCATATGGGCGTGAATAACCGGCTGGACCCGACGGAAAGCATCTGGGGCGGTGCCCGCTATTTCCGCCAGCTTACCCGGATGATCCCCGAGCGCATTTCAGAGCCGGACCGTACCTGGTTTGCACTGGCCGCCTACAACGTCGGGTACGGTCATCTTGAGGACGCGCGGATCCTGACTGAGCGTGGTGGCAAGGATCCCACCAAGTGGATGGACGTCAAGGAGTTCCTGCCCAGGCTGGCCCAGCGTCAGTGGTACACTCAGACACGACACGGGTATGCCCGGGGCTATGAGCCGGTGATCTACACACAGAACATAAGGCGTTACTACGACGTACTGAAGTGGATGTTCCCGGAAGAACCGGAAGAGGTTGAGCTGGCTTCGGACATGGATTCACCCCTGTCGGAGGGGGCCCAGATGCGACCGGGAGAAGACGCCGGCTCTGAATCTTCCGATGAAGCCCGATCCGGGATACGCACAACGGACAGCGGAATCCGTATTACCCCTCCGACTCTTTAGGCTCCTCGCCTGCCCCGGCAAGGGCAGCATCAATCTGACCCATACTGAAACCGCGCTGGGCCAGAAACCGGCCCTGGCGCCCCTTTTCCTTCCAGGACATATCAGGCGTCACACCAAATCGCTGGTAGCGCTGGCGGGCGGCCAGCGCACACCAGTAATCCTCATCCACCGCCTCCAGCGCCTGCGGCTGGTCACTGACACCGCGTTGTTCAAGCTCGGCACGGATACGCAGTGGTCCATAACCGATCTCCATCCGTTGTCGCGCGTAGACATCCGCAAACCTCGCATCGTCCAGCCAGCCCTGATTCTCCAGGTGATCAAGCACCTCGCTCAGAATCTGCTCATCCGACACCTTGCGGCTGAGCTTGTGCCACAGCTCCAGTCGACTGTGTTCGCGCCGGCCAAGCAGCCTCAGGGCCCGCGCCTCGGCTTCCTGAAACGCTTTCCCGGCGGCTTGTTCCGACTCGGATGACGCCTCTCTCATGCTGGTGATCACTCCTGTCTGCGCTGTACCAGTGCCGCTGGTGCGAGCCCGCAGACACTGTGCTAGTTTATGTTGATCAGAGTATACGCGTACCGCCTGCGCTGTTGCATGGGCAGGCATTTCAGCGACATTCAGTCGCTGCCATTTTCGGACCAACAGGGACCAGATTTCATGGCCGGTTTTCTCAAACAGTTCTTCCAGCCCAGACGCCCCACATCATCACAGATCCCGGAGTCGTCAGCGCCGAAGCGCCAGCCCGATCAACACGACAGTGGCGCCAACGCGGAACCGGAAAAAAGGCGCGAGCCCTACCCGGTCAGTGAGAACAGCTCCGTTGCGGAACTTGAAGAGGCCGCCACGCAAGGCACCACAGCCAGGAACCGGCTGGATGCCATACAGCACCTCCAGGATCCCGACGCCCTCCAGCGCGTCGCCCGGGCACTGAAGGGGCGGGACAAGGGCGCTTTCCAGGCGGCACGGCAGAAACTGCGCCAACAGCGTGAAGCCCAGGAAGCACGCCAGACCCGGCAGCGCGAGATAGAACGCATCATCGCGGACATGCAGACCCATGCCGGCACATCAGACACCAAACTCTACAACGCACAGCTCGAGGCGCTCATCTCCCAGTGGGACGGTGTAAGCCAAGAGGCCAGCAGCGATCAGAACGAGCGGTACAGGAAGGCACTGGACAGTGCCCAGAGCCGTGCTGATGCCTTCCGCCAGGAAGAGGACAAACGCCAGCAGCAACAGGCCCACCTGCAGGAACAGCAGGGGGCGGTCGACACCCTGCGGGCGACTCTGGAGCAACTGCGCAGCGAGCTGCCCCCGGAAGGGTCCAATCGGGCCTCCATTGACGCCATGCAGAAAACCCAGGCCAACCGCTGGGCAGAGGCGACGCGCGAAGCCGAGGCTGACGCAACGCTGACTGCGGAATACCAGCGTCTGGTGGATGAGCTGGCCCGCTATCTCGAGGCGGTGAAACGCTGGGAAGCTCACCAGAATGAGGTTACTGAGGCGCTGGAATCGAAGGATCAGGACAGACTGGCGCAGCTGTGCAACGCCATTGACTGGCCCGCGGCCTATCCGGCGCCACAGCCCCTGGATCAGGCACTGGCCAGCCAGGGTGCTGCCCAGAGCGATTCAGGCGACGCTGCACAGGGCGCTGAAGAGAAAGAAGCTCAGAAAGATCGGGAAAAGGCCCTTGAGAAAACCCTGGATGATCTCGAAGCCGCTCTGGAGCAGCGCCAGCTCAAACCATCCAGAGAGGCCTTCCGCAAAGCACAGAAACTGCAGGACCAGCTCCCCGGTAAAGCAGGACAACGCCATCAGGCCCGGGTGACCCGGCTGGGGCGTGAACTGCAGGAGCTGCGCGACTGGCTCGGTTTTGCCGCCCGCCCCAAGCTGGAATCACTCTGTGAGCAGATGGAATATCTGGCCGATCAACCCATGGAGCCCGAGACCAAGGCCAGTCACATCCGCGAACTCCAGCAGAACTGGTATGACCTTGGCGGCACGCCGGACCAGCAGCTGTGGCAGCGCTTCAAGGAGGCGGCGGATCGCGCCTATGAGCCCTGCCACCAGTATTTCTCAGAGAAAAACCGGCTCAAGGAAGCCAACCTCAACAAGCGCCAGCACATTGTCGATCAGCTCCAGGAGTTTCTGGACAACCTGGACTGGTCAAGCTGCGACTACAAGGCGGTGGATCGCATCCAGCGCACGGCGCGGCGCGAGTGGAGTGACGCCAAGCCGGTGGAGTTCCGGGACAACCGTCCCCTGCAGAAGCAGTTCGACCGACTCATCAAGTCGATCAACGCGGAGCTCGATCGGGAGCGTGATCGCAATCAGGCCCTCAAGGCGGACATTGTGGCGCGCGCGGAAGCTCTGATTGAACACGAACCGCT
>LKMJ01007269.1_pt1 | contig 10433 bp, 7 predicted proteins | sample 643391 | NCBI WGS metagenome assembly LKMJ01 (sample SAMN04112250, study PRJNA286221) | soda lake metagenome | biome: soda lake; feature: Kulunda Steppe; material: water; isolation source: sample PL-Br10 brine of Picturesque Lake | place: Russia: Kulunda steppe | collected 2010-07
AGATACGGATGAACTGCATCGTTATTTTTTCTCCACGTTTTGTCAGGGTGCTTGTTGAATAGCTCACGTTGACTTTTATACCCCTCTAACTCAATCTTTTCTGCAAGGTTGGGGTCGTATTTTCCTGTGTCATCAAACTTTTCACCTGTTATATCCCAATCGCCACTTTTTACGTTACCGAATTGCTGGGGGTTTCCATGATAATGGTATTTGATTCTGGAAGGATCCACGTGAATTATCTTGAGGGGATCCGCGTCCGAAAGTGAGGGAGAGGACTTTGTTAAAATCCAAAAGTAAATTCGGAGTAAAGACACAGATATATCATTATTCCTTATCAGCTTTAATCGGTAAAGTGTTTTTAAGACCGACTTTAAAATTTCTCTAAATATGCGTGATAAGAGTTTGCAAGGTCCTCTTTGACGTAGTATTCGATATGCTCTTTTTATTTTGAAAATTATTTCATTCATAAATTTTTTAAATCTATTATAGCACTACTTTACCTATAATTTTAACTATTATGGACATTTAATCGAAAATACTTTATCGAACTTTATCTTACTTGCATATTAATAACACTCAATACACGCCTCTGTTAGCTATCTCTGATAATTAGGAACGAGCTATTTGATATATCTTTTGACTGGCCGATTTATAATTAGTCTGAAATCAAGGGACAATAGAAAACAATAAAAGGGTTCTGACCGAGGGGTGATTACATATCAACTATGGGATCGGTGCTCAGGTACAAAATTAGGCGGACAATCCGACAGAGCGAGAGGGCAGTGGATATGGTGACGAAAGTACGGAGAACAAAAGCTCGTGCATCCCACAATCTCAAAGGTACGTACTACTCTCTCAAATTCGACGCACCGATCCAACCGTTTCGACTGATCGAGATCGATCCACAGTCAGTAACAGAAATCCACGACGGCAGTAGTAAAATCGATATCAAAACGTCTCGTGGATGCAGTATTACAGGGGGAGACTGGGATCGCAAAACGAAGAATATTGAGAAGTACACTCTCTACCAATCCTTTCGAGACCGTTTCTGTCACGGCACTGACTGGGAAGAAACTGAACTCTGGCAGGATGTGGTTGAAAACGAGAGATGGACGAGTTACCACGCGGCATCTCTTGAGGAATTCCGCGAACGGTGCCAGAAACTCGACAAATTGCACGATCGAATTGACACATACGGATACAAAACACAATCTGAACTGGAGACGGAGTCTGACGATCCAATTCGAGAAAACAGGCGTACCCTCCCCCCCGAAATGTACGAGGTGACTGTCGATATCGGGCGAGATGGGCAGTTGATCCTCGCGACCGGTCGGCATCGACTCACAATGACTCACGTAATGGGCCTCGATGACATTCCTGTCCGAGTGCGTACACGACACACCCAGTGGCAGCGAAAACGGGATCAGGTGTATACTGGCGAACGAACAGACGCTGACCATCCGGATCTGGCGTACCTGAAACCAACAAAATAGATAGAGGGATCCTCCATTCCTAATATTCAGCGTCTATGTATTCAATACACCATTAGCTGGAGCCGCTTCACTCTCGCTCCTGTATACTCACGGAGCCGCCATCATATACGCGATTATCTCGGGTCATGTCGGGTGATGGTTCTACAAACGAATACTCTGCCTGCCCAAACTCACTCGCCCCAGATACCTGCACGCCTGATTCGGCATAGATCTCATCGTACGTGTACAACTCACCTGGTTCCATTTGGCTCCGGTCCACCGTCACGGTGACGTCGTCAACTGGACTGAATGGTGTATCACGAAAGGTTACTATATCACCAAATTCATCACTCCACTCTTCGCTTGCTTCGGCGTGCGCGGTTGTATAGTCTCCATCACTGTGAGGCACCTCAAGTGGAGTCAATGCTACACTCGCTACCGGTGAGAACAACGAAAAGATGGCGAACAGTGCAACGACACCCACGAGTACTGGGACACGGAAATCCGACGGGGTCACGTTCGTCCCTGCAAGCAGGCCGATACCCGCTATCGCACTTCCGCCGAAAACGATAATGACGTGATAGAACCGCTGTGCAGGGATATCTCCGGCATGTACGAGAACACCGACAGCCATTACGCCGAATCCGCTACCGACCAGCAATACCAGTATATCCAGGTCGTATTGCTCTTGAGCGAACATTACGCAAATACCCGCGAAGAGCAACGAGAACAAGAACATATCGCCGACTGTTGCCTGAAAGAGCACTCCAGTGGACAGATCGGAGTAGATCCCACCCGAAGTCCCGCTTCCCCCACCTCCCGTACCCGTACCGAAAAACAACTCCTGAAACGAGAGAAAAACACTTCCGACACGACCGAGGAGATGTCCACTTCCCTCGTAGAACATCTGATGGGCGAAAAGGCCAACCGTGTATAATGCTATGAAGATACCCATCGACCGGTAGTTACCACCCCCTTCCCCCTGTACTGGAAGGAGGTGATACAGGACGAGCAATGGTGCTCCGAATATGACTATCGTGACCGGCGCACCCGCACTGAAAGTATGCCCCAAGATCATTGATACGATGACGAATAGCCCAATGATTACGAACCGGCTCGGATGGCGACCCGCCAGTGCCGCAAAGATCACGACCAGCAGTATGGCTAGGTGAACGTAAAAGAAACTCGTTGTATGTGGTAACAGGCCCCGATTGAGCGTGAAGCTTGCAGTGATGAATATGAGCGCTCCGAACTGGGCAGCCCGAGAGGAGAGTGACGGAACGACTCGATCAAGAGAGCCGAGTATTGGTGCTGCACCCGCCACGATCAGAACGGCAAGCAATGAGTACGAATCCAGAATCGGCAGTCCCGTTATTTCGCTGAACGTCCCCGTCTGAATGGTAAATCCGGGATGATACGAATACGTGTACGATTCTGGGACAATACCGATCTGGAGGATCTGCTCTCCCATGCGTGCGTGTGAAGCATTCGATATAGTTCCAGCCGGAAACAGCAACTGTGAACTCCAGTACGTCGCAACAGCGACAACGAAGATCTGTAAGAGGTTCAGGATCTTACTCCGATCGAAGAAAATACACAGGGCAATATATCCACAGATCGCCCCATGGAGAGGATACATAATCGTGGGTCGGTGATAGAGGGCATTAGAATACAGAACCAGAATAGTGGCGATGTACAGGCAAAGAGTAGTCACCACAACCTTCGGTCCGGTAGCGATTTTCAAGAGAGCAGTGGGGGTTACCTTTTGAGTCAAGAACTGCTCTTCGTACGAACTATATGTAATTGCCATCCAGGCTATGAGACTACCAAAAACCGCCCCAGCCACGGGGAACGCGAAGGCTACACGTCCTGTTGTGAAGAAAAAATATACGAAGTATACCGAGACCACAAAAAGAAGTTTTGATAAGTGAGCTCGTAGATGACGGAACGACTGTACGATGTACGAATTGATATTTTTGTAAACCATCTGTTCACAGCCTGTGTCTGCCGGACTCTATTTGGCCAGAACTAATCACTGTTTCGAAGCAATCAATAGAGATTAATAATCTATCCTCTAATAACCAACATAACGTGTTTAAATATGTCCAGTATTTGTTTTGAACTCACTACAGTTCGTGACCGTGACTATTTGCCAGGGGCCACTGAAGGCCGATTCCATATATCCAATATACGATTATGAACTGCCTCATCCTCGCACCCCAACGCTACGGTATTCGAGAAGTCGCACTCCGAGTTGGAGAGGAGTGGGAAAACATGGGTCACGATGTCAAGTACGATCTCCCAGACGGGAAGGCCGCCAGAGTCGGCCCAGTAACTGTCGGTATCCCCGGTATCGCGTTATGGTGGGACCGGTGGTTCAGAAAACTCGACGGTAACGCCGAAAAGTACGATCTGATCTGGACACATCAACCATTGACACCACGGCTCCCGTCACGAAATCCCAAAATATGGAACCGAATGATTGTAACTTTTCATACGACTGAATACGCAAAATATGGGCTCACGCGTGAAGGAATATATCCTCGAACTCGCCAACCCTACCATTGGGTAACGCGGCGAATCGAGCGTCATTTCTATCAAAATATCACGGGTCGAAAAGAACTTTCTCCGCAGTTCACAGTGGTTTCACCACAGATCAAAGACGAAATCGCTGCATTCGGGGTCACCGATGCAGCATATGTTCCAAACGGGGTCTTCGTCCCTGAGGACCGCTCATTCGAACCTATCCGCACCGAATATAATATCCCCGAGGATGCAACGCTTGTATTCAATATTGGGAGTCTCTCAGCACAAAAGCGTCCCGTCCTGTTCGCCGAAACGATGGCAACAGTCTGTGAGCAACGCGAGGATCTCTACTGTGTGATGGCTGGCAAAGGGCCGAAAGGCGATACAGTTGCAAAGTACACGTCCGATCGGCTGAAAGCTGTTGGGTACGTCAGTGAGGAAGAGAAATGGCGATGGTTTGCCGACGCGGACATCTTTGCCAGTCTCTCAGCATACGAAGGAATGCCAGTTGCGACACTGGAAGCCCTCTCGTTTGGCCTCCCAGTCGTTTTGTCCGATATTTCTGCCCATCGTGCCGTGGTCGAAGAACACAATGCAACTGGCGTTTGTGTCCACCCAGAATGGAACACGGTTGCGACAGCAATCAAAAAGTACGAGGATAGCGAAGCAGTTGTCTCGCTTCCACCGTGGTCAGATATTGCAGCCTCATATATAGATCTTGTACGGTGACGTACTAGCGAGCACTACTATTTGTACCCAAGTGCCTCAAGTCGCCGGTTGATATCCTCACTGGCGTCGGTATCGTCTCCCCCGGATTTGGGTAAGACTGCCTCGTCGACATCACTAAACGCACGGAGATGCTCCTTGACAATCTCGTCACGATACGTTTCCTCAACAGTATCCTCAGAATCAGTGTCAATCGTGAGATGACCGACTTGCTCGTCTGTATACGCCGCAAAACGTCGAAGATGTGATTCATCGTCTTGACCGCGGACAGATGCGAACGCCAATTCCGACTCATTCGGATCGAACAGCGACTCGTACGGACTATCGTGAGACACACCAGCGAGCTCGAGGATGGTCGGGACGACCTGAAGTCCCGAAACCGGAGTCGAAACCGTCGCCTCCTCGGCCCCACAGATCAGCAGAGGGACCCTGATCAGTTCCTCGTCAAGTTTCCGGGGATGACCGTAGTAGCCGTGCTCACCGAACGCATCACCGTGGTCGGCACTGATGAGCACGACCGAGTCCTCTAACAGGCCGCGCTGTTCGAGGGAGTCGAAGAAGTCACGGAGTGCGTCATCGGTCGATCGAATCTCGCCATCGTAGAGGTCACGGAGCAACTGCTGTTCGTCTGCTGTCACGCCGTCGGGGTCGGTGACCGCAGCCTTCCGGTACAACTTCTGTGACTTCCGCTGACTCACGGATTCGTCAGTAAACTGCGTTTGGTATTCTTTGGAGGGTTCATACGGTCCGTGGACATCCATATAGTGGTTCCAGAGGAAAAACGGCTCATCATCGATAGAATCAATCCAAGAAAGTGACCGCTTATTAATTGTTTCGGCACGAGCGTAGTTTCGGTTCCGTAGTTTGTCGAGCCCTCGCTGTGCAAGCGCCAATAAGCGACTGTTGCCGAGATAGAGGTCGTCATCGAACTTGTCGAACTTCCCGGCATAGCCGTATGCACGAGAAGCGTACGGATTCGAATGGAAGCCACCAGTAAGATAGCCGGCTTCCGAAAGCGGAGTCGAAACTGGTTCCGCTGCGAGCCGATACTTGTCAGTACAGGCCTGTAGGGGCGGCTTCCCAGTCAGTATCGAGTGGATCGACTCTCTGGTGTGAGAACTCGGACTGTAAGCGAATTCAAAAAAGGTGTTTTCCGCCGCCAGCTCACTAAGAAACGGAGTAGTTTCGCGTTCGTACCCATATGCTGAGACGTGATCGGCACGAAGTGCATCGATGGTGAGGAGAATGATATTCTTCGTCATTTGCTTCTCTTTGTGCTAGGTTTGAATCCGTTATATTCAATTTGTTGGTAAAGATATTGGTCGATTGCGAAATACCTATCACCGGTTCTTGCAACCCGTATCATATGTCCATAACGATTGGTGTCGTGGGTGCAGGAAACATTGCCACCAGTAGACACATCCCAGCGTTCCAGGATCACGAAGGTGTCACCGTGTCTGCAGTCTACGATACAACTGAGTCGAAAACCGTGAGTGCAGCTCAAGAATACGATATCCGAGCAGCGAAGAGTTTTCAGGACCTGTACGAGCAGGTAGATGTTGTATCACTTTGTACTCCACCTTCTGTTCACCACGACCAGGCAATCGAAGCACTCAATTCGGGTTGCCACGTGCTCTGTGAAAAACCGATGGCGATGACCGAGGCGGAGGCGGCGGAGATGGTTGCAGCTGCCGAAGATAACGACCGTGTGCTCTCAGTTGTTCATAATTTCTTGTATATGGATTCGATCGTATCGGTGCGTCAACTTGTCGAATCCGGGCAGCTCGGGACGATTACGCGAACGCATATGATCAAACCAGAATCAAAAGAAAAACGTGCTAAAGAATATCTTGATCGAACAGCAGTTCCAAACAAAACAACCGACGAAGAGTGGAAGCTGTACAGATTATTCTGGGACGAAGCCGCCCATCTAATGTATCTCACTAGAGACGTCCTTGGAGATATGTCACTCAACGAGGCACGAGTGAACTCGACGCCAGTAACGAAGTACGGGACGATACGGGCCCGATTTACGAACGATAATAAGGTTGAAGGCAACATACTGATGCTCCTTGATGCACCCATCAGTGAGTGGTGGTTCGTCGTTGTCGGGACACAAGGAATCGCACTTGTCGATATATATCGTGATCTCGTTATTCACTTCGACCGTGAATCAGACCACTCGGCTAGTCGCGTTCTGAAAGTACTCCTGAGTGGCCTCGGTCAGGCTGGGTTCGGAAGTTTCCGATCAGGGATTGGATTGCTCAAAGACAGGTATGTGAACGGCTATCGAATTCCTGATGCGGGCTTTTCGACTCAAATTGACCACTTGGTCGCAGCAATCGAACGTGACCAACCGTTACCGACACCACCATCAGAAGACCAAATGGCTGTCAAAGCAATGGAAGCTGTGGTTGAGGCGACACCGATGGCTGAGGGCCGTAAATGATTTCATTTTCAAGTTAGAGTATTATAAACAAAAACCAGAGTCTAGTTAAGCCGGTTTGAGAAGGTCGTTAACTGGATATTGCCCGCCGAAACGATCTATCGAAAAGACCAACAGTCTCTCATTTCTTTACCCATATGATATAACCAATGGGAAGAGAAAGACCGATTGGGACGAATGAATCAACACTGTCTGATGGATCTACTGATGATACCGAAATTGCTACACCAGCCTCACGTCAAAGACCACTGAAAATACTACGAGTTTCAACAGATACGTATCCCGAAATACTTGGTGGAGGTGCGATTCATGCACACGAATTATCACGGATGCAAGCCGATCAGGGACACGATGTAACACTGTTGACATCAGATCACGGTAACTGGGATAGCCCTCGACGAGAAAGGCGTACAGGATACGAAATCCGGCGCTATCGAGAAGTGGCTCGCCCGTTTGGGAACAGTATTACGCCGGGAATGGCTGCTGACCTGTGGCGATTGTCAAATGAATATGATGTAGTTCACGCACACTCTCATCTATACTTTTCGACAAACGTTGCGGCGGCATTAGCCCGAATTAAACGTACACCGCTCGTAATCACAAATCACGGGCTGTACTCACAGAGTGCGCCGGAACTGGTACAGTCGATTTTTATGCGAACCATTGCGCGACCTACGTTCAATTCGGCAGACCGGGTACTTTGTTATACAGAAACAGATCGACAGCGTCTTCGTGAACGGGGAGTCTCATCACCGATTTCAGTGGTGCATAATGGAATCGACTGTGAAACATTTGTTCCAGACGCAGCCGATGAGGATCAATTACAGCTCCTATTTGTCGGGAGACTAAAAGAAACAAAGGGAGTTCGCCAACTCATTCACGCTTTTGCAAGGCTCGCTGACGATATCCCAGAAGTGACGCTGAAAATAGTAGGCAACGGTCCTCTTCAATCAGAACTAGAAGAGATAGCAACAAACAAAGGGATCAACAACCGAGTGATGTTTACCGGCCGTCTGTCTAACGAAGACTTACCAGAAATATACTCCGAGAGTGCTCTATTTGTCCTTCCAAGCACTGCAGAGGGTTTTCCACGAACTGTGCTTGAATCATTAGCGTGCGAAACACCAGTCGTCACAAGTGATCTTGCTCAACTCAAGTCTTTCATTCAGGACGTCGGTGAAACAGTTTCTCCTAAAGATACAGCAGCACTTGAAAAAATATTGAAAGAATTACTTCAAGATGAGTTACGTCGTCAGGAGTTAGGGTCGACCGGTCGAAAACGTGTTTTAAATAATTATTCGTGGTCTGAGACAGTTGAACAAACCACACAAATATATTTTGAATTAATTAATTGATATTTATATCCTGGTTTAATGAATGTAAAATAATCCCTGTGAAACAAGTAAAAATGCCAGCCAAAACAAAAGACGCCGACACTACAGCAGATCCAATAGGAAATGTACCACTGCTAATATAATTTGAAAAAGTCCAATATCCAAACCCAAGGCCAATAAACGCGCTCAAAAATCCAGGACCGCCAAGAATCAGTATAGGGTGCTTTCGTTCGACAGTCTGTAGAATATTACTGACAAGAGTAAGGCCGTGTGAAACCGGACTATGGCTACTGGGGTCTTCAACGTCGTAATCAACAGTCGTTCCAACTTCTTTGAATTCATAACCATGTTCATGCCCATGGTACAGAATATCTGTGCTGGCACTCATATTTGAGCCGATAGAATCGTCCTTGCTCAAACTCTCAATAGCCGGTTCGTTGTATATTCTGAACCCACATTGAGTATCTTTAACCCAAGATTGTCGACGAAAGACACCCATCGAAAGGTTCGTAAGAGAATTCACAATAAAAAGCCCAAACCGACGATAGAGAGGGAATTCGGTCGTCGCATCCTCAGTGAACCGACTACCGATCACGATTTCGGCCTCTGATTCCTGTTGTACCTGTACAAGTTCAGGAATATCACTTGAGTCGTGTTGTCCGTCCCCATCCAAAATGACAAGATGATCTGCATTACGAGCGGCCGCCTCATCAAAAATAGTATTCAGTGCACCACCATAGCCTTGGTTTTGATCATGTTCGACAACTGTCGCCCCAGCATCATCAGCAAGAGTGACAGTATTATCCTGGCTGGCATCGTCGACAACAATGACTTCATCAACATACGCAGCAGTCTCAGTGACCACATCTGCGATCGTCCCTGCTTCATTGTACGCTGGAATCCCAGCAACAATTGATGGCGAAACCGACGGATCAGCCTGGAAAACTGGCTCAACAGCACCACTAGCCGAAGAATGAATTATATCTGCCGTTCGCTCGTAATCAATCCGCTGAGTGAGATCTGTATGCGTGATAATGTGAGAAAAGTCATGAGACTCTCCGATAGCAACAAGTGTCTCTTCTAATGCAAGCGGGTCCTCAAGTTGGACGCTATCGATGACCGTACCATCTAACTGCTCGACAAAGCGTTCAGTCTCTGGATCAACGATCGTAGAGCTAATAACAAAAACAGGATACTCGTTGGCTGCTGCTCGAAGAACTGCTCGAGCAGTCTGTTCCATAGTCGCATCAGTAACAACAAGACCAACCGCACCAGTGGTTGTCTGTGAACCTGTTATATCTGTAACTGAGTCATCGGTCTGTCGTTTCTCCCCGGTCTGCCCATTTAATTGCGAATCACTCATAGATCATATTGTAGATGTATTCTGATACTGGCCCGTGATACAACCTTGAGTGCATATTAAACTCAACCAATATATTCGTTACTGATCAGTCAATGAAGAGAATGAAAACACATATACATAAACGGACGAGCAAGCATGCAATGAAGAATCCTCAACTCACTGATTCAACTATTGTAATTACGGGTGGTGCAGGATTTATTGGAAGTCACCTCGCAAATAGGTTAGTTGACCACAACGAGGTCATCGTGTTCGATAATTTATCAACAGGTGATCAGACGCAACTTGACTCTGATGTCAGAGTAGTTGAAGGAGATATCCGGGATGAGAAACTTACGCAACAGACAATCAGTGGTGCAGATGTAGTCTTTCACGAAGCGGCTGAAGTCAGTGTTCAACGGAGCGTAGAAAACCCCGCTCAAAGTAACGATATCAATATTACGGGCTCGCTAAATGTTCTTGAGGCGGCCCGGAAAGCAGATGCACGAGTGGTTGTTGCCTCCAGTGCTGCGATCTATGGCACTCCTACAGAGGTCCCACTTACAGAGGCGGAACCGACGACACCGGCA
>LKMJ01007270.1_pt1 | contig 10432 bp, 10 predicted proteins | sample 643391 | NCBI WGS metagenome assembly LKMJ01 (sample SAMN04112250, study PRJNA286221) | soda lake metagenome | biome: soda lake; feature: Kulunda Steppe; material: water; isolation source: sample PL-Br10 brine of Picturesque Lake | place: Russia: Kulunda steppe | collected 2010-07
GAGAGAGAGAGAGAGAGAGAGAGAGAGAGAGAGAGAGAGAGAGAGAGAGAAGAGGAACGTGTGTTTTGTGCTTTGAAAGGGAGCGGCTGCGAATATTCTTCTACACATCACAGGGTTTGCAGTGAGCACCTGGACTGCAGCCTTACGCCTCTGACAAAAACGTTCTTTCCGTGCATCACTTTGAATAACCGCAGGTACAGCACCGGGAGTGCATCCTTCACTTGTGAGTCCATCAGCACACTTGCCACCATTCATGAGGCCGTGATGCGTGAAGCCACTGCTGCTAAGCACAGGTGCGCGCTTCCTTCATTTAGAACGCAGAGTTATGATAGACACAGCTCTTAAACATGTGCTTGGATGGCAGATCAAGCTGAAGGACTGGAAGTAGGGATGCTGTGCGCTTGTTGTCCTCTTTTGACATAGGGCACACGCTTGTCGTGTGTTAAGGTGCACAAGGGGTGCCTGCTGCGTGCTGCTGCACAGGTGCCAGCCCACCTGTCAGCCCTCTTCTGCAGCACTGAAGCATTGCCTTGAGCAGCTTTGGCCCAAGGTTTGTGAGACACAGCGCACGTGGACAGCTACTTACCTCGTGTTGACTCATAGAGTATCATACTTTGAGTATGCCACTGCGTGAAGTGGCTTACCGACCTATGAACTGAGATTAAAGATTTTTGAAGTCAAGTGCAGAATCAACTGATAGGGATGTCTTTTTTGTATGAGTGGTGTGTGTCTGTGTAGGCCTACTTCCAAGTGCACTGCTCTCTTGCATGTTACCCCTAGTGTACACATGCATACGAATTTAGATGCACCTCATGGTCCCTGATGATCAGTGTGAGCACGTGCGCAGGTCAAAGGTGGCCTGGTGTGGGCATGCTGTCAACTTTCAAGGCAATACTTGCACAACAGTGGCTTTGGCTCTTACCTGCTAGCATCAGGCTTCGGCATCAGGTGCTTTCCTGAATTTGTACTCACGCTTCAATGGCATCAATGCCTGCAGATCGAGGGGCAGAGGACACTGAAAAAGCGCAGCGCCATGTTGGAGGGCCTGCTGGTGAGATTGCATGGCCCATTTTGTTGCAGCAGATATAAGCAGGGCCCTTGCAGAAGATGAAGAAATGAAATAGTATGAGATCAGTAGGAAGGGTCCTGTGCAGTTCCACATGTTGACATGTTGGGGCTTTGCGACGCTGCCTGTTGCTGAGCTGTTGCATACTTGTTTGTAGAGGTATCAGGAGCGTGGGTCAGGAACATGATTGAACCCTCTGACATCCACTTGCTTGCACTGTGCTCTTTGCTCTGCCGTTCAGTGTGCCTTGATCAGCCCACACAGCGGTTCCCTTTCCAATCATGTGCAGGAGCTGAAGATGCAGGACAGTGACATCTCCTCATACCTGCCGGCAGAATACAAGAAGGCAAGTCGACTGGCACAGTCAGGCTGCCTGCATTTCATCACCACAATTGACCACCCACGTTGATTACTGTCTGCCATAGCGTCACGGGAGGAAGGGCCAGCATCTACATTGCGGGACACCGATTGCTGCAGATTGCCCCTTTTAACCAGAGCGCCCCGAACTTCAACGCGCTTGAAGCCTGGGCTACGATGGCGGATTTTGAGTGTGCCCTGCCCTTGGCTGCTTGCCACCTGCACACCGGCTTGCCACCTGCAGACCGGCTTGCCACCTGCAGACCGGCATGCCACCTGCACACCGGCTTGCCACTTGCAGACCGGCATGCCACCTGCAGATGGGCACGCCACCTGCAGAACGGCATGGCCAGTTGCTGGATGTGCTGGTCTAAGCATGCACAGGAAGCATCTTGACGCGGTCCATTGCCATGGCCGTGTCAAAGGCCACAGGGGGGGTTAGGAGAAGAGTTCAGACAGGCAGGCAACTGCTGCTCACCTCGGTTGGGGTTACCTTGCTTGAACATTTGCCTGCTTGTGGCTAAGCTCGGGCAGGCATGGAAAATTGGGCCACAGTGCTTCAAGCTGCCATCAGTTTTCTCTAGGTTGGGGTGAAGTCACAGGCCAGTTAGGCTTAAGCAGCAAAGCTGCCCTCGTTTGTAAGGTACTGCCACGTGATCCTCACCCTGGCCGCCACCCTTACCCGTACTCTTACCCAGGCTGCCGCCAGTAGCCTTTGCCTTATCTTTAGCCTTACCCTCGCGCTGGCCGCCACCTTTATGCTTACCCTTGCACTGGCCACCACCTAAACCCTTATCCTTATCCATAGCCTCAGCCTTACCCTGGCCGCCACCTAAGCCCTTACCCTGAGCCTAAGCCTTAGCTCTATCCTGGCCGCCACCTTCACCCTGGCCGCCACCCTGCTTCATGACATGCAGATGCTGGAGAACGCAGACCAGACGCGCGCTGCGTTCAAGGAGCAGCCACAAAACTTTGAACACCTGGTGGTCATTGCGAAGGATTTGTTCCAGGTGCGTGTTGCTGGAGCTGCAGACACTCGCACATGTCGAGCATGGGTGTGCCCATTGGCATGCAGGCATGCACACCTCTGCGCCTCTGCATACCACACTGAGGCACATGTGCACTTGAACTAGCAGCAATGAATTTACTCACTCAAGCATTGAGTTGCATGCAGGCTGTGTGGCTTAGCTCATGCTGCAGCTCGATTGCAAACCAGTACCGCCTCCCACTCCTCTAAAATGGAGGGGCTAAACTGAGCATGTATCTTCAGATCTTATGCACTCCTGATGATAGAGCCAAACCGCGTACGCTAAGCAGCCATGATAATCCTTACTGTCACCTATCCTTCCCCTTTGCGCGTCAGGATTGACACCACGCACACAACTATCTGCAGCCGTCCTTCCTAATCCTTCTCCCATTACCTGCTAACGCCGACATGTTCGTATTTTTGAACTGGTGCTCTTCTATTTTTTCAGGATTTCTGCAAACTGACTGGAATTCCAGCGCAGAAGCCCCGTCTTCAGAAGTTGGAGCAGATTCTAAATGATCCGCGCTCGATCCTTGATGAAGTCGTTGACTTCATCTTGAGCTAGCTGGGATCTCAAAAAGTGAATGGCTGCACAAGGGAAATGCACAGATTTGTGGCTTGATTATGCTCAATTGTATCAGCATCACCGCTGCCCGTCAGTTTCTTTTTATGCGGATACTTGCATACAGTAGGTAATGTGTAGTTACCCAATACTGGGTCCTACCAGGGCTAGCTTAGGCTTGTGACTTTCTGTTTGGGAACAAAGCGAGTCTCGAAATGTAAATTGAAAAGTGCTGAATTTACTTAAAACGCGAAACAATCATTAAAAAGGGTTAATATAAGGCTTAGAAACAGCTATCCCGAAAACATTGCATCACGGCCGTTATTGCACTTGCACCTTCCACCAACATTGCAAAAGTGACGGAAAGTCCTCCAAAGCAGCTTGTAGCAGATTCTTTGTAATTCATAACATTTTTGGAGGCTTCGATAGCCAGCTCAGCAAAGATATAGACAGAGGACATGCTGCAGCCAAGAGACAGGAATGCAGTTGCTGCAGCTGTCAATCAGTATGGTGTTGCTCCAGGTCTGTCTTTTTTGCAGGCGTGCAGGACATACACATGCCTGCAAGATTATGTGAAAACGAGTAAGCTCGCTCTTGATTCTTCATTTTTGCGCACAGGGGCACGGCGAATGATGGATTGGGAGGAGGAGGCGGCAGAGCAAGCACTTGCCACAGGTGAACCCCGGTTATTAACCGTCCATGTAGGAGCCTGCATGTTCAGCCTGGACAAAACACAATGTGTGCGCGTGTCATTTGCAGGGCCTTTGTTTCAACCCTCTTTGACCTAACCCACTTCCTGTTTGTGCAGCCCAGGCAAACAAATTTCACATGCATATGCCCAAATTCGCTGTACCGATGACCTGTGCCCTTAAAACCATGTCAACACGGCTGATCAAGGCTTGGGCTTGCAAAACGCAATGTTTTCTGACATTTCTTCCGCACCAATAAGTGTAGATTTTTTCTTTTTTCTCGCCTGCATGCATGCACACTTGCATGTGTCCAGGTTTGTATGTCACCTACCGGTCTTCTCCTCGCATGGATTGTGCACGTGTGGGCCCCAACTCGAAGTGTTTCTGCGGCCACCTGTACAGGTCAGTCCTTCCCTGCCTGATGTGGATGGTATCGCCTTGCAGTATGCAAGGTGCCGCTTGTGGCAACTATAACTAGGGACATGATAGGCCTGATGATTGGTGTCATCAAGACGGAGCTATCTTGTGTATGACTGCCATAACCGAGCAGCGCCTGCCTCATACAGTGCATGCTCTTCAGCTAACACCATGCATTGAATTCCACACATCCAAGGGGGCCATTGTCAAGGCAAAAGCAAGAATGGGGCTGAGCTGTAAATGTTGCACCTCCTCACTCCTTGCACAGCTCAGCGTTGTCGCTCTGGAGCCTCAAACGTGACTCGATCATGGATCATTAGCAGTGACTCAATCATGGATCATTAGCAGTGATTCGATCCCCATCCATCCTCCATTGCAGTGAGCACAGCTTTTTGTCCAAGAAGTCTATCTACCCCAGGTGCCACAACTGTGAATGCACAAGGTTCGAGTTTATTCCTAGGAGGTGAGGGATGTGCTGGCTCAAGCATGCATGTGACATTCCTCATCGCACTAGACTAAAGGCACAGACAGCTGGCGCAGCGATCATGCCATTTGAACCAATGGCAGCAACATGGCCCACGCTCTGCCTGTGCTCGTGTTTGTAATTGTTGAGTTTGCATGTAGGGCGCCCTCTGCGTGGTTTCTTGTGCTCCCATCATTGACTGACTTGCAACGCCACTTCATCTGACAAGTCACATCCCCCAATGCACCCTTGAAGGCCAGAGGAAGTTGGAGACTGGTGGCTGGTGAGAAGGAAAGGTTTCAATGTGCATACCTGGTAAGGCAGCTGTCGAGTTGCAGTTTGCTTGGCATGTATGGGCTGCAAACACAAATCAGCACATGTGCATGCACATGTAAGTGCACGCATGTATGCAAGTGCATGCAGGAACATATTAAAACGTACATGAGACAAACACCCACATGCGCACACACGTGTGGAGCTTGTTGCATTGGTTCCTGCTGCTGATGGACCAGGTTGCTTTAGTTGCCTGGGCATGCACATAATTGACTTCTTTCTCTTGCTTGCTATGTTTGCATGCGCACGCATAGACACGCATAGCTCCACACGTGCACCGGCAAGATCTGCGGGGATCCTGGCATCTTCATCATCCAAGCGTGCTGCTTCATTCATGTGCAGGCGTGCAAAATGCAAGTGCGGACATTCACATGAGGAGCACCATCCTGTGACAAAGTGAGGCCAGTGTTCATCATGACACACGCACAGAATGGTGTCCCACATGCACACGCATCTGATGGCTTGCCCATGTATCCAAGAGGTTGGCAGACTCTGCAGGGAGTGCAGCAGTTGCCAGGGCAGCAGAGCAGGAGCATGTCGCTTTGTCTCAAACCTACGCCAGCCTCTGCCATGAGCGCTCGCGGCTTGGTTTGGTCTCCATGCTGGATGCCCCGCAAATTCCGTCCAGGTCCTGGCAGGCTCAGGCGCCCTGGAAGCCTTCTTGATGCAAACCCGGTTTCACGAAGCATGTCTTTGGCTCCTCCCAGATTGTCTGCTGCCTCTCCCAACAATAGGCAGGTCTGGAGGGCCCTGATCCTCTACCCTGCCTCTCCCAACAACAGGCTGGTCCGGAGGCCACTGAGTCTCTGTCCTGCCTCTTCCTGGTCTGGATACCCCTGAGCCTCTATGTCATGAGGGAAACTCCCAACCCTTGTCCTGTCTTGACTATGTCATGAGGGAAACTCCCAATCCTTGTCCCGAGCCTCTGCCCTCACCCTTGTCCTGTCTTGACTATGTCCTGAGGGAAGCCCCCAAGCCTTGTCACGAGCTTCTGTCCCCACCCTTGTCCTGTCTTGACTTGTCCTAAGCATCTGCCCTGAGCCTCTGTCCTCACCCTTGCCCTGTCTTGACTCATCCTGAGCCTCTATCCTGAGCCTCTATCCTCACCCTTGCCCTGTCTTGATGTCCTGAGCCTCTATCCTGAGCCTCCGTCGTGAGCCTCCATCCTGTCTTGACTTTTCATAAGCCTCCATCCCAAGCCTCATGCTCAGGAGGGCACAACTCTGTGGCTGCACAAGGCATGGAAGCACTGCAGGCAGCCCACCCCGTGCTTGCAGGCGTTGCCGCTGCGGGTGCCCGCACTTCCAGTCCAACTTTGCATGCGTTGCATGTGACAAGCTGTGGGAAGACCACGAGACCCATTTTGAGACGACAGCCGATAGACTTGCAGCGGGGCTGTCCGTAGGTAGGCAGCTTCCCATGGATGACCTCGAACAAGTGCCCTTTCGTCTGGCGGCTGGCCTGTCTATAGGCAGCAAGCTTGGTTGCCTCTTTGTCTTGTGGCTGGTCTGTCTATAAGCAGGCAGCATTGAAAGCATGGCCTTTTGTCTGGCAGCTAGTCTGTCTGTTAACAGGCAGCATCAAAAGCATGGCCTTTTGTCTGGCAGCTAGTCTGTCTGTTAATAGGCAGCATCAAAAGCATGAATGACCCTTTGCCTGGCAGCTGGTCTGGCAGCTAAGCTGTCTGTTAGTAGGCAGCATCAAAAGCATGAACCTTCCTTCGTCTGGCAGCTAGTCTGTCTGATAGTAGGCAGCATCGCATGGTTATCCCTTTGTCTGGCAGCTGGTCTATCTATAAATATGCAGCATCAAAAGCATGATCCTTTATCTGGTAGCTGGTCTGCCTGTTATAAGGTGGCATCAAGGCCAGTGGCTGGGCCGGACCTGCATAAAGGTGGTCCTGCATGAATGGCATCGCTGTGTATTTTGGCATTTGGGCACATGTGTATTCTTGGCCTCGTGGCCTGTCAGAACTCTTGACTGGTACCTCAGACTTGTGCCTGCTGCTCAATCAAAAGGTATGCAGGCTCTTACACTAGCACTTCACAAAAGGGCCCAGGCGCATGCAGCCCTGCGTGTGTTTGTACCCCTGCTGCGCTTGGTGAATGCTCTCATTTTATCACACCCTCGATCATGCTGCTGTTGCTTTTGGGGGCATCGCTCACGGCTGGGATGCCTCCAGATAAGATTTTGTCTTTGCAGCTTGTGCATGTGTCCCGATAGCGTAAGACGCATGCAGTGTGCTACAGCCCTTTGCTCATCACCACATCCAGCTGCTCAAGCTGCAGGGCCACCAAGTTGTGTAAAAGCAGTGGTCATAGCCTTGAGAAGTGAGTCCTGGCTAGATGTGGTCCTTGACTTTGCGCGTCCAACTTTTCTGCTAATGCTTGCTTATTCCTGGTTATACAGGCGATGATTTTAGGCCGCTGGCTGCAGACCAGGAGATTCGTGGCCAAGTGTTCCCAAGCAGTGGCACTGGAAGGGTGCGGGACACCCCCAGCCAGCATGCCGCCTCTGGAGCATCCGCGTTCCAACCCAGCAGGTGCCGCCTGAATGAGCACGCGCATGGCTCAAGCTCCAGAAGAGAATCCAGAGATAGATTATTCTCCGAAAACGCCTTAAGATCGGGCACGGCTCAAGTTCCAGTAGGGAATCGTCTCTCTGGAAATGCCTATAAACCAGGCATAGCTTGTCGAGTACCCATGGGCCTCTTTGCGCAGCTTGTTGCAGGGTCATTTCAAATGACCCTGCAATGACTCATTTCAAATGTGGCTCGTGTGCTTGCAGTCAAAGCCCTGCAATCAGTGCTTTTGAAGGCACTGTCCTTGTGTTTTCTGACCATGGCATGTGCAGCCTGGTGCACACTCCTTTTTTCTTGCATAATCCATCTCTTGCATGTAACCTCTCCCTGGCAACGCTGCACGCAGCTGAGTATGGTGCTCGCTCCAGTGTCTCCTGCATCACAGCTGCATGTGGTGAACGTTATTCTCTGCATCATCAGCCCTCCTGCAGCCCCCTGCATGATGCGCATCCAAGGTGCTGGCTCCATGGGCAGGCTGCGGCTAACTGGTACATAATAGTGCCCATTCCGTTTCATGCAAGCTCACACTGTGCATATCACAAGCCATGGTGTGCAAAATTACAGGGTGCGGTTTTGATGACACTTGGTCAAAGCGTGGATGAGAGTACACGAAGCTTTTGGCCTGTAGGCAGCATGGAGATGGGACTTTGAGGTGACAGGCTGTATGAATTGAGCGCCCCGTCCTCACTTTCCGTGTGACTTCCAGCGCTTCAGACGCAAAACTTTGTGGGCGTAGGCAACTGAGCTTGCCAGCCCCCAGCAAGCAGGTCCAGCACCAACTACCCAACTGCCCCCACTCATCCCCGACAAAGGCCTCCGTACTGTCCCACAAGGCATCAAGTCGATGCCTGCCAGCCCTTTCCTTTGTGCACCCTCCCCAAAGTTATCCAGACTCTGTGTGCACACCACATGCGCAGGACTCAGTGTCTACAATGATCGATCTGGATGATTCATTGTGCTCATGCCAATCTCCCTGCCTGCAGACTGCGCCCTTCTGCTGTGCCTGCCAGCCGCGCCGAGAAGTCGGTGCAGATCATGCATGAGAGCAGCGGGGGGCGCATCAAAGGCCAAGGCACCGTGAACGCGTACGGAAAGGTGGCCGATCCGCCGCGAGAGTGGCTGTTTGGGGGAGGTCCAGCTGGGGAGTGCTTGGAGGGTCACAGCAGGCATGAGCCACAGGCTGGGACTGAGGACTTTCAAGGACGATTTGGCGACGCTGGAAGGGGACTAGGTAGGATCAGCAGCGCAAGCAGAACTGGTGGCAGGGGGGGCGCAGGCAGGGCGACTGGTGGATTGCCCAAGGGAGGTTATGCTGTGCCCACGGTCCAGCCAAAGCAGTCACTTGGCGCGTTGCTGCTGCAGAGCGGGCAGCGTGTGCAGGAGGATGCCACATCCTGGCAGGCTGAAGGGCACGTGGTCCCTGAGGCTGATGATGGTGTGGCCATTGCAAGTTTGACTTGCCCTGCACAGGGGCACAGGGGCAGCTTGCAGGGCACGCCATCTGTGAGGGGGCAGCCTGAGAGGCAGGTTGGGGTGTTTCATGAGAGGAGGCTAGACCGTGAGGGTTTAAGACCTGGAAGCAATGGAAGTGGAGGCTTAAGCAGAGGCTTCAAAGCTGTATATGATTAAAAAAATGTTCAAGGAAAAAGAAATTGCTATTAGCGTGTACGTTATTGAGTCAAACTTCCTTGGTCTTCTTGCTTGCTGCTTCTGGTGCTTGCGCCCTATGTAAACTTCCTCCTTAACTCACGCACACAGAATTTACCCTGCTGCCAACAGTGTCGGCGAGAGTCTTTTCTTTTCTTGCATCCATACAAATCCCCCCTTCCATGCAAGACAAACCATGCTTCTAGTTACTCAGTGTAGTTACTGTACAATTACTCAAGAAAAAGTATGTCTTGTTTGCTCTACAGTCTGACTGGTCACTTTAGTGGCCCCTTTTCCTTAATTGATGTGAGGAGCTTTTTGCTGCTTGCGTAGTTTTTTCTTTTCTTTCTTCTTTCTTTTCTTTTCTGGTCACTGCAGATGCTCAGGAGTCTTTGATGGAAAAAAGCTTATGCATCAGCTGAAGCACACAGCCATTTTTGTAACGCTTTTCAAGTTTACAAGAAACTTTGGAGGTTCCAAAAGCAAGCACACGGTCTGCCTAAGGCCATTCATTTCAGAGATCTGAATGTGTGTGTTGGGCTGGAGCATAATCAAACCAGCCTGACAGCCAGGCTGGTGCTGAACTCCAACTTATTCACGACAAACAGATAATTCTTACAGCCTGTACAGCACCGATTACTTCAAGTTGACCAATGCTAGCTTTCATCCAAAATAATTCAGAGACTTCAAGGGGGGGGGCGGTGTGGTGTGTTTGTATAGAAAGTGGCATACATATGCCATCAATAAGGTAGTGGGTTGCAGAAGATGCTCATTAATGTCTCATTAATGCCCAATAATCACGATATCGCCATGAAGATGAAAAGCTATCCCTGGTGGTTCAAGGAACCAGTTGAAAAAATATTTGCTTAAAGAAAACACCTTCATCAGAGCCAGTCCTTGAGTCCTTGATAATGCATGCCTTAAACGAAAAAGATGCAAAGGATAACTTATCTATCTTGAAGGTCGCTCTTAAAGCTGAAGATACTTGCAGAGGGGGTCATCTGAGGCCCAAAATGGGTATGGTTTTGGCATGATCCCAGGGTATGGGCGCCGTGACGGGTACCTTACCAGCTTAGCGTTAGATGGTAGCCCTGCATGCAAGCTTTTCATAGCACCTGAGTATGAAAGGTACCCGTCACGGCGCCCATGCCTCATGGGCTGCAGCGTGAACCCTACTTTTCACAGCCAGATGTCCACACCAGATCAGCCACTGCACCAAATTACATGATTTTTGGTGTTTTGGTGCTCTTGTAATAAACAAACATCATTGCAAAAGGATTGGAGTGAAAA
>LKMJ01007271.1_pt1 | contig 10432 bp, 11 predicted proteins | sample 643391 | NCBI WGS metagenome assembly LKMJ01 (sample SAMN04112250, study PRJNA286221) | soda lake metagenome | biome: soda lake; feature: Kulunda Steppe; material: water; isolation source: sample PL-Br10 brine of Picturesque Lake | place: Russia: Kulunda steppe | collected 2010-07
CGAACCCGAAGACGAAGAAGAACCCGAACCCGAAGACGAAGAAGAACCCGAACCCGAAGACGAAGAAGAACCCGAACCCGAAGACGAAGAAGAACCCGAACCCGAAGACGAACCAGACAACAACGACAACGTCACCAACGACGACAACAACGACAACGTCACCAACGACGACAACGACGACTGATCGGTCCATCGAACCGGATCCCGGAACCGCCGTCGCAGATCCGGGCACAGATCTGAGGTCTGGTGGCCGACCGCGAAGGCGATTCGCGGTCCGGCACGTGCGGCATTTTTCGCCGATTGTCCCTCCCGACCCGGCAGTTTCAACCTGCGCCACGCCGAAGGCGGGCTATGAGCACGTTACAGGTCACTGGTGGGAAAATTCTCCGCCCCGATATGACGATCGAGGAGGCTAACGTACTGGTCGATCGAGAGACGGGTCGAATCGTCGAGATCGGCGAGACCGCCCGCGGCGACGCGACGCTCGACGCCTCCGGCAGTCTCGTCGTCCCAGGACTCGTCAACACACACTGTCACGTCGCGATGACGCTTTTACGCGGCTACGCGGACGACAAGCCGCTTGACGCCTGGCTCCGGGAAGACATCTGGCCGACCGAAGCCGCGCTCGAGCCGGCCGATATCGCGGCGGGGACCCGGCTCGGAGCCGTCGAGCTCCTGAAAAACGGCGTGACCGCGCTCGGCGACATGTACTTCGAGATTCCGGAAATCGCGGACGCGCTCGCGGAAGCCGGCCTGCGAGCCCGTATCGGCCACGGGATCGTCACGGTCGGCAAAGACGAGGCCGACGCGCGGGCCGACTTCGAAGAGGGCCTCGAGTACGCCCGGGAACTCGACGGCGCGGCCGACGGCCGAATTCGGACGGCGCTGATGCCGCACTCGCTTACGACCGTCGACGGCGAGTTGCTCGATGAGTTCGTCCCACGGGCCCGGAAAGCCGACATCCCGCTGCACTATCACGCCAACGAGACCCGCGAGGAGGTCGAGCCGATCGTCGAAGAACACGGCGTCAGACCGCTCGAATACGCCGACGAACTCGGGATGCTCGAACCCGGCGATTTCATCGCCCACGGCGTCCACACCGACGAGACGGAGATCGAACTGCTCGCCGAACGGGACGTCGGCGTCGCTCACTGTCCGGCCTCGAACATGAAACTCGCGAGCGGGATCGCCCCGATACAGGAGATGCTCGAATCGGGCGTGACCGTCGGGATCGGCACGGACGGGGCGGCCTCGAACAACGATCTCGACGCCTTCGACGAGCTGCGGGACGCGGCGATGATTGGCAAGCTCGGTGCCGACGACGCCGCCGCGGTCGCTGCCCCCAACGTCGTTCGAGCGGCGACGGAAGGCGGAGCGAAGCTGCTCGGGTTCGATTCGGGTCGAATCGAGGTGGGCGCGCTCGCCGATCTCGCCGTCGTCGACCTCGAGAAGCCGCATCTCACGCCCGCACACGATCTGGTCAGTCATCTCGCGTACGCCGTTCGCGGCTCCGACGTCGAACACACGGTCGTCGGCGGCGAGATCGTCGTCCAAAATCGGGAGGTACGGTCCTTCGATGAGACCGAAGTAAGGCGGGAAGCAGAGCACCGCGCCGAGGCGCTGATCGAACGCGCCGGAGGGGGGTGACCGGAGACCGGCGTCGATTCGGCGTTCGGTAGCGTTTTCCCGGCGTCGGCCCACGTACGGGTATGAACGAGCCGACGATCACCGAACAGCTCGAAGCGCCGGCCACAGCACGGGAATCCGGCCGCAAGAAGATCGAGTGGGCCCGCCAGCACATGCCGATCATGAACGCCGTCGCCGGAGAGTTTGCCGAGGATCGACCCCTCGAGGGCGAAACCGTGGCGATGGCGATGCACGTCGAGGCGAAGACCGCGGTCCTGACCGAAGTTCTCGCCGAGGCCGGTGCGACGGTCGCGATCACGGGCTGTAATCCGCTCTCGACACACGACGACGTGAGCGCCGCCCTCGACGACAACGACGCGATCACCTCGTACGCCAAACGCGGCGTCGACGAGGAGGCCTACTACGCCGCCATCGAGGCGACGCTCGAACACGAACCGACGATCACCGTCGACGACGGCGGCGACCTCGTGATGGCGATCCACGAGAAACACCCGGAGCTCATCGAATCCATCATCGGCGGCTGTGAGGAGACGACGACCGGCGTCCACCGCCTGCGCGCGATGGACGACGACGGCGCGCTGCGGTATCCGATGTTCGCCGTCAACGACACGCCGATGAAGCGGCTCTTCGATAACGTCCACGGCACCGGCGAGGCGTCGCTTTCGAGCATCGCCATGACGACGAACCTCTCGTTCGCCGGCAAGAACGTCGTCGTCGCCGGCTACGGCTACTGCGGGAAGGGCGTCGCGAAGAAGGCCAAAGGGCAAAACGCCCACGTGATCGTCACCGAGGTCGAGCCCAGACGGGCACTCGAAGCGTACATGGAGGGGTATGAGGTCTGCTCGATGGCCGACGCCGCAGCGAAAGGCGACATCTTCGTGACGACGACGGGCAACCGCGACGTGATTGTCGAGGAACACTTCGAGCGGATGTCAGATGGCGTCGTGTTGGCGAACGCGGGCCACTTCAACGTCGAGATCGATCTCGATGCGCTGGACGGTCTCGCCGTTTCCCGACAGGAAGTCAGGGACGGTGTCGAGGAGTTCGAGATGGCCGACGGCCGCCGGATAAACGTCCTCGCGGACGGTCGACTCGTCAACCTCGCCGCGCCCGTCGCCCTCGGCCATCCGATCGAGGTGATGGACCAGAGCTTCGGGATTCAGGCGGTCTCGGTGCGGGAGCTGGTCGAAAACGCCGATGCCTACGGCCCCGGTGTCCACGAGGTTCCCGACGGACTCGATCGGGAAGTCGCGGAGATCAAACTCGAGGCGGAGGGAATCGATATCGACGCGCTGAGCGGCGAACAGCGCGAGTACATGGACAGCTGGCAGCACGGAACCTAGTTCTTTGTAGCCGCCACCCGCATGGCCGGTATGGAAAACATCACAGTCGACGAGTTCGGCTCGCGCCGCTCGACCGTCTACGGCCCGAACGGGGCGGTCGCGACCAGTCAGCCGCTGGCGGCGGAAGCCGGCATCGATATCCTCCGTTCGGGTGGAAACGCCTTCGACGCCGCGGTCGCGACCGCCGCGGCGTTGAACGTCGTCGAACCGACCTCGACGGGCCTCGGCGGCGACGTCTTCATGCTGTATCGAAGCGCCGACGGCGGGGTCGGCGCGATGCGAGCCTGCGGCGGCGCGCCCGAGCGTGCGACCAGAGAGCGGGTCCGCGAGGCCGTCGCCGACGATCGAGATGCCGGTCCATCGGGGGTATCGATGCCCGAAACGGGTCCGCATACGGTCACCGTCCCGGGGACGGCCCGCGGGTGGGAGGCGACGATCGAGGAGTTCGGCCGCCTGTCGCTCGCCGAGACGCTCGGGCCGGCGATCGGGTACGCGACGGAGGGGTATCCGGTCACCGAGGTCGTCGCCGACCAGTGGACGCAAGGCGAGACGCTCTTCGAATCGACACACGCGCGGGAGTCGTACCTCCTCGGCGGCGAACGCGCCCCGAGACCGGGCGAAACCGTCCGACTGGAGGAACTCGGTGAGTCCCTTCGGGCGATCGCCGATGCGGGTGCAGACGTCGTCTACGAGGGCTACATCGCCGAAGCGATCGCGAACGAAGTTCAGGAGGCGGGCGGCTTTCTGACCGTCGAGGACCTCGCGGACTTCGAGGTCGAATACCCCGACCCCGTCTCCGTCGACTACGGCGGGGCGACGGTGTACGAACTCCCGCCGAACAACCAGGGGCTGATCGCCCTGGAGGCGCTCGCGATCGCCGAGGAACTCGACGTCCGCGAGTACGAGGCCGACTCGGCAGCCCGGATCCACTACCTCGCCGAGGCGATGAAGCGGGCCTTTCACGACGGCCACCGTTACATCACCGATCCCGACTTCGAGGAGGTCCCGCCGCTGGCCTCGAAGTCGTGGGCGAGAAAGCGGGCGTCGACCGTCGGGGGGACCGCCTCGGACGTCTCCTTCGGCGTGCCCGATTCGAACGCCGAGGACGCGGACACGGTGCTTCTGTGTGTCGGCGACAGCGAGGGCAACGTGGTCTCGTATATCAACTCGCGGTTCGCGGGCTTCGGCAGCGGGCTGGTCGCCGGCGAGACGGGGATCGCCCTTCAGAACCGCGGGGCCTCGTTCTCGCTCGATCCGGAGCATCCGAACCGGCTCGAACCCCGAAAGCGACCGTTCCATACCCTGATCCCCGGCGTGCTCGAGCGCGGAGCCGAAGACTGGTCGGCCTTCGGCGTCATGGGCGGGTACATGCAGCCACAGGGACACCTCCAGATGCTCGTGCGATTGCTGGAAGACGGTGCGACGCTTCAGGAAGCGCTCGACGCCCCGCGGTGGCGCTACCGGGAATCGGGACGGCTGGCGCTCGAAGCCCGGATGCCGACGGCCGTCCAGAACGGACTCCTCCGGCGTGGCCACGACCTCGAAGTGCTGCCGCCGGGAATGTTCGGCGGCGCACAGATCGTCCGCAACGACGAGGGAACGCTTTCGGGGGCGACCGAACCGCGAAAGGACGGGACCGTCGCGACCTTTTAGCTTCGGCGGTCTTATTCGGCTGGTTCGCGCCGCTTTCGCACCGCTTCGAGCGCCTCGTAGTAGGTCGCGGCGTCGGCCTCGTAGATGAACTGTGCCAGCTCCTCGTGGCCGAGATCCTGAGCGGCGAAGCTCACGCCCATGTAGTTGGTCTCGTGGTCGACGAGATCAGCCTCGAGGACGTCTTCGAGCTGTTCGACGACCGTCTCGGTGATCGGAACGCGGCTCATCCGATGTACCTGAGGTCCTCCTCGCTCGCTGCCGCGCCCTGTTCCATCTGGCGGATGCGTTTGACGACCTCCTCCATCTCGTCGGCGCGCTCCGAGAGGGAATCGTAGCCGATCTCGATGCCGATCGCCGCCTCGAGAATTTCGAGGACGGCGCGGGCGCTCTTGGGGTCGACCAGATAGCCGCTCGTTTCGCCCATCAGACAGGCGGCCTCGTAGCCGCGGCGCTCACCGAGTCCGAGCAAGAGTCCGGAGACACCGACGATCCCGCCGGCGGGTTCGTTCTCACGGAACTCGACGCCGGTCGCCTCCAGATCCTCGATGAGATCGTCCGTCGTCGCGGCACCGACGACGTCCGGCTCGTCGACGAGTTCGCCGGTCGGCACGCCGCCGAGCGCGTAGATTCGACCGACGTCGAACGAGCCCGCGACGTCGAGAAACGTATCTGTCAGCCGGTAGTGTCCGGGGCCATCGCCCGCCTGATGGTCGCCCGTCAACACGAGGAGATCGCACTCGGCGTCACCGATCGCATACAGTTCGGCGCAGGCCAGCTGTGTTCGGCCGTCCTCGACCGTGACTTGCGGGGGGAAATGCTCGGAGTAGATCCGCCGTACGACCTCCGCGTCGAACTCCTCGAGGAGGTGTTCGGCCGCGAGTTTCCCGACGTGACCGACGCCCGGCAGCCCCTCGATCAAGACGGGATCGCTGAGATCCGGATCCGAAAGTCGCTCGATATCGAACTCGTCCATACGGGTCAGTGGGTGGCTAGCGACTTAAGAACACGGCGATACGAGACGGTAGCGTCACGTCATCGGCGGCGCGCGCGACGGCGATACTCCCCGTAGGGATCGTCGGGACTGAACGGCGCCGGTGCGCTGTTTTCTGCCTCGGCACCGCACGCCGGACAGGTCTCCGAAAGCGTATACACCGGCCGGTCGTGCTCGCTGCGCCAGACCGAACAGACCCGGATATCTGATTTCACCGTTTTCCGTTCCGTTACTCCTCGTCGGTGCGGCGTTCGCGATGGAATTCGCCGGTTCCACCCTGTGTCTCGATGGCCTCTCTGGCACGGGTGGCGCTGGCCTCGAGTTGGGCCTCCGCAGTCTTGTAGTTCGGCGCCTGCACCCGGATCCGGTATTCGGGCGCACCGACGTAGGTGACCTCCAGATCGACCTCTTCGGGAACCTCACCGTTGCCTTCGGCGGCCTTGAGCGCCTCACGGACGGCCTCGACGCCGTTACCGCCGCCGACCTCGAGGTCGACGTAGCCGGTCACGGTGACGTACGGAACCGAGACGTTCTCGCGGGCCGTCTCGACGACCGCGTCGACCTCCTCCTCCGAGAGATCGGTTCCCTCGAGCGCCTCGGGACCGTGGATCGCCGCCTGCTCGAAGCCCGCATACAGCGATCCGTGTGCTTCGAGGAGTTCGTTCGCGACGCGGCGGAAGTGGTCGTCTTCGACGTCCTCGCCGAAGGCGATCTCCATCCACTTGTCGGCTTTCTGTTCGTTCTTCCACTCCTGGATCTTCTCGGATCGCTGGTGGTCGTTGACGTCCTTGATCGAGAGATCGACCTGCTGGGAGCTTTCGTCGACGTCGATGACCTTACAGACGACCGTCTGGTCTTCGTTGACGTGATCGCGGACGTTTTTGATCCACCCGGAGGCGACCTCGCTGACGTGAACCAGCCCGCGTTTGTCTTGGTACTCCTCGAGGTCGACGAAGACCCCGAAATCCTCGATTTCGTCGACACGTCCGACGACGAGTTCGCCGGGCGTGGGCCAGCCACTGTATTTCATACCTGACGGTAGCCGTGTGACGAGAATAAAAGCACCGTTCGCCCGCCGGCCTAGAACTATCGCGCTTCGACGACGTCGACGACCTCGCCGTGAAGTTCCGCCTCGCCGCCGGTCGGCGTCGCGAGCGTCGATCCGCAGACCGCACAGCTGACCGTCCCCGCGGCCTTGCCGAACAGCACCTGTTCGTTCTCACAGTCCGCACAGCGAACGCGGATGAAATCTCCCGCCATCGTTACTCCTGGAACGTGAGTCGACCGGCGCGCCATCCCTCACGGAGGTGGGCCTTCCCGCACTCGCCACAGCGGTATTTCAGGTCGGTTTTCTTCGTCGGCTTGTCGCCACCGGGCACCTTCGAGAACCGGCCGGCGTTCCCGATGACGGCCTTGCCGCGGCGGGTTCGGCGAGCGTCCCACTTCGTCCCCGAGGAGCGGCCCGATCGGACCTTCTCGACCTCGTGTTCGTGGTGGGTATGACAGTGCGGACAGTACGTGTTGAACCGGCGTGGCATTTCCATAGGTATCGATCGATAACGCACCGTAGCTTAAAACGGGTTTGGTTTCTTCGCCGTGTCTGGTCGGCGAGAGGCGACCGGAGGAAGACGCACTCGACGGTGAAACGAACCGGAACCAAAGACGAGGCCAAAAAAGTCAAGCCTTTGAAACCCGAGCCGGTAACCCCACCAATGCCAGACGGCGAGGACCCGGTGTATTACGTCATCAGCGATCTCCACATCGGCGGAGACGAACAGCTCGAGGAAGTCGAGTTCCTCGACGAACTGCTGGAGTTTCTCGAACGGCTAGAGCAGACCGACGAGAACGCAGAGCTCATCATCAACGGCGACGCCTTCGGGCTCTGGGAGTTCACGACCGTCGAGGAGTTAGAGAAATTCGAGGTGCTGATCGAGACGTATCCGGAGCTATTCGAGCAGTTCCGGGCGACCGGCGAATCGACCCCCATCACGATGTTGCCGGGGAATCACGACCACGAACTGGCCGCCTACGACGAGTACGTCGACCGCTTCGCCGAATACAACGTCGATCTCGTACAGGGGCAGTCGATCGAACGCTCGGTCGGCGATCGGGTCGTTCACTTCGAACACGGCCACCAGCAGGACCCCAACAACCGGATCGAAGACTGGGGGAACCCCTACGCGACGCCGCTCGGTTACTACTACAACACGCTGGTGACGAGCCGGGCGGGACAGCTCTCCGACCGGGGGAAGTTCAACTGGCTGAAGGACGTTCAGGCGGTCACGCCGACCGAGCGGATGCCGGTGTGGCTCGGTTCGAAGTACTTCTATCGGGAGATGAACCCGTTTTTGCGGTACGCGCTCGTGCCGTTCCTTTTGCTTTTCAACATCAGCGCCATTCTCGCGATCCTCGCGGGGTTAGATCTGCTGGGCGTCTGGTCGATGCCGGTCGACCGAACCACGGCGTTTCTCGGTCAGTTCGGACTCGCGGGGACGGCGGTGTGGTTCCTGCTCAGTATCAACGTCGCGGTCGCCGGACTTCTGTTACTCGTCGGAGTTCCGCTGTATCTGATCAGACGCGACTTGCGAAAGACGATCGACCGGTTCGGGATCTTCGAGACGGAGCTTACGGTCGACGCCGAAGAGCCCTACGTCGATGCCGCCCGCGAAATCTTCGCGAAGGACCCCGAGACGGTGGTGTTCTGTTATGGCCATACTCACCGCCCACGGACGCGACGGGTCGACGGCGGCCTGCTCGTCAACACGGGGACGTGGCTCAAGCGGCTACACCGCCGAGACGGGATCATCGGCATCCTGCCGCCCGTCTTCTATCCGTCCTATCAGCTGTGTGCCGTCCGTATCACCGCCGAATCCGGCGACGCCGTCGCCGTCGAGTACGAGGCGATCGAGAAACCGAGCCCGAAGGCCGAAGAGCTCACGCTCACCGAACGGCTCTTTACCGTCGGCAGAGAGCCCGACGTCGAGTTACCGGATCGGACCGTCGTCGGCGACGACCCGGAGGCGACGAAATGAGCTGTGTCGAAGCGTTTAACCCGAATTCGTCCGAACGCCGCGTATGAAGAACCTCATCGTCCACGGCGATCCGGGGATCCGAAAGGGGGCCGTCATCGAGTACGACGGCGAGCAGTACGTCTGTTTCAGCGTCGCCCGACAGGGCGAGTGGCACGGTCCCGAGGAGGTTCAACTGTGGTGTACGATCGGGTCATCCGAGGAGCGAGACACGTTCGAGCGCCGGGAGTTCATCCCGATGCAGCTCGAAACCGAAGCCGTCGACGCCGAGGAGTTGACGGTGATCAAAGCGAAAGGCGATCCCGCGACGGTCTGAGGGCCCCGACGGTCGGCGATGACGGGCGATCTCGCAGGGATTATCCTCGGGATTCATACCGTTCCGGTGACGAATCGAGACACGGTGCCGATGGGCGACGATACTCCCTATCAGACGTGGCGTCGAGCCCCCCTTCTTTTATACTCGTGGGCCCGCTAGTTGCCCGATACGTCCGTTATTTCACCGAATTCGAGAGGGACGCACACAATGCAAGAAAGACCCACCATTCTGGTTCCCGTCCGCGTTCTCGAGGGTGAATCGATCCCGGAAGGGATTCCAGAACTCCTCGCGAACGCGCACGTCGTCCTGGCAGGTTATCACGTCGTACCGGACCAGACCGCGACCGATCAGGCGCGATCGCAGTTCGAAGATCAGGCGAGGCGTCGACTCGATGATTTCGCCGCGATGTTCGAACACTCGGGTGCGACCGTCGAATCCAGGCTCGTGTTCACTCACGACGGACAGCAAACGATCGATCGGCTGAGCGTCGAACACGACTGTCTCGCGGTCTTGATCCCGAACGCGACCCGGCCGATAGAGAACGTGCTCGTTTCCGTTCGGGGAATCGTCGGGGTAGACCGCTTCGTTCGTCTGGTTTCGGGGCTGTTCGGCTCGAGTGACGTCGGTATAACGCTGTATCACGTCATCGAGGAGAACGAAACGAAGGAGGACGCAGAGATACTGCTCGAGGGAGTGGCGACACAGCTCTCCGAGGCCGGTGTCGATCCCGACTCGATCGACATTCGGACCGAACGCGACGGCGACAGCCGAGAGCTGATCGTCGAGACCGCCGACGACCACGACGTGATCGTCATGGGCGAATCAGACCCGTCGGTGACGACGCTCCTTTTCGGGATGAGCGCGGAGCAGATCGCCAAACAGTTCCTCGGCCCGGTGCTCGTAATCCAGCGCGAGAAGCCGGGCGACGACGCGGAGTGAAGTACCCCGCGCACGGTGGCGCGGGGCGTCCGTGTTTACTCCGGCACTGCTGAAGCAACGGACTTTAATTCCTCTCGCGCTTCCATCTCTGGTTGCGCCGACGTTCCGTTGTCGGTAACACCCGAACACAAATCGTGTCCGTGAGAGTCGGTCGCTCCACCACGACCCGATGCCGCCCGTCTCACCGTCCGAACTCCTGGAAGGGTTTCGAGAGACGGCACATTCCCATACTGCTCGTCTAACCAATTCTGCACCACGCATACGGCCGCTTTCCGATCTGCGTGACCTTGGAACTCGCACCGGTTACACTTGAACCGCTTCTTGTGCCGATTCGCTCGTTCTGTGTGCTGACACTCCGTCCGTGGGCATCGCTGACTCGTGTACTCAGGGTCAACCTCATCTGAGGGAATCCCTTCCCACGCAGCTTTGTACGACACCATCTCTTGGAGTGCAGCAAACGGCAGTGAGTGTAACCGACGGTTCATTCGCGTTCCGTAGTCGATGGACTCTCGCA
>LKMJ01007275.1_pt1 | contig 10430 bp, 10 predicted proteins | sample 643391 | NCBI WGS metagenome assembly LKMJ01 (sample SAMN04112250, study PRJNA286221) | soda lake metagenome | biome: soda lake; feature: Kulunda Steppe; material: water; isolation source: sample PL-Br10 brine of Picturesque Lake | place: Russia: Kulunda steppe | collected 2010-07
CGCATGAGTGCATCCCGCGGCCCCGGCAGCAGCTCCATGCCCATGAGCCCGACATTGCGCGCCAGGCGCAGACCGGGGACGCGATTGGAAAACAGACGCACCAGGGCGTCGGTGAACGCCGTGGCCCGGCGATGGTCGGGCTGCCGCGCCGCAGCGTACGCTGCCAGGAGCCGTGCTCCCCCCGGATCTTCCCCGGCCCCAGCGGCCCCGTGCACCCGGTCCGCCAGTTCGGCCACGTCGCGCAGCGCCAGATTGAACCCCTGCCCGGCCACCGGGTGCAGGGTGCGCGCGGCGTTGCCGATGACAACGCCGCGCGGTGCCACACGGTGGTCGCTGCGGCTCAGGCGCAACGGATAACTCACCCGGTGGCCCACGCGCAGGAACCTGCCCAGGCGATACCCGAACGCGCCCTGCAGCGCAGCCAGGAACGAGACCTCATCCATGGCCGTCAACGCCTGCGCCCGTTCCGGATCGACGGTCCAGACCAGCGAGCAGTGCCCCCCGGGCAAGGGCAGCAGCGCCAACGGCCCTTCCGGCGTGAACCGCTCGAACGCCTCACCGGCAGGGTCCCGGGCCGGGGTCACGTTGGCGACCACGCCGCACTGGCCGTAGTCAGTTTCCCGCACCTGCAGACCCAGGTGCTCGCGCAGCGCCGAGCGGGTGCCGTCGGCGGCGACCAGCAACCGCGCAGAAAGCGATACACCACTGTCGAGTTCCACCCGGGCGGCATCTGCATCGGCGCACACGGTGGCGACACTGTCAGTGACCGTCTGCACCGTCCCGGGCAGGCGCTCCAGTGCGCTCCGGAGCGCCCGACCAAGCACACGGTTGGGCACAACATAGCCCAGGGCATCCAGCCCCTCGCGGGCGGCGTCCATGCGGGTGATCCCGAAGCCACCCTGATCGGAGACGTGGATGCGGCGGATGGGGCCGGCCTCCGGTGCGATGGCGGACCACAGCCCCAGGGCCTCGAGGATGCGCCGACTGGTGGGCGCCAGGGCCGTGCTGCGGTCGTCGTAACTGGGCTGGGCGGGGGCGTCAGCGGTCACCGGATCGACGACGCGAACAGTGAGCCCGCTGGGGGCGAGCGCAATGGCCAGGCTGGCGCCCACCAGCCCGCCGCCGGCAATCACCACGTCCGCCGAGGCCGGGTCTGTCACGCTCACTCCCTCGCCATGGCCGACTCGATGTCGGCCACCGTCTTCGGTACGCCGGCACTGAGGATATCCTGGCCATCGGCGGTCACGGCCACGTCGTCCTCGATGCGCACGCCGATGTTGCGCCAGCGCGGGTCGACCTCGGGGATGCTGTCGGCAATGTAGAGCCCCGGCTCGATGGTCAGCACCATGCCCGGCTCCAGCAGTCGCCATTCACCGTCGATGCGGTAGTCACCCACGTCGTGGACATCCAGCCCCAGCCAGTGGCCCGTGCGATGCATGAAGAAGGGGCGATAGGCCTCGTCCTCGATCAGTGCTTCCACCTCGCCCTGAAGCAGGCCCAGGTCCACAAGCCCCTGCACCAGAATCCGTAGAGCCGCCTCATGGGGCATGTTCCAGTGATTCCCGGGCCGCACCGCCGCGATGGCGGCCTCCTGGGCGGCGAGGACGATCTCGTAGACGGCGCGTTGCTCACCGCTGAAGCGGCCATTCACCGGGAAGGTCCGGGTGATGTCGGAGGCGTAGCAGTCGATCTCCACGCCGGCGTCGATGAGCACCAGCTCGCCGTCCTGAAGCGTGGCACTGTTGTCGATATAGTGGAGGATACAGCCGTTGCGGCCGCCGCCGACGATGGGCGGGTAGGCCTGCCAGCCGTTGTTGCGGCGAAAGACGTACTGGAATTCCGCCTCCAGGGCGTACTCCGGCATGCCCGGGTGGCAGGCCTCCATGGCCCGCCGGTGCGCCTCGGCGGAGACCTGCGCCGCGGCGCGCATCTGTTCCAGTTCCGCCGGGCTCTTGATCAGGCGCATCTCGTGGAGCGGATGCTCCAGGGCAACGAACTCCCCCGGGGCCCGCGCTCCTGAGCGGGCCCGGGTGCGCACCTGGTTCACCCAGCCGAGGATGGCCTGATCGAAATCCGGATTCAGGCCCATGGTGCAGTAGAGCCGGTCCTTGCCTTCGAGCATGCCCGGCAGGATGTCGTCGATATCGTCCACGGGGAAGGCGTCGTCGGCGCCGTAGCGCTCGCAGGCGCCATCCTGCCCTGCCCGGGGTCCGTCCCAGACCTCTTTATCGGGATCACGCTCCCGGCAGAACAGGATGGTCTCGCCCTGCTCGCGGCCCGGGATCAGCACCAGCACCGCTTCCGGCTCAGGAAAGCCGGTGAGGTAGTGGAAGTCGCTGTCCTGGCGGTAGGGGTGCTCGACGTCGCGGTTGCGCGGGCGCTCGGGCGCGGCGGCCAGGACGGCCACCGCGTTCTCTCCCATCAGGTTCATCAGTTCCCGGCGCCGGCGGGTGTACTCCTGCTGGTCCATAACGCGGGTCATCCCGGAGGTTGTCATTCAGTGAGTTCGCTGACTGCCCTGCTGACCGTCCGGCACCGGCACCGGCCTGTCACGTCGCCGCGGTTGCAGGTGTTCGCGAACCAGCAGCGCGGCGGTGCGGACGAACTCCAGCAGTTCGGCGTAGGCGGCTTCGTCGTCGTCACCGCTGTCGTCGCTGGCGGCGTGGCTCACCTCGCCCAGATGGCCGATGATCTCGCTGACCTCCTTGGGCAGCTTGCTCTCGTCGGCGATACCTGCCACACCCAGCCCATAGATGAATCCGTGGGCCCAGGCACCCAGAGCCTCGGCCCGCCGGCCGACCGGCTCGCCATCATCGGGCACCAGCAACTGGAACTCCAGATTGCTGTCATCCATGCCCCTGTAGGTCGCCCCGTACACCGCGGCCAGCGCTTCCAGGCAACGCCGGGCAGCGTCCCCCTTCGGCTCGGTGCCTGCAAGCACCTGGGCAATCCACCGGGCCGCCTCCACCTCGCCTGCGGCACTGAGCATGCCGGCCAGCAGGCCCTGCGCTTCGGCGGCGCCGATCTCGGCATCCACCTCGGCCAGCGCGGTTTCCAGAGCGTCGTGATCGGGCAGCGACTGGGTCATTGGGCTCCGCCGTGTTCAATTCGGGGCAAAATCGCTATCCTATCATGCAGATTCGCGGGACCGCGTCGATACCGGGAAGGATGCAGGCATGAGCGAAATGTCGCCCAGGGCATTGCGCAGGGAGCTGGACCGCCTCGACCGGCAGGTGGAGGCACTGGTGCGCTACTGTGCCCGGCTGGAGGAGGAGAACCGGGTGCTGCGCCAGTCCCAGGACTCCCTCAATGCCGAGCGCGCCAGCCTGCTGGAGAAGAACGAGATGGCGCGTTCCAAGATCGAGTCGATGATCAGCCGCCTCAAGGCCATGGAGCACCACTGACATGCGCGATGGCATGGAACCGGTCCGCGTAATGATCCTGGACAAGGAGTACATGGTGGCCTGCCCGCCGGATGAGAAGGACGGCCTGCTCAACTCTGCCCATCTGCTGGACAAGCGCATGCGCGAAGTACGTGACAGCGGCAAGGTGCACGGGCCGGACCGGGTGGCAGTGATGGCGGCGCTGAACCTCACGCACGAACTGTTGCAGACACGGGACGACCAGAAGGAAACCGCGAAGCTGGTGGAGGACCGCGTGCGCGCCATGGAGGAGCGCATCGGCCAGATCCTGCCGGACTCCTGACCGCCACCCGCCACGGTGCCGGGCCCATATTCCCTTGCAGTCGGACGGCGATGCCCCCACTATGGATGCGGGCATCCCCTGCGGCGTTCGATAGCGGTCACAGCTATTCCTTGACCCTCAATTGAATCGCCAGGGGAACTGACGTGGCGATGAGCCGGTGTGCATGTCCGCCCCTGTGCGGAAAGCCTATGGCATCGCTCGTCCTCCCCACCTGAACCTCAGGGTTCAAGGGGCGACACCGCGCGGCGCAGGCGGGGGATGCCCTCTCCTTATTGTTGGGCTTTCGGGATGCACGCCGGCTCCGGCGATGCACCGGGAGACCCGTTTCATTGATGGTGATGCTCCGGAGCTTGGGCCATGCAGTACTGGCTGATGAAATCCGAGCCGGACGTGTTCGGAATTGACGATCTTGCCGCCGCGCAGGACCAGACGGACCACTGGGACGGTGTACGCAACTATCAGGCGCGCAACATGATGCGCGACCAGATGCGCCGGGGCGACCAGGTGTTCTTCTATCACTCCAACACCAGGACGCCGGGCATCGTCGGTATCGCCGAGGTGGTTCGGGAGGGCTATCCGGATCACACGGCGTTCGACCCCGAGGATCCGCACTACGACCCGAAGAGCGACCCGGAGAAGCCGCGCTGGTTCATGGTGGACCTGCGCTTCGTGCGCAAGCTCCAGCGCACCATCAGCCTGACGGAACTCAAGGAGTGCCCGGAGATCTCCGACATGCCGCTGGTACGCAAGGGCAATCGGCTGTCGGTCATGCCGGTGACTCCGGAGCAGTGGCAGTTCATCCTCTCCCTCGAGTAGCGGGCGCATCGACAGTTTCGTGACAGAGATCCCGGACCGGACGGGTTCGGTCGTGGGAGAGTGCGGGCAGATGGCGCCCGAATCGGGCGACGGCGCCGCAAATGTCTCCAAAAGCCAACAATATGAGTCATTTGCGCAATATTCTTTTTGAGTTTCTGAAATAGCTGTTATACGGTAACGACGAAACTCCGTCTGACGCGCGAGTACGCGCGCTGTTCGCACACGAGGGGGGCGACGTTGGGGCACGGTCACGAACAGAATCACTGGCGTAGTGCGCGCCCGAATCCGCCGCATGGCCTGCGGTGGTGGCTCCGGCCCGTTCCCGTCCTGGTCTGCGGCCTGGGCCTGAGCCTCATCGGCGTCGGCCTGCTGGGCGCCGGCGGCACGGACGAGTCCCGCACGGGCCAGCAGGAGATGACCTCCGCGGAGCTGCAGCTGCCCGGCACCCGGGTCGGTGACATGGTCGCCCGCCGCCCGACGAGCAACGGCAACGAGGCAGGCATGAACGACGTGCAGAACGTCGGTCAGCAGAGCGCCGCCCCTGCAGAAGACACCTCCCCCCTGGCCAGCGCCCCTGCAACGCCGGACGACACGCGGGAAACCAACGGTTCGGAACCCTCCATGGAACCGGTGGAAACCACCGCGGAAGCCGACGCGGCACCGGAGGAGCCCCATGAAGGGCCGGAATGGGAGACCATCGAAGTCCGCTCCGGCGATTCTCTGGCGGCAATCTTCAGTCGGGCCGGGCTCAGCGCCGGCGATCTCCACCGACTGGTGAATACCGACGACCGCACCTCCCGGCTGCAGCGCATCTACCCCGGCGACGAGATCCACTTCCACGTGGAGGACGACTCGCTCCGTGGTCTTCGCTATGACCTGGATGACTCGGACACGCTGGTGGTCAGCCGTGACGAGGATGACGATTTTGCGGTGAGCATCGAATCCCGGGCGGTCGAGACACGGGTCAAGCACGCCTCCGGTGTGGTGAACAGTTCGCTGTTCGTGGCCGGCCTGGATGCCGGGCTCAGCCACGGCCAGATCATGCGCCTGATGCACATTTTCGAGTGGCAGGTGGATTTCGACCGCGACGTGCGCTCCGGCGACGTTTTCTCCGTGGCGTACGAGAGCTACTACATCGATGACGAACACGTCCGGGATGGCCCGATTCTGGCCGCACGCTACGTCAACCGGGGGCGCCAGATGGACGCGGTGCGCTACACGGACCCGGACGGCACCACGGGCTATTACAGTCCGGATGGCGAGAACCTGCGCAAGGCATTCATCCGCCGCCCTGTGGAAGGTGCCCGGATCAGCTCCCACTTCAATCCCAACCGCAAGCATCCGGTCCTCGGCGTGCGGCGACCGCACCTGGGCACGGATTTCGCAGCCTCGTCCGGCACGCCCATCATGGCGGCGGGCAACGGGCGCGTGGTTCATCGGGGCCGCAAAGGCGGCTACGGGCGGACCATCATCATCGAACACGCCAACCGCTACCGCACCCTTTACGCACACATGTCCCGCTACGCCAACGGCATCAGCGTGGGCTCTCGCGTGGAGCAGGGTCAGACCATCGGCTATGTCGGCGCGTCCGGCCTCGTCACCGGTGCCCACCTGCACTACGAGTTCATCAAGGATGGTTCCCACCGCAATCCCATGCGGGTGGAACTGCCCAGCGGTGATCCGGTGGCCGAGGAGCACATGACTGACTTCATGGCCCGCGCCGCTCCTCTGGTTGCCCAGCTCGAGAACATGAGCGAGCAGCAGCTCGCCCTTCGCGACGAGGAATGATCCCAACCCAGCCGTCCATGATCCGCTCACGGGGACGCTGAATCGCCGGATCGCTAACACTGCGGGCGTAGCAAAGCACTCTCCGCCCTCGAGCTTTCAAGGCACTGCGCGGTTGCCTCGTCGCTACCCTCCTCGCAATGGCGCCTTGCTCCGCGTCTTCTCGGATCCTTCATGATGACTTGACGACATGTGATTCACTTGTCATAACGGTTTCCCTGTTCCGCAGAACATCACAACAAGACGACGAGGGGGCTCCCATGACGGCAAAAGGCATCTGCACCCGATCAGCCATCAAGACCCTGCTGGGCGCAGTGACCATCGCCGCGGTCACGGCAACGGCCACCGGGGAAATGCGCGGGGACACCATCCGCATCGGGGTTCTCACCGACGTCACCGGCGCCTATAGCGAATCCGCCGGTCAGGGCTCGCAGATCGCCGCAGAACTCGCCGTCGAGGACATGAGCGGGGCCATCGGCGGCACCTCCGTGGAAGTGATTATCGGCGACACCCGTAACGACCCGGACACGGCCGTGGAACAGGCCCGGCACTGGCACGACCAGGGCATTGACCTGATCACCGGCATGCCGGGCTCGGCGGTAGCTCTTGCGGTACAGGCGTTCACCCGCGAGGAGGACATTGCCACCATCCACATCGGTGCGGGCTCGGAACAGCTCACCGGCGAACAGTGCAGCCCGGTGGCCATTGACTGGCAGTACAATGTTCGCGGGTTCACCACCGGCATGGCGCGGGCACTGGCCGAGGAGAATCCCGCGGCGGACTGGTACCTGATCACCCTGGATCACCCCTTCGGCCACGATATCCGGGACAGGCTGGAGGAGGTCCTGGCGGACTACGACGGGGAGCTGCTGGATACCCGGCTGCACCCCTTCGACCAGACCGACTTCATGGCAACCATGGCCGACGCGCTTGCCAGCGGCGCGGATATCATCGCGGTGGGCAATGCGGGCACGGGCCTGGTCCAGAGCATCCGCCACGCCCACGAGCTCGGCGTCCACGCGGACGCGGAACTGGCAAGCGTCATGACCCTGCTGCAGGACATCCGTCAGGTCGGTCTCTACGCCGCCGCGGACATGCGCTTCATCATCCCTTACTACTGGAACGCGGATGAGGCGACCCGGGCATTCACGGAACGCTTTCAGCGCCGCAGCGGCAGCCGCCCGTCGTCGGCACAAATCGCTGTCTATGTCAGCACCCTGCACTACCTGAAGGCCGTCGAGGCCTCCGGCCACAGCACCGGCCCGGAGGTCGTCGCCACCATGCGCGAGATGGAGGTGGACGACGGCATCACCCGCAATGGTTCCATCCGCGACGACGGCCGGCTGGTTCACGACATGCCGTTCGTGCGCGTGCGCCAGGCCAGTGAGATGGAGCGCTCCGGGGACTATTTCGAGATCCTGGATATCATGCCGGGGGCAACCCTGTACGGCGAAGATCCGGACCCGGCCTGCCCGTTCCTGTAGGAACGAGGTGTGTTAGCCTCCTTCGCGCCTGCAGACGCCCCGGAGCAACGCACACATGCCTGCCAGCCCCTCGTTGTCGCCCGCGGCAGCACTGACCCTGCTCGGCCTGGTCATCGTGCTCTGGGGTGCCAACTGGCCGGTGATGAAGGTCGGCCTGGAGTACATCTCGCCGCTGCTTTTCGCGGCCACGCGCATGCTGATGGGCTGCCTCTGCATGGCCCTGGTGGCGGGGATGGCAGGGCATTTGCGGCGACCCTACCGGGATGAGTGGGTGCTTGTGCTCGGCGTGGGCCTGCTGCAGATGGCCGCCTTCCTCGGGCTGGTAACCATCGCCCTGCAGTACGTGCCCGCCGGGCGCTCCGCCATACTCGCCTACACCACCTCCCTGTGGGTACTGCCCATCGCTGCACTGGCACTGGGTGAATACATGACCCGGCAACGGCTGCTCGGCTTTGCCCTGGGCATCGGTGGCGTCGCGGTCATGTTCAATCCCTTCGGCTTCGACTGGAGCGACCCGGCGGTGGTCATCGGCAATGGTCTTCTTCTCCTGGCCGCCCTGTGCTGGGCTCTGCTGATCGTGTACGTGCGCGCTCACCGGCACCAGGGGCCGCCACTGACGCTGGCGCCCTGGCAGTTCGGCGTGGCAGCGCTGGTGCTTCTGCCCATCGCCCTGCTGGCGGAGGACGCCTCCTCGGTGGACTGGTCGGACCCGGTGCTCCTGAGCATCCTGGTGTACAACGGCCCACTGGCAACGGCGTTCCCGTTCTGGGCGATCATCACCATCACCCGTGCCCTGCCGGCGGTGACCACCTCCATCGGCAGCCTTGGCGTGCCCGCCTTCGGGCTGGTGGCGTCCGCGATCGCCCTGGGCGAGACCCTCTCCGCCACCAACATCGCCGGCCTGATCCTCATCGGCGCCGGTGTGGCGACGGTCACCCTCGCCGACCGCGGCAAAGCGGGCTGAACGAGTCGCACCTGAAACGGTCTGATCTCGGTAAACCCTGACTTCGTGAGGCGCTACCATGGGCAAGGGATCGTCGGCGTTCGTTCTGGCGGCAGTGGTCGCTCTGGCCGGCTGCGCCGGCACGCCGGGCAGCATCCCCGACTCCGGGCGCGACAGCGCACAGCTCGCCGAGGTCCGGCAGGCACCGGAACGGTTCGAGGGCGAGACGGTCCGCTGGGGCGGCACCATCACCGAGGTGGAAAACCGCAGTGATACGACGCTGGTGGAGATCGTCGCACGGGAACTCGACCGCGGCGGGCGTCCCAGGGACACCGACGGCAGCCCCGGCCGGTTTCTCGCCGTCATCGACGGCTTCCTGGATCCGGCCATCCACGAGCCGGGTCGCAGCATGACCGTGACCGGCACCGTCGACGGCACCGTGACGCGGCCGGTGGGCGATCACGACTACGACTACGTGCGGGTACGCACCAGCGGCCACCATCTATGGCCGAAACGCGAGCCGGTTTCACACCGACCGTACCCACCGCACCCGCGCGGTCCGTTCTACGATCCCTGGTATGACCCCTGGTATGATCCCTGGTATCCGCACCGTCGCGGTTACCGCTATTACTGACTCCCGGAGCGGTTATGGGTACACGCACCACCGGACTGCTACTCGCCATCCTCGCTGCCCTGGCGCTTTCCGCCTGCGCCAGCGGCCCCGGTTTCGACACCGAGGGTGTGAACCGGGATCTGCAGCCCCGCCAGGCGGCCAGCGAGCGCATCCAGGACGAACTCGTGATCTGGGGCGGCACCATCATCAGCGTGCGCCCCCAGGAAGAGTCCACGCAGCTGGAGGTGCTCGCCTACCCACTAGATCGCGGCGAGCAGCCGCGTACGGATCGTTCCTCCCAGGGGCGCTTCCTGATCATCGCCGATGGCTACCTGGAACCGGCGGACTACAGCGAGGGGCGTCAGGTGACAGTCCGCGGCCGGCTACAGGAGTCCCGTACCGCCACCATTGGCGAGGCCGAGTACCGCTATGCCGTGGTCGGCGCCGACGATGTGCACCTGTGGCCGCGTCAGGCCACCACCCAGCGCCAGGAGCCGCGGGTGAACTTCGGCATCGGCATCGGCATCATGCGCTAGTGTCCTGTCACCCCACAGGGATGCCCGATCGCGACTGACGTCGCTCCCACGAAGGAACCGGCAGCCCTTGGCGGCAATCTCGAAGCCACCTGTGGGAGCGACGTCAGTCGCGACCTCCCGCAGGTGCCTCCGCGCTTACCGGCGGGGCAACAACCACCCGGACCTGGTAAAGGACCGCGAAAGGTTAGTACTATCGCGCCTTTCCCGCAGTGAACGTGACCGACCTCCATGGCCGAGACCCTGACCCGACGGATCGCCGAAGAACTGGGCGTGCGCCTTCCCCAGGTGGATGCCGGCATCCGCCTCCTGGACGACGGTGCCACGGTGCCGTTCATCGCCCGCTACCGCAAGGAGGCCACCGGCGGGCTCGATGACACCCAGCTCCGCCAACTCGAAGAACGGCTGGGGTATCTGCGGGAGCTGGAGGAGCGGCGTGACGCCGTCATCGCGACCATCCGCGAGCAAGGCCAGCTCAGCGACAGCCTGCTCCAGGCACTGCAGGCAGCAGACACCAAGCAGCGCCTGGAAGACCTCTACCTGCCCTACAA
>LKMJ01007276.1_pt1 | contig 10430 bp, 14 predicted proteins | sample 643391 | NCBI WGS metagenome assembly LKMJ01 (sample SAMN04112250, study PRJNA286221) | soda lake metagenome | biome: soda lake; feature: Kulunda Steppe; material: water; isolation source: sample PL-Br10 brine of Picturesque Lake | place: Russia: Kulunda steppe | collected 2010-07
GCTGCTGCTGCTGCTGCTGCTGCTGCTGCTGCTGCTGCTGCTGCTGCTGCTGCAGGGCTGCGGGGGTGGGCATGGGCGGCGGCAGCTCGCCCGGCTGCTGCATCTTCGCCAGGCCCCCGGCGTCGGGTATGCCGCCGCGGCGGCTGCCGCCCTGCTGCTGCATGGGCGGCGGGAAGCCCGGCAGCTGCGTACGCGGCTGCAGCATGGAGGGCGGCATGAACGGCGGCTGCTGTGGCGGCTGCAGGCTGCTGGAAGTGGCCATGAAGGGGAGGAGCGTGGAGGCGGTGCTGCCAAACATGGGCTGGCTGGAGGAGATGGCTGGCAGCGAGTCGGAGGGAGAGTCCAGGCCTGCAAGGTGCGGGGGCAGCGGCAGCATATGGGGCACGCCAGGTCGCATCCAACGCGTGCCTGTGCACGGCGACGTGGTGCATGCGCACATGCGCGCGCAGACCGCACCACACCCCACAGTGCAGGGGCTGTGCGCTCACCACGAGGCTGAAGAGGCGCAGTTGCTCGACTCGAGGGCAGGGCTCCGCTCTATCTCATGCAAACCCAGTGAGGCTGAAACGCGGCGGGCACGCGCGATAAAGAGCGACCAAGACGCAGCGAGCATGCGCGAGCGCGCAGCAAACAGCGGCGCAGTGGCAGGAGCCTGGCAGGGGCAGCCACGCCCTGTAGCAGCAGCAGCAGCAGCAGCAGTGGGCAAAAAAGGGGGAGGAGACATGCGGCCGCACGGCAGCAGCGTGCACGTCCAGGTGCGGGTGGCCCACCTCGCTCACCTGGAGACAGCGACATGGACAGCCCGCCCTCCGACATGGCCACGGCAGCACGCATGACGTAGTCGCTGGAGAGCTTGTCGTCCATGTTCATGTTCCAACTGTGCACGCCCAGCCTGCAGGCAGGCAGGCAGGCAGGCAGGCACGGGCGCGTGCAAGCTTGTTTGTTACTCATGCCCACACCCCAGCTGGGCGCGTGCACCCAACGTGCGCAGAGCGTCAGCACACAGGCACAGGCCTGCATGACTGGGCTCCTGCCTGTGTGGCGTGGCCCAGTTGAGGGAGTGTTACCCATCTTTAGGATTGGACTGGGGGAGGAGTGAGAGGAGCATGTGTACAGGCGCAGGGGCGGGGCCGGGTGCATGCGGGTGTGGATGTGGGTGCGGGTGCGGGTGCGGGTGCAAGATGCACGGAAGCGTGTGCATGTGCATCCGGTGCTTGTGCGCAGCCCACCACCCACCCGCAGCTGATGCCGCCAACAATGTCCAACCATACCTTCTCAGAGCACGCATCTTGTCCCCATCATCCCAGCACCCCACCACCACGCACCCGCCACCAATGCCGCTGCTGCCATTCGTGCCACCGCTGTTGTCCGCACCCCCCATGGGGTCTCCCATGCTGCCCCACATGCTGTTGGGGACCGGACCAAGGCTGCCTTCCATGCTGCCGCTGCCCTCGCCTGCGCCCGCGCCCCCTTGCTGGGCGCACTGCCGCTGGTACTGCATCTGCACGCGCTCGGGGGCGGGCAGACTCAAGTGAGTGATGGCCTCAAGGCCAGGCACGTCCTTGCCATGCGCGGCAAGGAGCGCACACACAATAACGCAAGCACACATGCACACACACACACATGGTCACAGTCACACACTTGCACCATGCGTGCACTCAAGAGCCTACAAGCAACATGCAAGTTGCACCTGCGCATGGCCCGGCCCCTGGTCAAACGCACGCACGCACGCGCACAAACACACACACACTTGCACGCACGCGCGCATACGCACATGCACGCACACGCGCATACGCACATGCACGCACACGCGCATACGCACATACACACACACACACTTGCATGCATGCGCACACACATGCGCACACACATGCGCACTCATGCACGCGCACACACTTGCGAGCAGACACAAACAGTGTGCATCCACACACATACTTGCATGCATGCGCACACACATGAGCACTCATGCACGCGCACACACTTGCGCGCAGACACAGACAGTGTGTGCATCCACATGCGCGCACAGCACAACCCAGCACACGCGCATGTGCACCTGCTCCCGGCTCAGCAGCTGGTCAAACAGGTGGGGCTGCTCGTAGGGTAGCTGCTGGTCAAAGCCCAAGGGCGCCGGCGGGTCGTAGTACGACATCTGGCGGTTCCCGGCGCCGGCGCTGCCACCGCTCGCGCTGCCTGCCTTGGGCTGGCCGAGGCCTTGGGCCATGAAGGGTGGCGGCTGAAGGGATGGCTGACGCGGGGGGTGATGCGCGGGCAACGCGCTGGCGCCCCTGATTTGCTGCTGCTGCTGCTGCCCTGGCTGCCCCCCCTGCTGCCCCTGGCCTTGCTGCTGCTGCTGCTGCTGCTGCTGCTGCTGCTCCTGCTGGCACTTCATGGCACGTTGCGCCTGCTCGTACATTTGGGCGTACGGGGGCGGCAACAGGCCAGCCTCTCCCACCGCCCGCATCGCCATCTGCAGCCACACCACGCGGCGCGCGCCACAAAACCAAGCTGAGCGCGCTTGAGCCCTATCAACAGTTTTCCTCTTGCTTAGCATTGATTAATTAGGCAGGCATGTAGACCTGAGCATTGAACAGATGGCCAGGAAGAATCATGCCCCTCTGCACACACGCCCCTCACCACCATACCCATCTGCGCACCACGCACCCCTCCTCATCACCGCGCCTGCCAGCACCCTGCCCCAGAGCACTTCAGCCCTCCAGTGCACGCATCCCTGAACCACACGCCCCTCACCATCATGCCCATCAGCACGGCTGCGTCTGGCATGGCCGGCATGCCTGCCATGCCTGGGGCCTGCCCGCTCCCTGCCCCGCCTTCAAAATAGCTTGGGCCGCCATCCCCGCCGCTGAGCAGGTTGCCAGGGCTGCCCGCTTGGCTCCCCAGCATCAAGTTGGGGAGGCTGCTGCCGCTGCCGCCGCCGCCGAACATCAAGCCTGCCGGCATCTGCAGCACGGGGCAGTGCATGGAAGGGGGGCGTACAAGTAAGGGGCTGTGCGTCATACAAACGGTGTGTGCGCGTATGTGGGTGGGTGTGCGTGTGCGTGCGTGTGTGTGCGAGCATGTTTGAGTCTGCGTGTGCGAGTGTACGTGCATGAGTGCATGCTTATGTGTGCGCATGAGCGTGTTGTGTACAGCTCTACCAGAGCGCGTTCATAACCACCAATACAGATGGGCGCATCTGTGCACGCTAGGGTTGTGTAATTCGCGGATTGTGAATCATTTGCGAATTCGAATTTAACAGATCATTTGCCGCATTGCACAACATCAGTTGGCAGGTTTTAAAGAACCTCCCCAAAATAGGCCCTGCGATGCACCTATTTTGCTATATTTTGCACAATATAGTGAGCCCATGTTAACAACGTGCCCTTAATCATTGTTTTAATACGTATGTAGGTGGAATTAGGGGGTTGGGGTGAGGGGGGTGAGGGTCAGCTGGCGTGAATTAGTGCCTCCCCCTCCTCCGCCTGCTCTCGAAGCTCACAGGCAAATGTCCGATCGAATCATTCTGTGTATTTCGAACTTTAACTAACCATTCGCGCATTGCAAATCCAAAACAGGCGAATGACACAACCCTGGCACACGCACAGTTGGGCATGCGCCTGGTAGGTAGTGCTGGCACGCCGCCCAACGGATGTCAGTCACTGCTAGCGTGCTCCTGAACACGCTAACTGTGCCACAACACATGCGCACGAAAATGCGTGTACAAACACGTGCACACATAAACATACATGTACACGCACACGTACCCATACCCATGTTCACATAATACGCACAGAAATGCTTACACACACGCTCTCAACACCCACACCCCCCCGGATTCCAGCGCCAAACCCATGCACGCACCGCTTGGTCCAGGGTGCTGCCGTTGCCGCTGCCCCTGCCCAGCGCGCTGCCGCTCGCGTTGCCATCCTCGCCCCCCCCCACACCGCTGCCATCGCCGCCACCGTACGCCCCCCCACCCTGCACGCCCCCACTCAGACCCCCAGGCTCCAGCGCGCTCCCGTATTTCCCGCCATTGCCAATGCCGTACCCGCCGCCCCCCTCCCCCGCCTGCAGCGCCGCCCCACTGCCTGCCCCGTGCCTTGACATGCCACCCCCCTCAACGCCACACCCGCTGCCGCTGCCGCCGTTGCGGCCCGCGACGCCCACAGGGGTGCTAGCAGGTGCGCCGGCCGTGGCGTCCGCGGGAAACGAGGGCGCTGCGTTGGCCCCGGGGAATGCGCGCAGCTGCGTCTCTGCTGCATTCTGGCCCTTGGAGGCGTCCACAGGCTCAGGCGGCTGCGAGGACAAACACACGCGTGCACACACACAGCTATCATGCACACCTGATCAAGCCTCGGCACACATGCGTGCACACACAGGACACCAACTCAAGCATGTGGGCGTGATGGGCGAAAGCCGGACTTGCGAGCAGTGGGCTGCGGAGCTAGCGCGTGCGCACGAGCTGTGCCCCACGAGTGCGCGTGAGAGCAGCAGCAGCGGCATGCACACACATGCTGAGAGGAGGCACTGCTCATGCAGCGCAGTACAGAGCGGAGGCGTGCCTTGCACTTGCACATGCAGGGCCAGTCATAGGACAGAGCAACACTGTTGTTGGGGCTGTCTACACACATTTGCCTGCTCTCACACGTACACACCTACCCACACCCACACGTGCACCTACCCACTCACACACACACTCACCTTCACCTGCACGCACACACACGCACACAGGACTGACCTGGGCCATGGAGTCTGAGACCAGCGGGAAGCTGGGGGATAGGCATGGAGCGAAGAGGTCGTCCATGGCCCCGCTGTCGGGGGGCGAGGGCCGGCGGTCCCCGGGGAGGGCATTTGCAGTGGAGGGCAGGCTCCCCCTGTCCATCAACAACCGCATGCACAGCGTGCGTGTGTGTGGGTGTGGGTGTGGGTGTGGGCGCACTCGGGTGTACATGTGGGTGCGTGTGCATGTGGGTGCACATGTGCATGCACATATGAGTGCCTGTGTCCGCGCATGCGCACGTGCATGTACACAGACATGTGCGCGTACACGCGCACGTGCGTGTGCCTGTGCAAGCACGTACGTGCAGCAGGTACTTGCATTCATGTGCTTGCGCATGCATGCATGGCCGGGAGGGGGCACCACCGCCAAGCCGTGCACACGACCCAGGCCATGGTCCGCCGCAGTGTGCAGGCGACGCACAACGCACCCGGCCGCAATGGGAGGCGCCCCCAGCATCGCCCCTGGGGCAGCGCCAGGGTTGCCACTGCCCCCGTCTGGCGGGCACCCCTGGGAAAGCAAGGCAGAGGGGATCATGTAAATGTGCATGCGTGAAAAAGAGACATGATGGTGCTCTCTGAACACATGTTTTCTCAGGTGTTTAGATGTGCATGTGTGTGCGCGTGAGAAAGAGAAAGAGCATGAGTGCGCGTGCTTTGAGTGTAGGTCAAGGTGTCATTGGCTCGCGTCACTTGGCAAGGCTCCTACCCAAGCTAGCACATTTTTGAGCACTTCCCAATTTGCCAAGGAACAATGCCATGCACTGTGCATGTGTGCCAAGGGAAGGTGAGAGAGCACAAGGCTCACATGCATGCGCTGATATGTGCGCGACCACAAGCGTCGCTGGGCGAGTGCACCCATTGAGTTGAGGGGGCGTCGCATCTAGGGGCAATCAGGAGCTCAAGCCAGATTTCAATTGTGGGCCCTCAACTCACCTGTGCATACATCATAAGATGCCTCCACGCCTGCTGCAGGTCCTGCGGCGGGTGGGTGGGCGGGAGTATCGGAAGCGCGGGCTCCCCACCTAGCTGTGGCATCCCAGCAGGTGCTGGAGTAGGGCTGCTGCTTCCAGGTGCACGAGTCCCCAGAGGCATCTCCGAGTAGGGCCGCAGCTGGACATGCTGCTGCTGCTGCAGCTCGGCTGGCCTAGGAAGAAGGTCAATGACTGGGGGGGCCTTCCCCACCCCGGGTTGGGGTCTGGGTAGGGCTTCTCTGCTAGCTAGGTCCATGTGTCCTGTGAGCATGCAGGGATCCAACCAGCCATGTTGTGTGCGCGACACTGGCCACTGCGGGCAGTGAGGGCTCTCAGCCCAGGGCTGGAAGTGTTCCTGCGTGCACGCTCCGGGGCAATGCACAGGTGACAGCCCTCCCTGACTTGTGCAAATGCAGAGGCAGAGCATGCAGGGGGCTACCACAGAGGCCTGCTGACAGCAGTCAGCAATGCAGCATAGGCAGGCAGGGTCTGGACGAGGAAGGGTCGTGTTCTCTGGTGTCCCGAGCTTGCAGGAACAGCGTTGTCCCTACTTTTCCCCGCGTAAATGCGTCACCGCCTCCACCTCCCGGACCTTGCCAGCGTCCCGTGCAATCATCCGCCCGACGTCTCCGCTCACACCTCCCTCATCATCAATCCCGCCCTTACCCTCTGTTTCACGAGTGGCCGGACATCATAACTGGTCGCAAGTTGTTGCAGAGCTCCGTATTCCTATCTCTCAGCCCCACGCAGTGACACCTGTGCGTCAGGGATGCCGGATGCCGACAATGCAAACCGATACTTCCGCGAGCGGCAAGCACCGAGGTGCAATGCCTCACCTCAGGGGTACGAAACAATAAAAATACACCAATCTAGGCAGTCCTTAAAACCTTAAAGCTCCGGAAGCGCAAAACCTACGGAAAGAGAAACGATTCGAAAATCAGTCAATCCAAAACTCAAATGTGAGCCATGTTGGCCAAACAATCGATGTAGCCGAGCCGAGGACATCAATGACAGACGCGTTAATCGGCGTTTATCAACAGCTGAAAGCAATGGAAACTCATAAATCGATCATTATCGCTGTCAAAACATTTGACCAGAGCTGTCACTGTTTTTCTGATTCATCATGGCTCCTCGGTCTTCCTCAAGGACTAAGCTGCTCCTTCAGAAAGCGAACTTGGTACGTGTTTTGCCTCAGATCACTTATACATGCAACAAAATGTGCTTGCGCCTTAGGTGAACATGCATGCACGCACGCGCACACGCGCGCGCGCACACACACACACACACACACACACACACACACACACACACACACACACACACAAACACAAACACACACACACAAACACACACACAAGCGTACACGTGCACATGCACATACGCACACGCACCCACGCACGCACACACACATACAGACACACAAACAAGCGTACACGTGTACATGTACACACGCGCACGCACGCAAACACATCCGTGCTCTTGCACTCGCACGCACGCTCACACACAGGCACGCACATGTATGCTCACACACATGCACACCTGCACACGCAAACGCATACACACACCCGCAGGCGCGTGCACACATGTTAAAAGACATGCTATGTGTTATAAGCACATGCACAAGCATAAAGCGTGATGGATTCAAAGGGGAACAAGTTGTTTGTAGCAACTCTAATGTCAGGTTCCTCTCCCTTTTCATGATGCCTCAGGTCCCAGACCCAACGCAACGGCACCCAGAGTTGCTCACGTATGTCACTGGCGGAAATGCTCCAGCAGGCTCTGACACAAGCCAGCAAGCAGACCAGCCGGCGATGCAATTCCCTTGCTTCCAATTACAGCACTTCAACGCAAAGACCATGCCGGAACCCCTCCTGCAATGGTGTTTTGACCTGGTGAAAGGCACACTGCATCATCTGTACCTGCCAGTATGGGGCTGGTCAGACACAGAAAAAAGGAAGCAGCTAGAGGCGGTGGGTCCACTTGATGCAGCGCGTGCAACATCTGGGTGCTAACTTGCACGCACAGCGGGCATTGCTCGCGTAAGCATACATGGCAGTGGCAGGGAGCTGATACTGATCGTCTGCTTGCAGCTTGTGCCTCCTAATCTATGGAAGTGCGCCTTGTTTGCTTGAATGGAGGTCATCTGCATTGCCTCCGCATCACGCCAGCAATGCAGGCCCAGCATACATACCAATGCCATTGCATTTCCCACATAGCTATTGCCCTCACCCTGAGCTCCACGCTGCTTCAGAAGTATCACATGTCACATGTGACATGTACAGTTTACACTTGCTTTTTGAAATGCGGGCTCTTGCCTGGATCGTGTTGCTTCCTAGACCTGTTTCAGCCTTGACAAGTTCCTGCAATGACACGCCTCCAGTGAGCAACCGCAAGTCTGTCCACCCTTGCTTCTGCAGGCCTCCTCACGCTTTGTAATTGCCTTTGCACCGCTCATGCCAGCGGCAAACAACGCACACCAATCAGCTGTGCAGCCCTCTTCAGCAGGCTGCGCTTCAAACATCGCCAATGCTTTCTCTCCTCACGGACAAGAAATGTTTGATGGTTTGAAGCCCGTGGCCATGGTCAATTACCGCTTTGAGGCCGGCTACACAGGAGAGCCTGCACTGTGAGTCTGAGAACAGGCTGCGTGCATTTTTGTAGATAAACTGATCGTCCAAGTTTTGGGGATTGTGGATGAAAATGAAGCATGGATGACATCCACTGGTTGCACAATCCACACACACACACAAACGCACACACACACACAACACACACACACGCACACACATACACACCACACACACACACACACACACACACGCAGAAAATGTATGCAGTTGACACTGTAACATAGAAGTATCTGAAGCTTTTGCGTTTGCTTTCCTGCAACCCTGCTTCAGGGTAAACTCAGGCACATTGGACAATGCTTTGCCTTACCGCCCTGTACCTGCTCTTTAAATCGTTAGGAGACTCGATGCAGTGCACACAGTGTCGCGTTTTGAGCATACTGTGATTTTCTCATGTGCAGATACCTGTATGAGTTGGTTGTGGACCCTGCGTACCAAAGGCTGGGTTTGGCATCTCACTTGGTCAAGCTCATGGAGGCCATGGTGTGTGTGTTGCTCCGTTTGTCCGATTTCAGACACTGTTGCTGTTCCAGACAGCCTGTGACAATTTGAGGGCGAGCAAGCTGCTCCGGCGTGCTTGATTAAGTGATTCAAGTAATACTGTGCAAGCACTCTTTGCTGAACAATGGCACTGCATGTAGAATTACTGATCAGGCGATGTGTGTTGCTGCGTCTGTGGCATTCTATTTCTGTTAATTGTAGGTTTTAGGGATGCATTTGCCTGACCTTCTGGACATAAGCCAGCTTGTGGCTTTACAGCAGTGCATGCACACAGTGGCAAATGCTTTGCATTGAGTGGCCGCAGGCATGGAGCTCTGCAATGGACGCTGTGATCCTGACAGAGTTTGTGGACAACAAGGCAGCTGCTGCGCTGTACAGGCGACTGGGCTTCATGCTGGACAAGGTAGTTTCCAAATTGCAAGCTTGTACAAATTGCCCTGACACTCCCACAGCAAGAGTTCCTTTGAACAAATGAATCTCGTCCATTACTTACATTACTGCACGCACCTGCAGGCATCACCCCGAGGCAAAGGCTACGAAATCCTTAGCAAGCGCGCAAAGAGCAAGAAATAGACATGGCCTACCATACCTTGGTCCAGCGAATGGGCAAAACAAAATTGGGACAAATCTATTGTCGTAAACTCTGGATTGTTGAAAACTTGGCACTGAGGCCCAACTGGCCCTCTGGCTCTGCTTGTTTTCCCTCCCCAAATCGGCTGCATAAAAACATTCGGCATATTTCTAGAAAAATGCAGTCTTCGCTGGTTCTCGGCCGGGCGGCTGGGTTTTCTAGCATTGCCAGCCCTTGCCGTCCTTGCGTGCCCGCCTCCCGGAGTTGCCTGGTTGTCACCAACGCGTATGGAGACTTGCCCAAGATTGGTGAGTGCTACCGCGGGGCAATAGCAGCAGCCTCTTCTGCTGCACAGTTGTGGTGGATGAGGCAAGACTGTGCTTGCAAGTCCTCCGGGGCCTGGCTTTCATGTCTGACACCTGCAGCACCCTGCATGCACAGAGGCTATGTGTGTAGTGTGCAGGTCAGGTCGGAGCAATTGTGACAGCAGGTGACATCTGGGAAGCTGATGATGGTGGCTCTAGCCACGCTTCTCCACCTCACCCTCGCCCTAAGTGCTGCTGCCTGTATCTTTTGACTCCACTAGGTGGTGGCCGCAAGTGGGAGTACCTGAAGGCCAACAAGAATGGCAAGGTGCCAGCCCAGAAGATGCATGTCAAGAAGGGCGATTTCGTGCAGGTGAGGTGCACCCTTAGTGCAATTTTCCAGGCGATGCTGGGGTGCAGGCCATTTCCCGAGCACGTCTGGCACATCCATGCTCCACGATGAGCATCATTCAAAGTGTATTACACGCTCGAAGGCAAGGCCCACTGGAGTCCTCGTGTCAGCCGGCACGCCGGAGTGCAATCCAGGGCTTTCCCGTCGCCTCGCGAGCGTCTGGCTAGCATGCGCACCTAGGCGCGTTTGGCATAATCGGCAATATATAGCACGCGCGTGCGCGCACACATACACACACACACACACACACACACACACACACACACA